>Ga0209829_10001520_pt1 | contig 18651 bp, 17 predicted proteins | sample C_140205_EF_Meta_FD_187311 | JGI IMG/M metagenome (GOLD analysis project Ga0209829, IMG submission 187311) | Freshwater microbial communities from Lake Croche, Canada to study carbon cycling - C_140205_EF_MetaG (SPAdes) (version 2) | ecosystem: Environmental > Aquatic > Freshwater > Lake...
ATCCCATGCCTGCGCGGTGGCGATATAGGTCCATGGCGCCGGATGGGCTTCGACCAATTGTTCCGCATGGCGGCTCTTGCCCGACCGCGCGCCGCCCAGCACAAGGGTGAAGCTCATGACAGCGTAATCCGCTTCGAGCGATAGAAGAGCCACGCGCCCAGCCAGACGGCGGCGAAGAGCGCGACGATCACAAAGCCCAGGTCGCCGTACCAGGCGTTGAGCGCCGCCACCATGCTCCAGAAACCATCGGTAAGTTCAAGCTTGGCGCCGAACAGGGCCAGCGTCTCCAGCAGGCCGATGAAAAGGGCGACGGCCACGGAAAGCGCGGTGATGACCAGATTGTAGATGAGCTTGCGGCGCGGCTGCACTTTGGCCCATTGATAGGCGCCGAGCATCAACACGCCATCGGTGGTGTCGACCAGCGCCATGCCCGCCGTGAAAAGCAGCGGAAAGATCATGATGGAGGCGGAGGAGAAGCCGCGCGCGGATTCGGTCGCCGCGATGCTGAACAGGCTGATCTCGGTGGCGGTGTCGAAGCCAAGGCCGAAGAGGAAACCCAGCGGCGCCATGTGCCAGCCCTTCGAGATGAGCCTGAACAGAGGTTGCATGAGCCGCGCCAGAAAGCCCCGGCCCTTGAGGATCCGTTCAAGCTGGTCCTCCTCGTAACGCCCCGTGCGCCGCAAGTCGCGATAGGTCTTCCAGACATTGGCGAGCACGATCATGTTGAAGAGCGCGATGGTGAAGAGGAACAGGGCCGAACAGATAGTGCTCACCATGCCGCCAATCTCGCGCCAGTTCTCGAAGCGCTCATCGGTGAGCGACGTCGCGGTGAAGGCTATGGCGCCCACCGCCACGCAGATCAGCGCCGAATGGCCCAGCGCGAACCACAGGCCGACCGAGACCGGCTCGCGCCCCTCCTGCATCAATTTGCGCGTCACATTGTCGATGGCCGCGATATGGTCGGGATCGACCGCGTGGCGCAGGCCCAGCACATAGGCCAGCGCGCAGGTGCCCAGCAGCACCGGATGGTCGTGGAACGCGGCCAGCGCCCAGATCCACACCCCCACATTGGCGGCGATGAGCGGAACATACATGAGCAACACGCGCTGCTTCAGGGACGCGGAAGCGCGCGTTGAAAGGAGCCTGGCGAATGCGTCATTCAGCGCCATCTGCGCCTCCCTCGTCCGGCGCCTGCGCCACCACATGAAAGAACGATCCAGTGACAGTCCCGCGCCGACTGCCCGAGGCGACCGGCGCCGAACCATAGGCGTCGCGCGCCATGGCGAGCGGCGCGTCCTGGCCCCGCTCGATGATCGTCGCATAGTGGAACTCGTGGCCGCGCAGCCGCGCGCCTTTCGCGCCAAGGCGGCAGTCGTGCAGCAGCGTCACGTCGCGATAGCCAAGGTTCAACTTGCGGGTCGCGAAACTGGTCTTCACGTCCAGCAAGCCCGCCATGGGCCATTCCTGCCCGCTGGCGTCGGTTAGGCTGGCGCCCAGCGTCATGTAGCCGCCGCACTCGCCATGCACGGGCTTGTGTTGCGCGAAGGCGCGCAGCCCCGTCAGGAAATTTTGCGCATGCGACAGCGTCTGCGCATGCAGTTCGGGATAACCGCCCGGCAGCCAGCAGACGTCGCAGTCGGGCGACGGCGCCTCATCGCGCAGGGGCGAGAAGGGGATGATCTGCACGCCCGCCTTGCGCCAGCCCTCGAGGTGATGCGCATAGACGAAGGAGAAGGCCACATCGCGAGCGAGCGCGATGCGTTGGCCCGGCGGCGGCAGCGCCAGCCCGCCATGGGGCGCGATGGCCCGGGGCGGTGCGGCGACCGCGCGAATGGCGTCGAGATCGACATGGCGCTCCACCAGATCGGCCATGCGGTCGAGGATCGCGGCGAGGCCTTCGGTCTCGCTCGCCTGCACAAGGCCCAGGTGCCGTTCGGGCAGGCTCACCTGTCCGTCGCGCGGAATGGCGCCAAGCACGCGAACCCCTGTGCGTGCGATGGCGTCGGCCACGAGGCGCCGGTGTCGCTCGCTGCCGACCTTGTTGAGGATCACGCCCGCGATGGCGATGCGCGGATCATAGCTGACGCAGCCCTGCACGATGGCGCCCGCCGATTGGGACTGGCCGCTCACATCCAGCACCAGCAGCACCGGCCAGCCGGTGGCCGCCGCCACATCGACGGAAGAGCCGCTGCGACCCTCTGGCGCGGGCACGCCGTCGAAGAGGCCCATCAGCCCCTCGCAAAGCGTGAGGTCCGCCTCCCGCCCCGCTTCCACGGCCAGAGCGCCCAGCAGGGCAGGCTCCATGGCCCAGGCGTCGAGGTTGAGGCTGGAGCGGCCCGCCGCCACGCCGTGGAAGGCCGGGTCGATATAGTCAGGCCCGCATTTCAGCCCGCGCACCCGCACGCCCCGCCGCGCAAAGGCGCGCAGCAGGCCCAGCGTGAGCGTGGTTTTGCCGCTGGAGGAGCGGGGCGCCGCGATGACGAGGCCGGGCGTTAAACTCATGCCGGCGCCCTCCCATCAAGAGTTTCTTCCCTGATGGGCGCGGATTCGCTATGGATTCGGGAATGAGCGATGAGCAACCCGGGCAATTGCGCCGAGGCTGGACGACGGGCGCCTGCGCCACCGCCGCAGCCCGCGCCGCCTATGAGGCTTTGGTGCGCGGCGCCTTTCCCGATCCCGCGCTGATCGAACTGCCCAACGGGACGCAGGTCGCCTTCGCGCTGGCCACCACCGAGCAGGGGCCAGGCTTCGCCCGCGCTGGCGTGATCAAGGACGCCGGGGATGACCCGGACGTCACCCATGGCGCGCTGATCCTCGCCACGGTGCGCTTCGGCGCGCCTGGCAGCGGCGTGTGTTTCAAGGCGGGCGAGGGCGTGGGCACGGTGACGCGGCCGGGGCTGGCGCTGGCGCCGGGCGAGCCCGCCATCAACCCGGTTCCGCGCGAGATGATGCGCAAGGCCATCGCTGGCGCCGCCGCAGCCCTTGGCGGGCCTGATGATGTGGAGATCGAGATCGCCATTCCCGGCGGCGAGAAACTCGCCGAGCGCACCCTGAACGGGCGCCTCGGCATCGTCGGCGGCCTGTCGGTTCTGGGCACCACCGGCGTCGTCGTGCCCTTCTCCTGCGCCGCTTGGATCAGCTCGATCCATCGCGGCATAGATGTGGCGCGGGCCGTGGGCGCCGACCATCTGGCGGGCGCCACGGGCAGCACCTCCGAAAAGGCCTTGCAGAAACATTTCGCCCTGCCCGAGGTGGCGCTGATCGAGATGGGCGATTTTGTCGGTGGCATGCTGAAATATCTGCGCCAGCATCCGGTGCGACGCATCACGGTGGGCGGAGGCTTCGCCAAGATGACAAAGCTTGGCCAGGGCATGCTCGATCTGCATTCCAGGCGCGGCGCCGTGGATCTCGCATGGCTGTCGCAGCGGGTGCGCGAGGCTGGCGGCGGCGAGGCGCTTACGCAAGGCGTGCTCGGCGCCAACACAGCCAACGAGGTTCTGGACCGCTGCACGGCTGCGGGCGTGGACATCGCCGCGCTGGTCGCCCGCCATGGCTGGGACACGGCGGCAAAAGCCCTGCGCGGCTCCAGCGTGCTGCTCGACATCGCCATCGTGAACCGTGACGGTAAGGTCATCGCGGCGACGCAGCCGCAGCTTGTGGACTGAGCCGCTCATTCCTGCGTCCCCCGCCAGCCGGGCGTCCTGAAGCGACGCTGATAATCGCCATCATAAAGCGCGCTGTTGCGGAAATCCGTCGCGCCCAGGGTGCGGCCCACCATGATGAGGGCGGTGCGCTCCACCGGCTGGGCGCCCAGCAGCGCCTCCAATGTGGCGAGCGTGCCGCGAATCACCTGTTCATCGGGCCAGCTCGCCCGATAGACCACGGCGGCGGGACAATCGGCGCCATAATGGGGGATCAGTTCCACCACCACTTTCCCCAGCGTATGGATCGACAGGTGAATGGCCAGAACCGCGCCGGTGCGGGCGAAGTTGGCGAGGCTCTCCGTCTCCGGCATGGACGAGGCCCGGCCCGAGGTGCGGGTGAGCACCACCGATTGCGCCACCTCCGGCAGGGTCAATTCGCAGCCTAGCGCCGCCGCCGCCGCCGCAAAAGAGGGCACGCCCGGCGTGATGGTGAAGGCCAGCCCCAGGCTCTCCAGCAGCCTGATCTGCTCGCCCATGGCGCTCCAGACCGACAGATCGCCCGAATGCAGCCGCGCCACATCCTCGCCCCGCTCTTGAGCGGCGCGAAATTCAGCGCCAATCTCCTCCAGCGACAAAGCCGCCGTGTTGACGATGCGTGCGCCCGGCGGACAGAAATCCAGAATCTCCTTCGGCACCAGCGAGCCCGCATAGAGGCACACAGGACAACGCGCGACGAGATCGCGCCCGCGAACCGTGATGAGATCCGGCGCCCCCGGCCCCGCGCCGATGAAATGGACCGTCATGGGGCGCCATCCTTCATGGCGGGAGCGCCCGCGATGGCGCAGGTGGCGTCATCACGGGCGATGCGCGGCAGGATCAGCACAGCGCCAGGACCTGCGCCCGCCAGAGCAGCGGTCTCCGCCACCGACGGGACGCCAAACAGAGCCTCTACACGCGGAGAGCGGGTCTGGGCCTGGTCAGCGACCGCCTCCAACGCCTCTTGCGGGAGAAAATGCAGGGGCATCGCGAGCGCCTGCGCGGCTTGCGCCATACCCGCCTCGGCGCGCTTGCCCTCCACCGTGAAAAGGGCGGCGGAGCCCGCCCGCCCGATCATCGCCAAAGCCTCGCGCACAAGGCTCGCAATGACCACGCCGCTGACGCCCTTGCGGCAGCCAAGGCCAATGGCGATTTCGACGGGGGACGCCTGCGCGCTCATGGCGTCTCCCCCTTGGTGATGGACCATTGCATGAGCGGCATGGAGGCCCGCCAGCCATGGAACGGCCCCACCGGATCAGCCCGCGCAATCTCGATCTTGGTCAGCGCACCGCCCATGGCCACGTGGCGACGCATGATTTCGGCCTGGGTCTCCAGCGTCACCGCATTGACCACCAGCCGCCCCCCATCGGGCAGGGCCGCGAAGGCGTCGTCGAGCACGCCCGCATCCGTGCCGCCGCCGCCGATGAAGATGGCGTCGGGCGTCGGCAGGCCAGCAAGCGCAAGCGGCGCCGCGCCTTTCACGATCCGCAAATCAGGCACGCCAAGCTCCAGCGCATTGCGCCCGATGCGCGCGGCGCGATCAGCCCGCGTCTCTATGGCGATGGCGCGGTTGGCGGGATGGCGCAGCATCCATTCGATGGAGATGGAGCCCGACCCCGCGCCAATATCCCACAGTAACTCGCCCCGACGCGGCGCCAGCGTGGAGAGCGTGATGGCGCGCGCCTCGCGCTTGGTGATCTGACTGTCGTGCTCGAACAAATCATCCGGCAGGCCGGACGCCAGCGGCATGATGCGCGCGCCGCGATCCGCCACCACTTCGATGGCGAGCGTGTTCAACGGGTCGGCGACGCCATGAAATTCCGTGGCGATGAATTCGATGCGCCGCTCGCGCGGCCCGCCCATGGCCTCGCAGACGATCATGCGACTTCGCCCCATGCCAAGCGCCACCAATCTTTCCGCGACCTTGCGCGGCGTTTCGCCATCCCAGGTCAGCGCCAGAATGCGCGCGCCCGGTTGCAGATGGGGCGCGAGTCGCTCCAGCGGGCGTCCATGCAGGGACAGCAAGGCGCAATCCTGCTGCGACCAGCCAAGCCTTGCGCAGATGAGCGAGAAGGCCGACGGCGCAGGCAGGCAGCGCATTTCGTTGGCGCTCAAATGACGCATGAGCATGGCGCCGACGCCGTAATGGAACGGATCGCCCGAGGCCAGAACGCAGGTGGGCTGGCGACGACGGGCGAGCACGGCCTCGACGCCAGCTTCTATCGGCGCGGGCCAGGCCATGGTCTGCGCCTTCGTCGCCCCCAACAAAGCCAGATGCCGCGCGCCACCGGCAATAAACGCCGCTTGCTCCAGCGCGCGCGTTGCGGCAGGAGACAGGCCAGAGAGCCCGTCTTCGCCAAGGCCAATCAGGGTCAGCCAGACGGGATCTTTCGCGGATGTGCTCATGGGCGGCGCTCCCTGGGGAATGGATCATGCTGGAAGAGCACGGGCGCATCCTGATTCTCGGCGGCACAGGCGAGGCCATGAAACTGGCCGCCGCACTCGCCGCGCGCCCTGACTTGCCCGCAATCATGTCCTTCGCGGGGCGCACGAAGGCGCCGCTGCTGCCCGCCATTCCCAGCCGCATCGGCGGCTTTGGCGGGGTGGATGGCCTGGCTGCTTATATGCGCGAGATGAAGACCCCTATGGTCATCGACGCCACCCATCCCTTCGCCGCGCAGATGTCGCAACACGCCGCGCAGGCCTGCGCGCGCCTTGGTGTGCCGCGCCTCAGTTTCACGCGAAGGCAGTGGACGCCGGAGCCGGGCGATCTGTGGATCAGCGTTCCCGATATTGAGACCGCAGTCGATGCGCTGGGCGCCGCCTCCGCCAAGGTTTTCTTGACCGTTGGCCGCCTGTCGCTGGGCGCGTTCCGGCGCGCGCCGCAGCATCATTATGTCGCGCGCAGCATTGACCAACCTGACGCCAGCGAATTGCCCCCGCTGTGCCGCGTGCTGCTGGCCCGCCCGCCCTTCTCTTTGGCGGATGAACGGGCGCTGATGCAAGCGGAAGGTTTCGACTATCTCTGCACCAAGAACAGCGGCGGCGGCGCGACGCAAAGCAAGCTGCTCGCCGCGCGCGATCTCTGCCTGAAAGTCATCATGGTCGAGCGCCCGCCAGCGCCACAGGGCGAAACGCTCTATGACTTGCCCGCCGTGCTGGACTGGATCAGCGCTCATCGCCCCGCTCCATAGTGACGGGGCGTATAGATCCAGGGCGACAAGCCATCAGGCCGCGCGATGAAGCGCGTTTCGCTGGAGCCGATGAGCACCAGCGTGCTCATGTCACAGATTGAGGGGTCTGCTGCGCCCAGTGTCGTGACGACGATGCGTTCATCCTCACGGCCAACTGCCCGCGCGAAAGCGACGGGCGTATCAGCTGCTTTTAATTCACGAAGCAATTTGAACGCAGCGTGAATCGCGTCCGGCCGCGCGCGTGAGGCGGGATTGTAAAAAGCGATGACGAAATCTCCTTGCGCCGCAGCGGTGAGACGGCGCCCGATCACTTCCCAGGATTTCAGATTATCCGACAGGGAAATCGCGCAGAAATCATGCCCCAGTGGCGCCCCAAGCCGCGCCGCCGCCGCCTGCATGGCGCTGACGCCGGGCAGCACGGCGATGTTCACCGCGCGGTCTTCATCATCGCCATGATCCACCGCCTCGAACAAGGCCGCCGCCATGGCGAATACGCCGGGGTCGCCACCGGACACGACCGCGACGATGCGCCCCGCTTTCGCAAGCTCCAGCGCATGGCGCGCGCGGTCCAGCTCCACGCGATTGTCGCTCCCATGGCGCACAAGGCCTTCACGCGCGGGAATGCGCTCCACATATGGAAAATAACCGATGAGGTCCGTCGCGATGTCGAGCGCGTGGCTGGCCTCCGGCGTCAGCCAGTGCGCCGGGCCTGGCCCCAGGCCCACGACGAGAATGCGCCCCGCGCCGCTCATGGACGACGCCCCTGTCCCGGTACAATGATGATGGAGAAATAGGGCGCTGCGTCGTCAGGCTTATCCATCAGCGGCATGACCATTTCATTCGCCATGGAGCCGCGCTCCACATAAATGGCGCGCTCCAGCAGACCCGCATCGCTGAGCACATCGCGCACCTTGGCGAAGTTGCGCCCCAGCTTCATGACGACCAGCGCATCCGCATCGGCCACGCGGCGCGCAAGCTCCTCGCGCGGCAGCGTGCCGGGCAACACGCTGAGCACATCGTCGCCCCATGTCATGGGCTCGCCCGCCGCCGTCCAGCAGCCGGACATGCCGGTGACCCCCGCGCAAATGGTGACGGGAAAGGCCGCGCGTAGACGCACATGGATGTGCATGAAGGAACCGTAGAACAGCGGATCGCCCTCGCACAAAAGCGCGACATCGCGGCCCTCGCGCAAATGCGCGGCGATGGCCTCGCTGGCCTCCACATAAAAGGCCGAAAGCTGCGCCTTGTATTGCGGGCCGTCGAAGGGAATCTCCACTGTCACCGGATAGATCAACGGCAGTTCCGTGACGCCGGGAACCATCAGCGTGTCGGCGATCATCCGCGCATTGCCGCGCCGTCCGCGCTTGGCGAAATAAGCGACCACCGGCGCCGCTTGCAGCGCTTTCAGCGATTTGATGGTGACGAGATCGGGATCGCCCGGCCCGAGGCCGACGCCGAAGAGTCGTCCTGTTTGTGTCAGCGCGCTCATTCCTTGTCGCTCGCCAAAGCGTTGATGGCCGCCACCGTCATGGCGCTGCCGCCCTTGCGGCCCCGCACGATGATGCAGGGCACACGCCCATCAGCCATCAGCGCGTCTTTCGATTCAGCCGCGCCGACAAAACCAACGGGCATGCCGATGACGGCGGCGGGATGGGGCGCGCCTGCGTCGAGCATCTCCAGCAATCGAAACAGAGCGGTTGGCGCATTGCCGATGGCCACAATGGCGCCCGCCAGATGCGGCCTCCACAATTCCATCGCCGCCGCCGTGCGCGTGGTGCCCATCTCCTGCGCAAGCCGCGCGACGGTGGGATCATCGAGGGTGCAGAGGATCTGGTTATCGGCAGGCAGCCGCGCCTTCGTCACGCCATTGGCCACCATTTTCGCGTCGCAAAGAATCGGCGCGCCATTGCGCAGGGCGCGGCGCGCGATAATCGCCGCGTCTTTCGAAAAGGCCACATCGGTGGCCACTTCCACCATGCCGCAGGCATGAATGACACGCACCGCTACGATCTCTTCTTCGGGCGTGAAACGCGCAAGATCGCTTTCGGCGCGGATCATGGCGAAAGACCGGCGATAGATCTCCGCGCCATCGCGAATATAATCATAGGCGCTCAACAGCGCGCTCCTTCGTTTGGACCATGGCGCGCAGAGCGGCGGCGCAGGCGTTTCGATCAAGGCCTTGCAACGCGGGCGCATCGCTGGCGCGGCCTTGAGTCACAAGATCATAAAGCCCCGCGCGCGCAACGAGGGTCACGGCGGAGGGGATGGGCCGCGCGCAGCCCTTGGCGCAGCCGGACACATGGAGCGCGACGCCAACGGGCGACAAAGCGCGGGCAAGCGGCGCAAGCGCCAGCGCGTCGTCTTGCGTTGGCGTGGTTGCGCTGGCGCAGGCGGGCGCGCCCGGGCAGGCGATGACGGAAAGGCGCGCATCGCAGGGATCCGCGATGATGGCGGCGCTGGCTTGCGAGAGAACCTTCTGCGCGGCGTTAGCGTCAAAGCCTGGCAGAAGAATCGCGCGCCACGGGGTGAGGCGCAATTCGCCAGAGCCAAGGGCCTGCGCCATATTGGCGAGCCATGCAAGATCGCCTGCGGTCACGCGACCGGAGGCGAAACCAAGGCCGAGAAAGCCGGAGGCCCCGAGCGGGTGATGGCCGAGCGGTTGCAGCGTCGTGGCGGCGCGTGGCGATTGTAGCTTGGGCACAAGCCCCGCCGCACGCCAGAGCGCGTCAGCGCCCTTCGCGGCGGTGAGAGCGCTCATGCGGCGCGGCGGCGTTTCGCACTGGCGCGCTTCGTTGATGAAGGAGAGCGCGAGGCGCGCCGCCACGTCGGGCAGCACTGAGGCTTCAATCACGGCCGCTTCGTCACAGCCTGCGAGGCTCACCATGAAAAGCGGCTGCGCCTCTTCATGCAGGGCCAGAAAGCGGATGTCGGCCCCCACGCAAGAAAGGCTTAAAGACCCGCCGTCGTCGATGATGAAGCCGAATTTCGAGGGCAGCGCGTGCAGCGCTGCATCACTGACGAGACGCTGCTCCAGCGCGCGCACATGAGGACCTATGTCAAAGGCTGCATCGGACGCGAGCCCCGCCAAGGGCGAAGCCAGCACATTGCGCACGGATTCCGCCTCCGTGCTCTCGTCGATCAACCCATGGCCCCGCAAGGCTTCGACAAGCGCGGGCAAGCGCGCCTGCGTCACGCCGCGCAATTGCAGATTGGCGCGGGCGCTCAAATCAAGCAGCCCATTGCCGTAAGATTGCGCGCAATCGGCAATGGCCCTGGCGGCGGTGGCGGAAACCACGCCTCCCGCAATGCGCAGCCGCACCAGATAGCCGTCGCCGCTCAGCATGGGGCGCAGGGCGCCGGGGCACCAGCCCTTGATGCTTGGCGCGCTCATGACGCGAGCCCCAGCGGTTCTGGCTCGCCCAGCAGATCGCGCAGAATCGTGAGCGGTGAATTGCGGCGCGACGCCCACATGCCGCGACGGGCGGCGTTGGCGAAGGTCTGCGCGATCGCTTGCAGAGCATCGGGATTATGCGCGTTCAGAAAATCGCGCACAGTTTCGTCGCCCAGGGTGGCGTCAAAGAGCAGGTCGAAATGGCGGCTGGGAACAGCCGTGGTGAGCGCCGCATAGGCGTAGAGATTATCAACCGTCTTGGCGATCTCAGACGCCCCGCGATAGCCGTGGCGCATCTGGCCTGCGAGCCAGCGCGGATTGGTGGCGCGGGCGCGCAGCACGCGGGCCAGTTCTTCGCTTAATGTGCGCACCTTCGGCGCTGACTCACGGGCGGCGTCCACGTGATAGAGCGCGGGGGCGTTGCCCAGCGCCTGCGCGGCTGCGGCGAAGCCGCCTTCATGTTCGGCGAAAGCGTCGGAATCCAGCACATCCTGCTCCGCCATGTCCTGCACATGCACGAAAGCGTCGGCGCCCGCGACCTGATCGCGAAACGCCGCGCCCGCCTCCGCGCCCTCGCCCGACGCGCGATAAGAATGCGAACTGGCGGCTAGATAGGCCGCGCCCAATTCGTCGCGCGAGGTCCATGCGTCCTGCGCCAGCGCGCCCGCAAGGCCGATTCCATATGCGCCTGGCGCGGCGCCGAAAATGCGCAGTGGCTCGGCCTGCGTGACGCGGCGCGCGGCGGCGATGGGATTGTCTTCATCTTCTTCGTCGAGCAAGGCGATGGCTTGCACGGCGGAATCGAACAGCGCGATCTGGGTGGCGAAGACATCGCGGAAGAGGCCGGAGATGCGCAAGGTCACATCCACGCGCGGGCGGTTGAACGAGGCCTGTGGCAGGATCTCGAAACCCGACACGCGCGACGATGTTGCATCCCAAACGGGGCGCGCGCCGATCAGCGCCATGGCCTGCGCCAGATCATCGCCGCCCGTGCGCATGGTGGCGCTGCCCCACAGATCAATCACGATGGCGCGCGGCCAGTCGCCATGGTCCTGCGCATGGCGGGCCACCACCTCCTGCGCCGTGCGCTTGCCAATTTCCCAGGCCGTGCGCGTTGGCACGGCGCGCGGATCGATGGAATAGAGATTGCGCCCGGTGGGCAGCACATCGAACCTGCCGCGCGAGGGCGCGCCCGCAGGCCCCGGCTGCACGAAACGCCCATCAAGCGCGCGGAGCAGGCCGGTGATTTCGGCCTGCGGGCAGAGCGCCAGATTGGCGCGGTCCTGCGCCGTTAAATCCACATCGCGCCACTGCGCGGGGCGGCCAAACACATGCAGGCCATCAGCGATGCGCATGTCTTTCAGATCGCAAAGCCAGGCGTCGAGGCTGACGAGAATCGCGTCAGGGTCGTCGCTGGCGACGCCCGCATCCTGCATGATCCCGGTTTCCGCAGCGCGGGCGATGATGGCTTTGGCGATGCGCGCGGCGCGGGCGGGATCGAGCGATTGGGCGCTGGCGTATTCATCGAGCAGGGCTTCGATTTCAATGGCCGCGCCATGGGCTCCCGCAGCGGTCAAGGGCGGCGTCAGATGGCCGATGCTGACTGCGCTGAGCCTGCGCCTGGCCTGCGCCGCTTCGCCCGGATTGTTCACGATGAAGGGATAGATCAGCGGCGTCGCGCCGAGCAGGACTTCGGGCGCGCAGGCCTCGCTCAAAGCCACCGCCTTGCCCGGCAGCCATTCCAGCGTGCCATGGGTTCCGCAATGGATCATCGCGTCGAAGCCGCGCGCTTCGCGTAGCCACAGATAGAAGGCGCAATAGGCGTGGGAGGGCGGCAGATTGGCGTCGTGATAATCGGCTTTCGCGTCGGCGCCCGAGCGCAGCGGTTGCAGCGCCACGAGCAGCTTTCCCACTTCCACCACGCGAAAGTGAAAGGCGCTTTTGCGCAACAGGGGATCGCGCGAGGGCGGCCCCCAGGCGGCGGTCACCTGATCTTGAAAGACCTGCGGCAAGCTGGCGAAGAGATGCGCATAGGTGGAGAGTTTCAGGCGAGCCGTCGGCGCGTCCTGCGTCAAACGCCGCATAAGATTCGCAGCATCGATATCGCCGACATCATAACCCTGCGCGTGCAACGCGCCCGCAATGGACGCCACGCTGGCGGGCGTGTCGAGCCCCACCGCATAGCCCGCCTGCCCGCCCTTGTGGGGATAATCGGAAAGAATGCAGGCGACGCGGCGCTGCGCAGGTTCAAGGCGGCGCAGATGCGCCCATGCGCTTGCGAGTTCGGCGACAAAACTTATGCGGTCAGGTTCGCTCTGGTGGACGACGCGGGCGAGACCGGATTCATCGAGCGCCTCAGCCTGCGCCTTGAAAGAAATCGCGCGGGTGATGATGCGCCCGTCAAGTTCGGGCAGCACCACATTCATGGCTAGATCGACGGCGCCAAGGCCCCGGCTCGCCGCCTCCCATTGCGCGCGGCGCGTGGTGGAGAGCATGGCCTGAAACACCGGCGCCTGCGCGCGATCCAGCACACAGGCGCCGCCATCTTCGCGGCCCGAGAAGGAGGTCGTGTTGAGGATCACGTCAGGCGCGAGATCGTTGAGCAGTGGCGCAAGTTCGGCCACGGCGGATGGATCCTTGAGGCTCGACACAGCGATGCAAGTCACCGCAAAGCCGCGCTCATTCAGCGCATCGGCCAGCGCGACCAAAGGCGCGGTGTCATCCGCGATGACGATGGAGCGATAGGCGACGATCAGGGCGCGCGGCGCCTCCTGCGGGGCTGCGCGGCAGGCTTCGTCGAAAAGCGCGGCGGCGCGCATGGGCGCGGGCTCCGCCCATTCAAGCGCGCGGCCCAGACGCGCGCCGATATAATTCAGGCATTGCGCGAAATTATCGCGCCCGCCGCATTGGAAATAGGCGTGCAGCCGGTCCAGGTTTTCCTTGGCGAGCGTCGAGGCCGCATCGAGCCTTGAGTCGGCGCGATGGTCGCCGGGCACTATCGCGAGATCAAAACCATGGGCGCGCGCGGCCTTCGCCAATTCCTCCACGCCATAGCGCCAATAGTCGAGGCCCCCCAGCAAGCGCACCAGCACGAACCGCGCCTTGGGCGCCATTTCCTCCACATAGAGATCGACGGAATAGTGATGCTGCAATTGGCCGATATTGGCGGCGCGCATGTCGGGACAAGCGGCGCTCCACGCGCTGGCGAGGCCCGCCAGATCGCTATCGGAGAAGGAAAGGAACAGAATGTCGGCGGGCGTCTGCCCAAGGTCGATCGCGCTCGCGCCTTCGTCCAGAAAAACAGTCTCTGTGCGCAGAAGGTGCATGGCGCGGTCCGTTACAGGGGCGCTGCGAGAGCGGAGAGGATCGCCGCGCGATCCATGCCCTTTTCGCCGATGAAGACGAGGCCGCCCTTGCGCGGTGCATCCACCGGCCAGGCGCCGTCGAAATGGTGGCGGAAGCGCGTGCCAACGCCCTGCACCAGCAACCGCATGGGCTTGCCCGCGACTTCCAGATAACCCTTGATGCGCAGCACATCATGGGCGCTGGCGATGGATTGCAGATGCGCGATGAAGGCGGGCGCGTCGCTAATCGCGCCCACCGGCGAAGCGAAACTGTCGAAATCCTCGTGGTCATGCTCCTCCTCGCCATCGTGATGGGAGGGGCGGTTCGCCAGATCGTCTTCGACGCTCGCCTTCAGGCCCAGCAGGATCTCGGCGGCCACCTTGCCCTCGCGCGTCTCAACGATGCGCACGGCGCGCGGCACAGCGGCCTCGATTTCAGCGGAGACGCGGGCGATGGAGTCCGCGTCCATCAGATCGGTCTTGTTGAGGATGATGAGATCGGCGCAGAGCAGCTGGTCCGTATAGACTTCTTCGAGCGGATTATCGTGGTCGATGGTCAGATCCTCCGCGCGCTGCGCCAGCATTTTCGCGGGATCGTCAGCGAAGCGGCCGGCGGCGACGGCGGCGCCATCCACCACGGCGACGACGGCGTCCACCGTGAGGCGCGAGCGGATCGGGGGCCAGTCGAAGGCCTTCACCAGAGGCTTGGGCAAAGCGAGGCCGGAGGTTTCGATCACGATATGGTCGGGGCGCTGCGGCAGGCTCAACAGCGTCTCGATGGCGGGGGCGAAATCATCCGCTACCGTGCAGCAGATGCAGCCATTGGCGAGTTCGACGATGTTCTCATCGGGGCAGGCCTCGACGCCGCAGGCGCGTAGAATGTCGCCATCCACGCCCACGTCGCCAAATTCATTGATGATCAGGGCGAGCCTGCGACCCCCGGCGTTCTCCAGCAGATTGCGGATCACGGTGGTCTTGCCCGCGCCCAGAAAGCCGGTGACGATGGTGACGGGGATTTTGGCGAAATCGGCTGCGGTCATGATTGGATCTCCGAAGGGCGCGCCAGTGGCGGCACGCGCGAGATGACGCCGCGCTTGAGGGCCTCGGGCCGCTGCTTCCATGGAATGAGTCCATCGCTTGTGGCGGCGTAAAGGGAGGCTCCATCGAGGATCACGTCTGCGCCTGTGTCGGCGGGCAGGTCGCCATAGACATAGGTCCATTTGCCCGGCGCGGCGAAACTGATGGTGCAGGCGCGTTTGCACACGCTCAGGCATTCGACGGGAATGATCTGGACGGAGGCGCTACGCTCACCGGCGCGCGCGCTCAAGGCCCGGTGCAGGCGCGCTCCGGCGCGCTCATGGGTCTCCAGCCCGGCCTCGTCGGCCAGCTTGCAGGTTGTGCAGACGTAGATATGGGTTGCCGCCATGCGCCTCGTCCTGTCATCGCCCCGCCAGAGGCGGAACATGGGCGCGGCAACGGCTTACGCCGTGTTCAAGGCCAGAAGGCGCTAAACAGCCCTGGGGCACCCCGCCCAAAGCGTTGCATGAGGTCGATGGCAGGTCTCCTGGCTCGCGGATCAGCGTCGCATTCCGCCTTCCCAGCCGCCCCCGAAAGGTCAGCCAGTGGCTTTGTGGCATGCGACTACCCGCTCACAGTTGCGAGGGCAGCTATGGAATGGGCGGTTTGCGCCGCCGTCACCATATTCCCGATTAACCCTCAAAAGAGGGACCAACCGACGGCCATACCGTGCGGGAGAGGGGCATTGATGTCAATCTCCTTTCCATGGCATTCCCTTTGGCGTCGCCGCGCGTTCCCGGCGCTTTGACCCGTGACAGGCCCATCACATGACCGGACAGGACACCGATACTGAGCGCCGCCACCGCGAGAAAATGGTGAAGCGCAAGCAGGTTCAGGACGCGGAGGTCGCCTCCAAGACCATCGCGCAGAAGGCGCTGCTCATCGTCAACACCGGGCCGGGCAAGGGAAAATCCACGGCCGCTTTCGGGCTGGTCATGCGGGCGCTTGGCCATGGCTGGCATGTGGGGATCGTGCAGTTCATCAAGGGCGCCTGGGAGACGGGCGAGCGGCGGACCCTCGACCGCTTTCCCGATCAGGTGCGCTGGCACACTATGGGCGAGGGCTTCACCTGGGAGACGCAGGACCGCGCCCGGGATGTGGCCGCCGCTGAGGCCGCCTGGGCCAAGGTGCTGGAGCTGATGGCGGATCCGAGCATCCGCCTGCTGGTGCTTGATGAGCTCAACATTGCGCTTCGCTATGATTATCTGCCGCTCACCGAGGTGGTCGAGACCCTGAAGGCGCGCCGCAGCGACCTGCATGTGGTCGTCACCGGGCGCAACGCCAAACCCGAATTGATCGAGGCTGCGGATCTGGTGACCGAGATGGTCGCGGTGAAGCATCATTTCGCCGCTGGCGTGAAAGCGCAGGAGGGGATCGAGTTTTGACCCCGCCACGCGGCAAGGCCCTGATGATTCAGGGCGTGGGCTCGGACGTCGGCAAGTCGCTTGTCGTCGCGGGGCTCTGCCGCGTCTTCCGCAATCGGGGGCTCCGCGTGCGCCCGTTCAAGCCGCAGAACATGTCCAACAATGCGGCGGTGACGGCTGATGGCGGCGAGATCGGCCGGGCCCAAGCGCTTCAGGCGCGGGCCTGCGGGGCGCCCACCAGCGTGCATATGAACCCGGTGTTGCTGAAGCCCCAGAGCCAGATCGGCTCGCAGATCGTGGTGCAGGGCAAGGTGAGCGGAACCGCCAACGCGCGGGATTATCAAGCCCTCAAGCCCCGCCTCATGGGCGCGGTGCTGGAGAGTTTCGAGCGCCTGCGGGCTGAGGCCGACCTCGTGCTGGTTGAGGGGGCGGGCAGCGCGGCGGAGATCAATCTGCGCGCCAACGACATCGCCAACATGGGCTTCGCGCGGGCCGCCGATGTGCCGGTCATCGTGCTGGGCGACATCGACCGGGGCGGGGTGATCGCGCAGATCGTGGGCACGCAAATGGTCATCGCGCCGGAGGATGCGGCGATGGTGGCGGGCTTTCTGGTCAACCGCTTTCGCGGCGATCCCACCCTGTTCGAGACGGGGCTGCAAGCCATCGCGGAGCGTTCCGGCTGGCCCTCGCTGGGGCTGATCCCTTTTTTCGCGGATGCGGCCCGCCTGCCCGCAGAGGATGCGCTGGCGCTGGACCAGCGGGGCGAATCAGGGGACGCCCCCATCACCATCGCGGTGCTGCAACTGCCGCGCATTTCCAATTTCGACGATTTCGATCCGCTGAAGGCGGAGCCTGGCGTGCGGCTGGTCTTCGTGCGGCGGGGGGAGACCATCCCGGTCGAAGCGCAACTGGTGATCATTCCCGGCTCCAAGGCGACCATCGCGGACCTTGCGGCCCTGCGCGAGCAGGGCTGGCACATCGATCTGGCCGCCCATGTGAGGCGCGGCGGGCGGGTGCTGGGGATTTGCGGGGGCTATCAGATGCTGGGCGCGCGCATCGACGATCCCGAGGGGATCGAGGGCGCGGCAGGCGGCTGCGAGGGGCTGGGGCTGCTGGATGTCGGCACGGTCATGTCGGCGTCCAAGACGCTGGAGCAGGTCGCGGGCCGCTGCCTCATCGAGGGGGCGCCCTTCGCGGGTTATGAAATGCACATCGGCCGCACACAGGGGCCTGACGGCCTGCGCCCGGTGCTGGAAATGGCGGATGGGCGGCGCGATGGCGCCATGTCGGCGAATCAGAATGTGCGCGGGGTCTATGTGCATGGCCTGTTCAACGACGACCGCCAGCGCGCGGCCTGGCTGCGCTGGATCGGGGCTGGCGTGTCGGATCTTGCCTATGAGCAGGGGGTCGAGGAGACGCTCGACGCGCTGGCGGCCCATCTTGAGCGGCACATCGACTGCGACCGCATCCTCAGCCTCGCCAGATGACGAGGGCGGCGAGGGCGAACAGGGCCAGCGCCTGAACCACCAGCGCCCGGCGATAGAGGCGCAGCGCTTTGCGGATGTCGGCGGCGGTGGCCTCGGCCCGGCCTGACCCCATGAAGGCGTCCTGCGTCAGCTCGGTTCCGTAGACGCGCGGACCGGCGAGCTTGAGCCCCAGAGCCCCCGCCATGGCCGCCTCCGGCCAGCCCGCATTGGGGGAACGGTGGCCGCTGGCGTCACGCCAGATGGCCCGGGCGGCCTCGCGGGCGGACAGGCCGGGGGAGAGGCTTGCGGCGATAAGCAGGAACAGGGCGGTGAGGCGGGAGGCGGGGAGGTTGACGAGATCATCGAACCGCGCCGCCGCCCAGCCGAAGGCCTCATGACGCTTGGTGCGGTGGCCGATCATGCTGTCGGCGGTGTTGGCGGCCTTATAGAGAACCGCGCCCGGGAGGCCGCCCACGGCCATCCAGAACAGGGGCGCCACAACGCCATCGGAGAAATTTTCGGCCAGACTCTCGATGGCCGCGCGGGCGACTCCGGCCTCGTCGAGCACCGCCACATTGCGTCCCACGATCATGGAGACGGCGCGGCGGCCGCCCTCCAGACCCTGCGTTTCGAGCCCCTGCGCCACATCAGCCACATGCTCATGCAGGCTGCGCTGGGCGGGCAGGCTGGCGGCCAGCAGGGCGAGGGCGATGAAACCCGCCCAGTCAGTCAACATCCCTTGCAGCGCCCCTTGCAGGGCCAGCGCGACGCCTCCGGTGATCGCCAGCAGCAGGGCCAGCGCGAGGCAACCGGCGAGCTTGCGAGCGCTGAAGGAATCCCCCTCGCGATTGAACACGCCATCCAGCCGCCGGATCAGCGCGCCGATCCAGGTCACGGGATGGCCGATTGCGCGATAGAGCGCTTGGGGATAACCAAACAGGGCTTCGCACAAAAGCGCTGCGGCGGCGAGGATCAGGGACGCGGTGAGCATGAGCCTACCAATGGGCGTGAACAGCGATGCGGAACGGCTCCTCCAGCACGGCGGCAATCTGGCCGCCGCGCGGAGGCTCTTCCCCGGCGCGCCTGAACCGTGGATCGACCTCTCCACCGGGATCAATGCGAGACCTTACCCGGT
>Ga0209829_10001523_pt1 | contig 18629 bp, 11 predicted proteins | sample C_140205_EF_Meta_FD_187311 | JGI IMG/M metagenome (GOLD analysis project Ga0209829, IMG submission 187311) | Freshwater microbial communities from Lake Croche, Canada to study carbon cycling - C_140205_EF_MetaG (SPAdes) (version 2) | ecosystem: Environmental > Aquatic > Freshwater > Lake...
GTGTGAAGCAGGTGCTCTAACCAACTGAGCTAAGCGTCCCTCATGAACGCGAGACCGTGGACAGCCCCTGCGGGCGAATCAATCTCGATTTCACCGGGCCATACAAATCTACCGGACGCCAACTCAGCCAGCCGTGGCCGTCACGCGAATCACCCTCGGCCACGGTCTCACTCGTGGTGCGTCGTCCAAAGAACCGTGACCCAGGCCGCGAAAAACACCGTCGGCCCGATCACCCACATCGGGTTAATCGGCACGTGGTAATGCGGGATCGCCCACCACACCACGATGCATTTCGCCACGATCACGAGCCACGCGATACCCAGAAACCAGCGGTTGCTCCGCGATAAACCGGCCAAGGGATGAAAGCTCAAGTTCATGCGCCGACGCTACACCCGCCCGACCCTCCTTGCTGCGCAGAAGTTGGCCAACGCTACGCGTGTGTTGCCGCGCTATTTCTTGGTCTTCATCGCCCGCTTGCGCCCGGGCACCACGGTCCGACAAATCTCACACACCGTCCCATCGCACGCATGGGCCGTGCAGTGTTCACGGCCATAAAAAATTATCCGCAAGTGCAACGCGTTCCAGTGCTCGCGCGGAAACAGTTTCTTCAGATCAGCCTCCGTCTGCTCAACGTTCTTTCCCTTGGTCAATTTCCATCGCTGCGCGAGCCGGTGAATGTGGGTATCGACGGGGAACGCCGGCACGCCGAACGCCTGCGCCATCACCACGCTCGCCGTCTTGTGCCCGACACCGGGCAACTCCTCCAACTCCTCGAAAGTCCGCGGGACTGCGCCGCCATGTTTTTCCACGAGAATTTTCGACAACCCCGCTATCGCCTTCGCCTTCTGCGGCGAAAGCCCACAAGGCCGGATCACTCGCTGAATGTCCGCCACCGGCTCGCGCATCATTTTCTCCGGCGTATCGCCCAGTTTCCACAAATGCGGCGTCACCAGATTCACTCGCTTGTCCGTGCACTGGGCCGAGAGCAGCACGGCCACAAGGAGCGTGTAGGCATCGCCATGATCCAACGGCACGGGTGTTTCCGGATAGAGTTCCGCCAAACGCCGATCAATCCACCCCGCGCGCTCCTGCTTCGTTGTCATCATCTGCAAAGCAGCCCGGCTTCCCTCCTCTAAACAAACTCTATTACGCATTTTTTCTCCGCAAATCACCGTTGCGCGAACTCGCCTCCGCCCTACGGTCCACCCTCTCTCTATGTCCACGCTCCGCGACCTTCTCGCCCCGACCGACACCTTCGCCCGCCGCCACACCGGTGACAACGCCGCCGACACCGCCGCGATGCTCGCGCTGCTCGGCTACGCGTCGGTCGACGCTCTCGTTGACAGCGCCGTCCCGCCCCATATCCGCCGCGGCGCGCTGACTCTCCCGACCGCCCTCGGCGAAAGCTCCGCTCTCGCCGAGCTGCGCACCATCGCCACCGAAAACAAAGTCTTCCGCACCGCCATCGGCCTCGGCTACTCCGACACGTTTACCCCCGGCGTCATCCAGCGCACGATTCTCGAGAACCCCGGTTGGTATACCGCCTACACGCCCTATCAGGCCGAAATTTCCCAAGGCCGTCTCGAGGCTATTTTAAACTTCCAAACGCTCGTTACCGATCTCACCGGCCTCGAAATCGCCAACGGTTCCATGCTCGACGAAGGCACCGCCGCCGCCGAAGCGATGATGATGTGCCATCGACTCAAGGAAGGCGCGGCTGAAATCAACAACACGTTCTTCGTTTCCGCCGCCTGCCACCCGCAGACCATCGACATCGTCCGCACCCGTGCGAAGCCCCTCGGCATCGACGTCATCGTCGGCGACCACCACACCTTCGCGCCCACCGCCGCCTGCTTCGGCGTGCTCGTGCAATACCCCGCCACCACCGGCTCGATCCACGACTTCGAAAACTTCTTCGCCGCCGCCCACGCCGCCGGCGCGTTCACCATTGTCGCCACCGATCTCCTCGCGCTCACCCTGCTCCGCGCGCCCGGCGAATTCGGCGCCGATGTCGCCGTCGGCTCCGCCCAACGCTTCGGCGTCCCCCTCGGTTTCGGCGGCCCGCACGCCGGCTTCCTCGCCACGAAGGACGCCTTCAAACGCCAGATGCCGGGCCGCCTCGTCGGCGTCTCGAAGGACACCGCCGGCGATCCCGCCATGCGCCTCGCCCTCGGCACGCGCGAGCAACACATCCGCCGCGACAAAGCCACGTCCAACATCTGCACCGCCCAAGTCCTCCTCGCCGTCATGGCGTCGATGTATGCCGTCTACCACGGCCCCGACGGCCTGAAAAAAATCGCGCGCCGCGTCAAACTCCTCACCGCCCTCCTCGCCGACGGCCTCGTGAAACTCGGCGCCAAAGTAAACGCCGAGCCCGTCTTCGACACCCTCACCGTCTCGAACGTCGCCGCCGAACGCGTCCACGCCGCCTCGACCGCGAAGAAATTTAACCTCCGCCGCCTTGACGCCTACACGGTTGGCATCTCCCTCGACGAAACCACTACCGTCGAAGACCTGCAGACGATTCTCGCGTGCTTCAGCGAGTCGGCGGTCGTTTCAACCACAGAGCCCTCGGCTTCGAGCCAGTTCGCCGCTCCGTTCGCACGTACGTCAGCCTTCCTCACGCACCCCACCTTCAACCGCTACCACACCGAGCACGAGATGCTCCGCTACATCAAGCGGCTCGAAGCCAAGGATCTCTCGCTCTGCCACTCGATGATTTCCCTCGGGTCGTGCACGATGAAGCTCAACTCCACCTCCGAGATGTTCCCCGTCTCGTGGCCCGAGTTTGGCAAACTCCACCCGTTCGCTCCCGCCGAGCAGACGCGCGGCTATGCGAAACTCTTCCAAGACCTCGAGACGTGGCTCAGCGAGATCACCGGCTTCGCCGCCGTCTCGCTCCAGCCCAACGCCGGTTCGCAGGGCGAATATGCCGGCCTCCTCGTCATCCGCGCGTATCACGAATCCCGTCACGAAGGACACCGCAATATCTGCCTCATCCCCACGAGCGCGCACGGCACCAATCCCGCCAGCGCCGCCATGTGCGGTTTCAAAGTGGTCCCCGTCGCGTGCGATGCCAACGGCAACATCGACGTCGCCGACCTCACCGCGAAAGCCACCGCACACGCGCACGATCTCGCCGCGCTGATGGTCACCTACCCGTCGACCCACGGTGTATTCGAATCCTCCATCAAAGACATTTGCGCCACGATCCACGCCCACGGCGGCCAAGTCTACATGGACGGCGCGAACATGAACGCCCAGGTCGGCCTCACGTCCCCCGGCCACATCGGCGCCGATGTCTGCCACCTCAATCTCCACAAGACGTTCTGCATCCCACACGGCGGTGGCGGCCCCGGCATGGGCCCGATCGGTGTCGCTACTCATCTCGCACCGTTTCTCCCGTCGCATCCGGTCACACCTGTCGCCTCCGCGACCGGCCATGGCCGCTCCGCCATCGGCGCCGTGTCCGCCGCACCTTACGGCAGCGCCAGCATTCTCGTCATTTCGTGGATGTATATCCGCATGATGGGCCCGGACGGCCTCACGGAAGCGACCAAGCACGCGATCCTCAAAGCCAACTACGTCGCCAAGCGGCTCGATTCCTTTTTCCCCGTGCTCTACCGCGGTAACGCCGGCCTCATCGCCCACGAGTGCATCATCGATTTCCGCGGGTGGAAGAAACATGGCATCGAAGTCGAAGACGCGGCGAAGCGCCTCATGGACTACGGCTATCACGCGCCCACGATGAGTTTCCCCGTCCCCGGCACGCTCATGATCGAGCCCACCGAAAGCGAAGCGATGAGCGAACTCGACCGTTTCTGCGACGCGATGATTTCGATCCACGGAGAGATGCAGGCCGTGGTGAATGGCGAGTCCGACAAGGCCAACAACCCGCTCAAGCACGCTCCGCACACCGCGAAGGCCGTCTGCTCCGACACATGGGACCGCCCGTATAGCCGCGAATCCGCCGCCTTTCCCGATCGCTTCACGCGCGCGAGCAAATTCTGGCCCAGCGTGGGCCGCGTCGACAACGTCTATGGCGACCGCAACCTCGTCTGCTCGTGCCTCGGCATGGAGGCCTACGCGGAAGCGAAGGCGTAGAGCCCGACAACCTCCGGCTTGACCAAGGTGTAACCAGTGACACCTTGGCCGCCGTGAAGACTATCTCGATTAAGCAACTCCACGCCCGCACCGGCCATTGGGTCCGGGCCGCTCGCACGACCCCTGTCATCGTCACCGACCGCGGCGAAAAAATCGCCACTTTGCAGCCTCACGTGGAGCCCACCCGTCCCGCCGCCGTGATCGATTGGGCCGCCCGCAAGAAATGGATGCCCGTCAGCTCCACCGACTCCACCGTTTTCATTTCCGAGGATCGCGACGGGCGATGATCTACTGGGACACATCCTATCTGGCCAAACTCTACGTGCGCGAGGCCGGCTCCGAGGAATTGTTCAAGGCCTTTGCTCACCAAGGCGGGTTGGTCTGCGCCGAGCACGGCCGGCTTGAACTCATGACCGCGTTCAAACGCCACCAGCGCGAAGGCCTGCTGACCGCTGCTCAACTATCGATGCTCTGGAGCCGCCACGAACAGGATCTCGCCGACCGCCTCGTCAGCTATCTCCCGCTCCCTCCAACCTTGATCGAGCAAGCCTGTCGAAAGGTGTTGCAGCTCCCGCCCGCCGCCTTCCTCCGCGCCGCCGACGCTTTGCACCTCGCCTGTGCCGCCGACGCCGGCCTGAAGGAAATTTACAGCCACGACCGCCACCTCCTCGCCGCCGCGTCCCACTTCGGCCTGCGCGGGATCGACATCATTTCTCCGAAATCCAAATGAAAATCATCCGCCACCTCACCCCCGCCGGCCCCGCCTACGCCTCGCTCCAGCCCGACGGCTCCGCCCGCGAAATCACCGGCGACCTCTACGGCGACTTCCGTGTCACCGACCGCGTCGTCACGCCCGGCAAGCTCCTCGCCCCCGTTGTGCCCGTCTACCTCCCGTGCATCGGCCTCAACTACAAACGCCACGCCGCCGAGAGCAACCTGCCTCCTCCGCCCTATCCCGTCCTCTTCGTGAAAAACCCCGCCTGCACGCAAAACCCCGGCGACCCCATCGAGCTCCCCGTCAAACTTCCCAGTACCTCCGTCGACTACGAGTGCGAGCTCGCCGTCGTCATCGGCAAGCGCTGCAAAAACGTCTCCCGCGCCGACGCCCTCGACTACGTCCTCGGTTACACCTGCGCCAACGACGTCTCCGCCCGCGACTGGCAGCGCAACGGCGGCGGCGGCCAGTGGTGCCGCGGCAAGACCTTCGACACCTTCGCCCCGCTTGGTCCCGTGCTCGTCACCCGCGACGAAATCCCCCATCCGAATTCCCTCCGTATCCGCACGATCCTCAACGGCGACACCCTGCAGGATTGGAACACCGACGACATGATCTTCGATGTCCCTGCGATCATCGAGTTCTTGAGCGCCAGCACGACGCTCCTCCCCGGCACCGTGATTCTCACTGGCACGCCCCACGGCGTCGGCTTCGCCCGCACCCCACCCGTCTTCCTGAAAGCCGGCGACACCGTCACGATCGACATCGAAAAAATCGGCGCCCTCACCAACCCCGTGATCAACGAGCCGATCTGACCGCCCGGCCTCGTCCCGTAGCGGCGAGCGTGAGCGAGTGGTCCGACCCTCACGAAGATTGCCAACCCCGCGCCGGTAACCACAAAGTTACCGGCGCCGCTATTTTCTCTCCCCCTCTCCCCGACTCCAATCTTCTCCCATGCCCTCCCCCCAACTCCCCCGCCGCACCTTCCTCAAGACTCTCGGCACCGGTGCCGCCGCCGGTCTCGCTTTCCCCTATTTCGCCCGCAACGCCCACGCCGCCGCGCCCAGCAAAGTTCTTCGCCACGCCAGCTTCGGCGCCTCCGGCATGGCGTGGTCCGACATCCAGGCCATCACCGGCAATGAATTCGTAAAGCTCGTCGCCGTCGCCGATGTCGACCTCAGCAAAGTCGCCGAGGTGAAGGCCCGCTTCCCCGATGTGCGCGTCTACCAAGACTGGCGCCAGCTCCTCGACAAGGAGGCCAACAACATCGACTCCGTGAACGTCTCCGTGCCCGACCACATGCACGCCCCCATCGGCTACTCCGCGATGCAGCTCGGCAAACACGTCTACGGTCAAAAGCCGCTCGCCCACGACATCTACGAGACGCGCAAACTCACCGAAATCGCCCGCGAGAAAAAGCTCATCACCCAGATGGGTATCCAGATTCACTCCATGAAGGTTTACCGCCAGGCCGTCGCCATCGTGCAGAGCGGCGCCATCGGGAAGGTGAAGGAAGTTCACACGTGGAGTAACAAAAAATGGGGCGACGTCGGCGCGCCCCCCGCAAAGTCGAACCCCGTTCCCGCGTCCCTCGATTGGAACCTCTGGCTCGGCACTGCGGCGCAGCGCGACTTCGTCACCGGTCACTATCACCCGGGTAATTGGCGTAAGCGCCTCGATTTCGGCACCGGCACGTTCGGCGACATGGGCTGCCACATCTTCGACCCGGTCTTCGACGCCGTCGCCCTCACGGCACCCATTTCCGTCCGCTCCGAAGGCCCCGCGCCCGACCAGTGGAACTGGGCCGTCAACGCCGTCATCCGCTACGTTTTCCCCGGCACGAAATTCACCGCTGGCAACACCGTGCCCGTCACGTGGTATGATGGCGATGCCCGCCCGCCCGCCGAGATTCGGGCCCTCATCGCCGCCGCGAAACCCACCGAGGTCACCCAAGTCGACGACGCCGGAAAAGTCGTGAAAAAGAAACGCGCCGCCAGCGCCGAACCCGACCAAGGCTCCATCATCATCGGCACCGAGGGCGTGCTCTCCGTCCCGCATATCGCCTCGCCCAAACTTTTCCCCGAGGTGAAATTCAAGGACTATACGTTGCCCGACATCGCCGGCACCAACCACTGGTCCGACTGGGCCGAAGCCATCGTCGGCGGACCCGGCAAACCCTCCGCCCACTTCGGCTACTCCGGTCCGCTCACCGAGTCCGTCCTCCTCGGCAGTGTCGCCGTCCGCTTCCCGCAGACCACCCTCCAGTGGAACGCCGCGAAGCTCTCCTTCGACAACGAGAAAGCCGCCAACCAATACCTCCGCCGCACCTACCGTAAGGGTTGGGAAATCGCAGGACTGTAATGGTCGCCCGCATTCGCGGGCTTGTCTCCTCTTTCCGCATCGGGCGCGATTCACCTAGCGCCCGATTTTTTATGCACCACGTCCACCTCGACACGCTCCCTTGGGACGAACAGCACTCGCCCACCAAAAAATTCCACTCGTTCTGCCGCAACGTCTCGCTCGCCCTCGGTGGCCTGCGCAACACCGGCCTCTGGGGCGGCGGTCATCCCTTCGATCTCCAAATCCGCCGCCTCCCGCCCGGCGCCGCCGTCTGCCCCTATCACCTGCACGTCGGCCAGTGGGAACTGTTTCTCGTCCGCGCCGGCACCGGCACCGTGCGCACACCCGACGGCCTCACGCCCATCCGCGTTGGCGATGTGTTTGTCCACCCGCCCGGCGTGCCGCACCAACTCCTCAACACCGGCGACACCGAGCTCGAAGTCCTCATCCTCGCCGACAACCCGCCCGTCGACGCCTGCCACTATCCCGACTCCCACAAGTGGAGCCTGCGCCCGCCCGGAAAACTTTTCCGCATGACGGAGACCGACTACTTCGACGGCGAGGACACGCTCCCGCCCTCCGGCGTCTCCGGCTTCAAAGTTGCCCCCGCGCCCGTCACCGCACCCGTCGCGCCTTTCGCGCAACGCAAACTCCACCTCGACGACGTCCCGTGGGACATCTGGGCCTCGCCCAAGAAAACGTTCGGCGGCTCCGCCAAGGAACTCTCCGTCGCGCTCGGTGCGAAACGCCACACGCCCACCGGCCTCGGCGGCCATCCCTTCGAACTCGAGCTCGACCGGCTCGCGCCCGGCCAGCGCGTCTGCCCCTTCCACGCGCACTCCGCCCAGTGGGAACTTTTCTGGATCACCGCCGGCACCGCTACCGTCCGCGCCGGCGCCACGCGCCACACGTTCACCGTCGGCGATATCATCCTCCATCCTCCCGGCGAAGCGCACGAGATTCTCAACGCCAGCGCCACCGACCCGCTCGAGTTCATGCTTATCGCCGACAACCCGCCGTCCGAATATTGGCACTACCCCGACTCCGGTAAATGGGGCTTCCGCGTCCCTCGAAAATTCTTCCGCCCTGCCGACGCCGACTACTGGGAAGGCGAGGAGTGAGCCGCTCTCCGTCTTCCATCCGTTGTAGACCCGGCCGCCGGCCGCATTCCGTCTCCGGCCCATCGCTTTTTTCAGCCTCGTCGTCCGAACTCCTGGGCGCAGCATCGGCCGCATGAGGTTTCCCCGCCCCGCCCTTCCCTTTATCGCCGCCCTGCTCGCCGTCACGTCCGCGCTCGCCCAGTCGCCCACCGCCGTCCCTCCCACTCCGCCGCCCGCCGCGAAAAGAGCCCCCGCCCCGCCCCCGCCGCCCCAACCCGCCTTCGTCCTCCCCGACGCGCCCGCCGTCCAGCCGCTCCTCCCCGGCTTCACCGCCCGCGAACTTCCCCTCGCGCTCACCAATCTCACCTCGATCAAATACCGCGCCGACGGCAAATGCTACGCCGTCGGCTACAACGGAAAAATCTGGCTCCTCTCCGACACCGACGGCGACGGCGCGCCCGACCACGCGGAACTTTTCTGGGATGGCTCAGCCTCCCTCCGCGGCCCCATCGGTCTCGCGCTCACGCCCCCCGGCTACGCCCGCGGCGAAGGCATCTTCGTCCCGTCGAAGGGCAAACTCTCCCTCATCGTCGACAAGAACGGCGACGGCCGCGCCGACGAAGAAATCGTCGTCGCCTCCGGCTGGAAAGAGATCCCGCAAAACGTCGACGCCGTCGGCTGCGCCCTCGACCGCGAGGGCAACATCTACTTCGCCCTCGGCGTCGAAGCCTACAACAAGGCCTACCTCCTCGATGCCGAGGGAAAATCTCAATTTCGCCTGACCTCCGAGCGCTCGACCGTCCAAAAAGTCTCCGCCGATTTTTCCCGCCGCGAAACGTTTTGCACCGGCACGCGCTTCCCCGTCGCCCTCGCCTTCAACCGCCACGGCGATCTCTTTGGCTCCGAGCAGGAGGGCGCCACGTGGATGCCCAACGGCAATCCCTTCGACGAGCTCCTCCACCTCCAGCCCGGCCGCCACTACGGTTTTCCGCCGCGCCATCCCGTCCACCTTCCCGACGTCTTCGACGAGCCCAGCACCTTCGACTACAGCCCGCAGCACCAGAGCACCTGCGGTTTGAATTTCAACGAGTCCGTCAACGGCGGCCCCGTCTTCGGCCCCGCCTCGTGGGCCGGCGACGCCCTCGTGACCGGCGAGTCGCGCGGGAAAATCTACCGCACCCAGCTCGTGAAAACCGCCGCCGGCTACGTCGCGCAAAACCACCTCATCGCGTGCCTCAACTTCCTCACCGTCGACGCCTGCGTCACGCCGCGCGGCGATCTCCTCATCGCGTGCCACACCGGCAAACCCGATTGGGGCACCGGCCCGAACGGCGCGGGAAAACTTTTCCTGCTCCGCTACTCCGACCGCGCCGCGCCCCAGCCCGTCGCCACGTGGAGCGCGAGCCCCACCGAGATCCGCGTCGCCTTCGACCGCCCGCTCGATCCCGCCGCCCTCCGCGATCTCGCGAAACGCAGCGCCGTCACCGCCGGAAAATTCGCCATGCCCGGCGACCGCTTCGAGGCCATGCGTCCCCCCTACCAGGCCGTGAAGGACCAGCTCACGGCTCCGCGCTTCGAGCTCGCCGTCCAATCCGCCGGCATCACCCCCGACCGCCGCACCCTCGTTCTCCGCACCGCCCCGCGCACCGCCGAACTGAGCTACGCTGTGCGCCTCCCCCACGTCAGCGCTCCCGCCGATCACGCGCCGAATCCAACCGGCACCTACGACGACATCGAGCTGCTCGTGCAGAATCACGGCGTCGAAGCCACCTGGACCGCCACCACCGGCGGCGAGACGTGGACCGGCTGGCTCCCGCACCCCGACCTCGCCGTCGCCCGCGCGTTCACTGTCGGCAGCGCCGACCACGAGCGCCTCTGGTCGCTCACCGCCAAGCCCGGCCGCTTCACGTTCCGCACCCAGCTCGACGTCAATTCCCTCCTCCAACCCGCCGTGCAGCCCGGCGCCAAACTCGACTACGAGCCCGCCCGCGAGGAGCTCACCGCGCGCCTGCCCGGCGCCGCCCCGCTCACGCTCCGCCCGCTCGCCACCACCTTCGGCGCGATGGTCGCCGACGACTGGTCGCCCGTTACCGCCACACTCGCCACCGGCCCCGGCGCCCCCGCCGACACCGCCGCCACGTGGACGCGCCCCGCCCAACCCGACCTCGCGCGCCCGCTCCCGCTCCACCGCTTCAAACTCCCGTGGGCCGCCCGCGACACCACGCCGCCCGCGCCCGACACCGAGCGCGTCATCCCCGAAATCGCCGGCGGCAACTGGCTCCGCGGCCGCCGCCTCTTTCACAACGAACAAGTCGCCTGTGCCCGCTGCCACCGCGTGCGCGGCGAAGGCCAGCAGATCGGCCCCGACCTCTCTCACCTCGTCCAACGCGACTACGCCAGCACGCTCCGCGACATCCTCGAACCCAGCTCCGCGATCAACCCCGACTACCCCGCCTTCACCGTCGAACTCGCCGACGGCACCACCCCGCTCACCGGCGGCATCGTCAGCGAAACCGCCACCGAACTCCGCGTCGCCGACGCCACCGGCAACATCCGCACGATCCCGCGTAACAGCGTTCGCACGACACGCGCCGCGCTCCGCTCGCTCATGCCCGAAGGCCTCCTCGCCTCGCTCGACGCCACGCAGGTCCGCGACCTCATGACGTTTCTCCTCACCTCGCCCCTCGAACCCGCGCCCATCGAAGGCAAAACCCTCCCGCCTCCGCCCCGCGCCCGCGCCGAGTTCGACGCCGTGCTGAAAAATCTAGCTGCCTCCGCGTCCACGACCGCTGCCGCCGCGCCGACGAAGCCTTTCCGCATTCTCCTGGTCGACGGCCCCAAGGATCACGGCATAGGCGAACACGACTACCCGCTCTGGCGCGCCCGCTGGAGCAAACTCCTCGCCCTCGCCGATGGCGTGACCGTCGACACCGCGCACATCTGGCCCAGCGCCGAACAATTCTCCCGCGTCGACGTGATTTGTTTTTCCAATAACAACCCCGGCTGGAACGAGGACCGCGCGCGCGAACTCGACGCCTACCTCGCGCGCGGAGGCGGCGCCGTGTATTTTCACTGGGCCGTCGAGGCCCGCCTCGCCGCCCCCGACTTCGCGCGCCGCCTCGGGATCGCGAGTAATTCCAAGCTCACCAAATACCGCCACGGCCCCGTCGACCTCGTGTTTCACGACCACCCGCTCGCGCGCGGTTTCGCCCCCGCCAATTTCACCCGCGAGAAACTGATCGACGAAACCTATTGGAATCTCGTCGGCGATCCCGCCGACGTAAAACTCCTCGCCAGCGCCGAAGAAGCGGGTGCCCTGCGCCCGCAACTCTGGACCCGCACCGTCGGCGCCGGCCGCATCTTCGTTGCGTTGCCCGGCCACTACAACTGGACCTTCGACGACCCGATCTTCCGCCTGCTCGCCTTCCGCGGCATCACCTGGGCCGCCGCCCAACCCGCCGACCGCCTCGACGAACTCGCCCCCCTCGGCGCCCGCCTCAGCGACGCGCCGTGAGCCGACGGCGCCAACCACCGACCGCGCAGTTCCCCCGCAGAAAATTACCCCGCTGCGTCCCGTCGCCCGCTTCGCCGATTGAATCCGGGGCGATCCGGGGTCATCCGTGGTCCGCAGCGGGCAGATGTTGATGGGGGTTTTAACTCAGGTAATCGGCGAAGAATCGGAGGCGAAGAAGATTGGGTTATGCGGCTGAACGCTACCATCAGGACCTGTGCGGTGGCAGCCCATGCACGCACTAAGCCAAACCCCTCGGCCCCGGTCGTGCCATCCCAGCGTTCCGCCGCAGAACTTTCTCCGCGTCGCCCATTCTCGATCCTCCCTCTCCCCCATGAACGACGTCTTCATCAGCTACGCGCACATCGACGACCAGCCCATGCTGGAAGGTCAGCGCGGGTGGATTTCCCAGTTTCACCGCAGCCTCGAGGTCCGCATGGCCCAACTCCTCGGCCAAGAATTGAAAATCTGGCGCGATCCGAAACTCCAAGGCAGCGATCTCTTCGACGATGCGCTCACCAAGCAGTTCTCCGACTCCAAGGTGCTGGTGTCAGTCCTCACCCCGCGCTACGTCCGCAGCGATTGGTGCCGACGCGAACTCGAGGAATTCGTCCGCCTCGCCGGCGCGCAGGGCGCCGTCACCACCGACAACAAGTCGCGCGTCTTCAAGGTCGTGAAGACGCCCGTCGCGCCCCACGATATCCCGCCGCAACTGACCGATCTTTTTTCGCGCCTGCTCGGCTTCGAATTCTACGAGATCGACACCGAGACCGGGAAGCTGCGCGAGTTCGACGAAACCTTCGGCCTCGTTGCGCGGCAGCGGTTCTTCGAGCGCATCTACGATCTGGCGCACGAGATGTGCGCCGCACTGAAAACCTTCGAGCCGACCCCCGGCGCGTCCGCCGTCCGCCTCAGCGACAAGACCGTCTATCTCGCCACCACGACCCTCGAGCTCCAGCCCGAGCGCGATAAGATTCGGCGCGAGCTCCTCGAGCGCGGCCATCGCGTGCTCCCCGACGCGCCGCTGCCGTCCCTCTCCAGCGAGATCGAAACCGCCGTGAAATCCTGCCTCGGCCAATGCTCCGTCGCCGTGCATCTCCTCGGCCGTCACTACGGCACCACGCCCGAGGACGCCGCCGAGTCTGTCCCCGCCTTGCAGCTGCGTTGGAGCGCGGAGGCCGCCGGCCAGCGCGCCTTGCCCCGCCTGATCTGGCTGCCCGGCGCGGGCGAGACTACCGACGAGCGCCAGCGCGCGTTTCTCACCGAGATTCAGGATCTGCCGAAATGGCATTTCTCCGCCGACTTGTTCGAGGGCAACCTCACCGCGCTGAAAAAAGACCTGTTGGCGAAACTCAGCCCGGCCGAAAAGAAAACTCCCGTGCCCGCCGCCCCCACGGCGACGCTCACCGGACCGGCCCGCGTTTATCTCATGTGCGAAACCGCCGACGAGCCCGCGGTCATGGCGCTCGAGGATTTTCTGTTCGCGCAAGGCCTGGAGGTTTGCCTGCCGGCGGGCGATGGCGACAGTGCCGACGCCAGCACGCTGCATCGGGAAAACCTGCTGAGCTGCGATGGCGTGCTGGTGTTTTACGGCTCCGCCCCGCGCGCCTGGGTCGACATCAAGCTCCGCGACGTCCTGAAGGCGCCCGGCTACGGCCGGACGAAGCCGATCACCGTGCAGGGCGTCTACATCGCGCCCCCCCTCGATCAACGAAAGGAACGCTTTCGTTCCCACGACACCCACGTCATCCACGCCCAGCCCGATTTCACCGCCAACGCCACGCTGACGAAATTCGTGCAAGCTCTCAAGGATGCCCGGTCATGAAAACAAGGGACACCGCAGAGGGAACTCGTAACCGGGAGCCAATCGTTCTCGTTCTTCGTAATCGTAATCGTTCTCTTTTCAACGGGAGAGAACGAGAACGATTACGAAGAACGAGAACGATTGAGAGGGCGCACCCATGAAAACCAAAGCCGATCTCATGAACCCCTTTCCCGGCCTGCGTTCGTTTCGCAGCGACGAGGACTACCTCTTCTTCGGCCGCGAGGAACAGACCCTCGAACTCGTCACGCGCCTCCAGCGCAATCGCTTCATCGCCGTTGTCGGCACCTCCGGTCGCGGCAAATCCTCACTCGTGCGCTGCGGCCTCCTCTCGCGGCTGCAGGGCGGCGGGATGGTCGAAGCCGGCGCGCATTGGGAAATCGCGGTCATGCATCCGGGCGGCGATCCGTTGCGCCACCTCGCGGCCGCACTGCTTGAAGTCGACTTGTATGATCGCGAGGCGGAAGACGCGCTGCCGCATCTCCTCGCCACCCTTGGCCGCAGCCAGTTCGGCCTGATCGAAGCGGTGCGACAGGCGAAACTTCCAGCCGGCACCAATTTCCTCCTCGTGGTCGATCAGTTCGAGGAAATCTTCCGCTACGACGAAGCCGGCGCGGCCGAGAGCGAACGGGCCAACGATTTCATCGCGATGCTGCGCGAGGCCAGCGCCCAGACCGAGGTGCCCATCTACATCGTGACTACGATGCGCTCGGACTTCATCGGCGACTGCTCGCGTTTCGAAGGTCTCGCCGAGACCGTGAACCGCGGCGAATATCTCATCCCCGGTCTCAACCGCGATCAGTTCAAGGCCGCGATCGAGGGCCCGATCCGCGTCGCCGGCGGTCAACTCGCGCCGCGGCTCTTGCAGCGGCTGCTGAACGATCTCGGCGAGGAGCAGGATCAATTGCCGTGTCTCCAACACGCGTTGATGCGCACGTGGCGGGTGTGGCAGGACCGCGCGGAAGCCCCGGCGCTCGACCTCGAGGACTACGCGCAGGTCGGCAAGATGTCGCAGGCGCTCTCGATCCACGCCGACGAAGTTTTCTCCGGGCTCGCCACCGACCGCCAGCGCGAGCTCTGCGCGGCGATGTTCAAGGCCCTGACCGTCGAGGGCTCGGAAAAGCGCGGCATCCGGCGTCCGCGCCGACTGTTGACGCTCTGCGGCACGCTGGGCGTGGCGCCAGCGGAGTTGATGCCGATCATCGACGCATTCCGTCACCCCGAGGTGAGCTTCCTCATGCCGCCGTCCGTCGTGCCGCTGCGCGACACGACGGTGATCGATTTGTCGCACGAAAGCCTCATGCGCGTGTGGACGCGCCTGCGCGACTGGGTCGACGACGAAGCGAAGTCGGTGGGGATTTTCCGCCGGCTGTCGGAAAGCGCGGCGCTCTGGCGGCAGGGCCGGACGGCGCTGTGTCGCGATCCCGAGCTTTCGATCGCGCGGACTTGGCTCCAGACGAACCGGCCGAACCCCGTGTGGGCGGAGCAATACGGCGGCCACTTTGATGAGGCGATGGCCTACCTGCAGTCGAGCAACGAGGTGGTCGAAGCGGAAATCCGCGAGCGGGAGGCGCGTGCCCGTGCCGAAGCGTCGCGAAAGACGCGGCGACAGCAGTGGCTTATCGCGGGCCTCGCGATCACCATCGTCGGATTGCTCATTGGCGCGATTTTTGGTGTCCGCGCGCAGCGCAACTCGGCGGCGCAGGCCAGCCAGACCGATCTGGTGCTGGGCTCGCGGTGGCTCGACGACGGCAAGCTCGTCGAGGGCCTGGCCTACCTCGTGCGCGCCGGCCGCAGGGATCGCGAAAACCCGCTGGTCGCGCCCCGACTGCTGGCGGCCATGGCGGCACGCCGTTTCCTGCTGCCGACCGACCCGCCCCTCAACCTGGCCTCACCTGCGAGGAGCGGTGCGTTTTCGGCGGACGGGCGCTGGGTCGTGCTAGAGGGTGAGGATGGCGTGGTCCGGCGCATCGATGCCAGCACGTGGCAGCTCGCTCGCGAATACGACTTCGGGCAAAAAGTTCGTCCGGGCGGCGTGAGTGCCGCGGTAAAAAACCGTGAGGTGATGGCCGTCGCGCTCGCCGACGAATCCATCCTCGTCTGCGACTTTCTGACCGGCCAGCCGCGCTTCCCGGCGATTCGCCCTCCGGCGAAAATTAGGCAGAGAGGAGATAACCTGACGGATTTCGCATTGAGCCCGGATGGACGCTGGCTGGCTGTGACTGGCCCCGCGGAAGTATGGGTGTGGGACACCGCCAACGGCGAACTCATCGCCACCCTTCCCTCCAACGGCTACTTTCGGTATTTCGCGTTCAGTCCCGACAGCCGGAAACTCGCGGTCGCGCGAGATAAGAAAATATTCCTGTGGTCGATCCCCGACCGCGCCTATGTCGGTGCGCCGGTCGAGAGCGCCGTCGATGTGGTGTTCCCGAACTTTAGCGCCGATGGCAGCCGGCTGCTCGTCATGAATTACGACGGAGCCTTGATCGCCGATGCGACCACGGGCGCCTTGATTCGGCCGCTGCTTCCGCTCGGTGTCCGAAGCGGCACCGACTTTCTACTCTCCAATGATGGCACTAAACTGATCAACTCAACCGGCGGAGGCACCGTCGTGGTGCTGGACGTCGCGACCGGCCGGCCAGTCTATCCACCCTTGCTGCATGGCGGCAACGTGCGCGGCGTATCGCTCGTGGATGAGGGCAAAATTATCTTCACCAATTGCGTCGATGGTTCCGTGCGTTTCTGGGATCTGGCAACCGGCGCGCTGTTGGCCGAGCCGACCCTCCGGCAGCCCCGCTATGCGCCGACGGCGGCGGCACCTGATGGAAAATCTGTCGTGTTGTTCACGGAGACCGGCCCCATTTATCGCTTCAGGGTCGGTGGCCGTCCGGCGGCGCCTCTTGAGCTGCCGCGCGAAAAGGCCACCACGCTGTTCACCAATATCGCGCCGGAGTTGCCGGCGCGCTTGCGGTGGCTGACGCACACGGAGTCCAAGGCCGTCGATGTCGCCACCGGCCGGGAGACCGCCGAGACGTTTGCCTTTCCCGAACCGGTCACCGAAGCCAGCCGCTCGACCTATGGCCCGACGCTTGGCGCCGGTGATGTGATCATGGTGCGCACCCAGGCAGGCAGCCTGCGGATCTGGACGTTTGGAGAAAAGAGCGTCGCCCGCGATGTGCCGCTGGCGGAACCTCCTTCCAATCGAATTGGGGCGTCAAATTTCGCCATCGCGTCGGAGGCCCGACGGCTCGCGTGCCCGCTCGATGTCGCGGGCGAAGAGCAATCCCGGTTCCTTGGCGTGTGGGATTCTCAAACGGGTCAGCGCGTCGCAAAATTCGACGCGGGGAGTTCCATCCAAGGGGGGTCCCAATCCATCGCTGTCAGTGGTGACGGGAACCGCGTGATTTATCGCACGACCGGAGACGGCGGCGTCGCGCACGTGGGAAACGTCCGCACCGGCAAGGAAGTTTTCGCTCTGCAACTGACCGGCAAGGCGGACATTCGGACCTACCGATATTCCTCCGATGGCAAACGCATTCTGACGGGCGACACGTGGGGCGGCATCCAAGTCTGGGACGCGACTAACGGGACGCTGTTGCGCAGCATCCAGCACCATCGGACGACGGTGATAAAATTCGAATTCTCGCCCGACCGGCGCTTTTACGCGAGCGTCGCGGACGACGGTAGTACGCAGGTTTGGGATGCGGTCACTGATCAACCCATCGGGGAACTACTCGAGCAACTGGGCTCGTCCTCGCGGGCGGAATTTTCGCCCGACAGCACGCGAATCGCGACTCCGTCAGCCGGCGGCACGGCGCGAGTGTGGGATGTGCGCACGGGATTGCCCGTGACCGAACGGTTCACCAGCGAGGATTCGGCGTTGGTCACCGCCTTCACGCCCGACGGACGGTTTTTGGATGTTCACGGCGGCGCCAAGGTCACTCAGCACCTCCGCGTCTGGGCGGTGCCGCCTCCCGGCACCACGCGCATGCCAGACTGGTTGCTGACCCTCGCGACTATCTGTGCCGGCCATCGCCTGACCGACGAGGGAAAGATCATCAACGGGATCGACGAACTCGCGAAAATCGCCGAGGTGCAGCGCGCCCTCGCCGCCGCCCCGGCCAACGATCCCTACGCGGAGTGGGGCCGCTGGATTCTCTCCGCTAGTCCTACGCGCCCCATCGCCCCGGGTTTCACGATCACGCCGGCCGAGGCCGCGAAGGTGAAAGCCGAGTGGTTGAAAAAATAGCGAGACGGAAGCGAGTGGGGTGGCGAATCACCCCATCATTTCCTCCAGCGGTTTTTGCATCGCCTCGGCCCAGAGCGGGTAGCGGGCGGCGGTCGGGTAAAACCTTCCGTGCGCTCGGCTTTGCTGGACGACATTGCGAGGCAATCAAAGTCTATGACCAAGCGTTCGCCCCATCAGAATCTTTCGCCAGCGCTGATCTGGGAGGCAAACTCCTCACCCGCAACCTCGCCGCCGCGCAGACTAAGCTGGGCGTGAAGTGAACACCGAATGAATCCCCCACCGAGGCGAAACAGCTCTCGGAAGAAATCGAACTCCGCCGCCTGATCGACGAGGAACTGGCGCTGCTCGGGCGGAAGTGAACGATCGACGATTCACTTCTCGCGCCTGCCTTGGTTGGGGAGTGGGAAGAAACCGCCAATCTTTTTGGCAGAAAAATGGGGGCAGAAAAATTTTCAGCCATCGTGGTTGGCAGATTTTTTTGACCCCATTTTTCTGACAAATTCAGTCTGTGCCTCCTGAGCTGTCTCCCACGCACCTCACTCCCCGACCAAGCGCAGTGCTTCGCGCCGCACGGCGGGCGAAAGGTAAAGTCCGGCTTTGGCTGCGGCATCGAGGACCGCCGCCAGATTAGGAATGAGTCTTGCACGCTTGGCGCGCATCAAGATTCCGACCGTGCCGCACACCGTTATCGAGAACACATCGGCGCAGCGGCGGGCGGCGCGATCATCCAGGATCGCGGTATAACCCGGATTGCGGCGGGCCCATGTCAGCACCGCACTTTCGCCGGC
>Ga0209829_10001524_pt1 | contig 18625 bp, 15 predicted proteins | sample C_140205_EF_Meta_FD_187311 | JGI IMG/M metagenome (GOLD analysis project Ga0209829, IMG submission 187311) | Freshwater microbial communities from Lake Croche, Canada to study carbon cycling - C_140205_EF_MetaG (SPAdes) (version 2) | ecosystem: Environmental > Aquatic > Freshwater > Lake...
CAGGTCGACGAGGTGCCGCAAAATTGCATCGCGGCGATATTTGCCAGACTTGCGCACCTTCAGCACGGTGGCGCCGTAATCCACAGGCGCACCGAGACCGTAGATACACGAGACCGAGGCGACGATGATGGTGTCGCGTCGCTCAAAGAGCGCCTTGGTAGCGGCGTGTCGGAGCTGGTCTATCTCATCATTGCGGCTGGAGTCTTTCTCTATATAGGTGTCGGAGCGCGGAAGGTAGGCCTCTGGCTGGTAGTAGTCGAAGTAGGAGACGAAGTATTCGACGGCGTTCTCGGGGAAGAACTCCTTGAGTTCAGCGTAGAGCTGGGCGGCGAGCGTCTTGTTATGCGCTAGGACGAGCGTCGGCCGCTGCACCTGCTGAATGACGTTGGCAATGGTGAAAGTCTTCCCCGTTCCTGTTGCTCCGAGCAGGACCTGGTGATGGAGACCATCGGTGAGCCCTTGGACGAGCTCTGTGATGGCGGTAGGTTGGTCGCCGGTGGGAACGAAGTCGGAGCGCAGGGCGAAGGGGCGCCCCGTCGCGGGGGCCAATTCAACGGTGGGTTCAGTCGGCGGATTCACCCTGCAAGCATAGGCGGCGCAGCGCGAGGCTCGCGGCGTGCACGGTCTCAGGCAGCGTCCCACTCCCGTCAATCGGCACCGCCCCGATCCCCGCCATCTCCGCAGGGATCCCCGCCTGTACGGCGTTGCGCACCTGGAAATCTTCTTCGCTGCCACCGCGGACCACGAAGCGCTGGCGACGGGCTCCCTCATCAACGTGGAGGAAGAGACTCCCGTCGAGCTCCTTGGCCAGCCCAGAACGCCCGAGTGCGATCGCCTCCACCAGCAGGAGTCGAACACCTCGTGCCTCTGCCGCTCGGCTCGCCTCGCTCAGCGTTTCGCGAACGACCGGCCACTGCAGCTGCTCTAGACGGCGCATCACTGCAGGATCGCCGAACGCGCGTGCTGCGAGGAGCGTCGTGTCGAGGCTCCCATCGACGCGGCGCGCATCTGGCACGGCGGCAAGAATGGCATCACGAAGTGGCGTGTTAGACAAACGTGCAGCACGCAGGAGTGCATCAACGTCCAGGTGCTCCACGGCTCCGCCAATGGCCTGGCGTAGCTCGGAGCTCGCAACAAGCGCTACGGCGAGACTGCTCTTTCCTGAAGCGATGAGCCCGCCAAGGCCAACACGAACGAGTCGCTCGCTCACTTCGCCACCTCCCCCTCGAGGGCGAGCCATGCCTCTTCCGCCTGCTGGAGCGCCGCTGTCACGTCGGCGAGCTCGCTCGTCACCTTGGAGAGTTCCGTATACGAGGCGAGAATGTTTGGATCAAGCATCGCCAATTCAAGGTGTCCCTTCCGTAATCCATGTCGCTCAAGATCTGCCTCGATTGCGGAACGCCGTCGTCGTGCCTGCTCCTTGCTGAGCCGCTCCGGCTTCGGCGGCGCACTCTTCTTGGCGGCCGGCACAGCAACGTTCGACTGGGGCTTCGTGAGAACAGCGTGCGAAGTGGCAAGGGCACTTGGCACACCGAGTCGGCCGGCAACGAGAGCGTCGGCACTGGCCGTGCTCCACCCGGACGCGACCGCCTCCCGCCACGCGGTATACCCACCGTCGAAGGCGGCAACGACGCCGCCCTCGACCACCCAGAGCGACGTACAGATGCGCTCAAGAAGTCGACGATCGTGGCTCACGACCAGCAGGGTGCGCTCGCCATCAAGAAGGAAGCGCTCAAGCGATTCGCAGGCGTCGATGTCGAGGTGGTTCGTTGGCTCGTCGAGCAGCAACAGGTTCGCGGGCATCAGGCCAAGGATTGCGAGCTCCAACCGGCTTCGCTCGCCACCCGAGAGCACCGCAACCTCTTTCCCGACCGCATCCCCACGAAAGAGGAACTTCGCAAGATGTGCCCGCGCTTCGGAAACCTCGACGGGTACGGCGGTGCGCAACGCCTCGAGCACCGTGGCGCCATGGAGCCCGGCCGCACGGACCTGCGCAAGATATCCAGGGACGACTCCACCGGCAATCTCGACGTTTCCGTCGAGGGCTGGGAGGAGTCCTGCGATGGTCTTGAGCAACGTAGATTTTCCAGCGCCGTTGGGACCAACGATTCCGACACGCTCGCCGCGGCGAAGGGCGAGGCTACGCGCGCGGGTGATCTCCACCTGCGCGGGCTCTCGGTATCCGATGGACGCCTCGCTCACCCGCAACGGTTCAGCTGGGCCGCGACCAGCTCCCTCGGCAGCGATCGACAGCGAGATCGCCTTGCGCTCACGAACGACCGGCTCGATCGCTGCGAGACGGCGCTCATGCTCGTGCATCTTTGCGTACTTGCGATGGCTGCGATACGTCTGAATGAGTTCACGCTCGCGCGCGATCTCCTTCTCGCGACGATCTGCGTCGCGCTCGTCTCCCTCATCAGCGGCACCGCGCTGCTTTGCATAGGCGCTGTAGTCACCGCGGAAGCGCGTCACATGATGGGCACGGACCTCCCAGACTCGATCAATGACAGCGTCGAGGAAGGCGCGATCGTGGCTCGCAACGATGAGTGCGCCATTGCGTGCGCGCAGCGCACCTTCGAGCCACTCGATCGCCTGAATGTCGAGATGGTTCGTCGGCTCATCGAGGAGCAGCAGGTCTGGATCGGCGATTACAAGTCGGGCCAGGGCGACGCGGGTCTGCTCCCCTCCGGAGAGGCGTGCGGGGGCCTCGCTATGTCGGGCGGTTGGGAATCCGAGTCCACGCAGAGCTGCGCCAACCCTGTCCTCGAGGGCGTAGCCATCGGCGGCATCGAATTTGGTGCGTGCCTCGGCATACTCGGTTGAGCCCGCACGTCCTTCGAGCTCCATCTCGCGCAGCGCAGCGGCAAGGGAGACGATCTCGGCGGCGCCCCCGATCACGGCGTCAATGAGCGTTGGGGCGTTCAGCAGTTCGGGGTCCTGCGCCGACTCTTGCGCGAGCAGGTTAATACGCAGGCCCTTCGCATGTTGCACACGACCCTGGTCAGGCGATTCGAGTCCGGCGACCATCTTGAGGAGGGTCGTCTTCCCTGCCCCGTTCGGGCCGACCAGGCCGATGCGCTCCCCCGCGGCAACGCTCAGCGTTACCTCATCAAGGATGACGGCGGCGCCGATCTCGCGGCGAACATCGCTCAACGTAATGATGCTCATGCCGCCTCCCCCTGGCGCGCCGAGCGGCGACGCGCCGCAGCACGCTCGCTGCGCGTTGCCCCAACCGTCTCTGGTGTCACACGCTCGCTCCAACGGGGCCCGCGCATGGCACGCGACGCCACGGTGCGGCCCACGCCGCGTGGTGCGCGCTGGCAGGTACGGCACACATGCGTGCCACGACCCCCCACGACCGAACGCTGAATTGCTGCGCCGCAACGGTGGCATGGTTCGCCTGTACGTTGATACACATCAAGGCGCTCCTGCATCTCACCATCGCCATCGGGCGCTGTGTAGTCGTTGATCGAAGAGCCACGCGCGGCCACAGCCTCGCTGAGGACGCCAACGATCGCAAGGTGCAGCGCGTCAGTTTGAGCGGGTCGCAACGCGCTCGCAGGGGTGAGCGGATGGATCTTCGCGCGCCAGAGCGCCTCATCAGCGTAGATGTTGCCGATCCCTACGATGCAGCGCTGGTCGAGGAGAAGGCTCTTGATGCGCGTCCCACGTCGCGCAATCAGTGAGCGAAGGATGCCAGCGGTGAACGCCGCTTCGAGCGGCTCAACCCCGTGATCGGCGAGAAGCGGCGGCGAGTGCGGGTCGAGGCTTGAAGCGGCCTCGCCGTCGCTACGCTGCGCGACAAGCGCCACGCGTCCGAACGCACGAACGTCTCGGAAGCGCAGCTCTCGACCGTCGCCCAAGGTGAGCGAGAGGCGAATGTAGGAATCCCTCTCCGCCGCAGCGGGCAGGACCAATAGTTGTCCCGTCATGCGCAGATGGACGAGTAACAAGATTCCGCCAGAGAGCTCCACGATGATCCACTTCGCGCGGCGCCGCGTGCCGAGGATACGCCGACCGCGGACCGCCTCGGCGAACGAGGGGGCATCGGGGGTCAAAAGATTGCGCTCACGAAAGACGTTGGCGCCCGTAATCGTGGCACCACGTACGAGTCGGGCAAGATCGCGGACAACCGTCTCCACCTCAGGCAGTTCAGGCACGGGCGGTCCACGGCTTCATCTCGTCCCATCGTGGACCGCTCTTCACCTCAACGGTGAGTGGCACATCAAGTGCGAGTGCCCCCTCCATCGTCTCCACGAGAATTGGCACCAGGCGATCAAATTCACCATTCGGCACCTCAAGCAGCAGTTCGTCGTGCACCTGCAGCACGAGTCGTGACTTGAGCCCCGCCTCTGCAAGTCGAGGTGCCAAACGGATCATGGCGATCTTGATCACGTCGGCCGCCGTTCCCTGAATCGGATGGTTTATCGCGGCGCGCTCCCCTGCCGCACGCAGTGCAGGGTTCCCCGCTCGGAGCTCAGGGATCGGCCGGCGGCGTCCGAGCTGCGTCGTGACCGAGCCGTTCGTTCGCGCCTCCTCCTTGATGGTGTCGATATAGCGACGAATTCCCGGGTAGCGCTCGAAGTAGCCCGCGATGAAGGACTTCGCCGCATCGCGGGAAATGCCAGCTCGCGTGGCCAGGCCGAAGTCGCCCATGCCGTAGGCAATGCCAAAGTTCACCATCTTGGCCATGGCGCGCTCATCGTCGTTCACGTCGGCGGCGGACTTACCGAGCACGCGGGCGGCGGTCGCTCGGTGAATATCTTCGCCGGCGGCAAAGGCAGCGATCAGGTGCTCGTCGCGGGTGACGTGCGCCAAGATGCGCAACTCAATCTGGCTGTAGTCGGCCGCCACCAGCGTGTTCCCCTTTTCGGCAATGAAGGTGTTGCGAATCTTGCGGCCGAGCGCGGTGCGGATCGGAATGTTCTGCAGATTCGGATCGGTCGAGCTGAGTCGCCCCGTTGCCGCCACCGCCTGCTGGAAGGTGGTGTGGACCCGACCATCGCCCTCAACGAGCTTCGGCAGCGCCTCCACATAGGTGCTCTGCAGCTTCGAAACAGTGCGCCACTCCATGGCAATTCCAACGATCGGGTGCTCTCCCTGGATCTCTTCCAGCACGCTCGCATCGGTCGACCAGGCGCCTGTCTTTGTCTTCTTCCCCTTCGGGAGGTTGAGCTCCACGAAGAGGAGTTCGCCGAGCTGCTTCGGCGAGCCAAGTGCCACCTCGTGGCCGACCGACCGTACCGCCTCGCGCTCAAGTCGGGTGATCTCTGCACCAAATGCGGTGCTAAGCTCGGCTAGCGCTGCCTGATCCACGGCAACGCCCGCGATCTCCATGCGCGCAAGTACTTCCACGAGTGGCAGCTCAATCTCGCGGTAGAGGCGTAGCGTGCCCGCCTCGCGCAACTCCTCGGCGAGTGGGCCACGCGAAGCGCGTGTCACAAGTGCGGCAAGGACCGCCTCCTGAAGCGGCTCGAGCGTGTCAGGAAGATCCGCACCGAGTCGCGCCGAGGCAACCTCTGCGAGGCCGGGATTGCGCATCGTCACATTAGAGATCCAGGTTCCTAGCGCAACATCGTCAACAAGGTGCGGCGAGGAGTCGGGTCGAATGCTCACCATGGCGCCGATCAAGCCCTTTATGCCAAGGCCGGCAATCTCACGGTTTGAGCTTGCCAACGATTCAAGCAGCGCGTGCACCACGGCGCCAGCATCAGCGGCGAGAATCGTGCCCGCGTCATCAACGATTGCAATCGCCAGCTCTGCCTCGGGGCCACGCCGGTCCGCACCAACGCCGCCAATCGCTAGGTGCCCCTGCGCCGAGAGGCCGCGGAACGCATCCCGTGCCTCATCGGCCGCGCGCAAGACGCGGATTCCTGCCGCCGCGAGCTCACCTCGCTTCACCTGTTCAATCTTGGCGTGGGCATCTGACTCATCTGCGGTGCTGCTCTCCGCCTGCGTCGATCGGCCGGCAGCGGCATTCCCCGCCGTCACCGCATCGAAGTTGAACCCAAGTTGTAGGTCGCTTGCAGGGCTCGCCTTCGGAGCAGCCTTTGCGGCCGGCGCAGCGGAGCCACGCAGCGCAGCCCCCGCCGCTGCAGCGCTCACTGCGGCGTTTGCTGCGACACGATCTTCACCAATGAGAGGGGGTAGGCGCTGCGCGAGTGCACGGAACTCCAGGTCACGGAAGAGGGCGAGCGCTGCTTCGCGGTCATAGACCCCAATCTCGCCCCCCGTGGCCGGTAGGGCGAGTGGTGCATCGCGATCGATGGTCATCAGCCCTTGGCCGGCAAAAGCTGCATCACGGTTTGCAGCGAGCGCCTCGCGGATGCGTACCGGCTCAACCTCATCCAAACGCGCGTAGAGCTGCTCTAGGGAGCCAAAGGTTGCAATCAACTTGGAGGCGGTCTTCTCGCCCACACCTGGAACTCCAGGAATGTTGTCGGAACTGTCACCCTTGAGGGACTTAAAGTCGACCATCTGCTCTGGGGTGAGACCGTACCGCGCGAAGACTCGCTCTGGATCGTATTCAACGATCGCATCAGCACCACCCTTGGCGGTGTGCATCAGGTGCACCTTGTTGGTAACCAGCTGCAGCATGTCGAGGTCCCCTGAGACGATGTGTACCTCCCAGCCGTCGCGCTCCGCGGCGGTGGCGATGGTGCCAATGACGTCATCTGCCTCATAGCCAGATGCCTCAAGGAGTGGGAGGCCGAGCGCTGCAACGAGGTCGCGCACGATCGGCACCTGCGAGCGCAGCTCGTCGGGCATCGACGGCCGCTGTGCCTTGTACGCAGGGAATCGCTCGTGTCGATAGGTGGTGCCTGGGGCGTCAAAGGCCACGATCGCCCGCTCAGGGTCCACATCGGCCATCGTTCGCAGCAGGATGCTGGTAAAGCCGTACGCCGCGTTGGTGAGTTGGCCGCGGCTATTTGTCAGCGGTGGGAGAGCATGAAAGGCGCGGTAGATCAGCCCATAGGCATCAACGAGGAGGAGTCGGCGTTTGGATGGCATACCCCGAGGGTACCGCAGGAGTGCAGGGCCCTTCGGCTAAGCGCGACGCCTTCGCACGCTCACGAAGACCACCGCAAGGCTCCCCGTCATCAGAAGGAGTGCGATCCCAGAGGCGATGGTGCCGCCGTCTATCGTCTCCGACTCAAGGAGCCCGTCGCTCGCGCCATCCGCCTTCGCATCAATCGAGGCTCCGGGGGCCAGGCTCGCTGCAAGCGGGACCGCCCCCGCCTCCATTCGCGAGGTGCCATCGGTGCTGCCTGCCAACTGGCCAGCAACGCCCCCAAGCAGGAGTGCTGCAGAGAGGGCGGCGCCCGCGAGGGCTCCACGCGGCGCGGCGCTCATCCAGCCAAAGAGGGCTGACCACCAGCCGCTGGCAGCGCGCTGGGCGCGAGCTTCAGCGATGCGTGCGACCTCGAGGCGCAGGGCGGGGTTAGCGAACGGGTCGCGGGCGCGGCGGGGCTCACTGGCGCGATAGGCGCTCAGCACATCGTGCTCAGGGGTGCCAGAGGCGTTATTCATCTCGCTCTCCCAACGATAACGGTGCGCCAGCGGTTCCCGGCCGCAGGTCGGCGAGGAGGCGACGCAGCTCCTCGCGCCCTCGGCTGATGCGGCTCTTTATCGTTCCTACCGAAACCCCGGTCAGTTCGGCGATCTCTGCATAGTCATAGCCATCCACGTCGTAGAGGAGGATCGCCCGCCGTCGCTCTTCGGGAATCACCCCAAGAGCCTTCGCCAGGGCCGCGGCGAGCTCGCTCGCCTCAGCACGCTGCGCTGGGTCAGAGGCCGCCCCCGCCTGTGGCTCTGCGGCGAATCGTTCACGCCGTGCACCCTCTCCCGCCTCCTCGGGCGATTCGTCCGCGAACGGGAGTGTCGGGTGTCGGCGCTCACGGCGCATCAGGTCGCGCGCGGCGTTCTCCACGATCCGCACAAACCAGCCGCGCAGATTCGTCGGCTCGACACGGTCGAGGGAGCGGTATGCCGAGAGGAGCCCCGCCTGCAGGGCATCGTCGGCGCTCGCCTCGCTCCCAGTGATGCGCAAGGCCATCCGCCACGCCAGGTCGAGGTCGGGGGTGAAGAGGTCGCGGAAGGCGTCCTGGGAGCCCGCTCGTGCGGCGGCGAGCAGCGCCGTACGCTCGGCCCCCTCGCCACCGCCCGCTCTACCGCTGCGTGTCATGTGCCTAGTGTGCCGCGCCGCTAGGATCTACGTGTGCCGAAGTGGCGAAATGGCAGACGCAACCGACTCAAAATCGGTCGACTGAAAGGTCATGTGGGTTCGACTCCCACCTTCGGTACCAAAGCCACCGCCCCGCTACGATAGGGGGGCCGAAGTGGCGAAATGGCAGACGCATCCGACTTAAAATCGGCCGGTCGATGAGATCATGCGGGTTCGAGTCCCGCCTTCGGCACCACCGTCATCAGAGGGAGGCAACATGAGCGAGAAGGCATTCACCCCGCGCGCCGATCGCCCCACCCTCATGCGCGAACACGGCGCGGCCCGCGCAAAGCGCGCTGCCGCAACCGCCGGCTCATCTGAATGGCGAGCCGCTGCCGCAGAGGTCGCAGCGATTGAGGTTGAGCTTGCGAAGTTTGAGGCGCTGCGAGTGCCACCTGCGCGTATCGCGCGACCCGAGGCGAAGGGGAAGTAACCTCCCGAGGCTTAGCGGCCGAGGATCGCCCCAACAACCAGTCCAACAAGGAGCGCGCCCATTGCAGGGCGCGAGGCGAGGAACGCCGCGCCAACGTGCCAGAGCGGCCAGAGCGGATAGCCTGCTGGCGGTGCCGGCGGGCGGGGCGCAGCAACGATCTTCAGTGCTGGGAGCGCAGAGATTGCACCGAGCCCTGCGAGCGGCGCAACAAACCACGGGAAAATATGGATCACAGGGATCGAGAAGATCGCGATCCCCAGATAGCCGGCGGAGATTAGAACAGTCGTGAAGGCGCGAGCGCGTTGCTCTCCGATGCGGACGACGAACGTCTTCACGCCGCGCGAGCCATCAGCCTCGATCTTGTCGAGATGCTTACCGAAGAGCACAGCGGTGACGAAGAGCGCCCATGGCAGCGTGGCGATCAACGCGATCGCATCAATGGAGCCGGTAGCGGCGAGATACGTTCCGCCACCCATCAGTGGGCCCCAGACGATGAAGGCGGAGAGCTCACCGAGACCGCGACGCTTCAGGCGTAGCGGTGGATCGGTGTATCCCCACGAGAGGATCAGGCCGGCGATCGCAAAGGCGCCGAGGAGTGGCTCGTTTCGAACGACCATGGTGAAGCCACCGAGGATTGCGGCCAGCGCGGTCAAGATGCCGATCGCAACAAGCAGCGTGCGGCTCGACATGGCGCCCGAAGCGATTGGGTGTGGCGAGTAGTCGGCGCGTGGGTAGCCAGGTCGATCGAGGCCGTCGTGATAATCGCGCCAGTCGTTCGCCAGGTTGTTTGCGGCGTGGGCCAGATTTGCACCGAAGAAGGCGGCGAAGCCGAGGAGGATGCCGCTCACGGAATTACCGCCAAACGTTGCCTCATTGATGTTGCCGCTCCACCAGGCAAAGAGGAGGCCCTGCCCCGCGCCAAGAATCGTCAGCGGCAGGACCGATGCGCGCGTGAGGAGTAGCGCTCGCGCAACGACCGACATGGTGCGCCAATCAACACCCTCTGGGGCGGACTGTCGTAGGAGAACGGATGCGTAATCTTTGCTGCTCATGCCCCTATTCTCCCCTCTTCTTCAGAATGCTGCAGGGCTGGAACTTCCTCAGGTTGCGGGGGAGATCAACTCCAACTCAATCCCATCGCCCCCCACGCGGTCACGCAGGATCGCGGGGAGGCCCGCATCCCAGGCGACACCGTTGCGCTGCTCCATCGGCAAGAGCTGGGCGCCACCAGCCTGGGGGATATGCACCACAACTCGGGTCGCCCCTGGTCGCGCACGCAGCTCTCCCTTCACGATCTCCATGGCGCGGATCGTCTCCTCAACGGACTGGCGCGCCTTGAACTTGATATGCAGCACCGCGCCTGCGGGAATCTCTACCGGATCAGGATTCGACATGGCCCCGACGAGCGGCTCAGAGGGTGGCGCCTCGACCGCAACAGCCGCGTCAAATTCGGCGGGTGCACGCTCTGGCATGAGCGGCGCACTCGTCTCTATCCCTTCAGGGACCATGCCCACGGGAATCCCGCCGTTTGGGAGCGGTGCGACAGAACGCTTTGCGTAGCGCCGCCCCCCGCTTGCAACGGTGAGCTTGGAGCGGACGGCGTCGGCGCTGAGGCGCGAAGCCTCTTCCCACGGAACGACGGATTCAACGAGTACTGACCACTCTTCGCCGCGCTGCTCGGTGCGACCGGCGATGAGGATCCCCTCGCCCTCTATCCAAGAGCTCTTCGTCGATTCCCACACCTGCGGGAAGACCACGACCTCCATGCTCCCCGTGAGATCTTCCACCGTAACGATCGCCATGGAGGCGCCCTTCTTGGTGACCATCTGGCGAACGCTCAAGACGATCGCGCCGAGAGTCGCCGTCTCATCGCGGAACGACTCATCACTAAAGTCGCCAACGAGGGTGCCCACATAGGGCTGCATCGCTGGCGCAAGCGCGTTCATTGGGTGATCGCTGAGGTAGACGCCCATCAGTTCGCGCTCCCAACGCAGCCGTTCGCGCGTCGAGGCTTCCGTTACATGTGGGAGAGCAGGGATTCCTGCGCCGGCAAGTTCCGGCATCGCATCGAAGAGACCGACCTGCCCAGCCGCACGCTCGCGCTGTGCACTGGAACCGCCAGAGATCGCGTCATCAAGGGCGAGCAGGATCTGCGCCGGATGGCCGAAGTGACGAAGCGCCCCGACCTTCGCCAGCGCTTCAAGGACGCGCTTGTTTGCGAGGCGCAGGTCAATTCGCTCGCAGAACTCCTGCAGCGAAGTCGCCTGCTCCCCCGCATCGCGCGCCGCAACGATGGACTCGGCAGCTCCGGCGCCGACATTCTTGATCCCCAAGAGGCCAAACCGGATCGCCTCTCCTTCTGGTTCAAAGTCGAGATTCGAGAAGTCAACATCGGGAGGGAGCACTGGGATGCCAAGGCGGCGACACTCCGCAATAGCTGCGGCAACCTTCTCCTCTTTGCTGCGGAACGCGTTGAGCACACTGGTCATGTACTCCACCGTGTAGTTCGCCTTGAGGTACGCAGTCTGATACGCAATCAGCCCATAGCAGGTGGCGTGTGCCTTGTTGAACCCGTAGTTCGCAAACGGCTCAAACGCTTCAAACACCTTATCGATCGTGCCGCGCGCTACCCCGCGCTCGGCGGCGCTCGTGATGAACTCTTGCTTCAAGCCCGCGAGCACATCCTCTTTCTTCTTCCGCACCGCATACCCGAGGGTGTCCGCCTTCGGCCCCGAGAAGCCGCCGAGTGCCGAGGCGGCGGCCATGATGTCCTCCTGGTAGACGAAGACGCCGTAGGTTCGCTTGAGGAACGGTTCAAGGAGCGGGTGCAGATATGTCACCGCCTCCTGACCATGCTTACGACGGATGTAGGTCGGGATGTTCGCCATCGGACCCGGGCGATAGAGGGCCACCATGGCGGCGAGGTCGTAGACACTCGTTGGGCGGAGCTCCTTGATGTACCGGCGCATCCCAGGAGACTCGAGTTGGAAGATTCCCGTCGTTTCACCGGATGCGAGGAGCGCGAACGTCTTCGCGTCGTCGAGGGGGATCGCATCAAGGTCGATCTCAATCCCTCGGGTCTCGCGAATGCGATCTACGGCCGTTCGAAGGATGGTGAGGTTTGCCAGTCCCAAGAAGTCAAACTTCAGGAGGCCGAGCGCCTCAACTCCGTGCATCTCAATCTGGGTCATGACCCCCTCAGAGTTTGTCGCGCGCTGGAGCGCCATGATCTCGGTCAATGGCTCCCGGCTGATCACCACGCCCGCCGCGTGCGTGGATGCGTTCCGAACCACCCCCTCCAGCTGCTCAGCGAGGCCGATGAGCTCGCTGTACTCCGTGCCATCGGCGTACGCCGCAAATTCTGGCGACTTTCTTGCGTCGGCGAGGCTGATGTTGAGTAATGCCGGAACAGACTTGGCGATGCGATCAACCTCGCTGTAGCTCTTACCGAGGACTCGCCCAACATCGCGAATCGATGCCCGTGCCGCCATCGTGCCGAAGGTGATGATCTGCGCGACCCGATCCTCACCATATTTTTGCGAGACGTAGCGGATCACCTCATCGCGTCGGCCATCTTCGAAGTCGATGTCGATATCGGGCATGGTGACGCGGTCTTGATTCAGGAACCGCTCAAACGGCAGCTCATAGTGCAGCGGGTCTACGGGGGTGATGCCGAGTGCATAGGTGACAATCGAGCCCGGAGCACTGCCTCGGCAAGTGGTGGCGATCCCCTGCTCTCGCGCGAAGCGCACGAAGTCGGCCACGATGAGGAAGTAGGCGGCGTACCCCATCTTGATGATCACGTTTAGCTCGTACTCAAGTCGCGCGCGTGCCGCGTCACTCGGCGTGCCGAATCGGCGGACCAGGCCGCGCTCCGCCTCCTTGGTGAGCCACGTCTCGACGCTCTCGCCCGCAGGCACCTCAATGTCTGGAACGCGCGTCGTGCCGAGTTCCAGGCTGAAATCGACCATCTCGGCGATGAGCCGTGTGTTCTTGAGCAGCTCCGGGCGATCAGGGAAGAGGGCCGCCATCTGCTGCGGCGACTTGAGATAGAACTCACCCGAGCCGAATTTCATTCGCCCTGGAGTTTCAATGTTGCTCGCCGTACCGATGCAGAGGAGGACATCGTGCGCATCGCGCTGATCGGCGCGCACATAGTGCAAGTCGTTCGTCAGCACGAGCGGCAGGCCGACCTCGGGGGCCAGGCGGAAGAGTTGTTCGTTGAGGCGACGCTGCTCGGGGAGTCCGTGATCTTGCACCTCCAGGAAGAATCGCCCCTTCCCAAAGATTTCGCCGTACTTCCCGGCAAGAGCACGCGCATGCTCCCAGTCATCAACCTCGAGCGCCCTGGCGATCTCGCCGTTCAGGCAGCCCGAGAGGCCGACGAGTCCTTCTGCGTGCCGCGCAAGATGATCGTGGTCGGTACGTGGCTTGTAGTAGAGCCCTTCAAGATGTGCGTCGGTCACGACGCGGCAGAGATTGCGATAGCCCGTCCCGCTTGTGGCGAGGGCGATGAGGTGGAACGGCTGCTGGTCGGCCTTCCCCTCCTTATCACGCATCCCTCGGCGCGCGACGTAGGTCTCGACGCCAATGATCGGCTTGATGCCGTGCCGCATTGCGGCCTGCACGAACTGCACGGCGCCGTAGAGGGCCCCGTGGTCGGTGAGGGCGATCGAGTCCATCCCAAGGCGCTTCGTCTCCTCCATCAGGGCCTCCAGGTTGCTCATGCCATCGAGCAGGCTGAACTCGCTGTGGACGTGGAGGTGCGTGAAATCAATCTTGGCGCTCACGTGGGGCAGTCTAGCGATCGGCGTACTATCCCCCTATGGATGAGCAGGAACGCGCACGACTACGGGCAGCCATTGAGGCCGCCGAGGGGGGCGCCCCAGGACCCGCCGCAGCAGACGCGCTCATGCGCCGCATGTTGACGGAGAGTCGAACCATCGCGATCGTTGGCGCCTCGCCGCGCCCCGACCGCCCTTCACACGGCGTCATGCGCACACTGGCCGCGGCGGGATGGAGGATCCTCCCGATTAACCCAACCCCCGAGGCGCTGCGCGACGGCGTCGCAGGCCTCCCCTGCTTCCCCACGCTTCGTGCCGCTGCCGCCTCGCTACCGGCTGGCGAACGGATCGATCTCGTTGACGTCTTTCGTCGCTCCGAGGAGTGCGAGGAGGTGGCACGCGAAACCGTCGCCATTGGCGCAGGTGGGCTTTGGCTCCAGCTTGGGGTGATCAGCCCAGCCGCTGCATCGATTGCCGCTGAGGCATCTATTCCGTTCGTACAAGATCGCTGCCCCGCCATTGAGATTCCACGACTTGGGATCTCTGGTCCCGATGCGCAGGTCCCAGCGTGAGTTCGAAGTGGCAGGAGGACCTTTCTGAGGCGACGGTACGTCGTCTCACGTCGATCTGGATCCCGGTTGGGCTTCCTGGGTTCGCTGGTGCCGAGAAGGCGCGTTGGAACGCGCTCCTGAGCGAACGATTCGGTAGTGATGGCTGGAGGATCTCCCATGTCGTGCGTGGCACGATTGTGCCCCGCGCTATCGCAATCCTTGAGTATGAAGAGGCGTATCGACGCTACCTACGCGACCGACCCGAGCTCGTGCACTTCCTCGTTGAGGCCTGCGGCAACGTGTATGACGATAACCCCACGAATGTGTACGACAACGACTACGAACAGCCGCACACCACCATGAACCACTACCAGGACATCTCGGTGCGCCGCGTGATAGCGGAACTCGTGGGTGATCCAGCATGGCCGAACGTGACACCGACTCCAGAGGAGACCGTCGACCTTCTCGATTTTGGAACCGGTGAACGAGTGCGCGCACCACGAGCCAGCGGCTTCCGTGGTGATGGGCTGCTGCAGATTCGTGATCCCCTCTCCGCTGGCTACATGCTCAATCCGGCGGTCGTTCCCGCGCACGATCCGGCGCTCATCACGACGACTCCAGGGCGACGCGAGTGGTATCACGAAGAGGGGTGTGGCCATCTCTCCATCGAGGCGTTCTGGCAGTCGAGCAAGATTGTGGAGGTGCGCCTGGATCGGTTCCTCGCCTCGGGCGAGGCCCGATCCGCGCCACTTGCGGGGCTGTGAGCAGCATCCTCTTCGGCACCGCCAGTCGCGATCGATATCTTGAGAGCTGCCGCACCCTACCTGGGGGTGGCGTCTTGAACATGGCGTACCACTGGGCAGCTGCCGGCAAGGAGTTTCTCCTTCAAACGCGGATCGGCTCAAGCGACCAGCACCTCTTCGTACCCTTCCTTGAGCGCAATCGGATTCCGCATCTCCCGGCATCGCTCGTCGCCCCAGGGGAGAGTTCATCCATTGATATTCGTATCGGAGTCGATCGCCAACCGCAGATGGACAACTACGTCGAAGGCGTGTGGGAGGTCGTGCACTGCACCGCGGAAGAGCTGGCAGCCCTCACGAGTGCAACGCATTGGCATACCGTCCTCGTCGAAGGAGCGATCGCCGAGCTCGGGCGGCTCTCGGCGTCAGGGCACCTTGCACATCTCACGGTTAGCGCGGATTTCCTTGGATTTCGCCATTACACGCCGGAGCGATTCCGCGACACGCTCGCGCACCTGGATCTCGCCTTTATCGGCTGGCCCGGATCACGAGAGGACGCGTCACTCGCGGAGGTGCGTGAGTCCGTTCTCGACGCGCAGAAGATCGCGGTGATCACACTTGGGTCGCAGGGGGTCCTAGTCGTAGACGGCGTGAGCGGCTCGGAGACGTTTTACCCCACGGTTGCCGTTCCAGTTGCGGGGAGCACCATTGGATGCGGGGACGCCTTTATCGCCGCATTCTTGATGGCGTACCAGGCTGGTTCAACGCTGGGTGAGTCCGTTGCCGCCGGCCAGGCGGCAGGAGCCGGCGCAACCGCATGGAACCTCCCGCTCCCGGACGTCGCGTACGGGGACTAGGTCAGCAGGGCCAGCAATATTCCTGCGATCGACGCCACTCCAACGCCGATCAGTCTGCGGAGTCGATTGGCGATGAGTTCGCCCTCAAGACGATCCGCAAGGTCGGGGCCACTCCCCGGGGTTCCACGCCACGCCTCATAGCGTGTTGCAGCGCCAACGCGATTCGCCCACTCCGTTCGCGCTCGAAGCAGCGGGGGGAGACGAAGTGCGAGGTAGCCAAACCCGGCAAGGCCGAGCGCACCTGCGAAGAGACGAACCAGATCGAGCACCTAGGCGTCCAGAAGGGTCTTGAAGACGGCTCCGAGCTGGGCTGCATCGCCTCGACCTTTACTTGCCTTCATCGCTTGGCCAACTAAGAATCCGATCGCCTGCTGCTTCCCCGCCTTCCAGTCGGCGAGCGCCTGCGGATTCGCCGCGAGCACCTCGGCGGCGAGTTTCCTGAGCGCCCCATCGTCGCTAATCTGCCCGAGGCCGCGCTCAGCGATCGCCGCGCGCACATCAAAGCTGCCCCGAAGAAGTTCGGCGAAGAGCTCTTTCCCTGTCGTGCCATTGATCTCCTTGCGCGAGACCGCCCCGATCAACGCGGCGAACTGGACCGGATCGGGCTCCGCAGCCCCCTCGTTCGCTGCTCGGAGATATTCGCCCGTGACCCAGTTCGCGAGGGTCTTCGCCTCGATCGTTGCGTCTGCAGCACGTGCCGCTTCGAAGAGCGCGGCGGCGCGTGGCTCCCCAACAAGGACGGCGGCATCGTAGTCGGAGAGTGCAAGCTGTTCGACGTAGCGCGCTCTTCGGGCAGAAGGGATCTCGGGGATGTTTGCGACGATGCCTGCGAGCCAGCTCGGATCGATGGTGAGCGGCGGCAGATCGGGCTCAGGGAAGTAGCGATAGTCGTGCGAGTTCTCCTTCGCGCGCATCGTGTAGGTGGTTTCGCTGGATTCGTCCCAACCACGTGTCTCTTGGGTGATCGACCCGCCCGCCTCGAGGATCTGAGCCTGCCGAGCGATCTCGAAGGCGATCGCCTTCTCCACCGAGCGGAAGGAGTTCATGTTCTTCACCTCGGTGCGCGTACCGAATGGGGCATCCTCACTTGGGCGAATCGACACGTTCGCCTCGACACGCATCTGCCCGTTCTCCATCTCGGCATCGGCGGCGCCGATCGTGCGCAGCAGGAGGCGCAACTCTTCGGCGTAGCGGCGGGCCGTCTCCGCATCGCGAATGTCGGGCTCCGTCACGATCTCGAGCAGCGCAACACCAGAGCGGTTGTAATCGATGAGGCTTGAGCGCTTCCCGTCGCTCCCCTTCTCGTGGCGAAGGCGCGCTGTGTCCTCTTCGAGGTGGGCACGGCGAATGCGCACGCGGCTCGTGCCGGCGCTCGTCGTGACCTCAATGGTTCCATGCTCGGCGAGCGGGAAATCGAGCTGACTGATCTGATAGCCCTTTGGAAGGTCTGGGTAGAAGTAGTTCTTGCGATCCCAGATCGTGGTGGCAGGCGCGGCGGCACCGATCGCAGCACCGACGCTGAGAACCTTCTCGATGGCCGCCTTATTTGGCACCGGGAGTGCGCCAGGAAGGCCAAGGCAGGTTGGGCAGGTCTTGCTGTTCGGCAGATCCCCTTCGGCGGGAATTGCGCAGGCGCAGAACATCTTCGTCACGGTGCGCAGCTGCACGTGCACCTCGATGCCGATCACCGCATGCCAGGTCATGCCGCGACTCCGCGTGCTTTGCCAACGAACCGACCGATGCGCACCAGTGCCTCGCGTAGGTTCTCTTCCGAGGTGGCGTAGCAGATGCGCACATGGCCAACGCCACTGGCGCCGAACGAGGAGCCAGGAATCACTGCGACACGCTCTTCCGTGAGGAGCCGCTCGGCGAAGACCTCGTCGGTGAGTCCGGTGGAGCGAATGTCGGGGAAGGCGTAGAAGGCGCCCTGTGGAGCGCCCGTTGGCAGGTTGAGGGCGGCAAGGCCATCAAGCACGATTGTGCGACGTCGCGCGTAGGCGACGCGCATCTCTTCAAGCGCTGGCTCACCGTTGGAGAGCGCCTCGAGGGCTGCATCTTGCGCAATCGTTGGGGCGCTCATGATCGCGTACTGGTGAATCTTGACGAGCCCCGCAACGATCTCCTTCGGCGCGCAGAGGAATCCCACGCGCCACCCTGTCATTGCGTACGACTTCGAAAATCCGCCGATCAGGATGGTCCGCTCACGCATCCCTGGGTAGGCTGACATCGCACGGTGCGCGGGTCCCTCATAGACGAGCCGGTCGTAGATCTCGTCACTAATCACAGCCAGGTCACGTGCGACGGCGATCTTGGCGAGCGCCTCACGGGTTGGCTCGTCGAGGGTCGCCCCCGTCGGATTCGATGGGTAACCCAGGAAGAGCGCCTTTGCGCCCACAGCGGCTGCCTCAACGGCGTCAGCGTGTAGGCGCCAGTTATCCGTGGCGCTCGTTGCCACTGGCGCGGCGGTACCACCCGCAAAGACCACGGCGGGTAGGTAGGCGACGTACGACGGCTCTGGCAGCACGATGCGATCACCCGCACCAATGATGCCGCGAACGGCAAGATCGACCGCCTCAGAGGCACCGATCGTCACGATGATCTCGCACTCTGGGTCGTAGCTCACTCCGGAGCGCTCCTGGATCTTCGCGGCGATGGCGCGGCGTAGTTCGATGGTGCCGAAGTTCGAGGTGTAGTGGGTGCGTCCAGCGCGCAGGCTCGTCACCGCCGCCTCGATGATGTGTGCTGGGGTGTCGAAGTCGGGCTCTCCAACGCCTAGGCTGATCACGTCGCTCATCGTTGCGGCGATATCGAAGAAGCGTCGGATACCAGAGGGCGGCACCGCGTGAACACGATCAGCAAGTGCGCGCTTCGCAAAATCGCTCATGCTGCACCTCCACCGAGCTTCGCCAGGTTGTGCGGCGCCACTGTGCGCCATGCGGCAGTTGCGGTGAGCGCCTCGTACCCGGCCGAGATGCTGAGCAGCTCGGCTTCCGACCATGGCTTGCCGATCAGCTGCAGGCCCACTGGTAGGTTCTC
>Ga0209829_10001525_pt1 | contig 18609 bp, 17 predicted proteins | sample C_140205_EF_Meta_FD_187311 | JGI IMG/M metagenome (GOLD analysis project Ga0209829, IMG submission 187311) | Freshwater microbial communities from Lake Croche, Canada to study carbon cycling - C_140205_EF_MetaG (SPAdes) (version 2) | ecosystem: Environmental > Aquatic > Freshwater > Lake...
CACGCCGGTCGCCACCATGACGATCTTGGAGGCCTCGCCGAGGCCGAAGATCAGCAGGATGAGGGGCAGGATCGCGCTCTTGGGGATCGGATAGGTCGCCATGATGACCGGCTCCACGATCACCCGCAGGGTCCGGTACATGCCCATGGCGATGCCGAGCATCAGGGCCGGCACGCCGCCGAAGAGGATGCCCCACCACAGGCGCTGCAAACTCGCCCAGACATGTTTCTCGAGCTGACCGTTCTGGATCATGGTGTACATGACCTGGAAGATCTTGGAGGGCGCGGGGAAGAAGCGCACGTCGATCATGCCGACGCGGGCACAGAGCTCCCAGATCAGCAGCAGGAAGAGCGGCGACACGATGTTCATCGCGCGCTCGACCGACTCGCGGCTCCATTTGCGACGCGGCGTCGCGAAGCTGCGGGTTTTCAGATTGGCGTCCTGGGCGGCGTTGGTCATGAGGCCCTCCCTTCGTCCTGGGCGCGGGCGCGCTGCACTTCTTCGCGCAGGTGGCCCCAGATGTTGTAAACGAGTTCGCCATATTCGGGCCGGGCGCGCAGCTCGAGCACGCGGCGCGGACGCTCGAAGGGCACATCCACCATGACCTTGCTGCGGCCGGGATGGGCGGTCATGATCATGATGCGGTCGCCCAGCGTCACGGCTTCGTCGACGGAATGGGTGATGAACATCACGGTCTTGCGGGTCTCTTCCCAGATGCGCAGCAGCTCTTCCTGCAACAGCACCTTGTTCTGCTCGTCGAGCGCGGAGAAGGGCTCGTCCATCAGCAGGATGTCGGGGTCATTGGCGAAAGCGCGGGCGATGGAGACGCGCTGGCGCATGCCGCCGGAGAGCTGGTGGGGATAGTAATCGTGGAAGCGGGAGAGGCCGGTGCGGGCGAGATAATGGCCCACCACATTCTTGACCTCGCCCTTGGGCACGCCGCGCATGTTCAGGCCATAGGCCGCATTCTCCCAGACGGTCATCCAGGGAAACAGCGAATCGCCCTGAAACACCATCGAATTGCCCGGGCGGTTGGCGGCGGGCGAGGCGATGTCCAGGGAGCCTGACGAATGTTCCTCCAGGCCGGCCAGGATACGCAGCAAGGTGGTCTTGCCGCAGCCCGACGGGCCGACGATCATGAAGAAACAGCCCGCGGGAATATCGAGATTGATGTCGTCAAGCGCGACGAAAGGGCCGGTCTTGGTGTGGAAAACCTTCGACAATCCGCGAATGCGGATCTTGATGTCCGTATTCGCTGCGGCCGCGCCGTCGGGCAACGTGGTCGTGGTCATGAAGTGCTACCTTGCTGCGCCGGGCGAGCAGCCCGCGCGAATGAAAAGCCCACCAACCGCAGCATGGCACAGGCAGACCCTGGCATGTTCCGCGCAGTCATTGCGTGGCGACCCGGGAGCATCCGCGAACATGCGTGAGCGCCTGCGCTGGACGCGCAAGCGCAGACTGCTTGTCATCGACGGCGAACCCGGCTTGCGGCACGCTCTACTCCCTGTCACCAGCGACTCACCGGGAACACAAGCTGTTCCCTGAGGCGGATTGCATGATGCAGCCAATTTTTATAGCGAAATTTCAGCACCGAACACATGACGTCGCAGGATCCGGGATCAGCTTCGCGGGGGTTGAGACGTAACCAGAAAGTCGAAAGGCGTCAATGAATTTTTACCCCCCGGCCCCATCCGAAACCCCGACGTTCTCTACTGCGCCAGTGCTTGGGCGGGCCGATCAAGCCTTCGTGATCGCTTCAGTTCGCCTGGTCGAATTCCTGGAGATCGTCGAATTCCTGGGGGTCATAGTCCCGATGGGTGGAGCAGAATTCGCAGGTGACGCCGATGCGGCCATCGTCCCCGATCATGTCGCGGCGCTCTTGAGGCGTGAACTGGCGCAGCATGTCGCGAATGCGCAGGTCAGTACAGCGGCAGGCCTGCCGAAGCGGACGCGGCTCGAACACCTTGACGCCCCGCTCATGGAACAGACGGAACAGCAGGCGCTCGCTCGACAGCAGCGGGTCCACCAGTTCGTGGTCCTCCACGGTGCCCGCCAGCGCCAGCGCCTCGGCCCAGGCGTCATCCTCCGCAGGCTCCTCGACGATGGCGCCAGCAGGCGCATCGCCGGGGGGCAGATCGGCCTGACGACGACCTTCGGAGACATCGGGCAGGAACTGCACCATCAACCCGCCCGCCCGCCAGCTGGAGCCCGCACCTGTCACGCTTTCGGCCACCGCCAGACGAACCAGGGTCGGAATCTGCTCCGATTGCCGGAAATATTCATGGGCCGCCTCTTCAAGGCCCTGCCCGGCCAGCGCCACCACCCCCTGATAGCGCGACATCTCGCCCCCCTGTTCGATGGTGAAGGCCAGATGGCCCTTGCCCAGCAACGCCGCAGGGGTCGCGCCGTCGGCGGCCTGCGCCTGCGCCAGCCGCTGCGCGTCGAAACGGGCGAAGGCGCGCAGCCGGTCGGGCGCGTCGAAATCCACCACCAGCATGTCAACCGGACCATCGCTGCGGGTCTGGAGCTGGAAGCGGCCTTCCAGTTTCAGGGAGGCGCCCATCAGTGCCGTCAGCGCCGCCGCCTCGCCCAGCAGGCGGGCCACGGGGGCAGGATAGCCGTGGCTGGACAGGATGGCGTCCACGCAAGGCCCCAGCCGCACCACGCGGCCGCGCACGTCCAGAGGCTCAACCGCGAAGGGCAACGCCACGTCGTCGAGACCGAAATCCGACACGGGGCGCGAAGGAATGGCGGTCATTCGGGCAAAGCTCCCATACACCAGGCGATGACGCCCTTCTGCGCGTGCAGACGGTTCTCCGCTTCGTCGAAGACCACGGACTGCGGACCGTCCATGACCTCGTCGGTCACCTCCTCGCCGCGATGGGCGGGCAGGCAATGCATGAAGATGGCGTCCTTCGCCGCCGCACCCATGAGGCGGGCGTTGACCTGATAGGGCGCCAGCAGATTATGGCGACTGCGCGCCTCTTCCTCGTCGCCCATGGAAACCCAACAATCAGAGATGATGGCGTCCACGCCATCCACGGCGGCGAAGGGATCGTTGGTCAGATCGACCCGCGCGCCATTGCTGCGCGCCCAATCGACAAGGGCGGCGGGAGGCGCCAGTTCAGGCGGAGTGGCGATGCGGATGGTGAAATCGAACCGCTGGGCGGCGTGGACCCAGCTCGCCAGCACATTGTTGGAGTCGCCGGTCCAGGCAACCGTGCGGCCCTTGATGGGGCCGCGATGCTCCTCGAAGGTCATCACGTCAGCCATGACCTGGCAGGGATGAGTGCGCTTGGTCAGCCCGTTGATGACGGGAACGGTGGCATGGGCGGCAAGCTCCACCATGTCCTTATGATCGAGGATACGGATCATGATGGCGTCCACATAACGCGACAGAACGCGCGCCGTGTCAGCGATGGTCTCGCCCCGACCCAGCTGCATCTCGGCGCCCGTCAGCATGATGGTCTCGCCGCCAAGCTCGCGCATGCCCACATCAAAGGAGACGCGGGTGCGCGTCGAAGGCTGGTCGAAGATCATCGCCAGCACCTTGCCGTCCAGCGGGCGATCCGCAGCGTTGACGCCCTTGCGCCGCACGGCCTTGATGGCGGCGCCGGCGTCAAGAATGCGGCGCAACTCCGCCGCCGGAATGTCGGACAGATCAAGAAAGTGCTTTACCGGGGTCTTCATGATGGCGATCCGTTTCCCTTGGCGGGGAGATCCGCCTCCAGATGCTGGCAAGCCCGCCCGAGCCTGGCGATGGCTTCCGCAAATTCGTCGTGACCCGCGATCAAAGGCGGCAGCAGACGCACCACATTGTCGCCCGCCGGAATGACGAGCATATGCTGCGCGCGCGCCGCCACGGCGAACTCGGTATTGGGCACATGGGTGCGGATGCCCAACATCATGCCCTCGCCGCGAATTTCGGCGATGATCTGCGGATGGGCGTCCTGCAAGGCGGCGAGGCGCTGTTTGAGGTCAAGGCCCTTGAGGGCGACATCGTCCAGAAAGCCCGGCGCCAGCACCACATCGAGCACCGCGTTGCCGCAGGCCATGGCCAGCGGATTGCCGCCATAGGTCGTGCCATGGGCGCCAACCCCCATGCCGCGCCCGGCCTCGCGCGTGGTCATGAAGGCTCCCAGCGGAAAGCCGCCGCCGATGCCCTTGGCGGTGGCCAGAATGTCTGGGATCACGCCGAACAATTCGTGGGCGAAGAGCCTGCCCGTGCGGCCCATGCCGCTCTGCACTTCGTCGAGAACCAGCAGGATTCCCCGCTCGTCGCACAAGGCCCGCAGGGCGCGCAGGAACGACGCAGGAGGCACCCGGATGCCGCCCTCGCCCTGGATCGGCTCGACGAGAACGCCCGCCGTCTCAGGGGTGATCGCGTCCATCACCGCCTCGATGTCGCCGAAGGGCACGGGATCGAAACCCTCGACCTTGGGGCCGAAGCCCTCGATATATTTCGGATTGCCGCCCGCCGCGATGGTCGCCAGCGTGCGCCCGTGGAAGGCGCCTTCGAAGGTGACGAGACGGAACCGCTCGGGATGGCCGCCCGCCGCATGATATTTGCGCGCGGTCTTGATGGCCCCCTCGAGCGCCTCGGCGCCGGAATTGGTGAAGAAGACATAGTCCGCGAAGCTCGCCTCGACCAGACGCCGCGCCAGCTCTTCGGCCTGCGGAATGCGGAACAGGTTGGACACATGCCAGAGCTTGCGGCCCTGCTCGATGAGCGCGTCCACCAGATGGGGATGGCCATGACCGAGACAGCAGACCGCGATGCCGGCGCCAAAGTCGAGATAGCGCGAGCCGTCGGTCGCCTCGAGCCAGCAGCCATCGCCACGCGCGAAGGCCACATCGGCGCGGGCGTAGGTCGGCAGAATCGCCGAGAGCGCAGGGACGGGGGAGGACATCTGATCAGCCATGGGACTCTCGCGCTGGACAGCCTGAAAACCAAACGCCGCCCTTGTGGGCGGCGCAGCATGCTTCCTCGATAGTGTATGAAATAGCAGCCTCAGGGTCAAATAGAGGCTTTGCTGGCGTTGGCAGAACGCCCGAAACGAGCGCGCGGGTCATTCGTTCACGGTTTGACTCGCAAAAACGGGATATCCCCAGAAACCCGCTGGGGAAAACAAAATCCAGAGGGCCGGGACGCTTGGACCTGAATCAACGGCTAGTGTAGCGTCCCCTTCGTCGGATACGACATATCGTGTTGCGGACCATCAAGTATGCGTAGGGCGTTTGAAGGGCAGCGATGAAAATCGTCGCCGCCGCCCCCTGCGTGACTTTGGTTCGGCAGCATTGTTCTAGACTGGATGGAGGACGCATGTCCTGGACTGATGAGCGCGTCGAACAGTTGCGAAAGCTTTGGCTCGACGGGAAGAGCGCGAGTCAGATCGCTGCGGAACTCTCAAACGGCATCACCCGCAATGCGGTGATCGGCAAGGTTCATCGCCTTGGCCTGTCTGGCCGCGTGAAGAGCCCCGGACAGGCGGCGCCAAGGCCACGCCCTGCGGCGAAGCCCCAGTCGGCGTCCCATGGGCTTGGTTCAGGGGGGAGCGGATCGGGTCAGGGCGGAGGAGCGAGCGCGGGCATGATCCAGCGCAGCCAGACCGCCCAACGCCAGTCCATTCCCATGACGCGCGGCGCCACCGCGCTGGCCTATTCTCCGGCCACCGCGCTTGAGCCCGTGCTGCGTCCCACCGAAGACGTCGTCATCCCCATGTCCGAGCGGGTCACGATCATGGAGTTGAAAGAATCCATGTGCCGCTGGCCGCTGGGCGATCCCTCGACCCCGGAGTTCCGTTACTGCGGCAGCAAATCGCCCGTCGGCGACACCTATTGCGGCCATCATGCGCGCATCGCCTATCAGCCCAGTCAGGACCGCCGCCGCGACCGTGATCGCCGCGCCCAGCAACTCACCCGCATGTCCTGAGCGGTTCTGAAAGACCCACGAAAAAGCCCGGCCGCTGCATCAGCGCGCCGGGCTTTTGTTTGGCGATGCAAAGCCCGTCAGGCCTTGCCGAAAGTCTCGTCGAAGGAATAGCCCGCGCCCCGCACGGTCCGCAGGGGATCACGCTCCCGGCCCCGCACGATGGCCTTGCGCAGGCGCCCCACATGCACATCCACCGTGCGCTCGTCGATCTCCGCAGAATCGCCCCAGACGGAGTCCAGCAACTGCGCGCGAGAGAAGACGCGGCCAGGCTTTTCCATGAGATGTTCCAGCAGGCGGAATTCCGTCGGCCCCAGATGAATGTCGCGCTCGCCCCGGCGCACCCGGCGCGCGGTGCGGTCGAGCATGAGTTCGCCCGCCTGCAAGCGGCCAGCAATGCGCTCTGGCCGAGCACGGCGCAGCAAGGAGCGCACCCGCGCCATGAGTTCGGGCACGGAGAAGGGCTTCACCACATAATCATCGGCGCCGATGGACAGGCCGCGCACGCGCTCGGCCTCCTCGCCGCGCGCGGTGAGCATGATCACCGGCAGATCGCGCGTGGCCTCTCGGGCGCGCAGGCGACGACAGATTTCAAAACCCGAGACGCCCGGCAACATCCAGTCCAGGATCACCAGATCAGGCACGCTTTCCGCCAGCATGACCTCCGCATCGTCGCCACGCTCGGCGCGGGCGACGACATAGCCTTCCGATTCCAGATTATAGGTCAGCAGAAGGGACAGCGCCGCCTCATCCTCGACCACGAGGATGCGGGGCGTTGTGGAAGAACCCGGCTCCATCATTTGCCTCCAGCCATGTCGCCCTTGGGCCGATCCATGGGCAACTGTTCGCCGGTGAGGATGTAATGCACGGTCTCCGCGATATTTGTCGCGTGGTCGCCGACGCGCTCGACATTCTTCGAGCAGAACAGCAACTGGGTGCAGATGGTGATGTTGCGCGGATCCTCCATCATGAAGGTGAGGAGATCGCGGAAGACGGAGTCTTCCAGCGCGTCGATTTCCTTGTCGCGCAGCCAGACGGAATCCGCCCGTTCCACATCGCGCTGCGAATAGGCGTCGAGCACATCCTTCAACTGCATGGCCGCGAGTTCGCCCATGTGGCGCAACCCGATCATGGCGCGCGGCAGGCGCTGCTCTTCCGCGAGCGCCACGGCGCGCTTGGCGATGTTTTTGGCCAGATCGCCGACGCGCTCAAGATCGCCCGAGATGCGCATGGCCGCAACGATTTCGCGCAGGTCCAGGCCCACCGGCTGGCGGCGCGCGATGACCAGCACCGCCGTCTCCTCGACATCGCGCTGGAGCATGTCCAGCCGCTTGTCCATGGCGATTGTGGCGCGCGCCAGATCGGCGTCGAGGCGGATCAGCGCGTCGATGCCATCGGCCAGCATCTTCTCGCCAATGCCGCCCATTTCCGCGATCTTGCGGCCGAGCGATTCGAGATCGCGATCAAAGGCCCTGACGGTGTGTTCGCTCGTTTGTTCGGTCATAATGGTTCCCCCGTCAGCCGAAGCGGCCGGTGATATAGTCCTGCGTGCGCTTCTGCGCGGGCGATGTGAACATCTTGTCGGTATCGTCCATCTCGACCATCTCGCCCATATACATGAACGCTGTTTTCGTGGAGATGCGCGCGGCCTGCTGCATGTTGTGGGTGACGATAGCGATGGTGTAGCTGGTGGACATTTCGTCCATCAACTCTTCCACCTTCGCCGTCGAGATCGGATCCAGCGCCGAACAGGGTTCGTCGAAGAGGATCACCTCGGGCTTGATCGCCACTGTGCGGGCGATGCACAGACGCTGTTGCTGGCCGCCCGACAGGCTCAGGCCGCTGGCGTCGAGCTTGTCCTTCACTTCTCCCCAAAGCGCCGCGCCGCGCAGGGCTGTCTCCACGCGCCCGTCCATCTCGCTCTTGGGCAGTTTCTCATAGAGACGAATGCCGAAAGCGATGTTTTCATAGATGGTCATGGGAAAGGGCGTGGGCTTCTGAAACACCATGCCGACGCGCGCGCGCAGCAGGTTCACGTCGAGGCCCGGGGCCAGAATGTTCTGGCCATCGAGCAGGACTTCACCCTCGGCGCGCTGGTTTGGATACAGTTCATACATGCGGTTGAGCACGCGCAGCAGCGTGGACTTGCCGCAACCCGAAGGGCCGATGAAGGCTGTGACTTTATTGGTCAGCAGCGACAGGTTGACGTTCTTCAGCGATGGATTGCCGGAGCCATAATAGAAATTGAGATTGCGAATGGCGATCTTCACGCCATCGGCGTTCGGGGCCATGGTTTGTGCGCTCGACATCTCGTTCATTTCGGGTTCCTCCCGCCGGACAGGCTCCTGGCGACAATGTTAAGGGACAGGACCGCCAGGGTGATGAGCAAAGCGCCCGCCCAGGCGAGGCGCTTCCAGTTGGGGTCGGGATTGTTGATGAAATTATTGATGGTGACCGGCAGGTTGGCCATGGTCTTCAGGAGGTCCACGCTCCAGAACTGGTTAGAGAGGGCGGTGAAGAGCAGCGGCGCCGTCTCCCCGCTCACCCGCGCCACCGCCAGCAGCAGGCCCGTCACCAGACCCACACGCGCCGCGCGCCAGGTGATCTTGCGGATCATGTAGGACCGCGGCATGCCCAGCGCGACAGCGGCCTCGCGCAATTGGGTGGGCACCAGCAGCAGCATGTCCTCCGTCGTGCGCACCACCACCGGCAGCGCGATCACCGCCAGCGCAAGTGCGCCCGCAAGCCCGGAGAAGCCGCCCATGGGCACCACCACTGCGCCATAGACGAAAAGGCCGATGATGATGGAGGGCGCGCTGAGCAGGATGTCGTTGATGAAGCGAATCACCGACGTGATCTTCGAGAAGCGGCCATATTCGGCCATGTAGGTGCCCGCGAATACGCCTATGGGGGCGCCGATGCCAATGCCCAGAAGGGTCAGGATCAGACTGCCGACGATGGCGTTGAGCAAGCCGCCCCCCTGCGCATTTGGCGGCGGCGTCATCTGGGTGAACAGCGCCACGGAGAGGCCCGCAAAGCCGTTCCAGAAGAGGGTGAAGAGAATCAACGTCAACCAGGCGAGGCCGAAGATGGTGGCGCCGAGGCAAAGCGCCATGGCGATCTTGCTTTTGCGGCGGCGGGGAGCATAGAGCGGGTTCATGTCAAATTCCCTGCTTGCGCTCGAGCCGCATCAACATGAGGCGGGCGGCGGCCAGGACGAAGAAGGTGAGCACGAAGAGCAGCAGGCCCAGCAGGATCAGCGCGGATTGATGCAAATCGCGGCTCTCGGCGAATTCGCTGGCGATGGCCGCTGATATCGTCGTGCCCGGCCCGAAGATCGAGCCGGTGATGCGGAAGGAATTGCCGATGACGAAGGTCACCGCCATGGTCTCGCCGAGCGCCCGGCCCAGGGCCAGCATGACGCCGCCAATGACGCCCACGCGGGTATAGGGAATGACCACGCGGCGCACCACTTCCCAGGTCGTGCAGCCAAGCCCGTAAGCTGCCTCCTTCAACACAGGCGGCACCGTGTTGAACACATCGCGCGAAATCGCCGTGACGAAGGGCAGGATCATGATGGCGAGGACGAGCGAGGCGTTGAAAAGGCTCAGATTGCTCGCAGGCCCCGCGAAGATCACGTTCAGGATCGGAATATCCGCGACCGCATCGACGATGGCTGGCTCGATCGTGTCGGCCAGCATAGGGCCAAGCACGAAGAACCCCCACATGCCGTAGATGATGGAGGGAATGCCCGCCAGCAATTCCACCGCCACGCCCACGGGGCGACGCAGCCATTGGGGGCAAAGCTCGGTGAGGAAGATGGAGATGCCAAGGCCCACGGGCACGGCGATCAGAAGCGCGATGAGCGAACTCACCAGCGTGCCATAGATGGGGCCAAGACCGCCCAGCACAGGATTGGGCCGCGCATTGGGCGCCCAGCGCTGGGTGGTGAGAAAATCGACGCCATAGGTCGAGATGGCAGGCCAAGCCCCGATAATCAGCGAGATGATGATGCCGCCCAGAACCAGGAGGACGGTGGCGGCGGCGATCTGCGCCAGCAGCTTGAACACGGAATCGCCCACTTTGAACGACGCCAGCGCCTTCGCGCGCCAGACATTGGTGGGCGCCGCCGCGGCGCCCTCTTGCAAAATCATATCCGTCATTCGGAAATCCTCTTGCACGCGGCTCTCATGCGCTCAGAGCGCAAAATGATGGGGGAGGTCGCCCTCCCCCGCCGTCGCATTACTTGTTCTTGATGCTGTCAGCCCAGGTCTTGCGGATCAGCGCAGTCACAGTGGCGGGCATGGGGATATAGTCGAGCTCTTCGGCCATCTTGTCGCCCTTGGCGAAAGCCCAGTCGAAGAACTTGATCGCTTCCGCGGAAGCGGCCTTGTCGGCCGGTTCGCCATACATGAGGATGAAGGTGGCGGCGGTGATCGGCCAGGAGGCGTCGCCCGGCTGGTTGGTCAGGATCTGATAGTAGCCGGGGGCGTTGGCCCAGTCAGCGTTGGCGGCGGCGGCCTGGAAGGCGGCGACGGTCGGCGCGACATGCTTGCCGGCCTTGTTGATCATATCGGCGAAGGTCAGCTTGTTCTGCTTGGCGTAAGCATATTCCACATAGCCGATGGAGTTCTTGGTCTGGGCGACATTGCCAGCCACGCCATCATTGCCCTTGGCGCCGACGCCAACCGGCCACTCGACAGCGCTGTCCGCGCCGACCTTGTCAGCCCAGGTCTTGCTGGCCTTGGACAGATAGTCGGTGAAGTTGAAGGTGGTGCCCGAACCATCGGAGCGACGCACAACGGTGATGGCGGTCGAGGGGAGGGTCAGCTTGGCGTTCAGCTTCTTGATCGCCGCATCGTCCCACTTGGTGATCTTGCCGAGATAGATGTCGGCCAGGGTCTCGCCATCGAGGGTCAGTTCGCCGGGCTTCACGCCTTCGAGGTTCACGACGGGAACGATGCCGCCCATGACCATGGGCCACTGCACCAGGCCGTCCTTCTTCAGCGCGTCAGCCTTGAGAGGCATGTCGGTGGCGCCAAAGGTCACGGTCTTGGCCTGGATCTGCTTGATGCCGGCGCCCGAGCCGATGGACTGGTAGTTCAGGCCATTGCCGGTCGCGGTCTTGTAGGCGTCCGCCCACTTCGAATAGATCGGGAAGGGGAAGGTGGCGCCAGCGCCAGTGATGTCAGCGGCCTGCGCGGTGACGCCGGTGAAGGCGACGATGGCGACGGCGGCGGCGCGCATCAGGGGTTGGAAGGTCATGTGTGTCTCTCTGGTTGGAGCGGCCCAGCGGGTCCAGGCGGCCTCGGTCCTGTCTTTAAGCTTTCGACATTCAGTTTTTACGACAGATAGATGACGGTTAAATGACGGTCTAGTTCCTTGAAAAGTATGTGTTTTCAGGATTTCGGCAAAAGCGCCTCGAAACAGGCCCCCTCGCCCGGCTCGCTGGCGATTGCCAGGCGGCCCCGATGGCGCGCCACAATATGCTTGACCAGAGCGAGCCCGAGCCCGGTTCCCCCCTTGGCGCGGCTGGCGCCCGCATCGGCGCGATAGAATCGCTCCGTCAGGCGCGGCAGGTCCTCGCGGGCGATGCCTCTTCCATAGTCGCGCACCTTGAGGCGCGCCTGATCGCCCTGCACCGACAGGGTGATCTCCACATTCGTGTGCTGGTCCGGCAGCGAGCCATAGGTGATGGCGTTGCCGACGAGATTCTCCACAAGCCGGATCAGTTCGTCGCGGTCGCCCGGAATGATCAGCGACGGCGGCGCATCAATCTTCAGGGAGACGCGATTCTCCTGCGCGATGAGATCGAGCCCATCCGCCACATGACGCACAACGCCGACCAAATCCACCGGGGCGTTGGGCCGCAAATGCGCCTGTTGCTCGATGCGCGAGAGCGAGAGCAGATCGTCGATGAGACGCTGCATCCGCCGCGCCTGATCGCGCATGATCGCCAGAAAACGAACGCGCGCAATGGGATCCTCACGCGCCGGACCCTGAAGCGTCTCGACAAAGCCCAGCACGGAGGCGAGCGGCGTGCGCAGCTCGTGGCTGACATTGGCGATGAAGTCGGAGCGCATGCGCTCCACGCGCAGGGCGTCGGTGGTCTCGCGAAGGGTCAGCATGCAGAGCGTGCCTTCAGCCAACGCCAGAGGCGCCACATGGGCGTCGAAGACCCGCTCCACCGGCACCCGCTCGCGCCAGATCACGCCCTCGGCGGGGCCGCCCGCCAGAACCCGTGTCGCGGCGTCCAGCACATCGGGCGAGCGCAAGGTGAGTGCGAGGGGGTCGCCTGCACGGGCGGCGGGCAGAAGCGCGCGCATGGGCGCATTCAGGACGCGAAGCCGGGTGTCAGCCCCCACCAGCAGGGCGGGGTCGCGCAACGCGTTGAGCAGCGCAGCGCAAAGGACGCCTTCGTGCGGGGCATTGTCCACCGTGTCTCCTCGCAAACCTTATGGGCTCGTTCTAGATGGGAGCGCGATTCTCATGACAGAATTGCGACATGCGGCGCAGGCGGAGGCGCCATTGTCGCAATTCCTTAATCGAGGCCCGACCGCTCGCGGCGTCCGTCCTCTTCGCTCCGGCGCGCCATGGCTTCGCGCAGGGAGGTCCAGCGGCGCATGCTCTCATTCGCGCCAAGCAACGCCAGCGCCAGAATGAACGGCAGGATGTAATAGATCATGCGGAACAGCAGCAGCGAGGCCAGCAGGCCCTCCTGCGTGGGCGCATGGACGGCGTTGAGCATGGTCATCTCGAAGGCGCCGATTCCCCCGGGCGCGTTGGAGGCGATGCCGATGATGCAGCCGAACACATAGGTCGCGGCGAATGTCACGGGGTCCATGCCGTGGCCGCGCGGCAGCAGCACATAGAGACAGGCGGCGGCGGCGCACAGTTCGAAGACGCCTAGCAGCATCTGGCCAAGGGTGAGCCAGAAGCCCGGCAGCTCCAGCGTCAGGCCCTGGATCCGGGTGCGCCGATGGCCAAGGGAAACCCAGGCGAAATAGGCGCCGATGGCGGCCAGAAGGCCCAGCCCCATGGTCACGTTCACCCCGACCTTCAGGTGATTGATCTCGGCGATCCCCACGGGATCGAAGACCAGCGCCGCGCCCACCACGATGGTCATGCCCAGCCAGAAGGTGACGCCCGCGATGACCGTCAGGCTCGCCACCTTGGCGGCGGAAACGCCCTTCTGGGAATAGATCCAGTAGCGCACCGTGCCGCCGGTGATGATCGGGAAGCCAAGGGTGAAGGAGATGGCGTAGCTGGTGAAGGAGCCCAGCGCCGTCGTGCGATAGGGCACCCGCAGGGCCAATTGACGCAAGGCCAGTCCGTCATAGCCTGTCAGCGCGAGATAGGAGAGCGACGCGAATGCGCAGGACAGCGCTATCTGGTCCCAGCCCGTCGCCTCGAAGGCGGCGCGCAGGTCGCGCCAGCTCACGCTGCGCAGGGTGTTGAAGAGCACGAAGGCGGAAAGCGCGATCAAGCCGAGGCTGAAGGCGGCGCCCACGAGCCGCCAGCGCCTGCGCCGACGGGCGGCCTTGTCGTGCAAGGGATCGCGCAATTGCTCTATGGACGGCTCTCGCCCCGCCGGGGAGGGCTCCGCTGGCTCCTGGTTGAAGTCTGGTTCCGGGCGGGCCATCACGCGTCCATCAGGCCGGACTGGCCCGCGCGGACCTTATGAAGAGTGCGAGCGAGAGTGGCAAGCCCCAGGGGTGGTTTCGGGAAACGGCTGGCCATTCTCATCATTTCCAAAGCTGCGCCCACAGGCCCGCAAAGGGGTCGAAGGAGAAGCGCACCCGATGCACGCCCGGCCCCAGCCGCACGCTGCGAAACATCACATTGGCCTGAAGAATCGGCGCGGGAACGCCATCCACCTGCGCTGTCCACCAGGAATGCCAGATGTCGTTGAGCACGAGATAGCAGCCCTCGGTCGAGCGCGCCTCCACGACCACTTCCGTATTGCGATAGGAGAGGATCTTCGCCTCGCCGGGGGGGCCGTGCAGCAGCGCGCCCGCCTCTTCGCCATCCAGCAGAACCGTGCGGGTGAAATCGACCTCCGGCCAGTTCCCCTCCGCCAACAGTTTCTCGATGTCTACGACCTGAGCGGCGCCCGGCGCCATCACCCGCGGCAGGGCGCGCGGATTCTCCCAGACGAATCCATCCTTGGTCTGGCCCAGAAAGGTGAAATCATTCGGATCGAAAGCCTTGTCCATCCGCTCCAGCGGATAGCGCGACACGATCAGGCGCACGCCCAGAAGATCGGCGAGCGGCGAGCGGAAATGAGCGTAAAGCGGCGAGAAGGTGCGGTCTTCGGGAATGGAGACCTGATCCTGCGCATTGGTCGCGTCGGTAAAGAGCTTCATGCGGACGGGGTTGAAGCCCAGATCATGATCGAAGCCATGGACGAGACCAATGTTGGGCCATTCATAATCCACGGCGGCAAGCTCCACCCGGTCGCGCCGGTCTGGGGCCGCATGGGCGGCCAGCTGCTCGCGGATCATGGCCAGGGTCTCGTTTGTGGAATCGGGATGCAGCTCGTCATAGGTCAAGGGCGGCAGGCCGGTGGATTCGTTCGGCTTGTTGCTGACCCCCAGATCAAGAGTCATCAGCGCCGCCAGCGCGACGATCCCCAGATAGGGGGCGCGGCGCATCACTCCGGGCGCAGCGAACAGCGCAGCCACCGCCACGCTGAGGGAGACCGCGCCAATGAGCAGCGCACCCTGCGCCTGCTCCAGACGCCCCTTGTCGAAGGCGATGAACAGGCAGAACCCGAATATCAGCGCGAGACCGAGCGCACCCGCCTTCAACGAGACGCGATCCGCCTGCGTGACGATCATATGAAGGCCATAACCGGCCAGAATCGCCAGTAGCGCGCAAAGGGGGAAGGTGGCGTCCGCCGGACGGCGATAGAGCTCCACGCCCGGAATCCAGAAGGCGAGCTGGAAAAATGGCGTATATTTGCCCACGGCGTAGAGCAGCATGAAGGCCATCATGACCGCGAAGGGCCGCACCGCCCGGTCGCGCAGAACAGCCGCCGCACAGGCCAGCGCCGCCAGCGGAATGGCGCCGAAATAGATCGCCCCCATGTTGCGAGCCAGATTCATCTCCGTCTCGCCCCAGACCAGCGAGGACGGCGGGCCCCAGAAATCCTTCATGGGGCCATCCACGCCAAACAGATTGGACACCACGGCGGAGAGCAGGGCCAGCGGCGGCAGGGAGCCGCGCACGGCTTCCTCGAGGTCCATGCCCGGACGATTGGAATCGTCCGCCAGCACGAGGGTGAAGGCGATGGGGATGGCGACCGTCAACACGCCGCCAACGAAGCCCAGGGACAGCGGCGGCAGGGCGCGCATCAGCCGACGCCGAAGCCCGCGCCCCTCCAGCACGTGCCAGATGGCGTAGCCCGCCAGAACGAAGATGCACAGAAGCGCGATCTGGTCGCGGCCCAGCGCCATGAAGCCGGCCAGCACGCCCGCAACAAAGCCATAGAGCAGCGACGACCGTTTCAACGCCCGCGAAAGCGCCAGCAGGGTCAGCGCGAACCAGCAAAGGGAGATCACCTCCCCGACATGCTGAAGTCGCCAGGCGGCCGAACCGCCGAAGGAAAAGGCGAAAGCCGCCACCAGCGCCCCCGCCGGATGCCAGCGCCGATCCTTGAAAAAGACGATCAGCGCCAGCCCCGCCAGCATGAGCATGGCGAAGACGACCCCATCCACCGCCCGGAACGAGGGCGCAGCGTTGAAGAGCGCCAGCAGGAAAAAGGGCGGCGAGAAGATTTCGGATTGCGGGTCGGCGATCTGCGGAAAGCCCGCGAAAACATTGGGCGTCCAGAACGGGCTGTCGCCAGCGGCCAGCGCCCGGGCCAGAAACACGATCTGCGGATAGGCCTGCGCCTTGGCGTCCCATGGAATCGTGACGGCGCCCGAAAGCCATGGCCAGGCGAGGACGAGGGCCCCCGCGATGAAGGCGAGGCTTGCGAGGGCGTAGAGCCGTCCGGCAGGCCTGGACGGCTCGCTTTGGAAAGACATGCACCTGATCCGATGGCACTGATCCGAAACGTATCGGACGGTCCTATAGCCTATTCCTTGCCGCCCGTCTGCGCTGGCGCGACATCCGCTTCGATGAAGTGACCGGCCCGGTCACGCTTGGAAGCGAGGTAGCGCACATTCTGGTCCGTGGTGCGGCCAACAATCCGGCGGTCGGAGATGATCTCAAGCCCGGCGATCTCCAGCGCGGCAATCTTCAGCGGATTGTTGGTCATTACATGCACTCGCGTCACGCCGATCTGGCGCAGCATTTCGGCGGCGAAATCGAAGCCCCGCTGGTCGTGGTCGAAACCCAGCACCTCGTCGGCGTCATAGGTGTCGAAACCCTGGGCCTGGAGCTTGTAGGCGCGCATCTTGTTGGACAGGCCGTTGCCCCGGCCCTCCTGATCCAGATAAAGCAGCACCCCGCCGCCGTTTTCCGCCATGAAACCGGCGGTATGGCGCAACTGGTCGCCGCAATCACACTTGAGGCTGCCGAAGAGATCCCCCGTCAGGCAGGCCGAATGCAGCCGCACGGTGACGGGCGCCGCGAAATCGGGCTTGCCGACGATCACCGCCACCTGATCGCGCAGGCCCTCGCCACCGCGGAAAATCACGAATTCGGTCTCCGGAGCCCCTTCGAGCGGCACGGGCGCGCGGCCCACGATCTGCAAATCGCGCACGCTGTTGCGCCGGAACGCCTCGATGGCGGCCACCTCGACCCGCACCAGACCCTCGCCTTCGATGTCGCGCACCGAGACCGGCAGGGCGACCACGGCGGGAAGCACCAGCGCCAGGCGCGCCAGTTCGAGGGCGGCCAGATCCAGCCTGCCAAGGGTCGCGACCGGGGCGTCGATGCGTGCGCCAACCTCCAGGGCGAGCGAGGCGATGCGGGCCAGATCAATGGTGGGCAGGGCGATGGCGCCGGGCTTGACCCGGTCAAGGCCCAGACGGCGCAGGCGGGGGGCCGGCAGCAACAAGCGCGCCCGACGCTTGCCCAGCGCCTCGAAGGCGGCGGCATGTCTTAGCTCAAGCGCCTCCACGCCAAGCATCAGCAGATGGGAACGGCCAGCCTTCACGATAACGGGGCGGCCTGCGCGCACTTCGCCAAGGGCGCGCTCGACGGCAATCTGCCCGAGGCCTCCCTCCGTATCGAAAATATGCTTGATTTCAGCCACGCGACCCCCGACTGAACTGGACGACACTTTGTTCATTACGCCTGTGACTGCCTGTTGGATGGGCTCAATACAGCAGATCCCGCTTATTTCATAGGAGCCTTGATGACAGGTAGAACAATCCAGGAGCCAGAAAGCCGCATGGCCAGCCATTTGACTGACCCGTTCCTGCCCATTCTTAAGGCATCGGCGGAGCGTCCCTTCGTGGTGGCGCAGCTGGGCCAATCGCTCGACGGGCGAATCGCCACCGTCACCGGCGAGTCGCGCTATATCAACGGCGCAGCCGCCCTCGACCATCTGCACCGCCTGCGCGCGGCGGTGGACGCGGTGGTCGTGGGGGCGGGAACCATCGTCGCCGACGATCCCGCCCTGACCGTGCGGCGGGTGGAGGGCCGGAGCCCGGCCCGGGTGGTCATCGACCCCACAGGGCGCATCGACGGTGAGGGCAAATGGCTCGCCCGCAATGGCGCGCCCCTCTTGCTGGTGAGCGCGGGCGAGACCTGCCCGCCGGGGGTGGAGCTGGTGCGCCTGCCTCTTCACGAAGGTTTGATGCGCCCAGCCGACATCGTGGCGGCGCTGTTCGCGCGGGGCTATCGCAAGCTGCTGATCGAGGGCGGCGCGCGCACCATCTCGTCCTTCATTGACGCAGGCTGCGTCAATCGCCTGCATATATTGATGGCGCCGGTGATCATCGGCTCGGGCAAGACAGGGCTTGAGCTGGCGCCGCAGGGCGACCTGTCGCGGGCGCTGCGGCCTCCCACAAATGTGCATCTGCTGGAGGGGGGCGAGGTTCTTTTCGATTGCGCTTTGAGGTAGCATCCCGTGGCAAAGCAGAGGCAAAGCTCATGTCAGATCAGATTCGCCCGCCCGCCTATTCGCCCCTGTCGAAATGGATCCACTGGATCACGGCGCTCTGCGTACTGATGATCATCCCCGGCGGCATCATGATGACCCATATGGAGGAGGGGCCGCTACAGGATCAGATCTTCGACCTGCATCGCTCTTTCGGCGTCGTCGTGTTCATGCTGGCGGCAGTCCGCGTGGCGGCGCGCAAGGCCTTCGGCACGCCCGCGCCCCTCGAATCCCTGACGCCGCTGGAGCGTCGCGCCTCGGTCGCCGTGCATCATTCCCTGCTGGCGCTGATCTTCATCATGCCGCTGATCGGCTGGCTGATGACCTCGGCCTATCGGGTGGACGTCTCGGTCTTCGGCCTCTTCACCCTGCCGCATCTCATGCCCAAGAGCGAGCCCATCTACGACGCTCTGGCCGCCCTTCATGGATGGCTGGGCTATCTGATGGCGGCGCTCATCCTGTCGCATATCGGGGCGGCGATCATGCATACATTCATCAAGCGAGACGGAGTGTTGCAGCGGATGCTGCCGGGGGGACGCGGTTAAGGCGCTGCAAACACATCCATATGGCCGATCTCGCAGGTCTGCGCGACGCGACGCGAGGCAAGCCATGAGGCCAGATCGGC
>Ga0209829_10001526_pt1 | contig 18561 bp, 17 predicted proteins | sample C_140205_EF_Meta_FD_187311 | JGI IMG/M metagenome (GOLD analysis project Ga0209829, IMG submission 187311) | Freshwater microbial communities from Lake Croche, Canada to study carbon cycling - C_140205_EF_MetaG (SPAdes) (version 2) | ecosystem: Environmental > Aquatic > Freshwater > Lake...
TTTTGAAGAGGGCCTTCGGCATTGGTGAAGGCTGGACATATCGGAGCACGAAGTACGTGGGTGGAGCGGTGGAACTGCACATCAAGGCCAAGAGGGAAGAGGTCCAGTGTCCGAAGTGCCAAGCGGATCATATCGCCCTGAGGGGCACACGGGAGCGACGGAGATGGTTTTTTCTTTTGTTGTAAGCTAACCCCTCAGTCCTTCAACAGCTTCGGTGACGTCCTCCAGTGTCACTTTATAACTGACGAAGGAGGAGACGTTTTGATTTGAGTACTAGGCTTTCCGGCAGTTCTGCTCGATCCAGACTGCATAAGCTCCTTCGGTCATTTCTCCTGCCGTGAGGGCGATGGTTTTGATCACGGCATCGGCCTCCGAGGCAACGAACTCCATGCCGTTGAGCTCAAGAAAACCGGCTCCTAGCATAAAACCTGTTCGCTTGTTCCCGTCGAGGAAGGGATAGTTTTTGATGATTCCCGCCCCATAGGAGGCTGCCAACTCGGTGAGGGAAGGCGATCCGTAGGCTTGAAGTTGGAGCGGTCGGGCGAGGGCAGAATCCAGCAATCCGGATTCGCGAAGTCCAGCACATCCCCCGTATTGGGAAAGAAGCATATCGTGAAGCGCAAGGCAGACCTCGCGTTCGATCCATCGCGGCTCTTTCACCGGATTGCTATTTAGCTAGTTCCCGCAGGGTATTGCGATTGCGACGACTCAGCGATTCAAAGACGGCCATTGTGTCGGCAAAAGCTGGATTAGCCGCTGTCAGACGGATGCCATCCTGAGACTCGCTGAGGGTAAGGGTATCGCCCTCCTCCACATTGAGGCGGGACAGGGCCTCCTTGGGCAGTACCACCCCAAGGGAATTGCCGATCTTGCGGACTTTAAGTTTGAGGGGCATGACATCCTTAAGTTTTCACGGTTGTTATTACGGATCAAGTGGTAATCCTCGCAATCGCATCTGTCACATCTTCAAGGGTCACTTTATCAGTGACGAAGGCGGAGCCGAGTTCTTTGGTCAGGACAAAGCGGATGGCGCCAGCATCGAATTTCTTGTCCCGGCCTAGTGCTGCAAGGATGGAATCGATCGGAATATAAGAGGGGATGGAGGTAGGAAGGCAGCAGGCAATGATGATTTTCTTGACACGCTCGGCCTGATCCTGAGGTAACCCTGCTAGGCGCACGGAGAGATCGAGAGCGGCGATCATGCCGATCGCGACGCATTCCCCATGGGAGAGTTTCCCATAGCCGGCAACAGCCTCGATGGCATGGCCGATGGTGTGACCGAAATTGAGGAGGGCGCGCGTTCCCTTGGTTTCGAACTCATCATCCCCGACGATTCGGGTTTTGATGGCAGCATTCCGTGCGATGAGGGAGCTTAAATCCGATGAGCGATCAAGAGGCAGCAAATCGAGCAGAAGAGCGAGCATGGGCTCATCGGCGATCACGGCATGCTTGATCGCTTCGGCAAGTCCTTCTTGGAAGATCCGCTCTGGAAGAGTGGAGAGAGTGGCTGTGTCGGAGAGCACAAGTCGGGGCTGATGGAAGGTGCCGATCAGGTTTTTTCCCAGAGGGCTGTTTACGCCTGTCTTTCCTCCGATGGAGCTGTCGACTTGAGCGACGACCGTCGTCGGCAGTTGGATTACGGGGATGCCGCGGTAGTGGATGGAAGCCACAAATCCTGCCAGATCCCCGACAACACCTCCGCCGAGTGCGAAGAGAGCGCTCTTGCGGTCCAAGCCCAGCTGGATCATCTGGTCGCAGAGATCAGCCACAACCGCCATCGACTTGGAGGCTTCCCCTGCGGGCACCGTTAGCAGATGGGGTTCAAAGCCGGCACTCTGGAGGGATTCGAGGACTCTGGGCGCGTGGAGAGGAGCGACAATTTCATCCGAGATCAATACGCATCGGCATGGCTTCACGACCTTGGCCGCGAGTTCTCCAGCTAGGGAAAGTATTCCGGAGCCAATCAGGATCTCATAAGGTGAGTCCTGAAGCGGAACGGAAACAATGATCGGTTCGGCTGACATGAAACCAAATTAGGCAGTCTGGGGTACTCAGGGAAACACGAATCAGCAGGAGAGTGTTTTAACAAAAACACGACCTTTTCCAAGGGACGGCCGGATTATAATTTTCCCTGACCTACAAGGCGCAGAGACGCAGAGAAAATCAAAGGCACCTAAAGTGTCGATGATGGCGAAAGAGTGAGGGGCTCTGAAATCGCAAGATTCCATCCGAAGATCGGCTAAAATCCTCTGCGCCGCGCGAGTCGATTCCGAATGTGGGACGGCGAGCAGGCTTTCTTACTTCTCGAGCGTGACTGGCGTTCCAAGCGGCGTCACATCGTAGAAGATCTTAGCCATTTTGTCGGGCAGGCGGATGCAACCGTGGGAATCAGGGATTCCCGGCAGGAAGCCGGTGTGCATTCCAACACCCGGAGCAAACTGCATGAACCACGGCATGGAAGAGCCCTGAAAGTGAGTGCCTGCAGGAGGCTTGTCTTTAATAGCATCGACGCTCTTGACCACCACAGTGCCAGAGGCGTCGACGAAGTCGCCGTAGAGATTGGAGGCATGCTCCTTTTCCTTCTTCTGGACTTTGAAATTACCCACTGGCGAGTCGTGTCCCTCCTTGCCAGTCGAGACTGCGGAGATGCCGACGAGTTTCCCTCCCTTGTAGTAGAAGAGTTTCTGCTGGCTGATGTTGATGACGATATGGCCAGGGCCGTTCGCTGACTCACCCGCCCAGTAGGAGATCCGGTCGGGCAGCGAGGCCGTGGAAGTCCTGGTGACGATAGAGCCGTCGGTGCCGAGATACTGGGTGGCCGTGGAGTTCAGCCGGCCGTCATACGAGGCGCAGGCGCCTAGCATCAGCATGGCCATACAGGCAAGGGCGACCGGAATGTGTCTCATCAGAAAAAGGAATGACATGAGCACTAATATTTATCGGCGGAAACTCCTCCTAGTCAAGTGGCGGACTTCGCAGATGCCTCAGTCGATGTGAACGGAGGCTGGAACGGGAGCAGGTGTGGGTAGAGGAGCGGGATGCTTTTTCTCACCCTTCTTCGGTGTCGGCATCGGCTGTTCTGGGGTCGGCAGAGGCACGGGCCTGTCGGAGAGATTGGGGATGATGCCGGGAGTGGGGGTAGCTCTCGGATCAAAAAGGGCGCCACCCACGACGGCGATCGTGCCGTCCTCGAAGCGCTTGAGCTGGGGACGTGATTTAGGAGCGTTGTAAGAGAGCTGGGCTAGGATCTTCCCGTCCAGACCGACCTTTGTGTAGATAAATTCGTGAGGGATGTTGTTCTGCAGTACATGGATAATATTGGAGGCGTCGAGCATGATGTCGGGCTTTCCGTAGGAGATATAGTCCCCGAGCCGGTGGGTGCAGTAGACAATCCCGGCATCCTTGTCCGCGATCCGCAAATAGAGATCTGTCCGATCCGTAAGGCGGTGGGACAGGAGGCTGATGGTGCGGCTGCCTCCTCGGATCCCATCCCTTGAAGGCACTCCCACGGTCTGCTGCCAGAGGAGTCGTCCTTCGGTGATTTCGATGGTGAGCGGGGGGCTGCTGAAATAGTTCGAGAGCTCGGCGGAGTAGACGCTTGCCCTGATCCGGTAGGAGCCGAAGTCGGTGATCGGGTAGAGCTGGACCAGATTGATGGTGCGGATGAGCGATTCCCCAGGGGCGACCTTGATCGGCTCGATTTCATAATCGGGGTTGGAGGGGGGGATGGGCCGGCCGTCAAGGGTCTCCACCTGGAATCCGAACCATTTCTTTCCCTCCACATCCGCCAGCAGAAGCGGGTTGCCTGAGAGATTGCTGATCCGCACGGTGGCCAGGAGCGGCTCATAGGCGATGTACAGCGACCGCTTGATGGAGAGATCGACTAGGATCTGGGCATGGAGCTTCGTCGGAAGAAAGACGATCAGCGCCAGAAACAAGGCGAGAGCGAGGGAGATCGCCCGGGGCATGGTAGGAGACACGCGATGCATCACTCGTCCGTGCCGATATAGTACTTGGGCTCAAAAAGTTTCTGGAGTCGTGGTGGTTGTGCGCGGCAGTCCTGAAGATCCCCCTTGTAATAGACGGCAATGACATATCCGGCGAACTTGACGCTCGGATCCACAGATTCAGGGAGGTAGGTCACCTCCACAAGCTGCGTTTCCCCGCTTTTCCAGTTCAGCCACTTGGAGGTGACTTGCGCCTTACTCGGAACGATCTCATCTCCATCCTGATCGTAGAAATAGACCTGAACCTTTTCCTGGGCGCTGTCGATCTGCTCTTGAGAGTTCGCCTTGATGGCCACCTGAAGCTTCTTGGAACCATCCTCCGTATTCGAAAGGCGGTCCTTAACGATCTTAAGGGTCGCTTCCCCGTTGACCGCCGCATCGGCAGGGGGCTGTCTGGGAGGCGTCTGATCAGCTGGAATCTGCTTGAGCGCGAAGTTGTTGACTGGTGGATTGACCGAGGAATTAACTGGGGATGTGTCCGCAGTCTGCTGGCTTACCGGAAGAGAAACCGGTGACTGGGGGGGTGGTGTTTGGCTCGGGGTGGGAGAGTTGGGAAGCGATGATGGTTCCACCTTTGACTGATCGGGAGAGTTGCCAGCCCGCAGTCCGGAAACAAAACGGGGCGCAAGCGCGATCGCCGCCAAGATCAACTCGATCATGGCTATTGACCCTAGGGTCCAGAGCGTCAACCGGACCTGAGCGCTGCGGGGTGCACGCGATGATCCGGTAGAGATATCTGCAGCCATGGCAAGGGAAGTAATTTAGTTCCGAAGGCCCTTACTTAGCAAGCGTGGGCTAACCGGAGGTTTTGGGAGGATGCGAGTGAGGTCACCAAGGGGGAGGAAGGAAGAATTTCGGATCAATTGGCCGGCTCCTCAATCATGGTGACGCTGAGCTGGAGTGGTTTTCCCGCACGGAGGATCTCAATCCCTGTGGGTGGGCCGACTTCGGCCTCGGCCACGCGATTGCGCAGGTCTTTCCCATCGCGGATCGGGTGCCCATTAAAGGAAACAATCACGTCGCCGCCGATCAGGCCGCTCTGTTCTGCAGGCGATCCAGCAAGGGTTGCTGCGACCAAGGCGCCACTGGCGTCCGTTAGTCCGAGTTGTTTTGCCAGGCTTGCATTCAAGGGCCGCATCACGATGCCAAACCAAGGATGGATGACGCGCCCGCGCTGAACAATGTCCTCGTAGACCCGCCGCGCCACATTGGAGGGAATGGCGAATCCGATCCCCTCGGAGCCGCCACTCCTGCTGAGGATGAAGTTGTTGATGCCGATGACCCTCCCGTGGATGTCAACAAGGGGGCCGCCTGAGTTGCCCGGATTGATGGTGGTGCTGGTCTGGAAAAACTCATTGGCGGCCTCGCTGACGGTGCGGCGTCCCTTGGCACTGATAATTCCTTGGGTCACAGTTTCCTGAAGTCCGAAAGGATTGCCCACGGCTAAGACCATCTGGCCGACCTTGACCAACTCCGAGTCGCCGAAGGCGATCGGTTCGAGTCCTTCGGCGGCGATTTTCAGGACAGCGATATCGGAACGCTGATCGACGCCGGCGATTGAAGAGGGAAGAGAACGGCCGTCATTTAGTTGGACGGTGACCTGTGAGGCGCCTTTGACGACATGCCAGTTGGTGACGATGTACCCCTCCGGGGAGACGATCATGCCCGAGCCCATCTTGTTGTTCTGACTGACATTACCACCACCAAGGCCGAAGAATTGACGGATTAAAGCATCGCGGTCCGGTACCGTCGTGGTGGTGATGCTGACCACAGAAGGGATCACATGCTGAACCAGATCAGTGAATTCACGATCCATTGTCTCCAGCGAACGATCAGAGGCAAAGGCAAGTGGGAGACGCTCTTTCTGTTCCTGCAAGGCCGACCAACCGGCATGTGTCTGGGTGACTTGCGTGAGGGGCTTGGGTTGCATCAGTCGCCAGAAAGCGATGCCCCCCACTGCAAGCGCCAAGGCGAGGAGGAAGAGTAGGAACGCGGGTAGGTTGCCCCGACTCTTTTTGTAGGCTCGTAGAATGCTCATTTTTCGGGATCCAAGGTCAGGCTGGCGAGAATAGCCTCCCTGAGGCCCTGCAGCGCGACCGCTTTCTCTTTCGGGGATTGCCAGAGAATGACGGCGAGCGTTCCGGTCTTTTGATTGGCACGCAGCACCTCGGTGATCTGCAGGGGCAGGTCCCCGGCAACCGGGAAGTCGAAGCGAATTTCATGGAAGGGTCCGTTCTGAGACTCCCGGAGCGGAGAAGCCTCGTCACCTGCCTTGTCATGAGCTTCACGAGCGAGACTCATGGCGTATTCCGTCGGTTTCTGATTGGAATCCTTCGCCCCGTTACGGTCGAGAGTCATGCTCAAGCCGGTGGTGTAGGGATCATTCTCTCCCGAAATCTTTTCCTTGGTGGCAAGCAGGACATCCCCCTCCAGCAGTTGGCCGGGAAGCAGGGTCCATTCCTTTGGCAAGGAGATAGATCCGTGAATCTCACGCAAATCATGCGCGATCAGAGAGGGGGAAGTGGCTGGTGAATTGGTATTTGGTGTATTCGTGGCGCCTGCGTTGGTAGCTACTAGAGATGCCGGTACATTTGTCGCCCTGAGAGGCGCCAGAGTCATCGGAGTCACCAGAGTCGCCGGAGTTGCCGAGGGGGTGTTTGTCCCATTGGTCGTTACCGCTCCAGGCACTAGGCAAGCTTCCGCAAAAAAAAGGAAAAGCGAAACAAGAGGAAGGCTCTTCATAGTCTTCATGGTTTTGATTTTATCGGGCTGGGATTAGTTGGAAAATGTGGGAAACGTTTGTGGAGTTCGTCCAGCGTTTTCTGAGCCTCGGTTTCATTGCTGGACCGGTGGTAGGCATCGGCGGCTCGTGCCAGCGCCTTCGGGGCCAGAGCGGCATCGTCGTAGAGCACGGCGACCGTGATGTAGGCCTTGGCGGCCCCAGCGTAGTCTTGTTTGGCTGCTAGCAGATCGCCACTCAGGATCCGGGCCTCGGCGTTGATAGATCCCTCCGGTTGCAGAAGCATCACCTCTTCGACCATTGAGGAGGCAGAGTTCAGATCCTTCAGCGAGTGTTGGATCGCCGCGCTCATCAGCAAGGCCTTGGCTCTGGCTGCGGGATCCTTGGCTAGTTTCAGGCAGGCGGTAGCCGGTATCTGAGCCTCCTTAAATTTATTCTGCAGGATCAGGGACTGGGCCAGAGCACCCTGAATTTCAGAATCCGTATTACCGGGCAGTCCCGGCTTTACAAGAGGAGCCAGAAAGCATTCAGCCTTCGCGGAATCACCGGCTTCCATGGTTTTAAGACCGAGCCAACGTCCGACCTCTGGAGGAATAAGTGCTGGCTTCAAGGCCAAGGCCTCCTTTGAGGCTTCCTCGAAGTCATTCTGGTCATATCGGGCAAGTAGGATCCGGAGCCCAGCCCGTTCTCCGAACTGTTTGGGATCCTCTTTGCGGGCTTCGGCAAGTTTTGTAACTGCCGTGGCATAATCCTTGCGGTCGAGGGCTGTCAGTCCGATCCAGTAATGGGCCTCCGGGGCTGCGCTGCTCTTCGGATAGTCACGGATGAGTTGGGTGAACGTGGTGACCATCTCATCGCTCTTCTGCTGCTGTCCGAGCAGAAGGGCCTTCTGTTGGAGAGCCAGTTCCCGTTCTGGAGCTTTCGGGTAGCGGGTCTCAAGCAGAGTGAAATCCGCCACCGCGGCATCAAAATTCTTGTGTCTGAGGTTCAGGAGTCCCCGTTGAGCCAGGGTCGCGGGAGTCCGAGAGTCATCAGGGCAGGACTCGATGAAGCGAGTCAGAGCTGCGATCGTTTCTACCTGCAGGGCTGGGTCAACGGGTTTGGACTGATCTGCTGCGGCCTGAGTGTTCGCTTGCATGAGCGCCCAAGCCTCCTTGTAGAGAATGTCGGGCTTTGCAGCCGGCGGCAGGTCTTTGACCGGGAGATTGTGGTAGAGCAGGGCTGCTTCGACATACTTCGACGCCATGAGGGTGGCCTCGGCCTTGAGTAACTGGGCGCGTGCCCTGTCGGAGGGGTCGCTGGCTGTCAGCAGGTAGTGATCGATTTCTGCGGCAAGATCCGGATTTCGCAGAGCATGGAGCACCAGGAGACGCTGGAACGGAGACTCGGAAGCGGCCCTGCTTCCCGGGTACTCTCGGATGATTGCATCGTAGTTCTCAAGCGCCTTGGAGTTCCTTCCGATCTTTCTGAGGGCATTCGCCTGGAGGAGCAGGATTTCCGGTTTGTTCTCGGAATCAAGGGCCAGGGCGCTTTCCGAGTTCCGCAGGATCGCACTGTTGTCACCGGACTGGGCAGCCAGACGCAGTGAGCCGAGCGCAGCAATGCTTTGCCAGCGTCCCGAGTCTTTGGAGGAAGCCACTTTCTCAAACATTTTCCGCGCTTCCTCCGGGTGACCGAGCTCGGATTCGATCTGGGCCGCTTTGAGGGCCGCTTCGGAGCAAACTTCCCCTTTGGTTTCCGCAGCCATGATTTCCCGATAATCGTCCAGAGCCGCTTCTTTGTTACCCGAGTTAGTGGCCAAGGAGGCCAGATGCATCAGGGTGGGAGTACGGTAGGGATTGGGTCCCGTTCCGAGCTGTTTTTCCGAAGCTACCGAGTGAAAAATAACTTCTCCCTCCTGCTGGTGTCCGCTCTTTTCCAAGCAGAGCGCCTGATGGTAGAATGCGGCAATACGGATCGTGGGATCGGTAGCGCCCTTGGCAGTTACCGCAAAATTATCCGCCGCGTTGGAATACTCACTCCGTGACTCCCTCATCTCGCCAAGGCGAAACGAGGAGGAGGGGACATGCTGGCCGTTGGGGTATTCGGCGATCAGCTTCAGGAAGCTGCTCTCCGCTGCGGCCATGCTACCCATTTGGCGCTGTGATTCCCCCAAGCGGTAAAGGGCGCGTTCCCGGTCAGTAGAGTTCCGCGACGCCATGATCAGGAATTTCTCATATTCCGGGATGGCCAGCTCAGGCTGTTTTCTTGCATAGCAACCGTCGGCAATCGCAAGTTGTGATGTTGCCAGCGCCGATGGATCGGCTGCAGCAGCAGCGATCGTTTCCGTGGGTGCGGTGCTAGGAGTCGAAGTAATAGTTTGAGTCTCAATAGACGCTGAGGGGGCGGGTGATGTCAAAGTCGTCGAATCCGCTGGCAGGGCCCTCATGACCGGTGTCGGTGTCGGTAAGGAAGTCATCGTGACGGGAAGGGCGCGACGAACTTCCGGCTCAGGCGAGAGGGACTGTCCATGCAGTGTTGCCGTGACTCCCGAAAGTCCGCTCAGGGCGATCGGGGCCATCCAAAGGAGTGCGGAGAGCTTCTTGCGCCAACTCGTCACTTTCATCTTCGGAGTTCGGATGTACTGTTCCTCATGGGCACTTATGGACTGGAGGGTGTAACAGCGGAGGGAGCACTGGAGGCCTCGGGGCTTGCTGTGGCGAAGGCAATGTTCCAGATATTGGCCTTCCGGCAGAGATCGAGTGTCTGGACGATGTGTCCATAGTCGACACGCTGATCGCCACGCAGGACCACGGCCTGGTCGGGATAGAGTGCGGCGATCCGTGAAAGCGCCGTCAGAAGCTCGTCCGGGGTCATACTCCGACGGTTCATGACAAGGCTGCCATCGGTCTTCACGTTGACGATCACCTCTCCGACGGAGCGCCGCTGTTCCTTAGCCTCGCCCGCCGAGGGCATCTGGACGTCGAGTTCTCGTTCCTGTCGGGCAAAACTCCATGTGAGCATGAAGAACCCAAGCAGCACGAGCAGGATGTCGACCATCGGGGCGATCAGGAAGCCCCGTGGCTCCGGTTGTAGGCGCGTGCGGAAATTCACGGCAGACGGTTAGGATCAGCGGAGTGTCTGCGAATTCTTTCTGGCGATCACGAGCTTCACCAGCAGAAGGGAGGTTACCCCCTCCATTTCGGAAATCATTTCCTGAACCCTCCCGCGGAACCATGCATAGGCGATCATCGCAGGAATGCCCACGACAAGTCCCGCAGCCGTTGCGACGAGGGCCTCGGCCACCCCCTCCGCCAGCAACATTGGGCGGGAAGCGGCCACATCGTTGGCCATCACGCTGAAGGAACGGATCATTCCGAAAACCGTCCCGAGCAGTCCCAGCATGGGGGCTACTGTGGCGATGTCGGCAAGCCAGGCTACGCGCTGGTTCAGCAGGGAGGCCTCGCGGCTTCCCTCGGTCTGCGCGATTTCCCGGAGTTGATCGTCCGTGACTCCCGGATGGCTGGCCAGAAATTCAAGTGTTCTTGTGAGGATGGAGGCAGCGATATCGCTGTGCTTATTGGCAATGGCAAGGAGACCCAGAAGGTCTCCTTTGCCGAGCAGCGTCTCGGCCATCGTCATGAACCGGGAGCCTGCCACGGCACCTCTTCTGAGAATCACGAGATAAACGAGAATCAATGCCAGCGTGATCACGGAAAGAACTAGCAGGGGGATCATCACCAGGCCTCCGGCCGAGAGAAGTTTGAGCAGCGTTTCCGGACTCCCGGATGTCATCGTCGCACGAGTGGCAAGTGCGGGGAGCAAAGAGAGTGCCGTCGGAGTATTCGTCTCCATGGACATAGCTGAAGAGGCGGCTAGGGCTCCGAAAACAAAGAGAGTGAAGATGTCGCGAAGGAGTAATCGTTTGGCGAATAGTGGGTGCATGAGAATCCAGATTCGGGATGCTTGGAGCATATCCGAGCTGTAGAGACAAGCAAGGCCTGTGCCCTTGTCCGCTTGCCATAGGGATGGTGGGGGGAGGCGCGTTACGGACTGCAACTATTTTTGAACATTCGCCGAGGTGTTCGTGTCTTACTCTTCAGAAAGACCACACTATGAAAAAACACACCAACCCCAAACATATCACCTCACTCGGCGACCTTGTCGCCACTGTCTCCAGCTATGCCCGTAATGAGCGCGAGACACTGGCGGCCATCCAAGATCTCTTCAGCCGTGGGAGCGTTGTCGCCAAGACCCCTCACGGAAGCAAGAGGCTCAAGCTGGCCTAAGAGACTGTCTCAAAACTAGGAAATATCGCGCGTGAGCAGGAATCCTGCTCACGCCCAAAGGGTTGCCTATCTTTTCCTCCTGACCAGCGTTAATCGGGCGGTGCAAGCCCACTGCGGGGATCGCCGCCGCCCTCCTGTCTTGGCCAGAAGAAAAATCTCCAGCAACGCGGTAATCCCTAGTTTTCAGACAGTCTCTAAGAATCAATCACGCAATCATCCGCTCTGGGTTGAGGGATTTATTCCCGAAGCTCGGTGGTGCAAGGCTTATCCTGACTGGTCATTTTTCGAATGAACTTCAGGCAAACTTTTTAAAGACTTCGTTGGCCTCGATCAGGGTTTCCTTGCTTTCGATGTCAAACCACGCTTCTGGAACGTCCCATGTACTCACCTTGACCCGAGGATAGACCCACTGAATCAGGCGTCCCGGTTGATCGGGGTTGTTTCCCTCCGTGACATAGGTGTCGATGAGGGGTAGAGTATCCGTGCGGTAGTAGTAAAGCGCGATGCCTGTTTTCGTAGTGGTGGGGTGTGCCGGTTTCTCCTCGAAGTGTGTGATGACTCCCTCGACGTCGACTGAGACGTTATTGTATTTACGGATCTCCTCGAGGTTTTCCACGTCTTAGAGTGCGAGTGTAGCAGGATGTTTTTTGGCAGCCTCCGCGAATTCTGAAACGGGCTGGCTGAAGAGATTGTCTCCGGCAACAACCAGTAGATCCTGGTGTCTGATATCTTGGGTCTTGAGAACGTGGTGGATGTCGCCGATCGCTCCGAGTTTGTCGTCATCACATGTGGAGCCGTCGTTGACAATGGTGAACTCCATCTTGGCTCCACCGAGTCCTTTTGCTTTGTAACCGGCAGCCCACTCCTCAAAAGCCCCGGCGAACTTACTGTTTGTGACGACATAGACCCGATCGATGTCGGGAATCGGGGCGAGGTTGTCGAGCACCCATTCGATCATCTGCTTGCCCGCTACTTAGAGCAGGGGTTTGGCCTTGTTTTCGGTGATTGGATAGAGTCGGGTTGCGTATCCCGCGGCAAAGATCACGATGTTCATGGGCAGAGTCAATTTCTAATGGATCTGGCCTCCCGACGCCAAGCACTTTAAGGAAAGAGGGCGATGACGCCTCGTCCCGATGATAGCTCCCTGGAACTTGTGGTAGCGCGCCATGAGGAGGATCTTCGCTGGCTCAGGAAGGTCCCGGCATCCTTCCGGATCACGATCTACAATAAGGGATCCACGCAGGCATTGCCGGAGAGCCTCCTTGGAAGAGATGGGACATCCGTGATTTCTCTTCCGAATATCGGTAGGGAGGCCCACACCTACCTGACCCATTTGTTCTGCAGGTATCACTCTCTGGCCGATGTAACGGTCTTCTGCCAAGGACATCCCTTTGACCACGCCCCTGACCTGCACAGGCGACTGAAGGCCCTAGCTGAGGGAAGGGAAACCCCGCGTCCTTTTCTCTGGTATGGGTTTCTGGAGGATACGGACGATCCGCAAGGACTACGCTTGTTCGTTCCCTGGAGTAAGAATCCTGAACGGGCCGAACTTTCTACGGGTAGGTTGTACGAGCTGCTTTTTGAGAAACCTTCACCCAATCTGTTCCACTTCCGGGGTGGCGCCCAGTTCGCATTGAGGAGGAGCGCAGTCGGGAGACGCTCGGTGGATTTCTACAGAATAGCCCTGGAGTTGTCGGCTGCTTTCCCGTTGGCTCCACACTCCCTGGAACGTTTCTGGGACTATTTCTTCGGCGATCCCGTCATCGACCCCTCCACGCTGGGGCCCGATGGCACCCGTTATTTAAAAAGGATTCGCCGCCTCGAGTCCCGGAAAGAAACCTGAGGCAATGTAGAATCAGTTTGAATTTTTCCACAGACCGACTGATTGTTTGTCCATGTCGCGACAAAAGAAGTCCCAAGGACTGTCTCCATGGCTCATCGTTTTCATGCTTGGGCTTGCTGCGGCAGGTGCTTATGTTGCCCTGCATCAGAGCGGAGGCGACGCCTCGTTGCGCACCACGGAAGAACTGGATCCGTCCATCTACTACGACAATGCCAACTCCCTGCGCGGCAACACGTACAAGATCGATGCCGAGATCGATTCGGCTCTCGGGAACTCCCCGGGCAAGGGGCGGCTTTTTTCCGTCGTGCTCAAGAAACAGACTCAGTCCGGAGTCCCCATGGTGCTCCCTGTGCTGGTGCCCTCTAGTCTTGGTGGTCTCACCATTCAGAAGGGGCAGCATTATATCATGAAAGTGAAGGTTATTGAAAACGGCCTTCTGAAGGTCGAGGAGGCCAGCAAACCATGAACGCAAAACACTTTTTGCGGACGATTGCTGTCCTTGCTGTGCTGGTAGGATCTGTTGTCTTGAGGGCTCAGATTCCCAACGCCCAAACCATTCATGAGACGGGACAGCAGTACAAGGAGGGGAATGCACTAACCTCTTTCAGCGATAATTCCGCCATCGGAAGCCAGGCGATGTTCGAGGCCAGTCTGAAGGCAAAGAAGAACGTCGTTGATATGAAGCCTAATACCTTCCTCTCGCTTTGGAACAATCCTGCCTTTGCCATCCAGTTCGAGAAATATCTGAGTGCCCCACCCGAAACTTCCGATGATGCCAAGCTCTACCGTCAGCGCATCGACAGGATCATGGAGTTGCTCTCACCCGGAAATGCCTCGAAGCAGAATCAGGATGAGGCCTTTAACTTGCTCACAAAAGCCTCCGAGTTTGAAAGTGACGCCAATAACTGCACTACCATCCATGACGCCGTCTATGCGGCGGCAACTGCCCGTCTCCAGATCCAGAAAATGACCGAGACGGACCGGGTGCTGGAAAATCAACTCAGCACCGCCCAGTACAATCAGCTTCATGAGGCTCAATCGCTCAGTCTCTCGGCGATCGCTCCCGGCAAGAACGATATTGCCGATAACAATGCGAACCAGACCGAGGTGCGTACGGCAAAGCTCAATCCCTCCAAGAGCAGTGTCGCGTCTCTGACGCAGACGATTCAGCGTAACCAGGTCCAGATGAGTACCGTCGGGACGCAGGCGAAGTTCGCCCTGCAATCCCTGATCCTGCAGCTCTTTGTCCAGCGTCGGTATCAGCATGTCATCATCATCGACCGGTTTTACCGGGCCCTGTTCGATGATGGTGACCAGTCGCTTGAGGGATTCATGCAGATGGCCGACAAGATGGGTTACAACAAGGCAGCCGGTCAGGTGAAGCTGATCGCCGATGCGAACCCGAAGGGATCCGTCGCGAGCGGCAGTCGAAACAACGGCAATGGTGTTGGTGCCTCCGCAGGTACCGGACGCGACGGCACGGGTGCCAGCGTGGGCAACAACTATAATAATAATGGAGGGGATGCCTCGGCTCTCTCTGGATCTGGACTTCACATGGGGGTGGAGAATCTGAGCGTGGAAAGTGCCGAGAATGCGGTTGTCACCGGCATGCAGGGAGCCAGCAGAGCGTTCAAGAGCCTCAGCCAGCTTGATGCCTTTGCCAACGAGGTGATTAGGGATGTCAATGAGCAGGTCAAGGTGTATAAATATCTTCTCGAGAAGAACGAGATTGAGAGCGCTGCCAGCCAGTTGGCAGCGGTCTTTACCAAGGGGGAATACCTTCCAAGCGTCCGCCTCTTAACCCAGGATGAAAAGAGGAAGACGCTCGCCTATGCGCAGCTCTGTAACCGGCTCGTCAATGCCGCCAACTCCGGCAATATCGACGCCCTGAGCGAAGTGGTCGACAAGATGAAGGCGAGGAATCCAAGCTTCGACGACGCCGAGATCCGTGGCAAGCTTCAGCAGGTAAAGACGGCCAGCAGTCTGCTGGTTGCGCAAGCCAAGGTGGCGGCTTCCAAGGGGGATCTCCAGACTGTCCAGACCCAGATCACCAGGGCAGCCTCCCTCTGGCCCAACAATCCCGAGGTCACCAGCTTTGCCGCAGACATGAGTAAGCTTGGAAATGTGGCGCGTCCGGAGGTTCAGGCCCTCACAGACTTTGACCAGCTTGAGAGCCAGCATAACTACCGGCAGATTTTCGATGACAAGGAAAAGTACATCGCTGCGCTTGCCATGGACGATACCAACAGGAAGTCCGAACGAGGGGAGAAACTGCGCAAGGTTCTTTCCCGGATGCAGGAGATCGAGACCTCGATCATGCGCTCCCAGGAGATTGCCCGTCGCGGGGATTACGCCGGTGCCTGGGAGGGGCTTGATGAGACATTTTCTCATTATTCCGATGATCAGAAGCTCAGCCAACTACGTGCCGATTTCACCACTCAGGCCCCCGACTTCGTTCACGATATCCGTCAGGCCAAAAGCTATGAGGAGAAGAAGGAATATGGCTCATCGCTCGCCTGGTATCTCCGCTCCCAGAGCCGCTATCCGATGAGTGATCTCTCTAAGCAGGGGATTCAGCGCATCGTCCGGTTCATCATGCCGGATGCAAATTGATTACCTTCCATTTTCGCACCGACATGAGGCAAGAGGCTTTGGCAGCCTGCTTGCTTTCATCATTATTTTTTCCCTCGGAGGGTTTTCAGGGCTTCTGGGTTCGCCACCGGAACCTTCACCGACTCCCCTTCGGGAAATAAAGCTCATTTGGAAGGAAGGATACTCCGAGATTGTTGATCTCGAAAGTCTGAGGGCCGGTTTCAGGGAGTATCTTGCCAGCCCTTCAGTCCCGATGGCCGCAGCCGAGGAAAGAAGGTCACTTCTCCTTCAGGCTTCTAGGCAACTCGGAGGTTCGATTCCCTCTCCGCAGGATCTCGGAAAGACCTGCCTTACTTTGCAGCAGTTGGCAGCAGATCCCCTCGACGGAAACCGTTGCCGGGAACTTCTCCGATCGGTGATGAAAGTCTCTTTGCTCCTTTCCATGCAGAAGAAACCCGACGACACGGAAGTGGCGCTTCGCAGAAAACGGGAAATCCTCTCTTGGAATATGCAGATCGAGAGGAAGCAGAACGAGGAAATGCAATCGGATGCCGGCCCTGCGAGCAAAGAGCCAAAATATTCCCCTTCTCCACCGAGCGCACTTGTCAGACAGCTTGCCGAGACCGACCAGGACCTCGCTCAAATAGGGTTAGATAGAGAGGTGGGGAAACTTCAGGCTGGACTGGAACTTCAGGATCTGGCTCTTCGGTTCATGACACGGGGAGACTATGGGGAAGCCATTCTCGCCGTTCGTTTTTATCGTGGTTTGTTCGATGAGGCAATCCCCGCCCTCCGCCTAGGGGAAGATGCGAAGCTTCAGGTTGCCCCTCCGGGGAGTAATCCGACACTCGGTGCCATCGAGACCATTTCCACGCTGACTCTCCGGAGCGTTTCGGATGAACTTGCAAACTGTTCGACGTTTGTCGAAGGAGGCTCTACCGTGCAGGCATCGGAACGTCTGCTGAAAGCTTTTGCGCAAGGATCCAGAACGTTGGAGGTTCTTTCCTATCCGGATAGATTGAAAAAAAAAGTCCTGCATCAATTGGAGTTGGAAGAACGTGTAGAACAGCTTGTCGCCAAAAAAGATTATGCCGGAGCCCTTGCCGGATTGGATGAAATCGGTGAAAGCGCGACTGATTTTAACGGTACCGCGATCCGCGCTACCATAGAGGCTGAGAAATCACTTGCCTCCGTTCATCTTGCCGAAGCAAGGAAAGCCGGTCGTGAGGGACGGACTAACACCATAATACAGGAACTGAAGCAGTGCGAGACGATCTGGCCGAAAAACCCTGAACTGCCCCAGTTGTTCAAGGAGTTTGACGACAACGTCGAAATGAGGAGAGCCAGCGTCGAGGAGTTCGACCAACTTTTTGCGCGGCATGAGATCCAGGAGATCGAGCGTCAACGGTACAGGTTTGAGCCTGCGATTGACACCATCCCCGTCAAACACGGCCAATTGATCAAGGCGCTCGACGAGGCTGAACAAATCCGGGAGGGAATGGGAAGGGCGCGGCAACTCCGGGATTGCGGCTCTCTAGTCGGTTCCTGGGAACTCGTCGAGTCGCTCTGCCGACAGTATCCCGAACAGACAGAACTCATCGAGTTTGAAAAAGCGTTTCTACCCGGGATCGAGCCGCTTGCGGAGGGTCTCATGACCGCCCAAGCACTCGAAAAAACAGCTCCCGTCAAGGCCTTGCAGCTCTATCTAAGCCTGCAGCGCAGCTATCCTAAAAGCGCGTTGGCCGCCGAGGGGGTGGGGCGGCTCTCCAGTTTCCTTCTTGATTCCATGCAGGGGGGCATGAAGCAGGGTTCCTCTCCGATGCCTAAATTCGATTGACACCGTCGCGGTGCTGGGGATCGATGGTATTCCATAGCCCTTTCGAGGGCTGATCCCATGCCATTCTTTTCCTTCAAAGCCCAAGATGCCGTAGGCCGATCCGAGAACGGTCGCATCGAGGCGCTCTCCGGCTCGGATGCCTATCGGAAGCTCCGCGAACGCGGTCTGCAGCCGATCAAGGTCGTAGAGGAGGGGGCTAAACCCTCTTCGGAAAAGAAGTCGTTCTTCGGATCCTCGTCTTCCAGTGCTGTGAAAGCCACGACTGGAGAGGTGCCTTCCGCCGGGAGCCTGCCGAAACTGACCACACCCCAGCTCCTCTTCTTCACGGAGGAACTTGCCGAGTTACTAGAGGCGGGACTGCAGCTCGAGGGGGCTCTCCGGGTCATTGAACAACGTCAGGAAAAGTCGCCAGTCAAGGTTGTGGCCGCCCATCTGCGCCAACTAGTAAGGGAAGGTGTTGGTTTCTCAAATGCATTGCGCAGCTGCGGGAAGTCCTTCGATCCCCTCTACTGCAACCTGGTCGCCGCGGGTGAAGCGGGTGGCGTGCTTCCCCAGATTCTCAAACGCCAGTGCGCCCATCTGGAGATGGTCGGGGAGCTCGGTAAGAAGGTGACCTCGGCCCTTGTCTATCCTGCGATCGTCTTCTCCTCGGCGATCCTGCTGATGTTTATCTTCCTGACCTTCCTGGTGCCTCAGCTCTCGGTTCTGCTTGGTAAATCTGGACAGAAACTTCCCGTGATTACCCAGGCGCTCATCACGGTCAGTCTCTTCTGTGCTCATTGGTGGTGGGCAATCGCGGCCTTCATTGGGGCGATCATCACGGGACTGCGCATGGCGGTCGCCACACCCACCGGACGGGCGTGGTGGCACCGTGCCCAACTCGATGTGCCTGTGGTAGGGCCGGTGCTGAAGGCCCGCTTCTATGCCGAAGTGATGCAGAACCTCTCCACCCTGGTCTCGAATGGTGTCACCATGCTCTCGGCCATGGATTTGATGCGGGCGGCGACAGGAAATGTCTACCTCAAGGAGCTACTCGAGCAAGTTGGCGACATGGTCCGCGAGGGAAGTTCGCTTGCCTCGGCGATGCGGCGTACGGGATTTTTCCCTCCGGTCCTACTCGATATCCTGGCAGTTGGCGAGCAGACCGGTGATCTGGCGGGGTCTCTGGCTCGTGCCGCTAAGCGGTACGACCGAGAGCTCACCTCGCGAATCCAACACCTGACCACGCTGATCCAACCGGCGGTGATCCTGATCGTGGCTCTCTTTGTGGGCGT
>Ga0209829_10001529_pt1 | contig 18528 bp, 16 predicted proteins | sample C_140205_EF_Meta_FD_187311 | JGI IMG/M metagenome (GOLD analysis project Ga0209829, IMG submission 187311) | Freshwater microbial communities from Lake Croche, Canada to study carbon cycling - C_140205_EF_MetaG (SPAdes) (version 2) | ecosystem: Environmental > Aquatic > Freshwater > Lake...
AGAAGGCAGGCCTGTTGCCCGCTCCTCAGCCTAATTAAAAACAAAACAGGATGCGATAAAAGTAGGCTGTGCCTTTTATTTAAGTACCATTCAGCTAAGTAGTAAATTGGTTTGTGTTTTTCCTGTTTACCGCCGACAAGCAATAAAACAATAAGCATGTAGAAGATCAATGGTAACATTGTTTGGACAGGGGTTCGACTCCCCTCGACTCCACAAAAAATCCCTCTCGAATTTTCGGGAGGGATTTTTTTTAATAAATCGCTTATTTATTTTTTAAATATACTTTTCTCTTTGGCCATTTTTTCGATAGCAGCCACCGTGCGAGGTGCACCTGCCGATAAATTTTTACTTCCTGTTTCAGTGATTAAAATATCATCTTCAATCCGTACTCCAATACTCCACCATTTTTTATCGCAATTACTTCCTGGTGGAATATAAATTCCTGGCTCCACAGTTAATACAATCCCTGGTAATAAAGTGCGAGGTCCCATATCATGAACATCTAAACCTAGATGATGAGAAGTGCTATGTGGAAAATATTTTCTTGCATCTGCATCATTGGCAGCGATACCCAATTGAATCAAACCTTCGTTGACCACTTTTCTTGCTGCAATATCTGCTGCATTAAAAGGGGCGCCTGGTATACATGCTGCAATGCCTGCATCTTGTGCTTTTAATACTATTTCATAAATTATTTTTTGTGCCTCTGTGAATTTTCCATTGGTAGGAACAGTTCTGGTAACGTCTGCGCTATAGCCATGGTATTCAGCAGCACAATCACTTAATAACATATCGCCATCGTTCATTAATCTTTGATTGGTTTCATAGTGTAATACACATGAATTTTCTGCAGCACCATTGATGCTAGGGTAACCTGGATATTCAGCACCATTTTTCTTAAAATGATATTCCATAATGGCTTGTGCTTGGTATTCTATCATGCCTGGTTTAATGGCTCGCATCACATCACTATGACCTTCGCAGCTAATTTCTGCAGCTTTTGTAATTAAAGCAATCTCTTCTGGTTGTTTAATGCCACGCAAACTACTTAATATCATTTGCGTGCTTCTCGTAGCAATAGGTTTTTTTTGAGTGTTGATTATACTATCAACAATATTGGCCATGCGTGAAAGCGGGTCTTCTACTCTTTTGTATTTTGAAAAAATACCTTCGTTTCGATAAGAGCTATACACAGAATCAATACTACTAAAATCAATGGTATTGGCAGTAAACTGGTCGTTGGTAAAAACGTTGTCCATTTTATAACGATCTCTCACACCCTCTGCGCCTAATATTTTACCAGTCCATAATTCTCTTTGTGGGTCCCGTTTTTTCACAAAAATAAATTCAGTACCTGTTTTATTTAAAATAGTTACAGGTTGTTTAAACAACAACAATAAAGCATCCGATTCTTCTAATCCAGTTAAGTAGTAGAAGTTTTTATTTTGTGCATATTGGAAATCCACATCGTTGTTTCTTACACGTGTTTGGGAAGCAAAAAAAATGCCTACTCCATTTGTAGCTAATTTTTCTTTAAATGCAGTACGACGTCCTGCATGAAACTCGGGGCTTAAATAATCAGTGGGGTACTGCGTAGTTTGTTGCGCCACTGTTACTAAAGGGGCTAACATGATTAGTAACCAGGAGAGGCGTTTTTTTGTATTCATTGCGTTTGATTTTAGCAGATTAAAGCTAATTGGTTTTTTTGGGAATAGAAAAAGAAATAAACGCACCCATTTATCATAATTTTATTTAAATAGGGGCCTTTTTTATCAAATTTTGCGTATTTTGATTCACCAAAAACAAGTTTATGAAAAAATATTTGATGTTGAGTTTTGTGATTATTTTAGGTTTAACAACCACCAATGCTCAATCTGTGGTAGCTCCAAAAATGGGAGAGAAAACAGATTCTACAAAAGCAGTTAGTAAAAAACCAACACTTGCAGACAAAGTTAAAGGACAAGCAAAAAATGCTGGTCTCTTTACCTTGTATCAAGATACCGTTACTGGAAGTGTTCTATTGTATATTAGAAAAGACCAGTTAAACAAAGAATTTATTTATGAAAGTTTTTCTATAAGTGGTCCTACGACTTTATTTCTAAATCAAAGTATGCATCGTACCAACTTGGTATTTAAAATTAAAAAAGCATACGATAAAATAGAATTTGCAGTAGTTAATACCGGGTTGTATTATGATAAAAATAATCCAGTAAGTAAGTCTGCGGAAGTAGATAAGCCAGAAGCTATTTTCTTTTCGGATAAATACAGTATAGAGGATTCTTTAGGCTATTTAGTAAGTGGGGATGCCTTGTTTTTAAGTGAAAAATTAGATGCAGTAAAACCTAATTTTCCTCCTGGTCCTGGAAGTAGTATGATTTTTAATTTAGGCAATTTGAATCCAAGCAAGTCTAAATACGCCAATTTGCGTTCTTTTAGTGACAATACAGATGTCGTAGTAGATCTTTCCTATGACAATCCTATGACTGCTGCCAGTGGAGGTCCAGATATTGCTGATCCTCGTTATGTGAGAGTGCGTATGCAACATAGTTTTATTGCCATGCCAAACAATAATTTTGTTCCAAGAAAAGATGATCCAAGAGTGGGTTATTTTATGAGTCAAGTCAATGATCAAACAAGTATTAGCGCAACCCCATACAAGGATATGATTCATCATTGGGATTTACAGAAAAAAGATCCTACTGCAGCCATGAGTGAACCAGTAGCGCCTTTGGTGTATTGGATAGAAAACACCACACCTTTAGAATACAGACAAACTATTTTCGAGGCTGGTATGAAATGGAATGAAGCTTTTGAAAAAGCAGGATTTAAAAATGCATTACAAATGAAAATCATGCCAGATACGGCCACTTGGGATCCTGCTGATATTCATTATAATGTCATAAGATGGGTAGCTTCTTCTCAACCTTCTTATGGTGCCATTGGACCAAGCTTTGTGAATCCAAGAACCGGAGAAATTTTAGGAGCGGATATTACAGTAGAATGGTTTTCTGGAAGTGCCACACCAATTAATGACGAATTATTCAATGGATCGAATGTCATTCCTGAATTAAACATTCCTCATTTATTAATGAAAGATTATTGCAATCTAGCCAATGAATTGAAAGCTCAATACAGTGCTGGACTTACTGTATTAGAAGTAAATGGCGCAGCACCCGCAGAGATTAAATTAATGCACAAGCAGTTTTTAACCTATTTAATTATGCATGAAATGGGACATACTTTGGGACTCAATCACAATATGAAGAGTAGCCAAATGTTGTCTCCAGCTGATGTAAATAATACGGTTCTTACCCAAAGTATTGGATTGATGGGTTCGGTGATGGACTACCCAGCAATTAATATCGCATTAGATAAAACCAAGCAAGGCGATTATTATACTACCAAAGCAGGGCCTTATGATTTATGGGCTATTGAATATGGATACAGACCTTTTAAAGCTGGGGAAGAAGAAGCTGGTTTAAATAAAATTTTATCAAGAAGTACAGAATCTAAATTGGCCTTTGGCAATGATGGAGATGATATGCGCGCAGCTGGTTCAGGCATTGATCCAAGAATTAACGTAAATGATTTTACCAACGATGCCATTGGATATGCCGAAGATCGTTTTAAAATTGTCAATAATCTAATGGGTAAATTGGTAGCTAAATATTCTAAAACTGGTAAATCTTATGCAGAATTAAGGTCTAGATATGGAAGTTTATTAAGCCAAAGAAGAAATATGATTATTGCGGTGAGTCGTTATATTGGTGGTGTCTATGTTGATCGTTCTTTCCCAGAACAAAAATCTTCTGACAAACCTTATACTCCAACTCCAGTGGCCATTCAGAAAAAAGCCATGGCATCCCTAGGAAAATATGTATTTGCTCCAAATGCCTTTGAAATGGATGCACAAGTATTTCCTTATTTACAAATACAACGTAGAGGTTTTAATCAAGGAAGAGGAGAGGACTTTAAAGTAACTGCAAATTTAAATTCATTGTCCACAACGGCCTTTGATCATATTTTGCATCCTGCTACTTTACAAAGAATTACCAATACCAGATTGTATGGCAATACTTATAGTGTAGCCGATGTAATGAATGATTTGGTAAAGAATGTATTTGATGCGGACATCACTGGAAATGTAAATGTATACAGACAATATTTACAAATTTCATTCGTAAAAAACTGTGTTCAACTTATAGGAGACAATTCAGGATTAGACCAGGTTTCAAAATCGGGAGTGTATTATACATTGAAAAAGTTAAAAGCTAAATTGGCTGTGGCATCTGCAGGAAATGAAGAAACCAAAGCGCATAGAGCAGGTATGATTTTCTTAATTGAAAAAGCTTTGAAGACCGATTAATAAGTAAGAAAAAAAACCTATGAAAAATTGCATAAAATATTTTACGCTATGCTTTGCGCTAATGCTTCATCAAATGGCCATGGCCACTTCAGATCCAGTCATTACTTCTCCTATCACAGGAAGATGGGACTTGACTGTTAATTTGGGAGATCGCATGGCCGCTTCTTGGTTAGAAGTAAGAGTTTCGGGTTTGAAAACATTGACAGGACATTTTGTGGGAGACGGCGGAAGTGCACGTCCTGTTTCGCAAATCATTTTCAAAGATGGTAAAGTAAGTTTTCATATTCCACCTCAATTCGAAGTGAGCGAGCAAGATATGTATTTTGAAGCAGAGTATAAAGATGATAAATTGGTTGGTACCATTTTATCTCCTAGAGGTACCACTTTTGCTTTCACAGGGGTTCGTGCTCCTCATTTAATTTCAGATAAAGTGCCGGTATGGGGCAAGCCCATTCATTTATTTAATGGTAAAAATTTAGAAGGGTGGCAGCCACTAGGGAAAAACAATCAATGGATCGTTGAAAAAGGAATTTTAAGAAGTCCTAAGCCCGGTGTTAATATTAGATCTGTAAAAACTTTTAATGATTTTAAATTACATATTGAATTTAGATGTGCCAAAGAAAGTAACAGTGGTGTGTATTTGAGAGGAAGATATGAAGTGCAAGTGGAAGATAGTAAAGGGATGGAAGCAACCAATATTCATTTAGGTGGATTGTATGGTTTTATTGATCCATTATTTATGATGGCCAAAGCACCTGGTGAATGGCAGTCTTTTGATATTACGCTTGTGGGAAGATTGGTTACAGTGATTGTCAACGGGAAAAAAGTGATAGAAAATCAACAAATACCTGGTATTACGGGAGGCGCTTTGGATAGTAAAGAAGGGGAGCCAGGTCCAATTATGATGCAAGGCGATCATGGACCTATTGAATATCGAAATATAATTATTACGCCAGCCAAATAATTGCTTGCATAAAATTTATAGAATCAAAAAGGCCACCTAACTATAGGTGGCCTTTTTGTATAAGCAATACTTTACTTCATTGGGCTAATTGTTACATGCCCATTAACGCTCAAATACCACTTCTTCATAGGGCACTCTAAATCTAGGACCCCATACACCTTGTTCGGTTCCTTTACCAACTGCTATGATCATATTAATTTCTGCACCTGCAGGTAATTGCAATGTTTTTTTTACTCTTACTTCGTCAAAGCCTTCCATGGGGCAGGATTCAAATCCTTCCGCCGCAATCGACAACATAAAAGTTTGTGCAGCCAAAGCACATGATTTATGTACCGTAATTCTTTGATCTGCTTTTCCTCCAAATCGAATGAAAGGTTTCATCAGTCCCATAAAAAAGCTCATCGTCCTTCTTACAAAAGCAAAGAAGCCAAAAATATCAGAACGGTAGGCGAGCGGCATTAATTTTCCATAATAATCCAAGCCTCTTTTTTCCAATTTATTCGGTTCCCCTGTAATGCCAGCTTTTAATCGGTCGTAATTCCATTTTGCTCTTTTTTGCCATAAATCTTTACGGGTTACAAAAACGACAATTTGTTTCGCTGTTTTTGCAGCAGATTGTCCCAAGCAGAGCGCTTCATATTTCTTTTTTTCATCTGCAGATTTGATCCAATAAAATTCCCAAAGTTGCATATTGCTGCTATTGGGCGATAAAATAGCTCTTTCTAGACTTCTTTTAATGACTTCATCCGGCACTTCTACCAATGGGTCAAATTTTCTGTTGGATCTTCTTTTGTCAATAATTTCTTGAAATTGGCTGGAATACATTTATACTTTGATTTATTTATTTAAATTGTGCCCGATTTGTTTGCAAATAAAACAAAATTTTTCCTCTTATGCTAAAAAAAGTAGCCACAGCCATCGCCTTTCTTATTGTTTTGGTAATAGGGTTGTCCTATACACTTCCATTTGCGCAATTAAGAAATTTTGCCATTTGGGGCAAACATTCCATTCATGACTACAAAACACATCCGACTCGTTTAGTAGCCAGTGGTGGGGCGCCTAAATTTTGGCCCTTGGATTCCGACTACAACAAAGGGGCCATACCTGATTCTTTAATGAAAATTATTGATTCAAATGACACCCATGCATTTCTAGTTTTTCAAAATGGAAAATTATTGTATGAAAAATACTGGGATGGCTATACGTCCAAAACTTTAAGCGGCTCTTTTTCGGCTGCCAAAAGCATGATTTCATTGTTAATAGGCATTGCAGTAGACGAAGGAAAAATTAAATCTTTGGAAGAGCCGGTGGGTAATTATGTGCCCCATTTTAAAACCAATGGGTTGGAAAAAGTGCGCATCAAAGATTTATTAACCATGAGCTCTGGTACTAATTACAATGAATTTGATTTGGGCTATTTTAGTTTAAATGCTTATGGCTATTATGGGGACGATGAAGTCTATATGGTAGATAAAATGAAGTACAAAGAACCTGCTGGGTATAGATGGGAATACCGCAGTGGAGATACGCAAGTGTTGGGGCTTGTTGTAGAAAAAGCATTTGGTGATAATATTTCTAACTTGGTGAGTGAGCGTTTTATGAAACCCATGGGGGCCGAAGCAGATGCGTTATGGCTTTTAGACGGCGGTAAAAATCATGAAAAAACATATTGTTGTTTTAATGGAGTGGCGCGTGATTATGCCAGGTTTGGACAGCTGGTTTTAAACAATGGAAAATGGGGGGATAAACAAATCGTTTCTGAATCTTATGTTCAAGCAGCTACCACACCAGCTACTTATTTAAAAGATACGTATGAAAACAATAATCCTGTTGATTATTACGGCTACCAATATTGGATATTCAATCACAAGGGATTAAAAGTAGCCGAACAAAATGGCTTGTTTGGTCAATATGTATTTATCATTAAAGATAAAAATGCTGTGGTAGTGAGATTGGGGGAATCTAAAGTGGTCAAGCCAATACATCATTTTCAACCCGAAAATTTTTCTTATATAGATGCAGCTTTGTCTGTATTAAAATAAACAATAGAAGTTTTAAATTAAAAAGCCCCCCGAAATTCGGGGGGCTTTTTGTATTGTAGTAAATAACTTGTATTTGTTAAAACAAATCCATGGCTTTTGCAAAATAAGTAAAAGTGCCAGGAAGGGCTAACCAGAAAAATTCTCTTTTAAAAATAATTAAGGCTACTAAAATAACTGTCCATGTAAAACAAAGGGCCCAGTATTTTTTTGTGTTTTTTTGTGCTTCCATTGTGGAGTTAATATAAGTGTTTAAAGAAGTTGTTTATTCGAGTGCAAATATACATTTTTTTGGTTTATTATTTACCGGTATAAGTATATTTTAAATCTACTTTCCATCCTGTTGGCGAATGAATCACTTTAATTTGATGGGGAATTTTATCAAAGGAGCTTTGGTAACTAATGATGGTATGATTGCTGTCGAGGGCTTGAACCTCATTAATTTGAATGGAGGCTTGTCTAAATTCTTGCCTTCCTTCCTTGTCTAATTTGAAATAAGCAGTAGAAATGTCTTTTAAATAGCTTTGATTTTCTGGATTGTCCACCAGGTAGAAGTTGGCTTTTTTGAAATCACCTTGCTTGCAATTTTCTAAAAAATACCTTCCACCATCTAAAGCATTGTCCGCTATCTCGTCATTGGAAGCATTGCCACAGCCCCATAGGAGCGCCATCCATGCCATTCCAACCAAAATCTTTTTGCTCATTTTTACCATCATGTCCAAAGTTAAGTCAATTTATAATTCCTAAACAGAACGATTTATATTAATTTTGTAAGCAGGAACAACCACCCATGCATGATAAAAAATAAATTGATTAAGGAAATTATTAAGAAGCAATCCTATTTGTGTGTTGGCTTAGATTCCGATATGGATAAATTGCCCAAAGGATTTCCCAAAACAGCGCAGGGGGTGATAGACTTTAACAAAGCCATCATTGATGCGACTGCTGATTATTGTGTGAGTTATAAAATCAATACTGCTTTTTACGAATCACTTGGGGTAAAAGGATGGCAAGCCATGGAAGCAACCTTAGCGCATATTCCAAGTTCTCATTTTACCATTGCAGATGCAAAACGCGGCGACATCGGAAATACATCGGCTCAATATGCAAAAACATTTTTTGAAGTATTGCCTTTTGATGCGATTACAGTGGCGCCTTATATGGGTAGGGATAGTATAGAACCCTTTTTAGCCTATACCAATAAATGTACCATCGTACTTGGACTTACTTCCAATGAAGGAAGTCAAAACTTTGAACAACAAAAATTAGCTTCAGGTCAATTTTTATACGAATCAGTTTTAGAACAAGTGTCCACTTGGGGTGCTGCCGATCAAATCATGTTTGTGGTAGGAGCTACAAAAGCAAAAGAGTTTGAAAGCATACGAAAAATCATTCCAGCTCATTTTATTTTGGTACCTGGTGTTGGAGCACAGGGAGGTAGTTTAGCAGAAGTCACTCAATATGGTAAGAATGCAGAAGTTGGCTTACTGGTGAACGCGAGTAGGGCCATTATTTTTGCAAGCAGTGAAAATGACTTTGCTGAAAAAGCAGCCATCGCTGCAAAACAATATGCCCAGGAAATGAAGTCCTTGTTAGTGTAAATGAATTGTTTCCCCTTCCGATTTTGAAATAACTAAGGTGGCAGCGCTATTGCCAATGATATTGGTAATGGCTCGGGCTTCACTCATAAATTTATCTACGCCTAACAAAAAAGCCAATCCTTCAATTGGTATTTTTTGCAAAGTGGCTAAGGTAGAAGCCAAAACAATAAATCCACTTCCAGTGACACCAGCTGCGCCTTTGGAAGTGAGCATTAAAATTAAAATCATCGTTACAATTTCACCAGTACTTAATTGTACATTGTACAGCTGAGCAATAAAGATGACGGCCATGGACAAATAAATTGAAGTACCGTCCAGATTAAAAGAATAGCCAGTAGGTACCACCAATCCCACCACCGATTTAGAACAACCCATTTTTTCTAATTTAATCATCAGAGAGGGCATGGCTGGTTCAGAAGAGGAAGTGGCAAATACAATTAACAATTCCTCTTTGATATTTTTTAATAATTTAAAAATGGAGAGTTGGTAATATTTCAAAATAAGTCCAAGTACAATCACAATAAAAAAAGCCATGGTCAAGTACATGGTGCCCATTAATTTACCTAAAGGGATCAGTGTTTTTAAACCATACTTGCCAACGGCAAAAGACATGCCTCCTAAGGCGCCTAGAGGTGCTAAGTACATTACATATTTCAAAGCCATAAAAACATAATGTGTTAACCTGCCCAATTGATGAATGTATTTTTCGCGCTTCGTTAAAAAATTTAATACAAAGCCAAGTACAATGGCCAGCAATAAAATTTGCAAATTGGTATTTTGTTTAACAATGGGCCATAAGTTAAACTGAGTAGCTTGCGTGTATTTAGAAGGATCTTGCATTTGCAATCCATCTTTATTGATATTTCCTGGTTGAATCCAAAGGGCCATAAAAACACCAATGGCCAATGAAAGGGTACTCACTATTTCAAAGTACACAAGTGATTTGACCCCGATGCGCCCCACTTTTTTCAAATCACCCATACTTGCAATACCTAATGATACGGTAAGAAAAATAATGGGGTAAGTGAAAATTTTAATTAGGCTTATGAAATTTTTAGCCAGCGGTTCTAGTTGAATGGCGATTGCTGGCTCATAGATGCCTAAGATGATCCCTGCAATAATGGCAAGTAAAACGTAGAAACTTAAGTGGGTGATTACTTTTTGCATGTTAATTATTGTTGTTGTAAATATACTTTTTTACTGCCGTTTCTGTTACCTTTACAATGGATTGTTTATTACCTAAATGTATTCCTTATGGCAGTTAGAACCGACTTGTTTGAATCGCCCGACTATTACCAATTGGATGAATTGCTTACCGAAGAGCAACGCATGGTGCGTTCGGCAATAAGAGCGTATGTAAAAAAAGAAATTTCTCCCATTATAGAAGACTATGCCCAAAAAGCCGAGTTCCCGATACAAATTATAAAACAATTAGGAGACCTTGGGTGTTTTGGTCCAACCGTTCCGGTGGAATATGGCGGGGGTGGATTGGATTATATTAGTTACGGCATCATGATGCAGGAATTAGAAAGAGGGGATAGTGGAGTAAGAAGTACAGCGAGTGTGCAAGGTTCATTGGTCATGTTTCCAATTTATGCCTATGGCAATGAAGCGCAAAAGAAAAAATATTTACCTAAGCTGGCTTCTGGAGAATGGTTGGGTTGTTTTGGCTTAACCGAGCCCGATCATGGTTCAGACCCATCGAGTATGATCACCAATATTAAAGAAGCTGGGGATCATGTTATTTTAAATGGGGCTAAAATGTGGATCAGTAATGCGCCTTTTGCGCAATTGGCCGTAGTATGGGCAAAAAATGAAGCAGGAGAAATAATTGGACTGATCGTGGAAAGAGGCATGGAAGGATTTTCAACACCCACAACGCATGGTAAATGGAGTTTGAGAGCCAGTGCGACAGGGGAATTGGTTTTTGACAATGTTAAAGTTCCTAAAGAAAATATATTGCCTAACGTGAAAGGACTAAAAGGTCCATTGGGTTGTTTAAGCAAAGCCAGATATGGCATTGCCTGGGGTGCATTAGGTGCTGCGATGGATTGTTATGATACCGCTTTGCGTTATAGCAAAGAACGTTTACAATTTGACAAACCCATTGGTGCTTTTCAATTGCAACAAAAAAAATTGGCCGAAATGATTACCGAAATCACCAAAGCGCAATTGATGGTTTGGCGATTAGGCGTATTGATGAATGAAGGTCGTGCCACGCCTCCGCAAATAAGTATGGCCAAAAGAAACAGTTGTGAAATAGCGGTACAAATAACAAGAGATGCTCGACAAATGCTAGGTGGGATGGGTATTACAGGAGAATATTCTATTATGAGACATATGATGAATTTAGAAAGCGTGATTACTTACGAAGGAACTCATGACATTCATTTATTAATTACAGGAATGGATGTAACCGGATTTAATGCGTTCAAATAGAAGCAAATTGTATGGCAGCAGAAAAAATATTTTTAATAGGTATGATGGGTTCGGGAAAAACTTTCTGGACAAAAAAAATAGCTCAATGGATTAAATCCGCCGGTTATGATTTAGATGATTTGATTGAGATGACCGAAGAAAAAACCATCTCTGAAATTTTTGAAGAAGACGGCGAAGAGTATTTTAGAAAATTGGAAGCTAAAATATTGAGATGGTTTAAAGAGAAAAAAAAGTACGTGTTGGCTACTGGGGGAGGAACGCCTTGTTTTCTAGAAAATATAAGTTGGATGAAAAAAGAAGGCGTGGTGATTTGGTTGGATGAGTCGGTGGAGGTATTGGTAGAAAGATTGTCTGCAGAAAAAGCGCATCGACCATTGATTGCTCACTTATCCAAGGAGGAGATGGCTCAATTTATCCAACAAAAATTAGTGGAACGACATGCGTATTATCAACAAGCCAATTACCGATTAACATCGGATCAAATTACAGAGGCAGGGGTAAAAAAATTAATCTTAAAACATGCATCGTAAAATTTTAATTTGGGGTTTATTATTTTCCTTGCTTTCCATTGTTTTTGGCGCCTTTGGGGCACACGCTTTAAAAGCCGTTCTCCATCCCGAACATTTAGCCACTTTTGAAACTGGGGTTAGGTATCAATGGATGCATGGCATGGCCCTGATTGTTTTATCCATCTATGGGAGTCAAAATCAAATCATCAAAGGGGCGCAAAAAGGACTGGGCTGGGCTTCTAATTTTTTTATTGCAGGCATATTTTGTTTTAGCGGTTCCTTGTATTTATTGGCTTTGGCATCCATTTTTTCGAATTCATGGACTGCTTTTTTAGGCCCCATTACGCCCATCGGGGGCTTGTTTTTTATCTTGGGCTGGAGCAGCTGGATACGGGTTGTTTTTTTACATAAAGTGGATAAGTAGCCCCACCCATTTTCAATTTTACACATTTACTCAAATTCCTTTTCCGTCCTATGGAGATAACTTATATTTGTTATCATGGCAAATACGCTTAAAAGCAAAAAAGAACCCAAGGTTTCAGTAGACGCACTTAACCCAGACAAAACTTCTGATGTATCGGTTACGGAAGTAGTGAAAGACGAACGTACTTCTAAAATAATGGGGGCCATTAGTTTACTCCTTACTTTATTTTTATTTGTTGCTTTTACTTCCTACTTATTTACTTGGCAGGAAGATCAGGACATGGTGCAACTTTGGAGAACGCACCTTTTTACCGTAAATGATCTAAAAGCCAATAATTTGATGGGGTATTTTGGTGCTTTTGTTGCATATCAAATTATTTTTAATGGTTTTGGAATTGCCGCTTATTTATTGTGTTCTTTCTTTTTTGTATTAGGGGTTAATTTATTTTTCACAAAACCTATTTTTAGTTTGTGGAGAAACCTACGTTATGTATTGCTTGGATTGTTGGTATTGAGTACTTCATTTGCTTTTGTAACTCAAGGTGCTTTATTTTCTTGGGGCGGTGCCTTGGGAGAATACTGCAGTAGCTGGTTGATAAAATGGATAGGTAGTTTTGGTACGGGTGCTTTATTACTCGTAGCTGGTTTTAGTTATTTTATTTGGAGATTCAATCCCAATTTTAATGTACCTAGTTTTAATTTTTTATTGCCGAAGAAAAAAGAAGCAGCTTTTGTAAGTGAGGATACGGAGGAAGCTGTGAAGCAAGAATGGGATTTGAATGCCCCTGAGGAAATAGAAGAGGCTGCTGCTTTTAGTGCAAATACTTTAAAAAACGAAGTTCCACCAAGCCCTTTAGCCAATGAAACTTCCTTTGATGAAATTGATTTAGTGGAAGCAACTAATAATATTCCTCATATTGAATTGGCGCCTACCTTAATAGAGGAGCCTGTTGAAATTTTAGAACCAAAAACAAATATTGAAGATTTAAACGGAGAACTTTTAGAAGACTTAGATTTAGAAATAAAAGATGTTGCAAAAGAAGTGATAGTTCCTATAGGTAGCATCGGTACTCAATATGATGCGACACTCGATTTAAAAAATTACAAGTACCCGCATTTGAATTTGTTAGAGACCCATGGTTCAGAAAAAATTGTACAAGATCCGGAAGAATTAGAAACGCACAAAAATCAAATCATTGCCACGCTAAAAAATTATGATATTGCCATTCAACGAATAGCGGCAACGGTAGGACCTACGGTTACTTTGTATGAAATAGTTCCAGCACCTGGTGTGCGCATTAGTCGTATTAAAAATTTAGAAGATGATATTGCATTAAGCTTGGCTGCCTTGGGTATTCGTATCATTGCGCCTATTCCAGGAAAAGGGACCATTGGAATAGAAGTACCCAATATTCGCAAATCGGTGGTGAGCATGAAAACCTTATTGGCCAGTGAAAAATTTCAAACCAGTAAGTTTTCTTTGCCTATCGCCATTGGTAAAAAAATTGACAATGAAAATTTCATTGTAGATTTAGCAAGTATGCCACACTTATTAATGGCAGGAGCAACTGGTCAAGGAAAGTCGGTAGGGTTAAATGCTATTTTAGTTTCACTACTGTATAAGAAACATCCTTCTCAATTAAAATTTGTTTTGGTAGATCCTAAGAAAGTGGAATTGAGTTTGTACAGAGTCATCGAAAAGCATTTCTTAGCAAAATTACCAGGAGAGGAAGATGCCATTATTACGGATACAAAAAAAGTAATCAATACTCTAAATGCTTTATGTATTGAAATGGACAACAGGTATGATTTATTAAAAGAAGCAGGTTGTAGAAACATCAAAGAATACAATGAGAAATTTACCGCACGAAAATTAAATCCAGAGAAGGGGCATCAATTTTTACCATTTATTGTTTTAGTGGTAGATGAGTTTGCAGATTTAATTATGACAGCTGGCAAAGAAGTGGAGATGCCTATTGCGCGTTTGGCGCAGTTGGCAAGAGCAGTGGGTATTCACTTAATTATTGCAACTCAAAGACCAAGTGTCAATATTATTACCGGAACCATTAAAGCCAATTTCCCAGCGCGTATTGCTTTTAAAGTTTCTAGTAAAATTGATAGTCGAACTATTTTGGATGCAGGGGGTGCCGAGCAATTGATTGGTAAAGGAGATATGCTTGTTAGTTACAATGGGGAGATTACGCGTTTACAATGTGCATTTGTAGATACGCCCGAAGTAGACCGTGTTTGCTCTTTTATTGCAGAACAAAAGGGCTATCCACAAGCATTCTTATTGCCAGAATACATCGATGAGAAAGAAATGGACGCAGGTAATTTTGACTCAGGTGCTAGGGATGTTTTGTTTGAGGAAGCAGCCAAATTGATTGTACATGCCCAAATGGGTTCTACCTCCCTCATTCAAAGAAGAATGAAACTGGGGTACAATAGAGCGGGTAGGTTGATGGATCAATTGGAATCTGCTGGATTGGTTGGACCAAGTCAGGGGAGTAAGCCAAGAGAGGTCTTGTACAAAACAGAAGCGGAGTTGAACGTGTTTTTGCAAAACCTATAAGTAAGTTATAGTTTTATTAATTTTTTTGGCTTCAAGTCCATTAGACCTTAATTGATTATTTTTGTCCTATGTCAGGGCTTGTTAAATCGATTACAATGAGATTATTATATATAATATTGGCATTTTTGCCTGTGGTAAGTGTAACTGCTCAAAAGGACGGTCAAGCAAAGGCTATTTTGGATCAAATAGGAACCAAAGTTAGAGCAGCCAAAGGAATTCTAGTAAACATCGAGTTGGTTTCAAAAAACAGCAGTGGGAAGGCCTTGGGTACCAAAACCATCAATTTAAAGATGAAGGGGGATAAATACCTGCTTAAGCAAGGGGCCACTGAGATATTATGTGATGGGGCTATTATCTACAATTTTGATGGTGTGAATACCATTTCTAAGTCCAATGTTTCAGAATCCGACCAAACTTTAAGTCCTCAAAAATTATTATCAGGTAACTATGATAAAGAATTCAATTTCAGCTTATTAAGTCAAAATAATAATTCCGCAAGTATCGTAATGATGCCTATTGATAAGCGCAAGAATTTTCAAAAAGTAACCCTGGTCATCGACAAGCTTAAATCGGCACTTTCTTCTGCAACAATTCTAGACAAAAGCAATAATATCACTTTCGTAAAAGTGGTTTCTATCAATTTTGGGGCGGTATTGGCCGATCAGCTATTCCTATTTAATCGCGCTAAATACCCAAAAAACGTCGAAATATTTGATTGATTTACCCCTTTTCCACGTATCTTCGCAGCCGAAATAAAAAAATAAAATCGTAGTTAACAGTTAACTACAAAAAAAGAAGTTTTACAATGGCTACATTAACAAAAGAAAAAAAAGCAGGCATTTTTGCCGAATTTGGCGGTAAAGCAAACAATACTGGTTCTATTGAAGGACAAGTTGCTTTATTAACCGAGCGTATTGCGCACATTTCAGGTCATCTGAAAGAAAACCACAAAGACCATTCTACTCAAAGAGGGTTGATGCAATTAGTGGGTCAGCGTAAGCGTTTATTGGTTTATTTACAAAAACATAACCTAACTGGTTACCGCGCGCTAATTGAAAAATTAGGTTTAAGAAAATAATTCAAAAGAACTTATTAATAAGCTGTCCCAACTGCACAACACGGTTGGGATTAGTTGTTTATGTACTATCTATTCTAACAAGAAAAGATTAAAAAAATTAAAATGATAACACAACCTAAATCAGTAAAATTCGAAATAAATCCTGGACAGGAAGTATTTATTGAAACTGGTAAATTGGCACGTCAAGCAGATGGTGCTGTTACTGTTAGACAAGGCAATTGTATTTTATTGGCAACAGTAGTTGCCAATAAAGATCCAAAGGAAGGGCAGGATTTTTTCCCTTTAAGCGTAGACTATCAAGAAAAATTTGCATCAGCAGGTCGTATCCCAGGTTCTTTCTTTAAAAGAGAAGCCCGTTTAAACGATTATGAAATATTAACCAGTCGTTTAATTGACCGTGCATTGCGTCCTTTGTTTCCTGAAGATTATTTGTGCGATGTACAAGTATTAATTTCATTGATATCAAGCGATGTAAATGTAATGCCCGATTCATTGGCTTGTTTAGCTGCTTCTGCAGCCTTGGCAGTTTCTAACATTCCTATTAAAGAAATTATTTCAGAAGTTCGTATAGGTCGCATCAAGGGGGAGTTTATTATTAATCCATCAAAAGCGCAATTGGCCATTTCTGATTTTGAATTTCTAATTGCTGCTACCGAGAAGAATTTAATGATGGTAGAAGGAGAAGCCAAAGAATGTTCTGAAGAAGAATTGGTTCAATGTTTAGAAATAGCACATGAAGCCATTCGCAAGCAAATTAAAGCACAAGCAGAATTAAGAAAAGTGGTAGGGATTACTGAAGTGCGTGATTATAAAAAACCAGAACAAGACGAAGAGATAAAAAATAAAGTATACGCTTTTGCGAAAGCAAAAGTAAATGCAATTGCTGAATTAGGTTCTGCCAAGCACGAAAGAAGCGATGCGTTTACAGCGTTGAAAAAAGAAATTATTGAACATATGGGTGCAGAGATCACCGATTTGCAAAAGAAATTGGCTGGAAAATATTATGAAGATTTAAAGTGGGAAGTAGTAAGAGATATGATGGTGGATAAACGTATTCGTTTAGATGGTCGTCAATTGGATCAAGTACGTCCTTTAGCGATGGAAGTTGATCCTCTTCCAACACCGCATGGGTCTTCTTTATTTACAAGAGGAGAAACTCAATCATTAACTACAGTTACATTAGGAACTAAGTTGGATGAGTTAATGCAAGAGACTGCTGCAAGTGCTGAATACACTAAATTTTTCTTACACTATAATTTTCCTCCCTTCTCTACCGGAGAGGTGAAGATGATGCGTGGTGTAGGTCGTCGTGAAGTAGGTCATGGTAATTTAGCCATGCGTTCATTAAAACAAATGTTGCCAGACAGTACCGTATTCCCTTATACATTAAGGGTTGTATCTGATGTATTAGAAAGCAATGGTTCTTCTTCAATGGCAACCGTTTGTGCTGGTTCATTGGCGCTTATGGATGCAGGTGTGCCTATGCCGAAACACGTAAGTGGAGTAGCAATGGGATTGATTTCAAGAGAAGATGGTAAATATGCCATCTTAACAGATATTTTAGGAGATGAAGATCATTTGGGGGATATGGATTTTAAAGTAACTGGAACGCGTGATGGTATTTGTGGTGTTCAGATGGATATTAAAGTAGACGGATTAAGTATGGACATTATGCGTGAAGCTTTGTCTCAAGCTAAAAAAGGTCGTTTACATATTTTGGATGCCATGTATGCTTGCATGCCAGCTGCTCGTGCAGATGTGAAACCACATGCACCTAGAATGGTTAAGTTGATTATTGATAAAGAATATATTGGAGCTGTAATCGGACCAGGTGGTAAAATCATCCAAGAGATGCAAAGAACTACAGGTGCTACGATTAATATTGAGGAAGTAGGTAACCATGGTGAAGTAAGTATCTTCTCTGCCAACAAGGATAGCTTGGATGCAGCCGTTAAATGGATCAATGGTATTGTTGCCGTTCCTGAAATTGGAGATGAATACGAAGGGGTAGTGAAGGGTGTAAAAGAATTTGGTGCTTTTGTAGAATTCATGCCGGGTAAACAAGGTTTATTGCACATTAGTGAGATTAGCTGGAAGCGTTTAGAAACCATGGATGGGATCTTTAACGAAGGAGACGTCGTAAAAGTGAAATTGGTTGGGTTGGATCCTAAAACAGGGAAGTTCAAATTAAGCCACAAAGCTTTGTTGCCTCGTCCAGAGCAAGCGCCTCGTGAAGATAGAGGTCCACAACAATAGAATTTTAGATAGATTCAATATAAATGCCCTGCTACTAATGCGGGGCATTTTTTTGTGGCTAACTTTGTATAGTGTTCTTATGTTCAAGTTAAATTGGAGTAAATACTATTCCGTAGCGAACATTCGAGCGAAGCGAGCTGAGAGCCTAGGGATAGGTATTTACTCCAATTATTTCGGGCGACTAAAAAACAAAACCCCATGACCAAAGAATATATCCAAATAGCCTTCGATTTTGATCATCAGGAGCAGTTTGAAATGCTGGTAGCCCAGTTATCCGAACT
>Ga0209829_10001530_pt1 | contig 18528 bp, 11 predicted proteins | sample C_140205_EF_Meta_FD_187311 | JGI IMG/M metagenome (GOLD analysis project Ga0209829, IMG submission 187311) | Freshwater microbial communities from Lake Croche, Canada to study carbon cycling - C_140205_EF_MetaG (SPAdes) (version 2) | ecosystem: Environmental > Aquatic > Freshwater > Lake...
CGGATTGGTGCGCAGTTCCTGCTCCTGCGCTTCGAGGGTGCGGCTGAACTTGTATTGGGGGACTTTGGACGTGAAGTCGCGCGGTGGCGATTCTGCGCCAGCCAGCGGGCCCGCGGCGGTCACGAACAAGGCAAGGCCGAGCAGACGCCCGATGGGGGAGGGGAGCGTGGTGGTCTTCATCTTCAAGGGGGTGTCGAGGGGGAGGCCGGCTTGGGCCGTTCCGGTACCGCTCCGGGTTGGGCACAGACGGCGGCCGCGATCTCACAGGCGGTGTGGGCAATGTTTGAAAGGGGGTCTCCGCGCAGCAAGCCTACGACGAGCGCGGCGGTGAAAGAGTCACCCGCACCGACCGTGTCGCAGACCACGGTTGGGATGCCGGGTTGATCGACAACTTCAGAGGCGGATACGAGGAAGGCTCCCGCCGCACCGCGGGTCATCGCCACGAGATCGAGTTGATTGCTTGCGAGCAGCACCCGCAATGTGGCCACGGGATTGTCTTCCCGCGTGATGCCGCAGGCGGCTGCGACCTCGGTCAGCTCATCATCGCTGAGTTTCAGTACGGTCGCTTGGCCGATCGCGTCGCGAATCAGCGCCGCATCGAAGTACGGCCGGCGGAGGTTCACATCGAGCACGCGCGGGATGCCACGGGCCTTCGCTTTCTGCAGCGCCTGCTGGATCGTCGAGCGCGACATCGCGCTCCGCTGGCCGAGCGTGCCGAAGTAAACGGCATCGACGGTGGCGAGGCGCGCCGCGAGCTCCGGTGTCCAGGCAAGCTGATCCCAGGCGGCGTCCCCGCGGATCTCGAAGCTGGGTTTGCCGGTGGCGTCGACCGTGACGCCGACGGCCCCGGTTGGGGCATCGGACACGAGGCGGATCAGAGAAGTATCGAGGCCGAAGCCCTGGAGGATGGCGATGGCCTCGCGCCCGCGCGCCTCGTCGCCCACCGCACTCAGCAGCGAGACCTTGGCGCCGAGCAGCGCGGCGTGGCAGGCAAAATTCGCCGGCGCGCCCCCAAAGCGGGCGCCGTCGGGAAACAAATCCCACAGCACTTCGCCGCAGGAGAGGATCTTTGGCTTATTCATGAGTTGTCGAAATCGGGCTGAATTCCACCGGGGGCCGGCCCTTGGTCTCCAACTCCGTCGTCTTCAAAACGTTCCCCGGACGCCGAACGTCCAGAGGGACCCGTACTGCTGCCGTTGGTTTAGGCGTGCCATTGCCGGTGTGCTCGGCCCCGCTTGTTGCACATCGTCGGGGACATCGCCGACGTTCCGCAAGTTTGCGTAGATACCGATCCTCTTCGTCAGCCGATACTCGCCGCTCACGTCCACCTGGAGCCGCTCGGGGGTCCAAAGGTAGGTGCCCGGCGCGATGCCGGTCGCCACGGCGATGCGATTGCCCCGCCACTGTCCCCTGTAATTCCAGTTCGCACGCAGGTCGAAGCGTTCGCGGGTCAGACTCACACCCCAGTTTCCACTCCGGGGAACGACAAAGGCGCCGGTGAAACTATCCAGGGTGTTTCCGGTCGCGCGCATAGCGCTGGCATTGACAAAAACTTGCACACCGCGGGCCCAGGCCGGCAGAAACGTGAGCGCCTGTTTGTAATTATAGGTTGTGCCCTCGATGCGAACCAGACCGGGGATGTTCATCTGGGTCTGAACGTTGAACGGGCCGTAGAGTGAAGAATCAAGGCCGTAGAGCGCCAAGAAACCGGGGTCCGCTGGGAACGTGGTCCCGCCGAAGAAGTCCCGAATATCACGCCGGAACGCCCCCACCGAGATCTGACCGACACCGGCAAAATAGTATTCAAGCCGCACGGTGGCTGATTTTGCGCTCCAAGGCTTGATGCCAACGTTGTTCACCGTGATTAAATTGTTCGGCCCGGGCGGATTCTCCAGATTCGGCAGGGTAAGGCCGCCAGCGTACTGGTTGTATTCCGGCCGGCCGATGGAATAGAAATACGCGGAACGAAAGACGAGATTCTCCCGCAGGTTGAAACTCGCATTCAGGCTGGGAAAAGGACGCAGGTATTCTTTCTTTCTCAGGCCGCCGCGCTCGATGAAGGTAAGTCGCGAAGCCTCCAACGCATCTGTCGTAATCGGCAGTGGCACGCCGTTCGCGCCGACCAGGACCTGACCTTGGCTGTTGCGCTGGAAGTTGCGCGTGGGATCGTTGAGCGAACCTTCCCCGGTAACGTTGGCTTGTTCCATTCGGATGCCGCCGACGAGTTTGAGGCGTCCCGCCAAAAAGGCCGTGTCGCCCCGTACGTAAGCCGCCGAAACATCTTCCTCGGCGCGCTGGGATCCGGCAACGGCGTTGCGATAATTGGTATTGGCGACGGTGGTGAACGTGGTGGGATTGGCGCGGTAATAGTCAAAGGCCTGCGAATTGCTCAGCCACTGAATCCTGGGAAATCCCCAGGGGCCAGCGCGCTGAGAGAAGGTCGCGTCGACGAACGGCGCCGCCGAATCGTCGCTGCCGACCGGGGAGGTGCTCGGCCGGCCATCCCGGCCAATATAGCTGTAGACTTCGTTGTAACTGCGGATGTCTCGCACCGCACCTCGGAACTCGATTCCAGCCTTCAGCGTGACGGGCACCGGTCCGGAAAAATCACGGCGCAGGCTCGCGTAGGCGGTGCGGCGGATATCGTACGCGGTCTGGGGCGCGATGTTTGCGGTGGCGAGGGCGAAGTTGCCGAGTTGGTAGGGATCGACCGGTGCGCCGGTCCCGCCATCCGTCACCGCAATCGAGCCCGGACGCAGATAGGATATGTCGTCAAATGAGACGGTCAGTCCGGTGCGCTGGGCCGATGTGGTGGAGAGAATACCCTTGTCGGCGACACGGAACGAATATGTGGCAGGGGCGTAGCCCGCGCCTGCGGTGGCGCGCCACACCCGCCCATCGTGCCGCCACGTGAGCGTATGCAGGTAGGTGCGATTGTTCCGATAAAACCCGTTGTTCGAGTTGACCACACTCCCGAAGCCCCTGACTCCGTGGGCGGTGGTCGTCGTGAAGTCCGAACCGACCTGGTTCAAATTGAACGCCAAATTGCGGTTGAAGAAAACAATGCCAAAGGTGGAGTACTGGAACGACAGTGCGAGGCGATCGCTGGGGCTCAGCTTATAGTCGAAAGTAGCTCCGAACGAGCTTCGCTCGATGTCCTTCGCATGGTCGCCAACGGTGTACGCAGAGAGATAGGGCTTGTCCGGTGTGGTGTTTGGGAAAGCGGCACCGTTCGTCGCCGTCCCCACGCCCCGCCACACAGCTGAGGCAAAAACTTCGTTCGAGTACTGCTTCGAATTGTTGGCGGAGACCGTGAATCCGAAGCGCTTGCTCACCGGAACGAGGCCGGAGAACTCGAACCCAGGATGGACCTTCCGCTCCGGCTGCGACGTGGGCCCCGGGGTCTTTTGAAAGTCGCGGTAGTTGTCGCGCATCATGACGAAGACGCTGAGGTTGAAGCTCGGCCGCACGCGCTCGAACGCACTGCGCGGAACCATGTTGACCGAGCCCGCCAGGGCCATGCCCTGTGATTCCGGCGTGGGCGAATAGTCCACTTCGACGCGCGACAGGTTGTTGATGGAGAGAAATCCGACCTGGGCGGCGCGCGCGGTCAAACTGTTAGGGGCCGCACTGCCGAAATCAAAGCCGCCCACCGTCACCGGAACATTGCCCGAAGGCGCGCCGCCGATTGACACTTCGCGCGCGTCACCGCCGACCAAGCTGATCACCACTCCGGGCAGGAATTTCATGAATTCGGCGACGTTGCCGTCGGCGATCGCACCGTACTCATCCGCCGACACCACCGACTTCATGTTGGGCGCGAACCGCTGTTCGTTGATGGCGAGCGCTGCGGCGTCCAACTCGCGCGATGTGCTCACCGTAAACGCGCTCATTTCCACCACCGCGTCGGCGCGGTTGGCGCCACCCGGCGCGATCGTCGAAAGCTCGATATCATGTCGCACGCTGCCCCCGCCCGCGACGACGACCGTGCTGGTATCCGGCGCCAGACCCGTAAAAAACGCCTTCACCTGCACCGTACCGCTCGCGATATCAGAGATCCGGTAATAGCCGTCGGCGTCCGTATAGGTCTCCAGCGTTGTGCCCACGATCGTGATGCGCGCCCGCTCCAAAGAAAGGCCGCTGGCCTGGTTTAGGACACGGCCCTCGATCATGCCGATCGCAGATTGGGCGTACAGGGTGAGGAAAGAAACGAGCCAGACGAAAGCGAATGATGCTGTGCGCGTCACTATGGGCCATGACGGGGCGGTTACGCTGTCCAGGGGATGTGCTCTGAGTCCAAACTGCCTATTGGTGCAATTCATTTTGTTGGAAGGACGGGGTTGCCGGGGCCTGGGGACTATATGGGCTTCCATGATTCCGCCGATGGCCGCGAAAGAACAAGGAACCGATCCTCCCCCATTTGGGGGATAGTCTCCGGCACCGTGGGCTTTGCCCAAACGAGCGTGCGGTCATCGGCGTTCGAGATCGATCCAGACGCGCCACGCCCACGCCTTGCCCGGAGGCAATTCGATCAGGCCCTGGCGGAGGTTGAGCGGATTCTGCAGGCCCACCACGGGTTCGGGGCTGAGATAACCATCGCCCGGGCGGCCCCAGAGGTTGAACTGCACGAGCGGCTCGGGCGGAAGTGACTCGGCATGATGCGTAATCCGCAGCGCCAAGCCCGCCGGGTCGGTCAGCCGCAACCAGGGATCGCCAGTGTAGCCGCCCAGCGAAATCGCAGGCACGAACTGCAAATCGACCACCGGCGACGCCGCGCGAAAACTCCGCGCACGCCGCTCGCCGGTCGGTAGCGTCGCATCATCTTTCAAGTGCGCAATCGTGGACGGCGTCTCCAATTGGATCGTTTTCACGTCGGACTCCGCCACGAGGGGCATGCGGAAGGTGATGTGGTTCCCGATCGAGAAGAACATTTCGCCGTCATTGTTCGCCCCCGCGATCGCGCGATGGAGCAACTCCAATCGCCCCTCCCGCAGGCGATAGGTCACCTGAAGGCGAAAGGAGAACGGATATTGCGCGCGCGTCTCAGCGCTATCGGCAAGGGTGAGTTCAACCACCGTTCCATCCTCGTCCGCCTGAGTGCGGACGACATTCCATGGCAAGTTCCGGACGAAGCCGCTGATGGGAATCGAGTAGCTGCGCCCCCGCAAATCATAGGCGCAATCCTCCGAATTCAGATCGACCTTCATGTCCTTCGGAAAATTGCGCGCGATAGCCGGCCAGAGAATGGGCGCCTTGCCGCGCCAGCCAGCGGTGGCGCGGTAGTCGCGGGCGCGATAGAGCAGTTCCTGCCACTGTCCCCGCACCAGACAACGCAAACTGGCAAGTTCCGCGCCAAAGCCAGGTGCCACCACGGCTTCGACTCCCGCCGTTTCATCGCGCAGCACCAGAAAAGCCCCGTCGGGAGTCGATTCGCGGTCGACCCGATAACGACTATTTGACGGCGCCGCAGTTCCAAGCGGGGCTGAGACCAGCGCAATCGCGGCCAAGCCGATTGCCCGTCGCCACCCGCGGCGCTTGCGGCCGAACAAAATCAAAAATGCGGGTTAGCGGGCGACGCCGGGATCGATGCCGAGATCGCGTTGAATCTCCTCCAGACTGCGGCCCTTCGTCTCCGGCACCATGGTCTGCACCCACACGAGCTGCAGCACCATCATGAAACAGAAGAAGAGGAACACGTAGCCGGGCGCAAAGGCCGTGACCATCTTCGGGAAGAACGTGGTGAGCAGCGCCGCAAAGATCCAGTGCGTGAAGCTCCCCAGCGCCTGGCCCTCGGCGCGATGGCGATTGGGGAAGATCTCGGAAATGAGCACCCAGATCACCGTGCCCTGACCGATCGCATGCGCCGCGATGAAGGCGAAAATACAAATGGGCACGATGCCATAGTGCTGCGTGAAGAACGCCCACGCCGTCAGGCCCAGCGAGGCGATGTAGCCGAAGGAACCGATGTACAACAGCGTGCGCCGGCCCAGCCGGTCGATGAGCCAGAGCCCGACGAAGGTAAACGCCAGGTTGGTGATCCCGATGCCGACCGACTGCAGCAGCGCCGCCTCCTTGCCCAGTCCCGTCATTTCGAAGATCCGCGGCGCGAAATAGAGCACCGCGTTGATGCCGGAGAGCTGGTTGAAGAACGCGACCAGGAAGGCGAGGAGGATCGGGACTCGCAGCCGCCACGTCCAGAACTGGGAGGCGGTGGTTTCCTCCGCGCGGACGGCGGCGGCGATTTCGTCGGCGTGCGCCTCGAGTTTCGCCAGGGGCAACGCGGGTTCGATCAGTTGCAGCACGTTGAGTCCGGCCGCGCGGTCGCCCTTGCGGCCGATCAGCCAGCGCGGGCTCTCGGGCAGCCCGAAGCACATCGCGGCGTAGATGACGGAGGGCACGGCGGCAATGCCGAGCATCCAGCGCCACGCATCCTCCCCGCCGATCCGCGCGATGATCGCGTTGGAGGCGAACGACACCACAATGCCGAACACTATGTTGAACTGGAACATTCCCGCCAGCCTTCCGCGATAGGCGGGCGGGGCGATCTCGGAAATATAGAGCGGCGCGGCCACCGTGGAGATGCCGATCCCGAGTCCGCCGAGGAAACGCGCCAGGATGAAAACGCCGACGCCGCTGGCGAACGCGCAGCCGAAGGCCGACAGCACGTAGAGGACGCCGATGAACAGGAGGGTGGGCTTGCGGCCGAAGCGGTCGGTCGGCCAGCCGCCGCACAGGGAGCCCAGCACGGTGCCGTAGAGCGCGGCACCCATGGCGAGGCCGTGCATCCCGGCACTCAGCCCCCACAGCGCTTGGATTTTTTGCTCGGCACCGGAGATGACGACGGTGTCGAAGCCGAAGAGGAATCCCGCAAGCGCAGAGACGACCGACCAGAGGATGAGGCGTGAATTCATAGGGTTAGTTTCGGACGGATAGGAACGCCCTCGGCATGAGGATTCAATTCGCCAAGCATCCCCCATTTGGGGGAAGTGCGCCTGCGTCCCCTGGATCGATGACACTTTTTCGATGCCCTCTTATGGTCAATTTGGTGTTTGCTTTTCCACAGCTTTCCACATCGGTCGCAATGAGCGGACATGGTTTGTTTTGAAAAACGTGGGCGGGGTCGCCCTGAAGAATCAGGGGCTACATGCACTTGGGCTGGAAGTTGGCAGCCTGAATACTTGATTAGTGCGGTTTTTCCTTGCCGAGAGCCCAGACATCCAGACTCACCGCCCGCGCCGCTCCCCCCTTCGCGAACAGGCCAATACCGGTGACGCTGGCATCCGGATCGATCAGGGCAACATAGGCGGTCTCGCCGTCCTCCGCGAAGACCTCGATCACCGAGTGGTCCACGAGGAGATGAAAGGTAACCGTGTCACCGCGCACGGGCTGTGGCACGCTTGCCCGAGGCTGAGTTGGTTGGTCACAGAAAACTTTCTGACCGACCCGGTCGTAACCGATCTTCAGCTCACGGCCTGAATCGAGCGCGAATCGGAATCCAAACTCGGCCGACGAATCGGGAGCAAACTCGGCCTGAAGTTCCCACAGGCTGCCGGCGAGCCGGAGATCGGTGGGGGATTCCGCCGCCGGGAGTATCTTGTCCTGCCAACCCTGATGCGCCCCGCGCAGTTTGCGCAATTCCGCGACCGGTTCCTGGCAGACGCGCAAACCTTGCGGCGTGGTGCGGAGCGTGAGCGATCGAGGGACGGATTGCATTCCGGTCCATGCCCGCTCCGCGCGAGGGGTCTGCTTGCTAATCCAGCCCATCATCACGCGCCGACCATCGGTATCCGGGATACCGTTGAAGGTGACCTCCGCATAGTAGCTTCCCTGCGGATAGGGGAATGTGCTTTCCAGCGAGGGCTCCCGCCGAAATTCGCGGCCATCGAAGTCGCCGATGAAGTATTTGCGGCGATTGGCCACCTTGAGCACCCACTTGATGCGCTCCGGGTTGCCATCCACCGCAAGGGGAAACAGGTCCGGGCACTCCCATTTTCCCGGCGCATCCTGCTCAGCGTGGAACTCGCTGAGAAACTTCCAATCCTTGAGATTGGCAGAGCCCCAGAATCCGACTTTGCCCTGCTTATTGCCCCAAATGTTCACCATGATCCACCGCTCCGAGGCCGCATGCCAGAAGACCTTTGGGTCGCCAAACGTCCGATCGCCGACATCGACCACCGGGTTGCCCTCATACTTTGTGAACGTGCGCCCACCGTCGTTGCTGTAGGCCAGGCCAACCGGCTGCGTCGTGGGCCGCCACTCGCCAGCAGCCGGGTCGCGCGAAAACTTCATCAGCGTGTAGAACGCCACGATGGGAGGGCGATTGCCTCTCCCGAAGCCGCTGCGGTTCTCGTAGTCGACGACTGCGCTCCCGGAATAAATGGCCGCCATCTCCTCTGCGCCCCGCTCCTCGGGGATGGCCAGCGGCAGATGCTCCCAGGCAACCAGATCGCGGCTAACCGCGTGCCCCCACCCGATGCGGGCGCCGGCGCGACCGCCCTCCCCGCTGCCGTAGATCACTCGTTGGATATCTTCGGGGAACGACTGATAAAACAGATGGAATTCCCCTTCGTGATGCAGCAAGCCATTCGGGTCGTTCATCCACCCCGCGGGCGGTGTGAAATGAAAGGCCGGGCGCTCGATGGATTGGCCTGCGGCCTTCGTCTCCGCGGCCGGCAGCGCGGAGAGCGGCGTTAGCAGCAGGGCGGCGGGGAGAGTAAGGGTGAGTTTCATGGGTGCAGTTCGTTGCAGTGCTCCGACGGGATTTTTCTATCGTGTCCGCCCAACCTCGCGTTCTTTTCGAAATATCTCTGCAAGCTCCTTGCTCTTGTCGGGCTGTTTATTCGCGAGGTTCTTCGTCCAGGCTAGGTCACCTGCCAGCTCGAAAAGCTGGCCGCGCGGTGACGGAAGTGAGGACGGAGGCGGTGTGAAGCGTGAACCTTTGATCGATGTTACCGACTCAAACCCGCCCTCGCAGTTGTTGGAGAAGTCCGGAAGCCGCACCATTGTGGCCTCGCGGCTGGTGAGCGGCGGGGCCTGCCGCGCGAGCCGGTGGGGGCATTGGGGACCGAAAAGAGCGACGCCCCCATTCTCGATGCGGTCAGAAGCGCACACTGTTTGTCCACGCCCAGACGCGAGGTGCATTGGTGAGGGTTGCGTTGTCGGGCGCACCGGTGGCCACATTGGGAAAGATGACCGTCTTCATCTCGTTGAGCGCGTTCGTCACGTTGATCTGCGTGCGCAGCGTGTAACGGCCCTTGATGCGCCACTCGTAGCTCGCGAACAGGGTGACGAACTGCTGGTCGGGCATGTAGAAAGGCTTTCGCACCCTCGCGGCCGGATTGGAATTGGCGAGGTCCGTGTAATAATACGCGATCGAATCGCGCCCGAAGCGGTAGTTCCCGCCGAAGCCGAGGCCGCGCAGCCGGCCTTCCGGGAACTTGTAGTTGCCCGTAAGCGAAAATGTGATGGGGGAATTGCCGGTCTTGAGATCGCCACCCTTGCGGACGAGGAACGTCTGGCCGGACGGCGGGGTGAAGCCGAGTTGATGCTGCGAGACGGGAAGGCCGGTCACGCCCGTGCCCACCGTCGGGGTGTTGAGGTAGAGCGCACCCGCATTGGTGATCTTCCCGCTGACCGGATCGAGGTTCGCGCGGTAGTTGCCGTTGCCATCACCACTGCGGAGCATCTGCAGCGTGAGCGCCTCCGACGGCACACCGGGCGTGGGGCTCGCCGGATTCCAGCCGGTCGTGTTCGGTGAGATCGGGACCAGGAGCGGCGAACGCCGTTGCCGAGGGTGACTTGGCCCGCCGCGTTCACGTTGAACTGATCGTTGTAATAGATGGGAAGATACGCGTCGTCTGTATCCTTAGCGGTAAATTTTGTGAAGCCGGCCTGCACGCGCAGCCCGCGCAGAGGAGCGGCCGTGAGCAAGACTTCGTAGCCTCTGGTCTCATGATTGAAAACGAAGCCCCCACCGCCATTGGACCGGCCGTTCACCGTGCTGGGGTAGTCGACGACGTTCGCCACCTCGCTTGCCAGATTGGCCCCGTTGTTCTTGCCGGTGTCGGAAAAGGCGTCGACAACGCCAGTGACACGACCGTCAAGCAGGCTGAACTTCAGTCCGGCTTCGTTACCGATCCCGCTGCCAGGCGGTATTACGATGTTCGCAGTCGTGAGCCCGTTCGATGGCTGGAATGAAGTGGAATGAACAACGTAGGCCGTAAGTTGCTTCGAGAGGTGCCAATTAAGGCCATAGAGATAGGAGGGTTCCCTAAACTCGCGATTGTCCTTCGGGTGCGGGAGGAGTTTGCTGGTCAGGGCGTCGATGCGATACCCCGCGAGAGTGTCGATGCGCCCGTCCAGCCACTCGGTATTGAGAGCGGCATAACCCGCGGTGGTTGCGGTGCCGGTCCAGTTCACTCCTGCGTAACCGTTGCTGAAACCAAGGGGATTGTCGGCGGTCACGAATTGGGAAAACTGGTTGCGCACGAAATCACGACGATAACGGCGCCCGTTGAGTTCGATGACATTAGCCGGCACGGCCCGAAAGATCTGCGGCCCGTCGAAACCCTGCGTACGCGGCGCCCACCAGACATTGGGCACCAGGGTTCGGCCGGAAAGACCGTTGTTCAGGGCGGCGGCGTTACGGATGAATTCACCCTGGGCGTCGATTTCGAACCAGCGTTCGCCGAGTTGGCGCTGGGTGTTGATGCGCGTATCCATTCCGACGGAGAGCTCATTTTTCATAAACCGCCACGCTGGCAGCGTGATGTTGGCGAGCGTGCGCCACACCCTTTCCGTCCGATATTGCGGGTTGACCGTCGGACTCAGCTGCACCGCCCAATCTCCCGTCGGATTGCCGCTCAGGTTGGGTGGCGTAAGTCCGGTGCCACCGTTGCCGATGCGGTCGAGAGCCGCCTTGGAATAGCCGCCCTGTACCAACACGGAAAGCCACGGCGCCACGGCAATTTCGGCCTGTGAGGAGAAGACCTGACTGTTGCGCGGCTCGGCAAACATATCGGTGAACATCGAATCGGCATTGGCGTAGTTGAGACCACCGGCAAAAATGTCGTTGCTCCTGCCTTGGGCGAGAAGGAGGCGAAGCGGAAGATTGTTGCGGCTGCCGTAGGCTGGATCGTTGGCCGGGGCGGCCAGCCGGATCGTGGTGGGTGCGATATTGAGGCGTTTCCAACGCTCGTAGTCGGCGCGGAATGTCAGGCGCGGCGAGATTTGCCAGGCTCCGGCGAGGTATGTTCCCTGAGACTGAACCTCGTTGTTGACGCGCCAGTACTTGGAATGGTCGCGGAAGGACGTCATCAGGAGCGCCACCTTCTGTTCCTTCGTGCCGGCGACGCGGCTGGTGACGCTGGCCTCGACCTCACCGCGGAGGGAGCCCTCGCTGTCCGTGCGCACGCTGGCTCGAAGACTATTGCGCTGGAAGCTGGGGCGCTTCGTGTTGACTACCGTGATGCCGGCGACCGACGTCGGACCATAGAGGAGTCCCTGCGGCCCGCGGATGATCTCGATCCGGTCTTTGCTGAAGCCGTCGAACGATCCAAAGCCCCCGATGTCGATCAGCAGCCCGTTGCGGCTCGCGGCCGCGCTCAGCCCGCGGATCTGCACCGCCGCGACGCCGATGAGGTCTCCTTCCTTGTTGCCCTGGGGATCGGTTGTTCCTCCCGCGCCGATGAAACCTGATACGCCCAGGGCAAACTTGAGCATTTCCTGTAGCTCAAGCGCCCCGAGATCGTCCAGCAGGGCCCGGTTCATGATCTCAGCCGAGACTGGCAAACGGCGCATTTCTTTGCGCGTGCCGGTGAGCGAAGTGGAGGTCGTCGAGCCATAGGAATCGTCGCGCTCGGCGGCGACCTCGAAGACCGTGAGCTGTACGACTTCGTCGGCGCTGGCGCCGCGTGCGCCCGAAGAGGCAGGCGCGGTCTGGGCCTCGAGCCCGGGGCCGGCAACGAGCCAGCCTGCCAGGAGGACAAACAGGGCGTGTGATTTCATCGGTGCAGGGGTTTTCTGGGTGGTTTCTGGGTCTTGGTGTGTTGCTTCAGAACTTCTGCTTCAGAACTTCTGTTTCCAGGAAGTGTGGATTTCAGTACCAAGGGTGAAGTTGACGGAGGGAATTGACGCTCTACCGCGACGAAAACAATCTCGTGATCCTCCCCCATTTGGGGGATAGGCGATTCACGTCGCCCGTATCCGCTCACCACCACGCCAGCCCAGTCTGGTTTTGAAAGATGGAAATGGATTTCCGATCGTCAAAGCGTGCTGGAATACGACCGCTGCCGGGAAATCATCGAAGTCAAACTCACGTCGAGCCCGGCCCCGAAGATCTCGCCCGCCTCGGGAAAATTGCGGCGATGATCGACGCCACCCACTCCACCTTGATCTGCCGTATCCGAAAATCGATCTCTGCCGCCAACCGCGTCGTCGCCAACCTCCCCGACTACCTCGACACGATTCGGGCGGAGTGACCCACCCTTACAATATCAATACGTTGTTTTAGTGATCGTATGTACATTCAAAACTATAAACACCCGAGCCGACTTCGAATATCGCCTTTCCGTTCTCCATTCGCAAGAATTCCACACCCTTTGCTTTAACTGCTGGACCACCGGATTCCTTCACCTCATCAGCCTTGCTGGCTGGCATAAAGACCTCGGCTGCGCTGTTGGCCGGGACGGTGACGTTCAACGAGAAGCGATTGCCCTCCTTCTTCCACTTACTCTCGATACGGCCATAAGCCGAATCGTGGTGCGCCTTCACCCAGGTCAAATCTCCGACGACTTCCGGCTTGATCAGAAAATGTTTGAAGCCGGGATGAGCGGGATCGAATCGGATGCCGGCGAGGTATTGCATCATCCATGAAGCGACATCACCGAGGAAGGCGTGATTGTCCGAACCTCCGCCATTCATGTTCTCCGAAAGGGTGGTTCGATCGCTGGCAGCGAGAAAGCCCCAGCCCGGCGGGGTGGTCTTGGTGAGCACGCGGTAGGCCGTGTCGAGGTGGCCGTTTTCGGCCAGTGCCCGCAGAAGGTACTTGGAGCCCAGGCAGCCGACACGTATGGTGTAATCCTTCCGACGCAGGCCTTCGGAAAAATGGTCGGCCACTTTTTGGCGGTTTTTGTCTTCGACGAGTCCAAAGAAAAGCGCGCAGGACATCCCGGTGTCGGAGCCTTTGGAATAGGTCCCCGCGGCTTCATCATAGAACGTCCGATTGAAGGCATCGCGGATCTTCGCAGCCAGATCGGAATATTCATTTTCTTCCGAGCTTTTGCCAAGGAGATGGGCGGTTGCGGCAATGATCTTCGCCGCATTGTAATAATAGGCGGTGGAGGTGATTTCGAATGGGGTCAGCCCGTTCGGCGGCCAGTCGCCGATTCCGTAGTAGATGACTTCGCCCTGGTTTACGTTCTGCGGATTCCGGTACTTCGAGTCGCTGGATCCGCCTCCCTCAAACCGGCTCTTGTCGATAACTTTAGATTCGTCCCTATACCAGTTGATCCAGCGCTTGTAATTCTCATAATGGTGTTCAAGAATCCGCCGATCACCGCGGTATTCATAGATATACCAAGGAATGATCAGATAGGCGCTCTCCCAGGCCGGCCCGTCGAGGAAACGCATTCCCCAATTTTGGCCCGTGTCAGGGACGATACAGGGAAGCTTACCATCGGCCGCTTGTTGAGCTTCAAAATCGAGCATCCAGCGGGTATAGGCGGCTTCGCTACCGAAATAGGTCAGGCCGGCTTCAGAGGCCAGATGGGCATCGGCCGTCCAGCCCAGCTTTTCGCGGTGCGGACAGTCCGTGGGAATGCCGACAAAATTATCTACATAAGACCAGCGACACATGGACACAATCTTGTTCAGGAGAGGATTCGAACATTCAAAGGCTCCGCGTTCATCAAAAGCCGTATGAACGATACGCGCTTCGACTGTATCCTTGGACGGTTCGCCGGGAAGCCCAGTCACCGCGACTTTACCGAAACCATAAAAGGCAAAATTCGGTTCCCAAATCTCCGTGCCAACCCCTTTGGTCGTATAAATAGAGGTCTGCAAATGCATTCTCGTCTCATTGTGGTCCATCACGATCTCGGTTCCCGCCTTGCCCGAAATATTGAGCCGGGTCCAGCCCGAGATATTCTGTCCAAAATCGAACACATAAGAATCGTCCTGCTTGGTGATGTTCACAGCTTTGAGAGTATCCATCACCTTGATCGGCTCGGACATCTGCGCGGCCAGCTTGCCTTTTGCGCCTTCACGCAGAATCGCCGGTTGCCATTTGGAGTCATCAAACCCCGCCGTGTTCCAACCGGGCTGTTCGCGGCGCGCATCATACATCACCCCCATACGAAGCTGATCCCAATAAATCGGGCCATCGGAAACTTTCCATGATCCGTCGCTGACCACACGGTGCTTGGTCCCATCGTTATAGGTGACGTCCAATTGAAGGATCATCTGCGGGAATGCCTTCCATGGCGCCTTATGGATATTCCAAGTATCCCCAAACTCCTGATTGTACATACCGTTCGCCAGCTGCACACCGATTGCATTGCTGCCCTGCCTCAATTCCTTGGAAATATCGTAAGTGACATATAGCGCATTTTTGTGGTAACTCGTCCAGGCCGGATCCAAAACGTGGTCGCCAACCTTTGTACCGTTCAAGAACATCTCATAATAACCGAGGCCGCAGATGCTGACCTGCGCCGACTTCACCGGCTTGGTAATATCAAACACTTTTCTCAGCGTCGGACTGTTGCGCGAAGTCAGGCCGCTTTCAGATTTCGGCTGGCCACCCGTTGTGACTTTCCCCCGAGGCTTGATTCCATGTGATCTTATCTCCTGGGATGCCTGCCACTGGGCGACAGGCTGTTCTTTCTTGTCCGTGGATTTCCAGGATGCATCTGTGCCAATTTCAACCACTTTCCCTTGTTCAGGCACGATCTGCACTCTTGCGACGATTCCACCTGTACCACCTCTATATTCCGACTGAACCTCCAGAACGTTGTCGCCATCGTTTAATTCTCCCTTCAAGTCAACTGAGAGAGGACTTGCCCACGCATTCGGACTCAGAGTAGTCTTACCAAGCAGCTTCCCGTTTATCTTCAACGTAAACTGGTCATCGCCAGTAATCGTAATCACCGCCGACTTGATTTTTTCACGAATCGAAATAGTTTTGTTGAAATAAGCCGTTCCCATTGGCTTATTGGGATCATCGCCTCTCAGCCAGATCCACTGGGCGCCTTCCAAATCCAACACCACCGATGACTTGCTGGGCACCCATGGGCTTGGCTGCATGGAGATCCACTTGGCCGACCAGTCAGACGGTTTAAGTAGGCCCATCGACCATTGCGCAGACGGGCTCCAAGACGATTCTTTGTTTGTGCCATCCCACACTTTGACTTTCCAATAACAGAGGGCACGCGAATCCAAGGGCTTACCGGCATAGACAATCTGCGTGGATTGATCGGTGACGACTTTGCCAGAATCCCAGAGGTCGCCCTTGTCCTTCGCCAGCATTACTGGAGACGTCGCCACGAGCACGCGGTAGGCGGTCTGCCTGGCTCCCCGCTGATCGGACTGCATCTGCCAGCTGAGGCGTGGCTGTGCGATGTCGATGCCTTGCGGTTTTTTCAGATACTCGCAGCGCAGATTAACCGCCGCGCCGCTTTCAGCGCCTAGCGCTAATGAGTTTATTGCCACAAACAACTCCTTGAATACAACATTTTGGAACACGGCACCGCCCTGGCCAACGAAGAGCAGCGGGTACCCTGCCGAACTTTTACATTGGGGTTGGTCATCGGCCTCCATCAGTAATACGCCGTCGAGCCAGATGCGGTAATGCGCCCCGACAGCTTCGATCTTCAGATGGTACTTTCCATCCTTGCTTATAGGCAGTTTCGCCTCGCCGAGGTTGGCGGTGTAAACGTAGGTGTTTTGCTCGTAAAAAGTGATGGTCCTTGCGGCTTCGTTGAGCGTGATCCTGCGACAAGAACCGCAACTCCCATCGTCGCGGACTGAAAGTCCGGCAACGGCTCCTGTTTCCAATGTGATATCGGCTTCAAAGGTTCCATTCAGTACCTTGGTTTCGGCGACGTACCTCATAGGGGACGCATCCATCTTATTTCGACGGCCTTCGAGACCGCCCGAAACAAACTTCCATGCGGCGTCGGAGAAAGGAACCCAGCGGCTCACATTGCTGATAAACTGCGCCTCGAACGGGTTGGGCGATTCCGCTGCAGCGACCTCGACGTTGCTGGTCGAAGCCGGTTTGCCGCCCCAGATGGACTTAAGCTCGTAAACATCCAGTTTCGTAAGTTCAACCTCGCCCCCCTCGGAAAACAGCGCGATGTCTTTGCTCGCTGGCGAGGGCAGAACCATGGCCGTCATGTTGGCAACACCTTCGTTGCCATAGAGCTCCACAATGCTAACATCGGCAAAGATGTGCAGCCTGATCCGGCTGTCTTCCGGAAGTAATTCAACGCTATATGACTTGGCGTAGTCCAGCAGGCGAGTATAGCCGGACTGGGAACGGTCGAGAAACATGCGTTTCGACCCGACGTCGTAGCCGACGAGCGTTTCTTCCTTTCCTCCTTTGAGCAGCTTGAGACCGAAGCGCCTGGCGGTGCCCAGTTTGAATTCGGCCACAATCTCCACGGTGCTGCCGTCGATACCAGGGAGGAGTGTTTGGCCGGCTTTAATTGCGCGCGGCTCTACGGAGCGAACCTTGTCGCGCAACGACTCCAACTCCCGGACGGGGCGCTGGGCGATCCGGTAGCTGCCGTTAGCCGGCTTGAGCAGGCTAAGCTCGCGCGGCAGTGTGAGCGCACCGCACCATGAGCCGGTCAACTCGGGTTTACGACCATAACCAGTCATCCAATAGGTTGCGATGCGGCGCGTGTCTGTCGCAGGCATGTCGCTCCACGTTTGCATGGCATAAGCATTGGGCCCCGCGTTGAATGGAATCCGGTCTGTCTCCGGCGTGAACCTATGCCCATCGAAGGCTCCCACCACAAACCAGTTACCGCCCGCGCTCCAGACCCATTTCAGGTTATTAGTATCGTCGTTAAGGGGGAGTTGAAACACGTCCGCAACCTCGCCTCCCGCAGCAATTTCTTCGACCGTGCTTTCAAAAGTCCACTCGCGGGCATTCGGCGACGAGTAGATCCGCATCTTGCCGTGGCCACCGACGAACGCGATCCAGCGCTTCGTTGGTTCATGCCAGAACAATTTAGGGTCGATGAATATCTTGGTGCCGTAATTGGGAATCACTGGATTGCCCTCAAACTTCTGCCACGTGTCACCCCCATCGCGACTGTATGCGAGGGCCTGCGTCTGACCGACCTCACCCGACTTACTGTAAGTGAACATCGCCAACAGGCCTGGTTTGCCGCCGAAGAACCCGCTCGTGTCTTTCCAGTCCACTGCGGCGCTGCCGGAAAAGATATTGCCGAGGTCATCCTTGAGGATTGCCGGCGGCAAAACCTGCCAATGCACGAGATCGGTGCTGACCGCACTGCCCCACGACACGCCCTGAAACAGAGGATGTCTGTGTTGAAAGGACATGCGATACTTGCCATTGAAAAACACCAGGCCGTTGGGGTCGTTTATCCAGTCTTGAGGCGCCGAGAAGTGGTATTGGGGCCGCCACTTTTCGGTGTAACGGGCGGGATCGGCGGCAACGCGTTGAAGTATCTCGCCATAGCGGGCGCGGACCACATCTTCGGTATCCTTGGGTTGAGCTCCAGCCAGCGGAGCCAAAAGCAGGACGGCGAACATTGCCACTGCCAATAGGTTGAGCCAATTGCTTTTCATAATGCTTAGTTAATTCAACCGGGGCACTTTCACCTAAAACGCACTGCACAACATCTCGCCGTCTCTATACATAAAATAAGAGGCCGATTTGGTTTTGCCAGCATTGAGCTAAAGCTTGAACGTTTTCTGGCGCCGGCGTCGATTGCGCGGGAGCGCTGCTGCGAGCAAGCTGCGCGTAGACCGATAGCCCGATGAGGAGGCTATATCCAAGGACCGTCGCGACCGCGGCGGTACGTGTGTGAATCGTAGGTTTGTTCCGATGCATTTTGGAGCACATTTTGTGGTAGTTCGGCAATATATTGGTAGGAGACTCTATCTTCAGGGGGATTGGATGCCGATGAAGAGGAGAGTCGGTTTGCGGCCGAACCGATCGGTCGGCCAGCCGTCGAGCAGCGAGCCCAGCACCATACCATAGAGCGCGGCGCCCATAGCGAGCCCGTGCATGCCGGCACTCAGCCCCCACAGCGCTTGGGTCTTTTGCTCGGCACCGGAGATGACGACGGTGTCGAAACCGAAGAGAAACCCCGCGAGCGCGGAGACAACTGACCAGCGGATGTGGCGTGAGTTCATGCGAGAAGGAGGGCGACGTTGGGCCGCTGCGATGACAAAGAGTCGACGGCAGCAGAGTCCGCCGCGAGGGGCACAGGGAACCGCAACGCGTCGGGGCCAAGGCGGCGGGAGCGGGTTAACATGGTCGTCGGACGCTAGGGA
>Ga0209829_10001533_pt1 | contig 18513 bp, 14 predicted proteins | sample C_140205_EF_Meta_FD_187311 | JGI IMG/M metagenome (GOLD analysis project Ga0209829, IMG submission 187311) | Freshwater microbial communities from Lake Croche, Canada to study carbon cycling - C_140205_EF_MetaG (SPAdes) (version 2) | ecosystem: Environmental > Aquatic > Freshwater > Lake...
GACGGCGCTGGAAAGTCAGACTAGAACGTGTTACAACCAAGGGTGTCGGCGGGTTGCCGACGACCCCACCGAACCGGAGGTCAGACGGATGCGGATCAGTTACACCCCCGAACAGGACGAGCTTCGTCGCGAGCTGCGCTCCTATTTCTCCCAGCTGATCACGCCCGAGCGCCGGGAGGCGCTGATGGCGACCGGCGGCGAGTACGGCACCGGAGACGTCTACCGCGAGACCGTGGCGCAGATGGGACGCGACGGCTGGCTGGCGCTGGGCTGGCCTACGCAGTACGGCGGTCAGGCCCGGTCCACCATGGACCAGCTGATCTTCACTGATGAGGCCGCCGTCGCCGGCGCGCCGGTTCCATTCCTGACGATCAACAGCGTGGCGCCGACGATCATGGCCTTCGGCACCGAGGAGCAGCGGAAGTTCTTCCTGCCCAAGATTGCCGCCGGAGAGTTGCACTTCGCGATCGGCTACTCCGAGCCCGGCGCCGGAACCGATCTTGCCGCGCTCCGCACGACAGCAGTCCGCGATGGCGAGGACTACGTGATCAACGGCCAGAAGATGTGGACCAGCCTGATCCAGTACGCCGATTACGTCTGGCTGGCGGTCCGCACCAACACCGAGGCCAAGAAACATCGGGGCATCTCGGTGTTGATCGTGCCCACCGCGGCCGAGGGCTTCTCCTGGACGCCGGTGCGGACGATGGCCGGCACCACCACCAGCGCCACCTACTACCAGGATGTGCGCGTTCCGGTCGCCAACCGGGTCGGTGAGGAGAACGCCGGCTGGAAGCTGGTCACCAACCAGCTCAACCACGAGCGCGTCGCACTGGTCTCCGCACAGCCGATCTTCACCGCGCTCAATCAGGTGCGGGAGTGGGCGCAGAACACCAAGGATGCTCGCGGTGTTCGGCTGATCGACTCCCAGTGGGTGCAACTGAACCTGGCCCGCGTGCATGCCAATGCCGAGTACCTCAAGCTCTTCAACTGGGAGCTCGCCTCGTCTGAGGACGTGGCACCGTCGCCCGCGGACGCCTCGGCGGCCAAGGTGTTCGGAACCGAAATGGCCACCGAGGCCTACCGGCTGCTGATGGAGATCCTGGGACCGTCGGCCACGCTGCGCCAGGATTCACCCGGAGCACTGCTGCGCGGGCGGGTCGAGCGCATGCATCGGTCGTCGTTGATCCTCACCTTCGGTGGCGGTACCAACGAGGTGCAGCGCGACATCATCGGCATGGCGGCTCTCGGTCTGCCCCGCGTCAACCGCTGATCGACCCGACCACTAAGGATCGAAATGGATTTCACCAGAACAGAAGCTGCGCAGGATCTTTCCGGTCTGGTCGCGACCATCGTCGACTCGGTGTGCACACCGCAACACCAGCGCACGCTAGATGACCTCGACCAGCGGTTCGACAAGGCACTGTGGAGCAAGCTGATCGATGCCGACATCCTCAGCACGGCCGCGCCGGAGTCGGTCGGCGGAGCTGGATTCGGCGTCCTCGAGCAGACCGCCATCCTGACTCCGCTGGGACGCCAGGTGGCCGCAGTGCCGTACCTGGACTCGGTGGTGCTCGGGGCCGGAGTGCTGGCCCGGTTCGGGTCATCCGCACTGCAGCAGGACTGGGCGGCCCCGGCCGTCGCCGGTGAGAAGATCCTGACCGTCGCCCTCGACGGCGAACTGGGCCAGGGTTCGGTTCAGGCCACCGCATCAGGCACCGGATTCCGGCTGACCGGCACCCGTACCCAGGTACCGTTCGGCCCGATCGCCGACGCATTCATTGTTGCGGCTGAAACCAATTCCGGCACAAAGGTTTTCCTGGTTGCAGCCAGCGATCCGGGCGTCTCGATCACGTCGCTGGAGACCACCGGGCATGGCAGCTCAGCCGAGATCGATCTGGCCGGTGTTGAAGTAGGCGCCGACCGTTTGATCGGTGACGGTGAGGTGCTGGCTTGGCTGGTGACCCGGCGTGCCGTCGGCCTGACCGCCTATCAACTCGGAGTGCTGGAGCGGTCGCTTGAATTGACTGCCGAGTACGCCCGCACCCGCGAGCAGTTCGATCGCCCAATCGGAAGTTTCCAGGCGGTCTCGCAGCGACTGGCCGATGACTACATCGATATCAAGGGTCTTCGGCTCACGTTGGAGCAGGCGTCGTGGCGGCTGTCGGAGGATCTTCCCGCCGACAACGAGGTGGCGACGGCGGCCTTCTGGGCGGCCGAAGCCGGCCACCGCGTGGCGCACACCACCGTGCACGTCCACGGCGGAGTGGGAATCGACACCGACCATCAGGTTCACCGGTACTTCATCACGGCCAAGCAGACCGAGTTCGCCCTCGGCGGGGCGACGTCGCAGTTGCTCCTTATCGGCCGCGACCTGGCCGACACCCCTGCCTGAAGCTGTGCCAACCGCACCGACGGTCACCGGACTGCTGGCAAAACTCGCCGAGGTCGACGACCGTGGCGTGCACGCCGACGACGGCTCCTACTCGACCTGGCGCCACCACGTGCAGGACGCCGCCGATATCGCCGCCATGCTCCGGTCCCGGCTGGATCCCGATAAGCCGCCACACGTCGGGGTCCTGCTGGGTAACACTCCGCTGTTCTCCGCGGTGCTGGTAGCGGCCGGTCTCAGCGGTGTGGTCCCGGTCGGGTTGAACCCGACCCGCCGCGGTGCGGCGCTGCGGCGCGATGTCACCCACGCCGACTGCCAATTGGTACTCACCGACAGCGATCCGGATTCCTACGGCGCCGGATTCACACCCGAGGGCATGGCGGTGATCAGTGTGTCCTCGGCTGCCTGGTTCGAGGAATTAGCGGGGTTTCGCGACTCACCGATCACGTTCGCCGACTGCGCATTCGACGATCTGTTCATGCTGATCTTCACCTCCGGCACCAGCGGCGACCCTAAAGCGGTGCGCTGCACCCATGAGAAGGTGGCCGGGCCCGGGGTGATGCTGGCCGACCGGTTCGGGTTGGGACCATCTGACACCTGCTACCTGTCGATGCCGCTGTTCCACTCCAATGCGGTCATGGCGGGCTGGGCACCGGCGGTCGCGGCGGGAGCGTCGATTGCGTTGCGACGCAGGTTCTCCGCGTCGCAGTTCATCGGTGACGTTCGCCGGTTCGGTGCCACCTACGCGAACTACGTAGGAAAGCCGATGTCCTACATCCTGGCCACACCGCCCAGCGCGGACGATGCCGACAATCCACTTCGGATCATGTACGGCAACGAGGGCGCACATCGGGACCTTAGTCGCTTCGCCGAACGGTTCGATGTCACCGTCATCGACGGGTTCGGCTCCACCGAGGGCGGGGTGTCGATCGGTCGGACCCCGGACACCCCGGAGGGTTCACTGGGTCCGATCACCGACGATCTTGCGATCGTCGATGTGACCACCGGTGATCCCTGCCCGCCCGGTGTAGTCGGCGAACTGGTAAATATCGCCGGCACCGGACAGTTCCGCGGCTACTACAAGGATCCCGATGCCGAGGCACAGCGGATGGTCGGCGGCAAGTACCACAGCGGCGATCTCGCCTACCTCGACGACGCCGGCTACCTCTACTTCGCCGGGCGACTCGGTGACTGGATGCGGGTTGATGGCGAAAACTTGGGCACCGCGCCGATTGAACGAGTGCTGATGCGCTACCCGGGTGTCACTGAGGCCGCGGTCTACGGGATTCCAGATCCGTCCGTGGGCGACCGGGTGATGGCGGCACTGGTGGTGCCCGACATCACCGCTTTCGATGCCGCCGATTTCCGGGAGTTCCTGTCCCGGCAGGCCGATCTCGGACCCAAGCAGTGGCCGTCATTCGTTCGGGTGAGCACCGCACTGCCCCGAACCGAAACATTCAAGATCATCAAGCGCCACCTCTCGGCCGAGGCACTGGACTGCGACGATCCGGTATTCGAGATACCGCGTTAACTACCCATCGACGGCATGGCTGCTTCGATCAGGTGCGGACCGGGTTCGCCGAATGCCCACAGCAGCGCATCTGCAAGACCTTCGGCGGTGGTAGCCCGACGGGCCGGGACACCCATCCCCTCGGCGATGTGCACGAAATCCAATGTGGGCGAAGTCAAGTCGAGCAACGACTCCGCCGCGGGTCCTGGCCGCTGACCACCACTCTGCGCACCGACCCGTTGCAGTTCCATCCGGAGGATGTCGTAGGCATGGTTGGCGAAGACCACGGTGGTGATGTCGAGACACTCACGGGCATGACTCCATAGCGACGAGATGGTGTACATCGCCGAACCGTCGGACTCCAGACACAACACCGGCCGCTCCGGTGCGGCGATCGCCGCACCGATCGCCACCGGCAGCGCGTAACCGATGGCCCCGCCCGTCAACGTCAGCCAGTCATGAGCAGCAGCACCCGCGGTGGCCTGTGGCAGCAGAAATCCCGATGTATTGGCTTCATCGACGACGATCGCCTGATCCGGAAGCAGGGCTCCGATCACATCCGCGGCCGTCTGCACCGTCAGCGGACCCGACGGCATCGCCGGCCGGGATAGCGCCGCCGTGGCGGCAACCGTATCGGGCGCGATCCGATTCGCCAGTGCGGTAAGGACTTTCGCCGCGCCGACCGGCCCGTGCAGAGTGTGCACCGCGCACCCTTCGGGCACCAGGTCACTGGCTTTCCCGGGGTAGGCGAAGAACGACACCGGTGAGGGCGCACCTGCCAGGATGAGGTGTCGTATGCCGGCCAGTTGCGCGGTGGCCGCCTCGGCGAGGTAGGCAATCCGGTCGACGGCCGGCAGTCCGGCACCGCGCTCCAGGCGGGCCGGAAACGTCTCGCAGAACAGCTTCGCGCCGAAGTATTGGGCCAGGCGTGCCGCCGCATCGAGACCCTCCGCCCGGGTGGCATCGCCACCGATGAGGATCGCAGTTGGTTCACCGGATCGCAGGGCGGCCTCCACCGCTGCGGTGTCTTCAGCAGGCCTCGGCGATTGCGCTGCAACGGTTTTCGCCGCTTCGGCGCCCTCGGTCCAGGACACGTCAGCGGGGAGGATCAGCGTCGAGACATGACGATGAACACGAGCGGAGGTGACGGCCTCAAGGGCATCAGTGGCGACATCAGCCACGTCGGCGGTACGGCGCCGCCAGCCGGAGACGGTGCCGGCCACGGAGTCGATGTCGGATTCCAGCGGCGCATCGTATTTCTTGTGATGGGTGGCGTGGTCGCCGATCACCACGAGCATCGGGACGTGCGCGCGCCGGGCGTTGTGCAGGTTCGCCAGCCCGTTGCCCAGGCCCGGACCCAGGTGCAGGAGCACCGCAGCGGGCTCATCGGCGATCCGGGCGTAACCGTCGGCCGCTCCGGTGGCCACGCCCTCGAACAGGGTGAGGACACCACGCATCTGCGGAACGGAGTCCAGTGCCGCGACGAAATGCATCTCGGAGGTTCCGGGGTTGGCGAAGCAGACCCGTACTCCGTTGTCGACGAGAGTGGTCAGCAGTGCCTGGGCGCCGTTCACCGGTCTGACTGTAGGGCCTCAGTGATCCCGCATGCTGTCGAGTCGCACCGTCGCCTCATCGAATCCCGACACCAACTCGCCCATGATGTCGGCGACCGGTCGGATTTCGTTCATCCGGCCGACGATCTGGCCGACCGGCATGGCGACCGTTGTCGGATCCGATGATTGGCTCATCCGCTGGTGTGCCTCGCTGACGAGAACGTTCTGCAGCGGCATCGGGAGGGCCTGCGGAGCACCCTCGGCGTCCCACGCGTCGGTCCAGCGACTCTTGAGCAACCGGGCGGGCTTGCCGGAGAAAATCTTGCGCCGCACGGTATCTGCCGACGTTGCCGCCAGCAATGCTTCCTGGATCACCGAAGGACCGCCGGCGATGCGCGGTCCGAGGTCATACTCGGCGGCGGTCAGGAAAGCCGACCCCATCCACACGCCTGAGGCTCCGAGGGCGAGTGCAGCAGCCACCTGCCTGCCGGTGCCGATTCCGCCCGCGGCCAGGACAGGTGTGCCACCCACCGCGTCGACCACTTCGGGCACCAGAACCATGGATGCGATCTCACCGGTGTGTCCACCGGCCTCGTAGCCCTGGGCGACGATGATGTCGACACCGTTTTCGGCATGGCGAACAGCGTGTTTGGCAGATCCGGCCAGGGCAGCCACCGGGACGCCCGCGCCGTGCGCCTGGGCCAGGACGTCGGCCGGCGGTGAGCCGAGCGCATTGGCGATCAGGCTGATTCGGTGACCTAGCGCGACGTCGACGTGGGACCGCGCCACCGAATGCAGCCAGCCCAGGACGCCTTCGCGGCCGGCCTGCTCGCCGGGCAGTGGTGGCACCCCGAGGTCCGCGAGAGTCTTGGCGACAAAGTCGCGGTGCGCCTGCGGGATCAGTTTGTCGATGTCGACCGTGCTGCCCTCAGTCGGTACCGTGGCCGGCATCACGATGTCCACGCCGTAGGGCTTACCGTCGGTGTTGTCATCCATCCAACACAGCACCGACTCAAGTTCATCCGGATGGTTGAACCGCACGGCGCCGAGTACGCCCATGCCGCCGGCCCGGGTGACCGCGGCGGCCACCTTCTCCGACGGGGTGAAGACGAAGATCGGGTACTCGATGTCGAAGCGGGCACATAGTTCGGTGCGCATCATGCCTGCCCTGTGTGCTTGCTGTGGACCTGGTCGGCGGGCCGTTCTTCGGTCTGCTCCTTGGCCCACTTGTAGTCGGGTTTACCCGCCGGTGATCGTTTGACCTCATCGACGATCCACAGACTGCGCGGCACCTTGTAGCCGGCAATCTCCTTGCGCACGAACGCATCCAACTCAGCCAGCGTCGGGTTGGTGCCCTTGCGCGGCGCGACCACCGCTGCGACGTGTTGGCCGAAGCGTAGGTCGGGCACTCCGACGACAAGGGCGTCGAACACGTCCGGGTGACCTTTCAGTGCCGCTTCGACCTCTTCGGGATACACCTTCTCGCCGCCGGTGTTGATCGATACCGACCCGCGGCCCAGCATCGTCACCGTGCCGTCTTCTTCGACCTGGGCGTAGTCACCGGGGATCGCATACCGCACGCCGTTGATGGTGCGGAAGGTCTCGGCGGTCTTCTTCTCGTCTTTGTAGTAGCCGACCGGGATGTTGCCCCGTTTGGCCAGGATTCCGCGCACACCCGAACCGGGTTTGACCTCGTTGCCGTCATCGTCGAGCACGACGGTCTTTTTGTCGATGGTGACCCGCGGGCCGCCGGCCTGTGTGGCACCTTTTGCCACAACACTGGTGCCGCCGAATCCGGTCTCCGAGGAACCGATGGAGTCGGTGATCACCCGGTTGGGTAGCAGTTCGAGGAAGCGGTCCTTGAGGCTCGGCGAGAACAACGCCGCGGTGCTGGCGAGCAGGAACAGTGACGAGAGATCGCGTTCGCTCTTCTCGAGCGCATCCAGCAGCGGGCGGCCCATCGCATCACCGGTGAAGAACAGGAGATTCACCTTGTGTTTCTCGATCATGCGCCAGACCTCGTCGGCGTCGAATTCCGGTGCCAGCACAGCGGTCTGGCCGGAGAACAACGCCATCCAGGTCGCTGACTGCGTCGCACCGTGAATCATCGGCGGTATCGGGTAACGGATCATCGGCGGACCGGCAGCGGCCTGCTTGGCGTGGTCGTATTCGTCGGCGACGAATTCACCTGTGGCGAAGTCGGTCCCGCCGAGCAGCACCCGGTAGATGTCCTCGTGCCGCCACATCACGCCCTTGGGGAACCCGGTGGTGCCGCCGGTGTACAGCAGGTAGATGTCGTCGGCGCTGCGTTCCCCGAAATCCCGCTCGGGTGAACTATCGGCGATCGCTTCGTAGAACTCAACGCCGCCGTAGCTCTGATAGGTCTGATCGGGCACTGCACTGCCGTCGTCGATCACCAGAATCGTCTTGACGTTCGGGGTGTCGGGCAGAACATTGGCGACCCGCTCGGAGTACTGGCGCTCATGCACCAGTGCGACCATGTCGGAGTTGTCGAAAAGGTAACGCAACTCGCCTTCGACGTAGCGGTAGTTGACGTTCACCAGGATCGCGCCTGCTTTGACGATCCCCAGCATCGCGATGACGATCTCGATGCGGTTGCGGCAGTACAGCCCGACCTTGTCGTCTTTCTTCACACCGCGGTCGATGAGGTAGTGGGCGAACCGGTTCGCCCTATCCTCAAGTTCGGCGTAGGTGATCTGGTCATCGCCACAAATCAGGGCGACGCGGTCAGGCACGGCGTCAATGGCGTGCTCGGCAAGATCAGCAATATTCAGGGCCACGGACTCAAACTAGAACCTGTTACAGTTCTCCACAAGTGCATCAGCCCAGGAAGGTAGTCATTCGTGAGCGACGCCCTCATCGAACAGCGCGGACACACCCTCATCGTGACGATGAATCGTCCGGAATCCCGCAACGCCCTCTCCGGCGAGATGCTCTCGATCATGGTCGAGGCCTGGGATCGCGTCGACAATGATCCCGACATCCGGGTCTGCGTCCTCACCGGCGCCGGTGGCTACTTCTGCGCCGGCATGGATCTCAAGGCGGCTACCAAGGCGCCCCCGGGCGACTCCTTCAGGGACGGCAGCTACGACCCGTCCCGCATCGACGGATTGCTCAAGGGCCGTCGGCTGACCAAGCCGCTGATCGCGGCGGTCGAGGGTCCGGCGATCGCCGGCGGCACCGAGATCCTGCAGGGCACCGACATCCGGGTGGCAGGCGAGAGCGCGAAGTTCGGTATCTCCGAGGCCAAGTGGAGCCTCTACCCGATGGGCGGGTCCGCGGTGCGCCTGGTGCGCCAGATTCCGTACACGATTGCTTGCGAACTGCTGCTGACCGGCCGGCACATCACCGCCACGGAGGCACTCGAGATGGGGCTCATCGGTCACGTCGTGCCCGACGGCCAGGCACTGGCCAAAGCCCTCGAGATCGCTGAGGTGATCTCGAACAACGGCCCGCTCGCGGTGCAGGCAATCCTGCGCTCGATCCGCGAGACCGAAGGCATGCACGAGAACGACGCGTTCAAGATCGACACCAAGATCGGCATCGAGGTGTTCCTCTCCGAGGACGCCAAGGAAGGCCCGATGGCATTCAAGGAAAAGCGCGCACCGCAGTTCAAGATGCGCTAGGCCGGAATTGTCGCGGAATGCCGTCGACTATTCCGACAATGTCGCTTGTTCCGACAACGTCGACTATTCCGACAACGTCGCTTACTCCGACAACGTCGTTTACTCCGACAACAAGGTCCGGTCGGGAGTAGGCCGCGCCGCCGAAGGTTCCGCCGAGGTCAATGCCGGGTGGGGCGGCCCCGCGTCGGTGTAGCTTCCGTAGCATGAGCGACACGGCCAGGCGGTTTCGCACAGTAGCCTGGGCCACCGGCGTGGTGGGGACCTCGGCACTGCGCCGGATTATCGCGCACCCGCAGCTGGAGTTGGCGGGGGTGCGGGTCTACAGCGACGAGAAAAAGGGCTGCGACGCGGGCGACCTGGTCGGCCTGCCGCCCACCGGGGTGATCGCGACCCAGGACACCGATGAGATCCTGGCCCTGGCACCGGACTGCATCGTCTACTCGCCGATGCCGTGGGATGTCGAAGAGATGTGCCGCATCCTGAGCGCCGGGATCCATGTCGTCACCCCGTGCCCCTATTGGTTCCCATTCATTCAGGACCCTGAGACCACCGCGCGACTGACCGAGGCGTGCCGGGCGGGCGGGGTGAACCTGCACGCATCGGGCACCAATCCCGGTGGCGTTGCCGAACGCTTCCCCCTGACATTCAGCGGATGGTGCAACCGCATCGACCGGATCACCATGACCGAATACGGCGACTGCCGCGACTACTCGTCCGTGGGGGTGATCCGCGAGCTGATGAACCTCGGCAAGACGCCCGAGGACGCGTTGAACAACCCGATCAAGGCGATGCTGACCTCTTTCTGGTACGAGCCGATCGAGATGATCGCCGAGGGTCTGGGCAGCGAGGTCGTGGACTACGAGCAGCAGCACGACTTCATTCTCGCCAAGGAGACGATCGAGACCGCCGCCGGAATCATCGAGGCGGGCACCATCGGACTCAACAACTACCGCCACATCGGCCGAACCCGCGAGGGGACCGAAATCGTTCAGGAGCAGGTGTGGTTCATGGACGACGTGTCGATGTCGCGGCTGGAGTCGCGGATGGACATCCCCCGGGCGTCGGGCTGGCGCATCCACATCGAGGGCGACGTGGAACTGGTCGTCGACATCGAGCTCGCCCCGAACCTGACTCAGCCGGAAAAGACCGCCCAGGGTTTGAGCACCGTCGGCTACCACTGCGTCAACGCGGTGCCCGACGTATGCACCGCGCCCGAGCCCGGCATCAAGACGTTCCTCGACCTGCCGATGACTACTGGTCGGATGGGCACCCACCGCACCGCGAATCGGGGCTGACGTGCGGAGCCGGGCCGCGATCCTGCACTCCTACGGCGCGCCGTGGTCGGTGGAGGAGTTCGAGCTCGACCCTCCCCGCGCAGGCGAGGTACTCATCCGGGTGGCCGCGGCGGGGCTGTGCCACTCCGACGAGCACCTGCGCTGCGGGTACCTGGCACCTCCGCCCGACGTCCCCGGACCGCGGCGCCTGCCGACGATCGGCGGGCACGAGGGCAGCGGGACCGTGGTCGAGGTGGGTGAGGGCGTGACCCGGCTGGCGCCGGGCGATCACGTGGTGACGTCGTTCGTCCCAGCCTGCGGTCAATGCCGGTGGTGTGCTTCGGGCGAGGAGTACCTGTGCGACCTCGGTGCGTTGACGCTGCAGCCCGGCATGCCCACCGACGGCACCTTCCGCCACCACACCGCCGACGGCGCCGACCTCGGGCATGTGTCGAAGATCGGCGCCTTCGCCGAGCACACCGTTGTGGCCGTCGACTCACTGGTCAAGATCGACCCTCGGATGCCGCTGCTGCCGGCGGCGCTGCTTGCGTGCGCGGTGCCCACCGGGTACGGATCGGCCGCCAACCGCGCGGGAGTCCACGGTGGGGACATCGTGGTGGTGATCGGGGCCGGTGGCATCGGTACCGCCGCCATACAGGGCGCCCGGATCAACGGCGCCGCGATGATCGTGGCCGTGGACCCGGTGGACTTTAAGTTGACGTCAGCGTTGGGTTTCGGCGCCACCCACACCGCCTCCAGCGCCACCGAGGCCCTCGAACTGGTGCGCGAACTGACCCGCGGAACGATGGCCGACGCTGTGGTGGTCTCCCCGGCGTCGATCACCGCCGCCGACGTCGACGCCGCACTGGCGCTCACCCGCAAGGGCGGCACCTGCGTGCTGACGGGCCTGTCCTCGCCGCAGACAGTCTCCGCGGACATGAGAATCCAGGACTTTGTGCTGCTCAACAAGACCCTGTGCGGCACGATTTTCGGCTCCTGCAACCCGAAGTCGGATATCCCGCGGCTGGCCGCGCTCTACGCGTCCGGACAGCTGCTGCTCGACGAGATGATCACCCGCCGATACCGGCTCGAGGAGATCAACGACGCGTATCACGATCTGAACGAGGGGAAGCTGATCCGCGGAGTCATCGACTTCGGGATCGCCTGAGTGCCGATGCCGCATCCGCTGTCGGGTATCCGTGTCGTGGAGATCGGCGATCGGATCGCCGCCGCCTACTGCGGCAAGCTGCTGCGCGACGCGGGCGCCGACGTCATCGTCGTCGAACCTGAGGGCGGCTCACCGCTGCGGCGCAGCGGACATTTCTTCGACTATCTTGCGGGCGGCAAGCGCAGCGTCGTCGCCGCCGCCGGACAGGCGCAGCGGGTAGCGGCGGCCGCCGACATCGTTGTACTGGCCGCCAGCCCGGCCGAGGCCCGCCGGCGCGGAATCGACTGCCGGGCATTGCATACCGCCACGCCCGGCACGGTGGTGGTCACAGTGTCCAACTTCGGCTGGACCGGTCCGTGGGCGGAGTATCCGGCGACTGAGTTCACGCTGCAGGCATGGTGCGGCTCGACCGGGTCACGCGGTGAACCAGACCGCCCGCCGATCGCCGCCGGCGGGGACCTCGGGGAGTTCATCGCCGGGGGGTACGCGGCGTTCTTCGGCTTGGCCGGACTCTTCGGAGCAGCCGGCGCTCAAGTAGACCTCTCGGTGCTGGAGGCGATGTCGGCGTCGATGCAGACCTTCGGCTGGCTGCGCACCGACGTAGCGGGACTCACCTCGTTCAGCCGCTCCACCGAGGTCCCGTCAATTGAGAGGTGCAAAGACGGCTATGTCGGCATGTCGATGGCCACCGGCAAGCAGTGGCAGAGCTTCTGCGCGATGGTCGGTTGCCCGGAGTTGGCCGCCGACCTGACACTGGGCCTGCAATTGAACAGGTGGCGCAATCGCGACCGAGTCCGCGCCGCGATCGGACCCTGGCTGGCCGCCCACACCGTCGAGGAGATCGTCGAGCAGGCCGAGCGGTTCCGGGTACCGATGGCGGCGATCGGCAACGGCGCCACCCTGCCGCTGATGGACCACTTCGTGGCACGCGGAACCTTCCTGGACAACCCGGCCGGCTTCCGCCAGCCGAGGCCGCCCTGGCTGATGAGCGCGGCCCAGCCGAAGCCACTCGCCCCGGCGCCGCGGCCCGGGGATCTGACGGATCCGTGGCCGCCGCGCAAACCTGTCACGGTCGCAACGGATCCCGTCCCGATGTCCCAGGCGCTACAGGGGCTGCGGGTGGTCGACCTGACAGCGTTCTGGGCCGGACCGGCCGCCAGCCAGCTCTTCGCGATGCTCGGCGCGGATGTGATCAAGGTGGAGTCCTGCCGGCATCCCGACGGCATGCGCTATTCGGGGACGCTGCGCACCGGGGTGGCGGACTGGTGGGAGTACAGCTGGGTCGCCCACGCGGTCAACACCAACAAGAGATCGCTGACGCTGGACCTGCAGACCGCCCGTGGCAGGGAACTCGTCGGCGCCCTGATCGCGGATGCGGACCTGGTGATCGAGAACTTCCCGGCGCGGGTGATGGAGAATCTCGGGCTGGACTACGACACGCTGCGGGGGATCAACGAGAATCTGATTGTGGTGCGGATGCCCGCCTTCGGACTGGACGGCCCGTGGCGCAACCGCGGCGGCTTCGCCATGACCATGGAGCAGATCGCCGGACTGGCGTGGATCACCGGCTACCCCGACGACGTCCCGACCGCGCCGCGCGGCCCATGCGACGGTCTGGCCGCGGTGCACGCCGCGTTCGCCGCGCTGTGCGCGGTGGAGTTCCGCCGCCGCACCGGGAGCGGCCAGCTGGTCGAGGTACCGATGATCGAGACCGTGCTGAACGCCACAGCCCGACAGGTCATCGAGTTCGATGTGTCCGCAACGGTTTTGACCCGCAACGGAAACCGCGGCCATGGCGTGGCTCTGCAGAACCTCTACGCCTGCGAAGGTGACGATACGTGGATCGCCGTCAGCGTGCGCGATGACTCCGACCGGGCGGCCCTGGCCGCGCTACTGGGGCAGCGGGAGATCGACGACGCCGGACTGGCCGACTGGTTCGCCGACAAGCCACTCGCGCCCACCGTGCAGGCGTTGCTCGACGCCGGGGTGCCCGCCGCGCCGGTGGTGTCGCCGACCGAGATCGGCGACAACCCGCAGCTGCAGACCCGCAGATTCCTGGAGACCCTGCAGCATCCGCGGGTGGGCCCGGTGCGCTACCCGCGACCGCCGATCGCCCCGGCGAACGGGGGTTTCGTGACGCGGCCGGCACCAACCCTCGGCGAGCATAACCGGGAGGTGCTGTGCGGACTGCTGGGTGTCAGCGCCGAGGAGTTCGCTCAGCTCGAACGCGACGCGGTGATCGGCACCTCGCCGGTGCGGTGAATCCAGTCGCGGCGGTTGAGCCGCCAGGTGCGCCGCGCGTAGTCGAGCTCGCTGTAGGGCCACTGGGTGACGATGCGCCCCGACGGCGAGCGGAAGTAGCTGTCGCACCGCGTCCACACGCTGCGTTCCAAGTCCGCCGACAGCTCGTCGTTGAAGCGCCGCTCGGCCTCCGGGTTGACGTCGAGCGAGCCGCCGCGGCGCGCCAGCAGGCTCGCCGCGCTGGCCACCAGCCGCGAGGCGGCCTCCAGCACATAGATGATTGAGTTGCCGGCCTGGTTCGTGTTGGGGCCGTAGAGCATGAAGAAGTTGGGGAAGCCACTGACCGCCGTACCGAGGTAGGCGGTCGGGTCCGCACCCCAGCGGCGGTGCAGGCTCTGCCCGCCGCGGCCGATGACCTCGATGCCGGCCAGGTAGCTGCTGGTCTGGAACCCGGTGGCGCACACGATCGTGTCGACCTCGACGAGCCGACCATCAGCGGTCAAGACCCCGTCACGAGCCACCCGCTCAATGGACTCAGTGGTCAGGTCGACGTTGTCGCGCTGCAGCGCGCGGTAGAAGCCGTCACCGAGCAGCACGCGCTTGCAGCGGAACGGGTAGTGCGGGGTGAGCGCCTCGCGCAGGGCCGGGTCTGCGACTGTGGTGTCCAGGAAATCGGTGGCAACCTTTGAGCGTTCGGCGACGAGGGGGTCGCTGGACGCCGTCGCGGTGAAGTCGTGGAACTGCTTCCACACCTTCCAGCGCTCCCGGTAGGGCGCCCAGGGTGTGCGGCGGAACCCGGCCAACTCCTCGGCACTGAAGGGCCGATCGTCTTTGGGCACCATCCACGGCGGCGTGCGCTGGAACACGCTGACGCTCTTGGCCATTCGTGCGAGCTCGGGTACGACCTGCACCGCGCTGGCACCGGTGCCGACGACCGCCACCCGCTGACCGGTCACATCAGCACCGCGATCCCAGGCCGACGTGTGCATCACCCGTCCGCCGAAGTCGGATAGGCCCTCGATGGTCGGCAGCCTGGCCTCTCCGAACAGTCCGACCGCGCTGACGACCAGATCGGCCCGCTCGGTTTCGGCAGGTCGGCCGTCGCGGTGCACCTGCAATTCCCACTGGGCGGCGGCCTCATCCCAGCGCGCCTCGGTGACCCGGGTACCCAGCAACAGGTGCCGGCGCAGATCGAAATCATCGGTGACCTGCTCGAGATAGGCCAGGATCTCGGGCTGCTGGGCGTAGGTGCGGCTCCACCGGCGGTTGAGGGCGAAGGAGAACGAGTAGAGGTGGCTCGGGACGTCGCAAGCCGCACCGGGATAGATGTTGCGCCGCCAGGTGCCGCCCACCCCGTCGCCGGCCTCGAAAATGACCACGTCGTCCATCCCAGCCTGGCGCAGAGCGACGGCCGCAGCGATGCCGCCGAAGCCCGCCCCGATGATCGCCACCCGAGGAGCACGACCGCGCCGGGTCAGCCCGCGCAGCCGACCCATGGCGTACCGGGCCGATGCCGCATGCGCCCAGGTCCTCATCCGCGCAGCATATAATTCGACTCCTGCAGGAGGGTCTACTCCGCTCAGCGCTGCCGACCGTCAGGTCATAGCGAGCGCAGCCGGCGCACCCGGTCGGCCATCACCCGCACGGACACCGCGGCCATCGGGGCGAGCACCTCGAAGGCGTGCGGGCAGCCCGGATGCACGTGCAGTTCGGTCGGGACGCCCGCGGCGGCGAGCCGATCCGCGAAGTGGATGTCCTGCTCGTAGAACAGATCCAGATCCCCGACGTCGATGTAGGCCGGGGGCAGCCCGGACAGGTCCTGCGCCCGGGCCGGCGCCGCGTAGGGCGAGACATCGGGGTCCGCGCCCCCCAGCAGCGCAGCCCACCCGGTGCGGTTGTCGTCGTGGCTCCAGGTGAGCAGTGGTGCTAGCGCCGGGTCGGGCTCGGGCGTGCGATCGTCGAGCATCGGGTAGGCCAGCACCTGCGCGGCGATGGCCGGGCCGGCCCGGTCGCGCGCAAGCAGACAGACCGCCGCAGCCAGCCCACCACCGGCGCTGTCGCCCATCACCGCAATACGCGCCGGGTCCACTCCGAGCGCGTCGGCGTTGTCGACCAGCCAGCCCAATGCCTGATAGCAATCCTCGACCGGGGTGGGGTGGGGGTGCTCCGGGGCGATCCGGTAGTCCACGAGCAGCAGCGGAACCCCGCAGGCCGCAACGTAGCTGCGCGCGGCGGTGTCGTAGAGCGCACCGAGCTCGCCGAGGCCCAAGATCATCCCACCGCCGTGCAGATACAGCGCGGCGCTGCCTGGCGCCGCCAGCGCGGTGCTGTGGTACCAGTGCAGCGGCACCGTCGCACCGTCGGCGGCGGGCAGATCGAAGTGCCGCACCTCCACGCCGGGGATCTGCGGCAGCAGCGCGGACACCCCCTTGACCATCCGGCGGGCATTGCGCCGGCGGGCGGCGACGTCGCCGAGGGCCGGGGGGTCCTCACGGCGGGTGGGGGCCAGCACGGCCAGGCCCGCGGCCACCTCGGGATCGAGTTGCGGTGCCATCACCGCACCGCCTCGGCGATAACCTTCATCTGCAGGTACTCCTCGAAACCGGCCAGTCCCAGCTCGCGTCCCACCCCGGACTGCTTGTAGCCGCCGAACGGGGTGTCGCCGCGGTACCACACGCCGCCATTGATGCTGATCGTTCCGGCCCGGATGGCCGAGGCCACCCGCTCGGCGCGCTGCGGGTCGGCGCCGAACACCGTGCCGGAAAGTCCGTAGGGCGAGTCGTTGGCGATCCGCACCGCGTCGGCGTCCCCGTCATGGGCCAGCACCACCAGCACCGGCCCGAAGATCTCCTCGCGGGCCACCCGGGCGTCATTGGTGAGCCCGGCGATCACGGTCGGTTCGATGTAGAAACCCCTCGCGAGCCCCGGTGGGTGTCCGCCGCCGCAGGCGAAGGTGCCGCCCTCGGCCACGGCGAGGTCGAGATAACCCTGCACCCGGTCGCGCTGCCGGGCTGAGATCAGCGGGCCGCATACCGTCGCGGGGTCGGTCGGGTCGCCCACCGGCACGCCCAGCATGGTCGAGGCCGCCGCTGCGACGGCCGCGTCGTAGTGCTTCCGCGGTACCACCAGCCGGGTCGTCAGCGAACACCCCTGGCCGGCGTGGGTGCACACCGCCAAAGCGGCTCGCGCACAGGCGGAGTCGAGGTCGGCGTCGTCGAGCACGATAAAAGCCGACTTGCCGCCCAGTTCCAGGAACACCTTCTTGACGGTCTGCGCGGCCGCCGCCATCACCGCGCGGCCGGTGGCGGTCGACCCGGTAAACGACACCATGTCGATACGCGGGTCCTCGGACAGCTGCACACCCAGCCTATGGTCGGCCGAGGTGACGATGTTGACCACTCCCGGCGGGAAGTCGGTGTGCTCGGCGATGATGCGACCTACCTCAGCAGCGCACCACGGGGTGTCGGGGGCGGGCTTGAGCACCACGGTGTTGCCGGCGGCCAGAGCCGGCCCGATCTTGGCCAGATTGAGGTGGTGCGGGAAGTTCCACGGGGTGATCGCGGCCACCACCCCGAACGGTTCGCGCACCAGAGTGCGCCGGGTGGCGATGCCCATCGGGGCGGCCTCGCCCAGATCGGTGCGCCACCGGTAGTGCTCGGCGATATCGGCGGGGATGGCCAGATCGGCGATGGGGATCTCCAACTGACCGCGCCGGGTCAGCGCCACCGGGGCGCCGACCTCGGCGACGGTGATCTGCCGCAACTCCTCGAGGTGGTCGGTTAGCGCCCCGCGCAACTGGCGCAGACAGGTCACCCGGCACTCAACGTCGCGGCTCCAGTCGGTGTCGTCGAACGCGGACCGTGCTGCGGCGATCGCGGCGTCCATGTCTGCGGCGGTGCCGTCGGCCGCCCCGCCGAGGGGCTGCTCAGTCGCCGGGTTGATGGTGGTGAAGACCCCGCCGTGTCCGGCGGTCAGTTCGCCGTTGATGAGCAGCGGGGTCCGCATCCTCCGATCCTGCCACTCACCGGCGGCGGTGGTGTACGCGACGGCTCCCTCATCCCGCGCTCCGGGAGCGCGCGGCGCACCGCCGCTAGACCAGCACCGGCGTGGACGGGGTGAACACCACCGGCATCGCCTCCAGTCCGCTGACGAAGTTCGCCGGCCGCAGCGGCAGCCGTGCGTCGTCAGCCAGCCGCAGGTCGGGCAGGCGCTGAAGAATCTTGCGGGTCATCGTGCTCAGCTCCAGCCGGGCTAGTTGATTGCCCAGACAGAAGTGCGTTCCGAAGCCGAATGCCATGTGGCTGTTCGGGTTTCGGTCGATACGGAAGTTCTCTGGATCACCGAATACGGACTCGTCGAAGTTCGCCGCCTCGAACAGCAGCATCATCTTGTCGCCTTCGCGGAGCTGCGTGCCGTGGAACTTGGTGTCAGCCGTGGCCATCCGGCACATGTTCTTCACCGGTGAGGTCCAGCGCAGCATCTCTTCCATCGCGCCCGGTATCAGTTCACGGTCGGCGAGCAACTGATCCCACTGATCCCGATGCCGCAGCAGCTGTTCGGTACCGCCCGACAGCGTGTGCCGGGTGGTCTCATCACCGCCGATCAGGATCAGCAGCGTCTCGTAGAGGATCTCGTCATCGGAGAGCTGCTCACCGTCGACCTCGGCATTGACCAGGATCGAGAACAGGTCATCGGTCGGCTCGGCGCGACGCTTGACGATGGTCTCCATGG
>Ga0209829_10001535_pt1 | contig 18494 bp, 14 predicted proteins | sample C_140205_EF_Meta_FD_187311 | JGI IMG/M metagenome (GOLD analysis project Ga0209829, IMG submission 187311) | Freshwater microbial communities from Lake Croche, Canada to study carbon cycling - C_140205_EF_MetaG (SPAdes) (version 2) | ecosystem: Environmental > Aquatic > Freshwater > Lake...
ACTTTATAAAGAATTTAATTCTTAAATAATGACATTTTTTAATATTTCAAGTTTTCAATTTTCGAAAAGTATAGAACTTTTTTTGATATTTTCTAAGCGAGATTTAAGTGTTAGATTTAAACAAACTTCATTAGGAATGATTTGGGCAATTATTCGGCCCATTTCAACGATGTTTGTTTTTCTGTTTGCTTATAAAAATGTTACTAATATTTCTAATATTTCAGGTTATCCCATTCAAATTGTTATTTACTCGGGCATATTGTTTTGGAATTTATTTGCTACTAGTTTCCAATCAGTCAGTAACTCTATATTGATTAGTAGCAATTTAATATCAAAAGTATATTTTCCTAGAATGATAATTTTGTTTTCAGCAATTGCTGTTTCATTAATTGATTTTCTTTTTGGACTTCTTGTTTATTTTGTACTTGCCATTTATTTTAAAATCAATATATCTGCCTATATATTTCTATTACCAATTGTTATATTGGTTACTTTATTTATTAGTATCGGATTAGGAGCTCTCATAGCATCTTTTTCAGTTCGTAAGAGAGATCTTTTACAAGTAATTCCTATTATTGTTCAATATGGATTTTTTGTTACCCCTATTGTTTATACATCTTTAGAATTTTATTTAAAACCTTGGTTTAAAATATATACGTTTATTAATCCTTTGGTAGGTTTGGTAGAATTTTTCAGGTTTACATTAATCAGCGGATATCAAGTACTGTCATTAACTGAAATATTAATTTCTGTTTTTTCATCGTTTTCAATTTTTATCTTTGGTTTATCAGTTTTCCATTTCAAAAAAGACACATTTGTTGATCACCTATAATGAATAGTATAGTTTCAGTTTCTTCGATTTCTAAAAAATATAAACTCTCCTCAAAAAAAAAGGAGGTTACTCAAACTTTTTTTAATAAAATTTTCAAAAAAAAGGTAATTGATGAATATTGGGCTGTTAATGATGTTTCATTTTCCTTGAACAAGGGGGATAAATTGGGAATAATAGGCAATAATGGAGCCGGAAAATCGACCTTATTAAAAATATTAAGTAAAATCACAAAACCGACCACTGGAAAGGTTGATATTAAAGGTAAAGTGGCTAGTTTATTAGAAGTTGGCACAGGTTTCCACCCAGAGCTTTCGGGAAGAGAAAATATTTATTTGAATGGGGCCATTTTAGGGATGACTAAAAGTCAGATTAACCAGCAATTCGATGAGATTGTAGAATTTGCCGGAGATCAAATTATTAAATTTTTAGATACTCCTGTAAAGCGCTATTCTTCTGGTATGTATGTTAGGTTGGGTTTTGCCATTGCAGCTCACTTAGATCCCGATATATTAATTGTAGATGAAGTCCTTGCCGTTGGAGATGCAGATTTTCAAAAGAAATCTTTGGGTAAAATGAAAGAAGTTGCCTCTAATGATAAAACTATATTATTTGTGAGTCATAATTTAACTGCAGTGGCTAATTTGTGTAATAAAACATTGCATTTAGAAAGAGGATACGTAAATCAATTTGGTGAAACAGGTGAAGTTTTGAATAATTATTTATCTGCTTTGCAGAATAATTTATTTGAGCAAAGCTTTGACCATATTAATTTTGCTCCAGGTAATGATTTAGTAAGGCTCAAATATGCGAAACTAACACCCACCTTATTTGGAAAACAATTAATAGCTGATGTTAGAAGTTCATTAAAAATAGATTTAGAATTTTGGAATTTAGTAGACAATCAAAATTTAAACATAAGTTTACACGTTTTTGCTAGCACAGGTGAATGTATTTTTAATGTAGGATCGTCATCCGATTTATTGAATAAAGGTGTGATTCAAGCTAGCTTAGCTATACCCGGATATTTTTTAAATGACGGTAACTATCTTGTTTCTTTTATGGTAGTTAAAGATAAATCAATAGTTCTATATAATTTTGAAGAAGTATTTAACTTTGAAATAGCTGATTATCGGGAAGATACAAATTGGTATGGCAAATGGCCAGGCTATGTTCGTCCCCAATTCGATTTTTCAATCCAACAAGTTTCTCTAAAATTATAATGTTACATGTAACTAAGTCTTTTTTGCCAGATTTAAAAGAATATGTAAAGTATTTGGAGAAAATTTGGGATTCCCATCACTTAACTAATGATGGCCCCTTTGTCAAGGAATTAGAATATAAATTAGGTGAGTATCTTGAAGTAGAGAATTTTATTTTTGTTTCAAATGGTACTATTGCATTGCAATTGGCTATAAAAGCTTTAGGGTTAACAGGAAATATATTAACCACACCATTTTCTTACTGTGCCACAACGAATGTTCTAATTTGGGAAGGTTGTCAGCCCATATTTGTGGACATAGATCCTAATTCACTCACAGTTAATTCGGCACAAATTTCAACTACAACAGATTTAAATTCAATAAATGGGATTCTTACTACGCATGTCTATGGCAATTGTGGTGATCTAGAAAAACAAGAAAATATTTCCAACGAATTAGGAATTCCCCTCATATATGATGGCGCTCATGCTTTTGGCGTTAAATATAAAGGTCGGTCTATTTTTAATTACGGTACAGTAAGTACTTGTAGTTTTCATGCGACTAAAGTATTTCATACCATTGAGGGAGGAGCTGTTATGACAAATGACCATAAACTAGCTGATAAAATTCGAGGAATAAGAAGTTTTGGGCATAAAAACGATGATTATTTTGACATTGGTATCAATGGTAAAAATTCAGAATTTCATGCAGCTATGGGATTAGTTAATTTTAATCATTTTTCAACCATTAAACAACACAGAGAAGTATCAAGTTTACTCTATGATTCTTTATTGCATGAGCCGGTTATTAAATACTTGTACAATCCAGATCTAGAAAGAAATTTTAGTTATTATCCAGTCATTTTTACATCGGAAAAGATCTTATTGCAAGTCACAGAAAAACTCCATAACAATCAAATTTATCCTAGACGTTATTTTTATCCATCCTTAAATAATTTACCCACTTTATCTGGAATTAGATGTACTAATTCAGAGGATATCTCTAGACGCATATTATGTTTACCATTGTCAGCGAATATATCGGAAAATGACATAATTAAAATTTCATCCATCATAATGAGTTCACTATAATTGAATCTTGATGTATTTATTGATTTTTATTTCTTTTATTTTACTTAATTATAAAATTTCTTCAAAAGTTTCGAATAAATCATTTGAAGAGATTATGATTTTGGGGTTTTTATTTTATTCATCTAGTATTATTCTTTCAGGATATTTATTGTCAGAATTTAATTTTTGGAATTCTAGAATTTTGTGGTCTATAATTCCTTTTTTCTTCTCTTATTTTTTATATGTGTTATTTAATAAGGAAATATTCCATTCGGTTATTACTAATAGATCAGCATTTAAAATAACAGGAAGTACAATTCAATCCATCCATTTAGAATTTTCCAAAATGGACTTATTTGAAAGAATCATTTTCTCGATTCTTTTTTGGACGATTAGTATTCTTACTATAATTCAAGTGTATTTAATATTTTATACTCCACCCAATGAATGGGATAGTATGACAGGGCATTTAAATCGAATTTTATATTTCTTGAACAATGGAACTACGGAGCATTTTATCGGCACCAACTTTAATATTGACACGTATCCCAAAAGTTTTTGTTCAATTCAGGTATATCCCTTTTTGATGAGTGGTTACAACGAGCATTTCTTTAAACTACCTAATTATGGTTCATTTTGGTTGATTTGTTTTGGTACTTATGGGATATTAAAACAATTGGGTGCTTCTTATAAATCTAGGTTATTGGGAAGTCTGATCGTTTTTTTGTCACCTAACATAATTATGCAATCTATATTGACTGATACCGACATAGTTTTAGGTGCATATTTAGTAAGTATAATTTATCTTTTATTGGCCTTTAAAAATACCCAAAAAATCATTTATATCTATTTTTTAGGACTGGCCTTTGGATTAGCATTAAGTCACAAAATCACTTTTGTTTTTTCGTTTTTACCATTATTAATAATTTACGCTCATACATTTTTTTATAGGGCTTATCATAATTTATGCAATAAACTTAAACACCTATTTTATGCGCATATGTTAGGTTTAATTTTGATTGTGGCACCTACTGGTTATATTGCAAACTTTAAGTATTACAATCATCCAATTGGTCCAGAAGTTGCCACTAAGCATCAATCAGTTGAACGTGCTGGTAGTTTAAATAATTTGATCATTCAAGGTTCTAGAAATGTACTTAGGTATTCTTTTGACATATTAAATTTAGATGGCTTGAGAAATTGGCCTTATATTGAAGAAAAACAAATATTGTTAAAATCAAATTTGGCGAAATTAGATCAATTTTTTAATATAGGTTTAGAGAAAACGACTGATTTTACCATTATTCCATTTCGATTTAATCGTAGATTCGAAAATTTTAATGGGAGTCCTATATATGGTTCTTTGTTTATCTTATTAATATTGCCATCTATTTTTATTTTTTTCAAAAGGCCCAAATTAAACAATGGAATATTCTTATTAGCTTTTGTGGTTCATTTTTTCATTCTAGCTTATTCAGCTCCTTATGATCCTTGGAAAGGTAGGTATATGATTAGCTCATTGATTTATATTGTTCCTTTTTTTGTTTATATAGCTGATTATTATTTTTATCATTCACCCAACCGATTAAATAAATTTTTCTTTGTTTTTACTGTTCTAATCATTTCTATTTCTGCCTTATCGACTCTTGTTTTAAATTTGAGAGCTTTGCCTTTCGATGCTTATGGTAAGAAATCTATTTTAAGATTAAATCGGATAGAGGCTCTTACTGTCTCTAGGCCTGATATTACTACGGCATATATAAATTTTGAAAAGTTAGTTCCTGTTAATGCTATAGTAGCTTTAGGGACTATTAATGACGATTATGAATATCCATTGTGGGGAAAAGATTTTAAAAGAAAATTAATTCCAATAAACCCATTTGGCGAGGGATTAAAAAATATTCCTAAGGAAGCTCAATATTTATTTTTCGCGGCAAGTGTGATTAAACCTTTTAAAACAGATATCAGATTAGGAACTCATCTGGGAATGACAAAAGGTATAATGGTTCCAGGAGAAGATTATTATTTAAGAAAATTATTTTAAGTTTTTTGTTTTTTCTTTTGAGCAGAAGGAAACAATATATTGTTTAAAATCAATCGATAGCCCGGAGAATTTTTATGCAAATTTAAATCAGTATGTTCTTCATTTACAAAATGTTGATAGTCTTCTGGATCATGTCCTCCTAAAAAACAAAAAAAACCTTTTCCTAAAGTTCCATATAAATATTTTACTTCTTCTAATTTTTGATTTTCTGCTAGTATGATAATATTAGGTTTTATTTTAGATGTTGAGAACGATGTAGTTTGTCCCATAAATCCGTGAATAATTTTCTCATGATTTTGATTTAACATACTTGGTATTAAATCATTTTTTGAGGAGAAATCATTTAATTCAAAAAAATCTAACTCTTCTGTAATTTTTCGAGGCGAATAATTAGGTGAGGCATCTATATCTGAGAATTCATTTACTCTCGGATTAGTGTATATATTAAAGTTAGTAAATGCTAATGTTTCTTGAAATTTCAAGTTATTATTTATGTTTTCGGATGTAGGATCACCGTCTAAACTATTTTCAATTATATCTAATTCAGAACTGGCTAAAGAAATATCAAATGTGTCTGTCGCCGTACACATTGCAAACATATAACCTCCGCCAATAATAAATGATTTTAGCATTACTGTGATTTTGTTCTTTAATAGTGATACTTTTTTAAAGCCATTTGATTTAGCCATATTTCGATCTTCCATTAATTGATTTTGATACCAAAATTGATCTTTTTGAGTGAACATTTTACCCATTTGTCCTGTAAAATCTTCATGATGTAAATGAATCCAATCAAATTCTACAAGACGTCCATTTAATATATCTTGATCGTATATTATTTCAAATGGTATTTCAGCATATTTTAAAGCCAATGAAACAGCGTCATCCCATGGGGATGCTGATGCTGGGGAGTATAAAGCTATTCTTGCAAATTTATTTAAAATGACAACTTCAAAATTATTGTTAAAAGATGCAAGTTCATTAACTAACAATGTGGATTCACGTTCATTTAGAATTTTACAGGTGATACCTTGACTTACTATTTTCTCATACAAATTGTCATCATAATTAATTAAAAAGGAGCCTCCCAAATAATTTAAGCACCACTTTATTTCGTTCTGACCATTTTTTAAATGATTGTATATGATTCCATATGATTTCAAGTGATTTTTTTGTGTATTATCCATGGGTATTAAAATACTTTTAGCATTTAATACATCTAAATTCAACATAAATATGATTAATGGATAAATTAGGTACTTCATTGGTTTTTGTACAAGTCAAATATGTAATAAATTGCAATCTAAAATTATAATTTAGGTAACCAAAATGAATTTAAAAGAAAATGTATTTGAGGGTCTGAGGTCTATAAAAAGTAATTTATTAAGAACGATTTTGACATCTCTGATTATTTCACTCGGAATAACTTCATTAGTTGGCATTTTAACGGCTATTGATGGAATTCAAAGCTCAGTGGACAATTCTTTTTCTGGATTAGGGGCTAATTCTTTTGATATTAGAAATAGGGCCGCTATGCAAATCAGAAGAGAAGGCCAAAAAGAAAAAAAATTCAAAAATATAGATTATCGACAAGCTTATCGATATAAAGTTTTATTCAACGAAAAAGGTAATGTTTCCTTAAAAACGAATGTTTCATTTAATGCGATAGCAAAATATCAGTCTAAAAAAACCAATCCTAACTCTAGGTTAATGGCTATTGATGACAATTTTTTAGATCTAAAAGGATATAAAATTAGTATAGGCAGATCATTTTCGACTAACGAATATAATAATGCAATCAATGTGTGTATTTTAGGAGTGGATGTCATTGATCAACTATTTGAAAAAGAAAGCCCTATCAATAAAGAAATCATCGTGAGTGGCATGAAAATGAAGGTGATTGGCATATTATCAAAAAAAGGTAATATGATGGGTGGGGGAGATGATCGGGTAATTATGGTTCCCTTAGAAACTGGAAGAAAAATGGCAGTGGGTCGTCAATTAAATTTTGATATAACTACATCGACATTGCGTATTGTCAATTTTGATGATTTTATGGAAGAAGCTAGAGGAATTATGCGAAAGGTGCGTATGGATCCTATTGGACAAAATGATTCTTTTTCCATTGATCGTTCGGACTCGATTGCAAAAAGTTTTGAAAGTATCACTTCCACATTACGTGTGGGAGGATTTGTTATTGGTTTTATTACCCTTTTAGGGGCTGCTATAGCTTTAATGAATATCATGATGGTTTCTGTGAGTGAACGTACAAGGGAAATTGGCATAAGAAAATCTTTAGGTGCGACTCCTGCTCGTATTCTGCAGCAGTTTTTGATAGAGGCCATTGTTATTTGTCTTATAGGTGGAATTGGAGGTATCATGATGGCGATTCCTATCGGTAATTTGATTGCCCAAGGCATTAGTTCTGGAAAAGCTAGTTTTATTATCCCTTGGCTTTGGATGACCGTTGGTATTATTATTTGTATACTAGTTGGCTTATTTTCAGGAATTTATCCTGCTTACAAAGCTTCCGAGATGGACCCTGTGGAAGCTTTACGATATGAATAGATAAGTTTATCTTGCCTTATTTTTTGTAAAAGCGGATTTGAAACGCTACTTTTATATTGCAAATTTTATTCTATTTGCCCAGATGGCGGAATTGGTAGACGCGCTGGTCTCAAACACCCGTGGGTGCAAGCCCGTGCCGGTTCGACTCCGGCTCTGGGTACAGCCTCTCAAGTAATTGAGAGGCTTTGCCTTTTATAACATTTTTGAAAGTTCTAATTTCCATTTCTCATAATATTCAACCGTTTTATTTTTGTTTTGATCAGGCAAAATTTCTGATAGGACTTTAATTGAATTTATACCTTCTTGAACTGAATTATAATATTTGGCACCAATCCCTGCTCCAAGAGCAGCTCCATATGCTCCATCAGAATCTAAAAGCTGAATAGGTACATTAGAAGCATTAACAATCGTAGATGAAAAAATAGAACTTAAATACATGTTTGAAAATCCAGCTTTTATCTTTTGGGGAATGATACCCGAGGAGCTTAATAACTCTAAGCCATAAACCATTGAAAAGGCTATTCCTTCCTGAACCGATCTAGAAATCTCATTTCTCTGGTGTCTATTAAAATCTAAATTCCTAAAACTTCCGCCAATCATTTTATTATTGAAAATCCTTTCGGCACCATTTCCATAAGGAAAGCAAAGTAAACCATTGGATCCTATATTGGAATTTGAAGCAAAATTATTTAAGTCAGAATAACTATGGTTTGGAAAAAAATTATCTTTTAACCATCGATTCAAAATACCTGTTCCATTGATACACATCAATACACCTATTCTACGTAATTCCTTTGAGTAATTTACATGTGCAAATGAATTTACCCTGCAATTAGGATCATATTTTAACTCTGAACTAATTCCATAAATAACACCCGAGGTGCCAGCCGTTGTAGCTATTTCGCCAGGTTCTACTACTCCAAGTGATAATGCATTATTAGGTTGGTCTCCAGCTTTGTAGCTTATGTAGACTTTAGGAGATAAGCCTAATTCGGCAGCTATTTCTTCACTTATTTGACCATGATTTTCGAAAACTTGCCTAATTTCAGGAAATAAAGAAATGTCAAATTTGTAATAAGCCAACAAATCTTTAGAAATTTCATTGTTTTGAAAATCCCAAAATATCCCTTCTGATAAAGCTGAAATTGTAGTCGTTAATTCTTGTGTGAATTTATAAGAAATGTAATCACCTGGTAACAGGACATGATTTATTTGTTCATAAATATGAGGCTCATGTTCTTTTACCCAAGCTAACTTTGAAGCGGTGAAGTTCCCAGGAGAATTTAATAGATTATTTAATGTTTTTTCTTTTCCTAAAATTTCAAATGCATGATCGCCTATACTAGATGCTCTAGAATCACACCATATTATTGATGGTCGTAAAACTTGTTTATCTTTATCTAAAATAACTAGGCCATGCATTTGATAAGAAATACCAATAGCTAAAATGTCTAATGGATTATATTTTTGTGTAGCATTAGCCATTTTGATTACTTGCTTAACACAATACCACCAATGTTCAGGATTCTGCTCTGCAAAACCAGGAGAAACAGAAATAATTTCATTCTCATTTTCAGGAAAAGAGCAAGTATGAATTATTTTTTTTGTAGATGCATTTACGACACTTAATTTTATAGATGAGGTGCCAACATCAATGCCACATAAAAGCATAATTAGATATGTTAAAAATTAGAATTAAAAATCATCAGGTTAATAACCACTTTCAATTGTCTAATATAAGAATAAATGTTTTACCAGGGGAAATATTTGCATTAATTGGAAAAAGTGGAAGCGGCAAAAGTACTATAGCGAAACTGGCTGTAGGTTTATTGCCCAATGAATTTTATAGCATTATTATTAATGGTAAAGAATTGAATGATCATAATGAAAGGTTAATTCCTCAATTTTTCAAAGCAGGGTACTTGCCGCAAAACTTACATTTAAAACCTTTTCATACAGTACTTGATTTTTTGAATATTATTTTTCAAAAATCTATTTCTCCTCAAAAAGAAATTAAAAAATATGTAAAGATTTTTCATTTGGAAAAAATAATACATACTCAAGTCATTAATTTATCAGGTGGCGAAAAACAAAAATTAGGTATATTGAACGCAATTAGTGAACCCATTGAATATTTGGTATTGGATGAACCATTTAGTCAATTAGATACCGAACAAAAATTAGAATTTTCTTCTATCATCAAAGCGATTATAGAATTTAAAAATATTCCTTGTTTATTAATAACGCATGATTTGTCAGATGTATTAAAACTAAGTCATTTGATAGGAATTATTAACCAAGGTAAAATCATATTAAATGGAGATTTACAAAAATTTATTAAGAGCGAAAATAAAACCGTTATTAATTTAAAAAATGCCTTGTTTCAATGGCAAGAATCGAATCAATTGATCATTGAAAATTTGAAAATGCTTTAAATTTTAGTGCGTTATTCGTTGTAATTTTCACGAATTCGTCCACATGGATCTCAAATAAATCAGCAAGTTTTTGAGCGATTAATCTTAAGTATTGTGGATGGTTTGGTTTTCCTCTAAATGGGACAGGTGTTAAGTAAGGTGAATCTGTTTCTAATACTATATAGCTTAAGTCGATGTGCCTTATGCTTTCAAATAGATTTGTGTTTTTGTACGTAATAACTCCACCAATACCCAGCGCATAGCCTAATTGAGTCAGTTTTGAAGCTTCAGATGCATCACCTGAAAAGCAATGAATTATACCTGTTAAATCATTGAATTCTTTCATAGATAGAATCGAAATCAAATCGGCATATGCTTTCCTACAATGTATGTCGACCCAAATATTCTCATTTAACGCCCAATGGCATTGTGTTTTGAAAGCTTCTATTTGTTCATTTTTGTAGGTAATATCCCAATAATAATCTAGGCCAATTTCACCAACAGCTAAAAATTTCGAGTATCCTAAATATGATTTTAAGTTGGCCAATTGATCTAAATAATCTGTCTTAACGTACGTTGGATGTAGACCTATCATAGGTTTACAAAGCAAAGGGTATGATGTTGATAATTTCAAAAGTGAATCAAACGTTTCTACATCACAATTAGGTAACCAAACTTCTTTTATTCCCGCGTCAATTATTTGTTTTATATTGGATTCTATATCTACAGTAAATATTTCGTCGTAGAGATGAGCGTGCGTGTCTATCATAAAGTTTTAAATTCAAAATTGTTTTGTGTACAATATTCTAAAATTGGTTCTAGGATGTTACTTAATATCGGAAATGCTTTTTTACTATCATGAAAAATTAAAATGGAACCATTTTTGATATTTTTCTTTGCAGATTTTATAATCGAATTTGGATTATTATTTCGGTTATAATCGCCCGAAATGAAAGTCCACATATAGATCTTGGTATAGTTGATTAATTTAGTATAAATAAAATAGTTAATTCTGCCATATGGTGGTCTAAAACCGATGGAACTTGTACCAAGTTGTTTAATTACATTTTCGCATTGCAAATATTCATTGAAGTATTCATTTGAATTAACATGCCAAGAATTTACATGATTCATCGTATGATTGCCAACTTTATGCCCGTCCAACAAAATTAGCTTGGCTAATTCTGGATTTGCTATTAAATTTTTTCCAATACAAAAAAAAGTAGCTTTTGCCTTATATTTGGTAAGAAGATCTAACACATAATTGGTAATTTCGGGGGTAGGCCCATCATCAAAAGTTAAATAAATTGTTTTTCTGATTTCTAAATCATTATTTTTCCAAATGAGTTTAGGAAAAACAAACTGTAAAAATCTTGAGATTTTATTAATAAACATGAATTAGATTTATATGTCGCAAATTACTAGTTCCACTTCAGAAAAAATAATTTTAGGTATTGATCCTGGAACAAGGTTTTTGGGATATGGGTTGATAAAAATTAACAAAGAAAAAATTACTATTTTACAATATGGAATTTTGAATCTGACCAAATACACTACACAGGGAGCTAAGTTTCTTAAAATTCATGAAAAAGTACTTGGTATTTTAGAGGAATTTTTACCTGATGAAATTGCGATTGAAGCTCCTTTTTTTGGAAAGAATGTACAGTCCATGTTAAAACTAGGTAGAGTCCAAGGTATGGTCATGTCATTAGCGTTTTCTAAGAATATTCCTGTCTCAGAATATGAGCCAAAAAAAATTAAGCAATCTGTTACAGGAAATGGTAATTCATCCAAGGAACAGGTGGCTAAAATGGTTGAGGTCATTGGAAATATTAAATTAGATTCAAAGCTCTTTGATGCAACCGACGCTCTAGGAATTGCCATTTGTCATCATTTTCATAATAACAATCTAACTTCTACCCTAAAAGGAACAAAAAAAGGTTGGGGCGCATTTGTCACTGAAAATCCTTTGAGAGTTAAATAACAGACTTCATTTGTAATCGTAATTCATCTATCGTATTGGTAGGAGAATAGCAAGTTTCCCCAATACATAAATAAAAATTATTAGAGTCATCATTCAGCAAAGGTGTGAAATTTAACATCATTTTATCTATTGGAAATTCAATTTGCTTGAGCTGCTCGTAAGCAATAAAATTCGAATTATATTTTACCCATGCTTTAGGGTATTCAATGAAATCAGAATAAATTTTCAGCCAATTGCAGAAATATAATGGATTGTTTATGGCTGAATCCATGATATTTTCAAGCATTTCATTCGCTTTTAATGTGTATTCGGGGATTTGCTTAATAAACCCTATTTTGAATAAGCATTCGCATAAAATAGAATTAGACGATGGCATAACAGAGTCATTTAATTCATATTTTTCAGCTATAAGCTCTTCTGATAAATTGGAATAAAAATTAAAAAAAACAGATTTTGATTTTTTTGACTTAAAATTATCAAGAATTTCAGCTAAGCATTGATGGGCTTTAGTCATGAAAATTACTTCGCCGCTTACTTCATACAAATCGATATAAGCTTTTGATAAAAAAGCCATGTCATCTAAAAATGCAATGATTGGTTTGCTTGAATATTTAACCTGATGTAAGTAGGTGCCATTTACAAAACAATATTTTTCAATTTGCTTGATTAATGATTTTGCTAATTCAAAATATGTTTGATTATCGACTGATAAATAGGCTTGAATCAAAGAGGAAACTAAAATAGCATTCCAAGATAAAATTTGTTTTGTATCTGTATTCGGTTGTACCCGATTGGATTTGAAATTTTTCAATAATTGCAATGGCTCACTAAATGATTTATTGCTTATGGGGGAAATTTTGTAAAGTATATTTTTATTATTTTCCCAGTTTCCAGTAGTTGTGATTGAAAAGTGATGATAAAATTCTTGATGAAATTTATAAGGTACGATTGAATTTAGTTCTTTAAATTCCCAGGTATAATATTTGCCTTCTTCGCCTTCACTATCGGCGTCAATGGAAGAATAAAAGAGTCCATTTTCTCCTCTTAGTTGAGCATTTAAAAAATCAATGGTTTCTGAAACAACTTCTTTATATAATTCTAATTGGGTTTTAGAATAAGCCAATGAATACGTATTTATTAATTGGACATTATCATACAGCATTTTTTCGAAATGCGGGCAGAACCATTCAGAATCTACAGAATACCTTGAAAATCCACCTTCAACTTGATCATAAATGCCACCCTGAGCCATTTTTTGTAAATACACATGATAGAGTTCGCCGACACCTAATTTTAAATATTCACTATTGGGAAGATTAATTAAAAAATCAATTAAGCAAGGTAAAGGAAATTTAGGAGCTTGATTAATTCCACCAAAAACAGGGTCTAATGAATGTTTGATTTTTTGAAATACGTTGGCCAAATAGTTTTGATTAGAACTTAACTTAAATTTGTTGAAATCTAAATTATTTTCATTTAGGCTAACTGCAAACCCATGGGCTGATTTTTCTAACTCGTTTCTGTTATTCTTAAAGGCTTCATCAATTGATTTTAAAATAGATATCCAATTTTTTTTTGGGAAATAGGTTCCTCCATAAAATGGTTTCTTATTAGGCATTAAAAACACATTTAATGGCCATCCTCCTCTTATGCCCATTTTTTGAACAGCTTCCATATAAATCATATCAAGGTCAGGACGCTCTTCTCGGTCAATTTTTATATTAATAAAATGATTATTCATTAGATTAGCTACTTCATGATCTTCAAACGATTCATGTTCCATTACATGACACCAATGACATGCTGCATATCCAATGCTAATAATAATAGGTTTATCTTCTACTATTGATCGATTCAATGCCTCAATGTTCCATGCCTCCCAATTTACAGGATTGTCTTTATGTTGTAGTAAGTAGGTACTTACTTCATTTTTCAGTTTATTCATTAGTATAAAAATGTATTTGTATTTTTGAACAAATTTTAAATATGTTAGAAAGTAGAGATTTTGTAATTAATCCAGAAATAGCTTATTCCCCAGAACAATTACATCTATTCTTATTGTCAGAATTGGGTGCAAATCTATTGAATAATAGTCAATATCGAATTGAAAAAATTTCATTAGATGCAAGAAATAAAAATATAAAGGCGCTTGTAAAAATTGGATTTTATGATAAAAACTATGATTTTGCATCAGAACTTGGATCAGTTTTACCTACTTTAAAAAATACTAGCAAAAGGGTTATCATCATTGGAAGTGGACCTGCTGGATTATTTGCCGCAATTAAATTAATCGAATTAGGATTAAAGCCCATTATTATCGAACGAGGTAAAAATGTTCGTGATCGAAGGCGAGATATTGCAGCCATTAATCGTTTCAACTTGGTCGATACTAATAGTAATTATTGTTTTGGTGAGGGCGGCGCTGGCACTTATTCGGATGGTAAATTATATACTAGGAGTAAAAAACGAGGAGATATTAATTATGTTCTAAAGAAATTTGTTAGTCATGGGGCTGATGCAAATATTTTATATGAAGCGCATCCACATATAGGTACGAATAAGTTGCCTATGATCATTTCTTCCATGCGAAATGCCATCATCGAGGCAGGAGGGGAGTTCCATTTTCATCATCGAGTTACAGATTTACTTATCTACAATAATACTATTGTAGGTTGTCAAACCAATTTTCAAGATGATTTTTTGGGTGAAGCAACGCTATTGGCCACTGGTCATTCTGCTAGGGATATTTTTACCTTGTTACAATCTAAAAATATTTTTATAGAGCCTAAGCCTTTTGCTTTGGGAGTTCGCATTGAACATTTGCAAAGTTTTATTGATAAAAGCCAATATAAATTTAAAGATAGACCTTCCTTTTTACCGCCTGCATCATTTAGTTTGGTTGCAAAAACTATTTACAAAGGAAAGGAAAGAGGTGTTTTTTCATTTTGTATGTGTCCGGGTGGGTTTATTGTGCCGTCTGCCACGAGTCAAAATCAAGTGGTCGTTAATGGTATGTCTCCTTCCAGACGGGATTCTAAATTTGCCAATTCAGGAATAGTCGTTAGTATTTTACCTTCTGACCTTTCATCCTTTTCCCAACATGGTGCTTTAGCAGGAATGCAATTTCAGGAGGAATTAGAGAATAAGGCTAATGAATTGTCTGGTAGAACTCAAAAAGCTATTTCCCAGCTTACTAGTGATTTTATAAAATCCAATGCTAGTAAAGAAGATTTAGATACCTCGTATATTCCTGGTCTAATTCCTGGTGATATTCGAGAGTTCTTACCGGAATTCATTTCAGAACCACTATCAATAGGGCTTCAAGATTTTAATCGAAAAATACCTGGATTTTCTAGTCATATTGGTCAATTGATCGGGCTAGAAAGTAGAACGTCCTCTCCTGTCAAAATACCTAGAGATTCACAATCATTGGAACATATTGAAATTAAAAATTTATATCCTTGCGGTGAGGGTGCGGGTTTTGCGGGTGGAATTATGTCTGCTGCATTAGATGGTATTAATTGTGCGATTGCCATAGCTCATAAATTAAGCTAATACATGCATAAAGAATTAGATCAATTATGGCAATTAAACGATCAAGTTTCAGAGGATTTATCTGTTAAAAATAATGCGATATTAGCAGCTGTTGTAGCGATTATTTACCAACAAAATAATGGTGAAAGACTACTTTATTTAATTGAACGTAATACGTATGACGGTCACCACAGTGGGCAAATGGCATTTCCTGGAGGAAAGATGGATCCAGGGGAATCCAACCTAAAAGAAACGGCTATTCGTGAGGTGAATGAAGAATTAGGTATTCACTTAGATTTAGATACATTATTTCCTTTAAAACCTCAATGGGTTCATGTTTCAAACCATTGGGTACAACCTTTTTATGTAATTGTTTACGAAAAGCCAATTTTTACTTTAAATAAAAGAGAAATAAATTGTATTTTTGAAATACCAATTTCATTGTTTAGGGATTCCCAAATATTAACTTTTCACGAGTTAATTATTTTAGGCCAAAAAGTTTTTTCTCCTAAATTTCATAGTGTTGGTAAAGAAATTTGGGGAGCTACGGCTATTATTATATATCAGTTATTGATACGAAATGAGACGAAAATTAATTTTGATTAACATATGAATGATTCATTAGAAGGTGCTTTGCAGGATCAAATTGCGGTTGCGGGGATGTATGAAAATTGGTTCTTGGAATATGCTTCTTATGTTATTTTGGAAAGGGCGGTACCTGCCATTGAAGATGGCTTAAAACCAGTTCAACGCCGGATTTTACATGCATTAAACGAAATGGATGATGGTCGTTTTAATAAAGTAGCAAACGTTATTGGACAAACGATGCAATATCATCCGCATGGGGATGCTTCCATTAATGATGCTATTGTAAATTTGGGCCAGAAAGAATTACTTTTTGATTGCCAAGGGAATTGGGGAGATGTAAGAACTGGGGATAGTGCTGCCGCAGCAAGATATATAGAGGTCCGTTTGTCTAAATTTGCTAATGATGTGGTTTTCAATAATCAAACCACGCATTGGCAATTGTCATATGATGGTCGCAAAAAGGAACCCATCACCTTACCTATAAAATTCCCATTACTATTGGCTCAAGGTGTAGAAGGAATTGCTGTAGGTTTGGCTACAAAAATTATGCCTCATAATTTTTGTGAATTACTACAGGCTTCAATTGATTTACTTTCTAATAAACAAGTTAATTTATTTCCTGATTTTTTAACAGGAGGAATGATGGATGCAAGTTCCTATAATGATGGATTGCGTGGAGGAAAAATTAGAATAAGAGCTCGAATAGAAGAGTTTGATAAAAAAACTTTATTAATCAAGGAAATTCCTTTTAGCACGACAACTACCTCATTAATTGATTCCATCATTAAAGCTAATGATTCAGGTAAGATAAAAATCAAAAAGGTCATTGACAACACTGCAAAGGATGTTGAAATTCAGGTACAGCTAGCACCGGGAATATCTCCGGATGTTACAATTGATGCTTTATATGCGTTTACTGATTGTGAAATATCAATTTCTCCAAATGCCTGTGTGATTATTAAAGACAAACCCCATTTTGTAGGTATCGCTGAAATTTTAAGAGTTAGCACAAATCAAACTGTCGAATTATTAAGAGAAGAGTTAGAAATAAGGAAAAGTGAATTAATGGAAAAACTTCTTTTTAGTTCACTGGAAAAAATATTTATTGAAAATCGCATCTATCGAAAAATTGAAGAGTGTGAAACTTTTGAGTTAGTTATATCTACTGTAGATGAAGGTTTGGATCCATTTAAAAAGGATTTTTATAGGGAAATAACGGAGGAAGATATTTTAAGATTATTAGAAATACGCATTAAAAGGATTTCGAAATTTGACAGTTTTAAGGCTGATGAATCCATGCGGCGATTGGAAGAAGAGTTAAAAGAAGTCGAGGAAAACCTAGCTAATTTAATTAGATATGCCATTGATTATTTTAAGAATTTATTGCAGAAATACGGAAAAGGGAAAGAGCGCAAAACTGAAATAACAAATTTCAACACGATATCAGCTACAGTAGTGGCAGCAGCAAATCAAAAATTGTATGTTAATATGGTAGATGGTTTTATCGGATATGGTCTTAAAAAAGATGAATATGTGATGGATTGCTCAGACATAGATGATATAATAGTGATTAGATTAGATGGGACGTGTATCGTGACGAAAGTTCAGGAAAAGGTGTTTGTGGGCAAGGATATTCTTTATTGTAGTGTTTTTAAGAAAAACGATGATCGAAAAGTATTTAACATTTGTTATGCGGATGGAAAAACAGGAATAAGCTATGTCAAACGATTTAAAGTGACTTCCATTACGCGAGATAGAGAATATAAATTAGTAGGTAATCAGGCCAAATCTAAAATTACCTATTTTTCAGCCAATGAAAATGGGGAAGCTGAGGTTATTCAAATTAATTTAACGGCCAATTGCACAGCCAAAATTAAACAGTTCGATTATGATTTTGCAAAGTTAGCTATAAAAGGAAGGGAATCATTGGGGAATATGCTGACTAAATATCCGGTAAGGAAAATAATTCAAAAGTCAGCGGGTATATCGACATTAGGGGGTGTAGATATTTGGTATGATCACACGATAGGTAGATTAAATAGAGATCAGCATGGTAATCACATAGGTAATTTTGAGCCGAATGATTTCATTTTAGCAATCTATGCTAATGGGCATTATGAGCTAACTAATTTCGAATTAACGAATCGCTTTCCAGCGGAAGAAATTTTATATTTGAAGAGATTTATTCCTAAAAAGGTTATTTCAGCAATTTATTTTGATGGAAACAATAAAACTACTTACATCAAACGATTTAAATTAGA
>Ga0209829_10001536_pt1 | contig 18487 bp, 19 predicted proteins | sample C_140205_EF_Meta_FD_187311 | JGI IMG/M metagenome (GOLD analysis project Ga0209829, IMG submission 187311) | Freshwater microbial communities from Lake Croche, Canada to study carbon cycling - C_140205_EF_MetaG (SPAdes) (version 2) | ecosystem: Environmental > Aquatic > Freshwater > Lake...
GAGAGACCCGTAAGGTCTTTTGATTTTGACTTTGAATTCCCAACGCTGACCTGGAATAACTTCTGGCACATCCTGAGGATTTCGCCATGCGGGCTGCCAACTCAAATAGATCTGCGGAGGAAATGATTCAATCAACTCCTTACCTAAAAATGCCTGATCTACCTCAAAAGAAAACTTAGCACCACTGGGAGAGCTCTGTGGCAAGGCATTGACTCTGCCCTCGATCACAAGGTCTTTACCCTCATACTCGATTGAGAGGATATTACTTAAACGACCTTGCGCATAGTCTGCATTCCAAGCAAACCCCAAGCTGCAACAACAGACCGCTAGTAATACGCTACTAGTATTGCGATATCGAATCGATTGGCGATTGAGGTAAACGCCTAAAAGGGAAACGATGATAGTCGCCGAAGACATCCAGCCCCAATACTCTGGCACGGCAGGTAAAAATAGAAGTAGCGATCCCCCGGCGATAAACGCCGCAATATTGGTGCGCAAGTTTTTAAGAGGCGGATTGTAAGTTTGGATTGTCAGTCATGAGGGATGACCAACGGGGTAATGCTTGCATGGCATTTTGCCAAACTGCTTTTGAAAATACATCCTCACTAATTCCACGAATGTCTGCTAATTGGCTAGCAATCCTAGGAAGCAAAGCAGGTTCATTGAACCTGCCACCCTCCTCTTTCAACCAGGCCGGCGGAATGTCAGGAGAATCGGTTTCAGTAACGATGCAATCTAATGGCATCTCTTGCAGAAGTCGTCGAATTTGCAACGCTCGATCGTAGGTAGCCGCGCCACCGAAGCCTAACTTAAATCCGAGCTCAATAAATTGCTCGGCTTGCTGATGGCTACCATTAAAAGCATGTGCGATACCGCTAGGAATGTTTCTTTTACGCAGCGCTTTAAGAATGGCATCCTGTGAACGGCGTACATGCAAAATCACTGGCAACTGAAATTGCTGTGCCAAATCCAATTGCTTGTGGAAGAAAAATTCTTGACGCTGGGGGTCAAGTCCTTCGACAAAATAATCCAATCCAATCTCACCAATACCCACAAATCGAGGATCATCCAATGATTGCTCAACGTGATTTTTGAGAGTGTCGATATCGCTCTCTTGAGCGCGATTGATATAAAGAGGGTGAATGCCTAGGGTATAGACCAACCCCGGGATTTGATTACCATACTGATTTGCTAAATTTTTAGCTGGTACCCAATCAGAAGCTTGAACCGTAGGCATCAGAATGGCTTTAACGCCTTTATCCGCCGCACCTGAAATAATCTCTGGAAGAGTATCTTTAAACTCCGGAGCATCTACATGGCAATGGGTATCTACCCATGCAAGTTCTTTATTCACTTCGCTCATTGTGCGAAAGTCTTTAATACTCCGCGCTCTAAATGCAAAATCCGGTCACAACGTTTTGCGCGAATAGGATCATGAGTGACGATCACAAAAGCAGTGCCCTGCTCACGGGCAATATCTAACATCAAGTCAAATACACCATCAGCAGTTTCGGTATCGAGATTACCTGTCGGCTCATCCGCTAAAACACAAGAGGGATTACCAACTAGCGCACGAGCCACTGCAACACGCTGACGCTCGCCACCAGACAGTTCGCCCGGCGTGTGCTGAACACGCTTTGCTAGGCCAACTGCATGCAACATTGTGCTTGCTCGCTCCATGGACTCTTCATTACTTAAGCCGCGAATACGCAAAGGTAGCGCCACATTCTCAACGGCACTAAATTCATCTAGGAGATGGTGGAACTGATAAATAAAACCCAGATTGTGATTGCGTAGTTGATCTAATTTGCTGATCGGCAATTTATGGAGATTCTCACCAGCAAGCATCACAGTGCCAGCGCTGGGTGTGTCTAAGCCACCCAATAGATGTAATAAGGTGCTTTTACCTGAGCCAGAAGATCCTACGATGGCGACCTTCTCAGAAGCGCTTACCTGTAAATCAATTTCTTTCAGGACATCAACTGCAGTCGGTCCTTTGCCATAGGTCTTTGCTAGACCCGTTGCACTCAGAATAATTTGATCGGAATTACTCATAGCGCAATGCCTCCGCAGGCTGAACTTGGGCGGCTCGTCGACTTGGATATAGGGTGGCCAATACGGATAGACCAAAGGCCATCAGACCCACGGTGACTACATCAGATAAACGAACATCTGAGGGAAGCTCGCTAATAAAGTACACATCGCGCGGCAAGAAACGCACGCGGAAGATAGCTTCAATTGCAGGCACAATCACATCGATGTTTAAAGCTATGAGAAGACCTAAGCCAACACCGGCCAAAGAACCCAGCAAGCCAATCGCTAAACCTTGTACCAAGAAAATTCTCTGAATGAGTCCTGGGCTCGCGCCCATCGTTCTTAAAATTGCAATATCAGCCTGCTTCTCATTGACCGTCATCACCAAGGTGGATACTAAATTAAAAGCAGCAACCGCAATAATCAAAGTCAGAATGATGAACATCATCTTGCGTTCAGTTTGAACAGCAGCAAACCAGTTGCGATTGGAGCGTGACCAGTCGCTTACCCACAAAGCTTGTGGCACAACTTGGGCTAATTCAGATGCTATCTCTGGTGCACGCTGCATATCATCGACCTTCACGCGCAAGCCAGATGGGTCTTGCAAGCGCAGTAGAGCTGCGGCATCTTTCCAATGCATGATGGCTAGAGAGCTGTCGTATTCATAATGCCCGCTATCTACAATGCCAACTACTTGTAACGTTCGCATTCTAGGCATAGCGCCTGCCGGAGTCAGATCACTCTCTGGCACGATCAAATTAATACGATCACCAAGGCGAGCACCAACCATATTGGCAAGCTGTGCGCCTAAGGCAACACTAAAAGCCCCTGGCTTGAGATCCTCGATGCTGCCAGTAACAAACTGCTTAGGTAAATCAGAGACTTTGCCCTCTTCACTTGGCAATACTCCCCGAATAGACACGCCACGCATCACATTCTCACGACTGAGTAGGCCTTGCGAACTGACCATCGGAGCAACACCTACCACGTGGGGTTGGGCAGATACCTTGAGTGCAATAGACTCCCAATTGACTAAACCATCTGGAGCAGTAATCTCAACATGAGAAAGGACGGATAACATGCGATCACGTACTTCTTTCTGGAAGCCATTCATCACAGAAAGCACCACAATCAGTGCGGCAACGCCTAAGGCGATACCTGCGGTGGAGATTCCAGAAATAAAGGATAGAAAGCCATCACGCTTACCCACTGTCTTGCGACGCTTAGATCGGGTATAGCGCAGGCCAATTTCAAGCTCAATAGGTAGTCTCAACATGCTTACAGTTTAGTGAATTAAACGCACAAACCGATGGATTCTGTAAATGCCACCTAAAATCAGGGGAATGACTGCCAATTTGACCTCCCATACAAGTTCTTTACGACGCTTTACCCTGATGGTGTCGGGGGAAGACGCTATTGACGCGGGATTAGAACGGGATATCCCGCCCAGCGGACTTCCGCAAGAGCGCTTTCTACTAGGTGACCGACTGCCGATTGCCCCAGTCTTACTCATGGGTCAAAGCGAGTTAGCCGTGAACCCAAATGAAGTTATTGCCTGCCTTCAGCCAGTCCACCTTCATGCTACCCGGGATCATTTAATCCTAATGGCGCAAAGTCAGATTGATCTGACAGCAAGTGAATCTGCCAACCTATTACAAGTTGCCCTCCCCTTTATCGAAGAGGATTTTAGAAACAAGGTGTTATTCCAAGGTCAGCGTGATTGGTTTATTTCGGCTGGTCCATTTACTAGCCTTGCAACGCACTCGATTGATCAAGCGCATGGTCGCAATATTGATTGGTGGATGCCGCGCGATACCAGCGAGTTTGGTGTTGCTAAGCTTTGGCGCAAACTCCAAAATGAAATTCAGATGCTCTGGCACATTGACCTAGTTAATCAGGAGCGCGATCAACGCGGATACCCAAGTATCAACTCCTTATGGATTAGCGGTATTGGCAAACTGGCCGATATTCAGACTCCTTCATTGCTTAAGAATGTAAATCAAATTTATGGAGATCATCCTCTTTTGGCCGGTTTAGCTAAATACCTGGCGATCCCCCATCAAGGTGAAATTGATTTCTCAAGGCTACAAAATGCATTTGCGTGGATTGATCATCCCGAGAGTATTTGGGATAAGCTGAGAAGAGCACTTTTGAGTAATGAGTTAGATGAAATCGAAGTGATCGATTTTCCTAAGGGTCAAACTCGCCACAGGATCTTCACAGCTAAAGACTTAAACAAAAAGTCATGGGCTTTCTGGAAAAAATCAGAGCTCTTAACTTGGCAAGAAATCATTTCTTCATGAGCCTATTCTCTCAGCGCCCCTTCTCCGATCGCACGGCTAGCTGGTTACAACAAAGTGGTCTGCACCCACTATTAGCAAGACTGTATGCAGCTCGCGGCATTAATAAGCCAGATGAACTCTCTTTAGATCTAAAGCAACTAATCTCACCAGTAGAGCTCAAGAACTGCATCAGCACTGCCGCTCTGCTGGCGGATATTTTGGAGCGTAAAGAGTCTATGCTGGTAGTAGCAGACTACGACTGTGATGGCGCTACTGCATGTGCTGTTGCTCTGCGTGGATTGAAAATGCTGGGTGGGCCAGATACCCCGATTCAGTTTTTAGTACCCAATCGCTTTACGATGGGCTACGGACTCACTCCAGAGGTGGTTGATCTTGCTGCTCAGCAAAACCCCAAACCCAAATACCTCATCACAGTCGATAACGGCATTGCCAGCGAAGCTGGGGTAGACCGAGCTCGCGAGTTCGGAATGGAAGTCATTGTGACTGACCACCACCTACCAGGTGATCGACTGCCCAATGCCACCACAATCGTCAATCCCAATCAACCGGGTTGCAACTTCCCAAGTAAAGCGCTTGCTGGTGTGGGTGTGATGTTCTATTTATTAGTTGCTCTTCGAGCAGAACTTCGAAAGCGCGGAAAATTTACCGCTGAAACGCAACCCAAAATTGAGAACCTCTTGGATCTCGTGGCCTTAGGTACTGTGGCGGATGTGGCACAGCTTGATCGCAATAACCGTATCTTAGTTTCTAACGGTCTGAAACGTATTCGTGCAGGGGCATCTCAAGCAGGTATTCAGGCGCTGTTCCAGGCGGCTGTGCGCGATCCTCGCAAGGCCAACACCTTTGACCTGGGCTTCGCCATCGGTCCTCGCTTAAATGCAGCAGGACGTCTGGCGGACATGACTTTGGGTATTCGTTTATTAATTTGCGACAAGCCCGAAGAAGCCATTGAGCTAGCTTACGAACTCGATCGCATTAATCGTGAGCGGCGTGTCATTGAAGGCGGCATGCAAGAAGCTGCTCTTGCCCATCTCGCTGAAGATCAATTAGCAGGCACCATGGCGGAGCGTTCTAGCATCTGCCTTTGGAATGCAGAGTGGCATCAGGGTGTGGTTGGTATCGTGGCTTCTCGTTTAAAAGAACGCTTTAATAGACCTGCGATTGTCTTTGCTCCCGCAGATGGTGCTAGCGGGGAAGAATTGCGTGGCTCCGGTAGATCATTGACAGGTTTTCATCTACGTGATGCTTTGGATATTGTTTCTAAGCGCGAGCCTGGCTTAATTCTGAAGTTTGGTGGACATGCTATGGCAGCGGGCCTCAGTATTAGAAAAGCGGATTTTGAAAAGTTTGATACCGTGTTTCAGCAGGTTGCCAATAGCTTACTCAATGATGAATTACTAGAGCGTCGCCATATCCATGATGGTCCACTCGATCTATCCGAATTCACACCAGAAACCGGCGATCTCCTTGCTGAAGAAATCTGGGGTCAGGGCTTTCCTCAGCCCATTTTTTATGGTGAATTTGAGATTGGTCAACAAAGCCTTATGAAAGAAAAACATCTGCGTTTGCAGCTACGCCCTATTGGAGATGGTCAACTGGCCAGCAAACCATTTACTGGGGTCTGGTTTAACCACACCCAATCCTTACCCGCTAAGGCCAAGCTGGCCTATCGCCTAGTTACCGACCGTTTTCAAGGGCAAGCACGCGTTCAACTCATGATTGAGGCACATGATGAGGCTTAGGCTGTAATAACCCCCTTATAATCAGGGGATGGAAGCCGAACAACTCAATATTATTTCAAATACTCTGTCTGATCTGCTCACTCGTGAGCAAGCACTTCGGGGGTATCTTTGACTTCGAAGTAAAGTCACGACGCCTTACTGAAGTTAACTCTATTCTGGAAGATCCCACCATTTGGGATGATCAAAAGAAAGCGCAAGCCCTCGGCAAAGAAAAGAAATTGCTCGATGGTGTCGTTGCTACCCTCACCGATTTAAATAGCAATATCACTGGCGCCCTCGAATTATTCGATATGGCTAAAGAAGAAAGTGATTTTGAAACTATTGGTGCTATCGAACAAGATGTTGAGAGCTATAGCAAGATCATTCATGATCTTGAGTTCCGCCGTATGTTCCATAACGAAATGGATTCCTGCAATTGCTTTATTGATGTTCAGGCAGGCGCTGGCGGAACAGAGGCTTGCGACTGGGCCAGCATACTTCTTCGTCAATACCTTAAATATTGCGAGCGCAAAGGCTACAAGACAGAAATCCTCGAAGAATCTGATGGCGATGTTGCCGGCATCAAGAGTGCCACCATCAAAGTGGATGGTGAATACGCTTACGGGCACCTGCGCTCAGAGACTGGTGTACACCGTTTAGTACGCAAGTCGCCCTTTGATTCCTCCAATGGTCGCCATACTTCTTTTGCCAGTATCTACGTATACCCAGAGATTGATGACTCGATTGAGATTGACGTTAATCCAGCAGATATTCGTACTGATACCTATCGCGCCTCTGGTGCGGGTGGTCAGCACATTAACAAGACCGACTCTGCCGTTCGCTTAACTCACCTTCCCACTGGCATTGTGGTGCAGTGTCAGAATGATCGAAGCCAGCACCGTAATAGAGCTGAAGCGATGACGATGCTCAAATCACGCCTATATGAGCATGAGATGCAAAAGCGTCGTGCTGAACAGGATAAGCTTGAAGCCAGTAAAACCGATGTGGGCTGGGGTCATCAAATCCGCTCCTACGTACTGGACCAGAGTCGCATCAAAGACTTGCGTACTAACGTTGAGATCTCGAATACACAAAAAGTATTAGATGGTGATCTTGATGCCTTTATTGAAGCCAGCCTGAAGCAAGGCGTTTGATTCATTACCCCCATTTCAGTTATTAATATTCCATATGAACGATCCAGTGAATTCAACTCCCAACCAAGCTGCAGCTACTGAAGCTGTAGATGAAAACCACATCATCGCTGAGCGTCGTGAGAAATTAGCCAAGCTTCGTGAAGGCGGGATCGCATTTCCGAACGACTTCGTACCGACCCACTTAGCAGTAGACCTTCATACTCACTACGACAGCCTCACTAAAGAGGAATTGGTCGCCAAAAAAGTCCATGTCAAAGTAGCTGGCCGTATGGTGCTCAAGCGGGTGATGGGTAAGGCTAGCTTTGCCACCATTCAAGATCGTAGTGGGCAGATTCAGTTCTACATTAATGATGAAATCAGCGGTACCGATATTCATGGCGCATTTAAGCACTGGGATATGGGTGACTTTATCTCCGCTGAGGGTCATTTATTCAAGACCAATAAGGGTGAGCTCTCCGTTGAATGCAGCAAGCTGCGCCTGCTGAGCAAGTCTTTACGTCCACTACCAGATAAGTTCCATGGTTTATCAGACCTAGAGACCAAGTATCGCCAACGCTATGTTGACTTGATCGTCAATCCAGAAAGTCGCAACACTTTCAGAGCGCGCAGCAATACGATTGCCTCCTTGCGTCGCCATATGCTCGACGCAGACTTCATGGAAGTGGAAACACCAATGCTGCACCCGATTCCTGGTGGCGCAACTGCTAAGCCCTTCATTACGCACCACAATGCTTTGGATATGCAGATGTTCTTGCGTATTGCACCAGAGTTGTACTTGAAGCGCCTTGTGGTTGGCGGCTTTGAGCGTGTATTTGAAATCAACCGTAACTTCCGTAACGAGGGTGTTAGCCCACGTCACAATCCAGAATTCACGATGATGGAATTCTATGCAGCCTATACGGATTACCGCTGGTTGATGGATTTTACGGAGAGCTTAATTCGTGCCGCCGCAATGGATGCACAAGGTACCGCTGTTCTGACCCACCAAGGTCGTGAACTGGATCTGAGCAAACCTTTCCAGCGCCTTACGATTACTGAAGCCATCCTGAAATATTGTGGCCAGTCAAACAAGAGTTATGAAGCTGCTCAATTGGATGACATTGAATTCATACGCGCTGAATTGAAAAAAGGTGGCGAGAATCCAGACTCTCCTACGCTCAAAAACGCCGGCATTGGCGCTCTTCAATTAGCTTTATTTGAATTGGTTGCCGAGTCACACCTATGGGAGCCAACCTACATCATCGATTACCCAATAGAGGTAAGCCCTCTTGCCCGCGAATCGGATACCCGCCCTGGCATTACCGAGCGCTTTGAATTATTCATTACCGGTCGTGAAATCGCTAATGGCTTCTCAGAGTTAAATGATGCGGAAGATCAAGCCAATCGCTTCCGTAAACAAGTAGAGCAAAAAGAAGCTGGTGATGAAGAGGCGATGTACTTTGACCATGACTTCATTCGCGCACTGGAATACGGCATGCCGCCGACTGGTGGTTGCGGTATTGGCATTGACCGCTTAGTTATGCTGCTAACTGACGTACCCAATATTCGTGATGTGATTTTGTTCCCACACTTGCGTCGCGAAGAAGAGTAAGTAGTCTGATCAGCACTGTGTAGGAATACAAAAGCCGCAGAATTGAACTTCTGCGGCTTTTTTCTTATCTACATCACAAGAAATTAAATGGCTGGATATAACTTCGTACCCTCGCTGTCAATGACGGTCACATTAACTGGAATGCCTAGGCTCACACTAGAAGATACGGTGCAAAAATCCTGAAACTGTGCCAATACACGCTCGAGGTTTTCAAGGGTATTACCTGGAACACCAATCCGAATCTCTACATGGATCGCCAGAATTCGTAAACGGTTTTCTGCATTTCTACCGATTTCGCAACTCGCTTTCGTTTCGATTGGCTCAGGATTTTGCTTAAACTTTCTTAGCGCAAAAAGGAGTGAATCAGATAAGCAATTAGCCACGCCTGCCAGCAAGAACTGAGATGGGGTTGCACCTTGAGATCCACCTAATGGTGGCGGCTCATCCCCATAAATAGGGTCGCGCTCCTCGTTGTAATAAATCGCAAAATGGTAATCAGCTTGCTGCACTAGTCTTACGGAAGGCTCGCTACTCATGAAAACTCCAATAACTTAAAACACCATATTAATAGATAGCAGGAATCAATTTTTTGACTCTCAGTTGATAGTCTCGGTAATCTGGAAAACGCTCTATTAGCCAAACCTCTTCCCGCCTTGCTTTGATATCAAATAGGAAGAATAGACCAATGGTGTAGATCAATATATAGAGTCCAGGGAAGATGAGTAGCCAAGCCAGTGCCGCCAAGAGCACTCCAAAGTAGATCGGGTGCCTTACAAATTGATATAAGCCATTTTGAACCAGAACAGCATTGTCTTTTGGACAAGGTAATGGGGTGAGATTTTTACCCAGATTAATAACGGCAATCACCATGATTACAGTAGCTAGCAAGCCGATGGCAATACCACAGGATTGGAGAATCGAAGTAATTGGTTCTGAGCTAACGAGCAGAGAGCCTGGAGGGCCAAATAAAATGAGGCCAATCAGAATGCCCTGCACCACCACATACCATGCACCCCTCTCAAAGATCGATTGATGTGGCGATGAAGTCATGGCGTGGCCCTATTAAGATAAGACCACAGTCTAGCTTGCTTTAGAAGTTTAGAGCTTTATTAAAGTGCTCATCAACGCTTGCCTCGTCTTGGGTCAACACATGTTGTGCAATCAAGAAAACACCTGAAATGAAACTCAGGCAAACCAGTACCCCAAAAGCATGATATTGATTAAGGCCGCTTTGATTCAGGGCATCAAGATACAGGGCACTTTCAAGGGCTAGGTGGGTGGATAAGCTCAGTAGAGCCAAACCCAGAAAAATCTGGATGATAGTCAAAAATAAGGGCTTTTGAACTGTAGGTTTAGCAGACATAGGATTCTCTCGATTAGGCATAAAAGAATCATAGGGGGCATGCCGGCATAAGTAAAAGACTCCCTTTTTATATGCTAAATACTTTTTTATCTATAGAACCATCCCTAGAATGAGGATAATTAGAATTTACACCTTAACAATTCGCATTTATGGCAGCCTACAACACTGAAACCGTTCTTACCGTTCATCATTGGAACGACACCCTTTTTAGCTTCACAACCACTAGAAACAAAGGTTTACGCTTCCGTAGCGGCCATTTTTTGATGATTGGCTTGGAAGTCGAAGGTAAGCCATTGGTTCGCGCCTACAGTGTGGCGAGCCCAAATTATGAAGAGCATTTAGAGTTTTTAAGTATCAAGGTTCAAGATGGCCCCCTCACCTCCCGTCTTCAGAAGATTCAGATTGGCGATCCTATTTTGGTAAGCGAAAAATCTGTTGGCACGCTAGTTATTGATGACTTAAATCCAGGCAAGCATCTTTACCTTTTTAGTACCGGCACTGGGTTAGCCCCTTTCATGAGCATTATTCGTGATCCGGATACTTATGAGAAGTTTGAGAAAGTAATTTTGATCCATGGTGTTCGCTTGGTAAGTGAACTGGCTTATGGTGATTACATTAAATATGAGCTCACTCAAGACGAATACATTGGTGAAATCATTCGCGAGAAATTAATCTACTACCCAACAGTAACGCGCGAGGCTTTTAAGCACACTGGTCGCTTAACTACTGCGATTGAATCAGGTCAACTATTTAAAGATATTGGCTTACCCCCATTAGATCCAGCAGTCGATCGCGCCATGATCTGCGGCAGTCCATCCATGCTCAAGGAAACCGCTGAGATGCTCGATTCCAAGGGCTTCAAGGTATCTCCTAGCCTTGGTCAATTAGGCGACTACGTATTTGAGCGCGCATTCGTAGAAAAGTAAAAAGCTTATATACCCAAAAGTAATGTAGTTATCGCTATATGTTTCTTGTCGATACATAGTCACCTTGGTAAATTAGCTCTTAGAAGATATTTACTTAGGAATTGGGATGTCACCCGTACGAGAGCACTATAACCCGATCATTACGCAGTTATTACGTGAACATGATCGATTACCACATGAGAATGTGGCTGAACGAAAAAACTTCCAACGTAGAATTCTGTTTTTGATAACCACAATCAAGATGGAAGAGTTTGAGGACTCTTACGCATAAGCCAACTCAGCCCAGATGCCTACTTTACGATTGGAATAAACCCATCTCGATTTGGCATCTTTACCAACGGCAATGACTTTGCATTCATTACCTCATCCTTTGAAACAATCTGATTCATATACAAGATGTAAGCAGTTAGAGCGTACACCTGATCATCTGTCAGAGATTGCGGCGCCTGATGTGGCATAGCCCTCTTCACATAATCAAATATAGTTGTAGCGTAAGGCCAAAAACTGCCAACCGTTTTAACAGGCTTATCAGTATTTAAGCCACCCCCACCAACCAAACGGTTAGAGATTCCACCCTGCCCCTTATCACCATGGCAGGATGCGCATTTTTGCTGGTACATGGTTTCACCACTTGCAGCCGAGCCAGATCCAAGGGGCAAACCTGCTCCACTTGGACCAACATCAATATTCCATGCTTTGATTTGATTTTCGGTAACTGACTTACCAAGACCAACTGGTTCAGTAGCGTGATATCCACTCGAGCAAGCCACTAAAGCTCCAGACAATGCAAAAGCCAGAGGCAGTTTCACAAAAGATTTAGCGACCATTTGTAATCTCCCCATTAGCAGCAACACGCCATGGCTGAATTGCATTGTTGTGATAGAAGCTATTAGGGCTTTTTGCTTTTAATAAAGCCTCCATGCTGGGCTGCGTGTCTCCACTAGAATCAATCGCTCGACTCATGAACACAGTCGGCTCTCCATTCCAAACCCAGGGATAGCGGAAGCGCACCAAAGACTTATCCATGACCGGCTCTTGCAAAATAGCATCAGCCCAAGACTTTCCACCATCCGTTGACACTTCGACCCGTTTAATCTTTCCGTTACCAGACCAAGCAATGCCTGAAACTTCATAGAATCCCTTGGACTTGAGCTTCATCATGCCGGATGGTTGCGTGATTACCGACTTCACATCCATAGCAAAAGTAAATTGAAGGGCTTTGCCATCAGCTTGTAAGTCGGTATAGGCCGATGTTTCTTCACGGGTTTGCCAGGGTTCAGAGCCTAACTTAAGGCGTCTTAGCCACTTAATACTCATATTCCCTTCAAAACCTGGCAACAATAAACGCAAAGGATAGCCCTGCTCAGCCCGCAACATCTCACCGTTCTGGGCATAAACCAATAGCGCATCATCCATCATTTTGCTAATTGGAATACTGCGAGTCATTGCAGCGCCATCAGCACCCTCTGCTAGGGCCCAAGTAGCTCCAGGCTGAACTCCGCATTCTTGAAAAATAGTCGAGAGACGAACACCAGTCCATTCACAACAAGAAAGAAGTCCGTGAATTTCCTGGGCGGTTTTACCGGTTGCCTTCTTTAATTCAGCCGCACTATTACCGGAACATTCCAAAAAATAAATGCGGGATTCTGACGGAAAACGAACGATATCTTCCATAGTCAACATCAGGGGCCTATCAACCATGCCATGAATGACTAAGCGATGCCGATCGGGATTGATATCGGGCACACCAGCATGATGCCTCTCAAAGAAGAGACCGTTTGGTGTGATGATGCCATGCAAATTTTGCAATGGCGTTCTGGAGCCCGTTAAGAAAATGGGAGCAGGAGACGGTAAGACTCGAACAACATTCTTTTCGTATTTTGAAGGGAGACCATAGGGTGGATTGATGAAGGTAGACCCCTGCACTTTCGTCCAAGGATCTACTTCTAAAAATTCACTAGCCGATGCTTGAGCCAAAGTGGTACCAGAGACCATTGCAGCACTAAGACCCACGCCAACGCCAGCAGAACTTTTTAAAAATCTTCGACGGCTAGAAAGATTGCCTTTATCCGACATAGGTAGTTCACCTTTTTAAAATACATACATTAGGTATGAGTAGTTTTTTACAGAATACCGCCGAAATAAAGGTTGGCAATCCTGTTAAGCGAGATTGAGAATAAATATTAAGCCGATTAATGCAATAAATAGGGTTTCTACTAGCAACATAACTACTGGTTGCCAACCCAACTGCGCCAACTCCTGAAAGTTTGTTTTCAGTCCAGCCGCGGCAATAGCAATCACTAGCATCCAGCGTGATAACTCACCAATAGATTGAGTTACGGAGCTTGGCAAAATCTGCATAGATGCAACGACCGATAGCGCCACAAATCCCAATAAGAATGTCGGTATCAGACGTAGGCTGCCCCATCCTAAACGCTGAGATGATTTTTCAGCACCAAAGAAAATAGAGATAAATAAAACGACAGGCAACAAAAGAGCGACTCGGAAAAGCTTCACAACAGTCGCTACATCGCCTGCCTCAGGGCCAAACAACATGCCTGCGGCAACCACCTGCGCCACATCATGAATGGTGGCTCCGAGAAAGATGCCTGCAGGTAAGGCAGTAATATTGAGCAACTGTAATGCGAAGGGATACACCACCATGGCAATAGTGGAGAGGACAGTTACCCCAACCACTACCAGTAGAGTAAATCGCTCACTCTCTTTTGTTTTTGGCAGAACTGAAGCTACCGCTAAAGCTGCTGAAGCCCCGCAAATACCAACGGATCCTCCCGCAATCAATCCAAAGTCTGGGGATAGCTTTAAGAGCTTAGCCAGGAAGAACCCTAGGGCTACCGTGGCAGCAACTGCAAACATCACCATTAATCCAGTATTCAAACCGATTGCGCCAATATCAGCAAACGTAATTCGAATACCCAGAAATGCAACGCCCAAACGCAGAACTGTTTTGGCGCAAAAATCAATTCCTGGCTTTACTGCCTCATTGAGATATAGAAAATGGAGTGATAAACCAATCAGTAATGCGTATAACAACTGTGGGCCACCATAGTTCTCAGAAAGAAAACTGGTGGACATGGCAATGACCAAACAAACCAACAGTCCGGGTATATTTTTCCGAGTAGCAGTCAACATCAAACTAAGCTACTAACTCACTGAAATACTCATGTTGAGTAGTATTTAAAGTGGAGACACGCCACTCTAGAGGCTCATCCTGAATACCCAGCGCTACCCTTCTGATAATTAGCACAGGAGACTCTGGATTTAATCCAAGCCATTCAGCATGTTGCTTCCCTGCTAAGCCGGCACGCAAACGCTCACTACTTCGAACAACGGTCTGACCGTATTCCATTTGATACATTTGGTAGATGCTACCTTTACGATCAATAAAGTCTGCTCGGCTTAAATTTTTAAACCTTTGTTTATCTAGCGTGATCTGATCGATCATGACGCACTGATCTTCCAATGACAGGCGATTGGTAATTCTCCAAACGGGGGCGCCTTCTTTTATCTCTAGCTTACTTGCCTCTTCTTTATTGGCAGTAGCGCTATTCAAGGAGACTAACTCAACTTTGGGGTAAACCTTTTTCTCAGCATCGTGTTTAACAATGTGGAAAAAATAATATAGAAGTCTTTTGAGATCATGCTCAACAACATAGGTGCCCCTGCCTTGGCGTCGGACTACAATACCTTCCGCAACCAACTCGTCCACCGCTTTGCGCAGGGTACCTATAGATACATCTAACTCTTTTGATAAATCCTTTTCGGCAGGCAATGCCTGCCCCATAGGATATCGACCCCTAACCAAATCCTCGGTGATCTTTTGCTTGACTTCCTCGTAAGCGGTCAGGTTTCTCATGCTGCAGTCTTATGCTGATTCGTATAAACGAGTCAATACAAACTCACGGTGACCAAGAATTTCAGAAGCAGTCAATTCACCATCAGCTGTACGCTTCAAGCACTCCAACAACTTATCTCCCGCTTGATCCATATTCTCTTCGCGACGCAATAAGCCAGACACATCAACGTCGATATGCTCACCCATAGTACGAACAGTCTTTGGATTAGCGCAAATCTTAATCACCGGAAGAATTGCATTGCCGATCACATTACCCTGACCTGTTGGGAAGAAGTGAGCAGTAAAGCCGGCAGCTGCGCATAAGGTCACCATTTCAGCTGCAGCTGATGATGAGTCCATGAAATGCAGTCCAGGAATCTTTGGCTCCTCACCCTTATCCAGCACGCTATCCACAATACATTTCTTACCAATTTTCTGGATATTACCCAAAGCCTTCTCTTCAATTGTTGTTAATCCACCTGCAATATTGCCTTTGGTTGGCTGAGAGTCAGAGAGATCACTCGTCTTATGACGCTCAATCACATCCTGGTAGCGATCAAACATCTCGCGGAACTTTTTCTTAACTTCAGGAGTGCGGCAACGCGCTTCAACCAAATGTTCGCCACCAGTTAACTCGGTAGTTTCACCAAACACCATGGTGGAGCCAATTTCATACAACTTATCAAAAGCATCGCCTACGGTTGGGTTTGCACCACATCCAGAAGTAGTATCGGATTCGCCGCATTTGGTAGAAACCCATAACTCAGATAATGGAGCGGAAACACGTTTTTGCTTAGATGCATGCTTCATCATGTTGTAGGCGGCTTTACTAGCGGAAGCAATGGTTGCTGTGTCGCCATTACCTTCAATCCAGAATCCCTCAACTGGCTTGCCTGATGCCTTGATGCCATCAACGATAATTTTTGTCCACTGCGGCTCAATACCGATAACCACTACAGCGGCTACGTTTGGATTGGAGCCTGTACCGATTAAGGTGCGAAAGTGTAAATCCAAGTCAGCTCCGAACTGTAAACGACCATAGGAGTGAGGGATTGCCATCGTTCCCTTGATGTTGTTTGCAACTGCTTCACAGGCAGCATTGGATAAGTCATCCAAAGGCAAAATCAATACGTGATTACGAATACCCATGCGGCCGTTTTCACGGCGATAACCTAAAAAGGTCGCGTCTTTCAAATTAGTCATTTTTTATATCTCTCTCAATGAGTAGGTAGGTCAGGTGCCGGATTACCAGCGCTTAGTTTTTACGTTTTGGACGTGAAGGTGCTCGCCCTTTTTGATTGGGGCTACTACCTTGCCAATATCAACGCCGTATTTCATGACCGTGTCACCTGGTTTGAAATCGTTCAATGAAATTTTGTGACCAATAGGAATATCACTTTCAGACTTGATATTCAAAGTAAGGTCGCCATCCATTACCCAACCAATTAAGTCAGTTCCGGCCTTGACGCCCTCAACTACTACTACACCTACGCCATCTGCTGGCTCATGCACGACAAAGTGGATCATTACTATCTCCTCAATAATCTCGTTTATAAAAAACTACTCAGTCCATGACTGGCGAATGCCAGTCTGAATTTCTTCCACAACCACATCTGAAACTGTGACGCCATTACTAAATCCTGTAGCGCGCTGCTGAAAACGACGTTGTCCAGGAAGACGAGTACCAGCATCGGCACTAAGAACCTGTAAAAAATCCCGCATACGGCTAGCAAAAATAGATGCGCCCGCTAAACCAGGATCAATGGTTAATATCAACTGACCAATACGTGGGCGATTGCCTTTAGGGTCAAAAAAGGAATCCGCTTCATAAGAAAAGCGGCTACCTGAAAGTCCGACTACCAGCAACTCAACGATGAGGGCAAGTAAGGCTCCTTTATCACCACCCAAAGGAAGCATTAAGCCCTTCAAGCCTTCTTGTGGATCAGTGGTTGGCTTGCCCTTCGCAGACAATGCCCACCCTTCTGGAATAGCTTGACCATTTTTTGCCGCAACCAAGAGTTTTCCGCGAGCTACTGCAGAAAGCGACATATCTATAACTAAAGGGTCGCTGCTAGTAGGAAAAGCTGCGGCCAGGGGATTAGTTCCAAAGATGGCTTTCGTACCGCCAACCATAGGCATCGCAGCTGGCGTATTTCCGAATATCAGAGAGACGTAACCTGCTCGGGCTGCAGCCTCAACATAATGCCCAGCAACGCCAAAATGATGGCTGTTAGTTACAGCTACCAAACCAAGACCATTTTTGGAGGCTAGATTCACCGACAGGTCAGTTGCGAACCGAAGCGCAGGAAAAGCCAGGCCATCACGTGCATCAACCAAAGCGGCTGCCGATTTAAATAGCCGAACCCTTAACTTAGGATCAAGCTCAATTCGGCCATTTTTTGCATGTGCAGCATATTGGGGAACTCTTGCCAAACCATGTGAGGCTAAACCATCTAGCTCCGCTAGCGCTAGAAACTGCGCAGTCTCAAAAGCCGCCTTTGAAGTGATCCCAGCGGCCTGAAGGCCTGAATTTGCCAGTGCAAGAATCTCTGAATAGCTTAAATTCATCGATGACCCCTCTGTATGAGGTAGCCAAAACGCAGGGTTTTCAGGGCTTGACTAGATCTAGCTTTAGGGAAGAGAATAACTGACATATCTGAATCATATAGATGATTTAGATATCTTGCAATACCCAATTCTTAGTGCAGCGCAGAGAGTGTCTTGAAATGCTGCAGGATTGATGGGGGAGACAGCAACAATGAATAAGCATATAACTATTAAATAGCAGTTGAGTATATTTTTTACATAGCGAAGTAGCTAAGATATAAAGATTAAATTACCACTGGAGGTCACCGATGTTTGAGAATAAAAAATATAAGTTCAGTAGACGTTTAGTTTTACTTGCAGGAGCGCTTACCCTTGCATTACCTCAATTAGCAACAGCGCAATCCTGGCCAACAAAACCAATTAAATTAATTATTCCTTTTGCAGCTGGTGGAACCACTGACATTCTTGGTCGACTCTTAGCCCAGCAATTAACAAAAGATCTGGGACAGAACGTCATCGTTGAAAATAAAGGTGGCGCCGGTGGTAATATCGCCGCTGAATTTGTAGCCCAATCACCCGCAGATGGCTACACCATCATGCTTGCCTCTGGAAGTATGCTTACCGTAAATCCTAGTTTGTATAAAAAATTGCCAGTTAATTACAGCAAAGATTTTGTGAACATTACCAATGTTGCTAGCGGACCAATGCTGCTATCTGTTAGCAACAAAATTCCAGTCAAGAATTTAAATGAATTTATTACCTATGCAAAAACTAAAGATCTCAATTTTGGATCTGCGGGTATTGGTAGCCAAGTTCATATGGCTGCTGAAAACTTAACCTACTCTGCCAACATTCCGGCGACCCATGTACCTTATAAGGGTGAGTCTGCTGCCATCAATGATTTAGTGTCGGGACAAATAGACTTTATGGTTGGCAACCTCACTGCCGCAACAGGTTTTGCAAAAGGTGGTCAGATTAAGCCGATTGCCGTT
>Ga0209829_10001537_pt1 | contig 18485 bp, 14 predicted proteins | sample C_140205_EF_Meta_FD_187311 | JGI IMG/M metagenome (GOLD analysis project Ga0209829, IMG submission 187311) | Freshwater microbial communities from Lake Croche, Canada to study carbon cycling - C_140205_EF_MetaG (SPAdes) (version 2) | ecosystem: Environmental > Aquatic > Freshwater > Lake...
TCGATGCCGTCAGACCAGTGTTGCCATTTACCGAAACTCTTAAAATCATTGAAAAAGATTTGGTAGTCAAAGCAACACTTGATCGAACAACAGTGAAAAGAGTTTCTACACCCGAGCTCATTCGTGTCTCGGCGATTGCAGAATCGAAGAGTGATCAAGGTTGGTTCTTGCCACTGAAATCTGCGGCACGCACTCTTCAGATTGAAAGTGATAGCAAAATTACGCGCATCAACAGTGAACGAGATATTGCTCTTTCAGCACTTTTATTACAGTGAGCGAGTAAGTAACCCTCTACGAGCAGTCGTTAAATCCTCTTGATAGGTAATTTTGATATTGAGAGGTTCGCCTTCTACTGCGATAGTTGAAAGCTTTGGAAAGTATTGCTCCATGCAGGCAGCAGTATCTGTACCCACAAAACCTTCAACTTCGGCTTTCTTATATGCAGCTAAAACTTCTTGAGCCCTGAATCCTTGTGGTGTTTGCACTCGAGCAATATGTGCACTGGTTACTACATCCATCTCTAAGGGATCAACATCAATTGAGGGGAGCGCTCCCCCGTGATCAAAAGCGGTTTTAGCCACGCGCGCAAAGAGATCACTCGATGCTAGTGGGCGAGCGCCATCGTGAATCAAGACAACGTTGAGTTCGCCTTCCACTATTGCCTTAGAAAGGTGCTTGAGCGCATTGAACTCAGAGCCATGCCGGGTTTGACCACCAATCACTATCTCGATATCTACATCCGGCAATTCTTCTGCAATGACATTCTTTGCTAACTCTTGGTCGGCTTCGCTGACAACTAAAACGGTTCTACAACTCTTGAAAGCACCTACGGCGTTTTTAATGGAGTGTGTGATGACTCGGCGCTCATCAAGTGGCAGCCAGACTTTATTTGTCTCACTCCCAAAGCGCACGCCACTACCTGCGGCAAGTAGAACAACGGCTACTTTCATGAGGCGTAGGTCAAGCCCATCTCATCTTGTTTGCGACGTAGTTGAACAATCAAACTGGATTCATCGACAGCAACTTGATCGTATGTAATGAGATCGCCCACTTTAATATCTTTAGTGACAACGGCACCTGCAATAATCCCGATAGGCACCAAGTTATCTCGCTTGGAGTCTTTAGCGATATCGGCATATCCGCGAACTGTGTAACCGCCGATGGAATCGATGACATCCCCTGGCTTCATATCTTTTTTAGCCATGGTCGCAACTTCTGCTTTCAAACTTGGTGAATACAGTGAAGCTTCACGATCTAACACTGCGCGGGCAAGTGAGAGCGGTGCTTCAACGGAAGCTAAATGGAATGGGCGGTAGAGAGCAAAGTAAGGGCCAGTTCCTAAGTTGAGGTACTTCAGCTCATCATTGATATAGGGAGCATCGGTACGAACAATGACAAACACGCCTGGCGCGACATCGCCCGTGCAGTAATCAATGACTCCGGCGCGATCTAAGACTCCGCCATCTTTTTGTAAGGAGTACACGCTATGCAATGTTTTGATAGTTGCCTCAGGTCCATACATTCCACGCTTTGACAGTTCAAGTCCTGTGGCATTTGCAAGTGCGGCCATTTCAATCATGGTCTTTGAGCCATCGGTAAAAGAGCAGAGCATCTTTGGGTTCATGCCCTTTGCAACGGCGCGCTCGCGGACAGTATCTGGCGTGCTCAATGGCTCGAAAGGATTGTTCTTTCCTTTTCCAGCAGCGATTACTTCAAACTGTAAATCGCGCGCGTAATCAACAAGAACTTTTGCTTCTACTGGTTCATCGCCATGGCAAACGGTGTAAACAGCCCCAGTTTGTTGGGCTGTGTAATGCAAAAGTGGACCAATGGTGACATCCATTTCAACGTTGAGAACTGCTACATCTTTTTTCGCAAGCAATGATGTATATGCGACATGTGCGCCGACATCAGGAATTCCTGTTGATTCAACAATAATGTCAAAAGGAAGTTCCGCTACAAATTTTGTCGTTGTTGTGCCCGCTTGTTTTCCATCCAAAAGTGCTTTTGTTAAAACTGTAACATCATCGCTGATCACTACATCTTTTGCGCCAATATCGTCATAGAGACTTCTAATGCGAGATTCATCGATATCAATAACTAATGCAAGTGACATTCCTGGAATTCGATTGACTTGGCATCCAAAACCGTGGCCCATCTGACCTGCTCCAACAATTGCCACACGGATATCGCGTCCTTGTGCTTTAGAGTGAGCGATGAGTCGTTGTGAAAATGCCATCGGGCCCATCCATTTCATCTATTAATAACTCTAATGCGAAGGCACGAGTCTATCTAAGGCGTTAAAAAACCTCTAGATGTAATGAAAATGCAGGCGTAGCAAGATGGCAATTGGTGCTCCTCAATCTATGAGAAACTGACCTTCATGATTGCTACACAGAGCCTTGAATTACGTGCCGGGGCTCGACTTTTGGTCTCTGGAGTAACTATCCGAATCAATCACGGCGATCGCATTGGATTTGTTGGAAGAAACGGTGCGGGCAAAAGTACTCTGGCTAAAGTTTTGGCTGGCGAAACAATGCCTGCAGGCGGCCAAGTATTGCGCAGTGGCGCCATCGGCTATTTGCCACAAGATCCTCGCACCGGTGATGAAGCAGGAAGTGTTGTTGAGCGAATTCTCTCTGTTCGCGGATTAGATCTCATCGTTGACCGAATGCGCCAAGCAGAAGAAGCTATGGCCACAGCGCAAGGCGATGATCTTGAAGCTGTCATGAATAGATATAGCCGTGCAGAGAGCGAATTCAGCGCAGCTGGCGGATATAGCGCAACTTCTGAAGCAGAAGCAATTGCAACAAGTTTGGGAATTCCAGAACGCCTACTAGATGAGCCAATTAACTCACTCAGCGGTGGACAACGACGCAGAGTAGAACTTGCTCGTATTTTATTTAGCGGAGCACAAACACTTTTACTTGATGAGCCTACTAACCACTTAGATGCAGACTCCATCACATGGCTTCGAGATTATTTGAGCAAGTATCCCGGCGGATTAGTTGTTATTAGCCACGATGTTAACTTGATTGAAACTGTAGTGAATAAGGTTTTCTATCTCGATGCCAACCGTAACGTCATTGACGTCTACAACATGGGTTGGAAGAAATATTTGCAGCAACGTGAGGCTGATGAGCATCGTAGAAAGATTGATCGTGCAAATGCCGAGAAGAAGGCAGCCATCTTAGAAAAGCAGGCCGAAAAACTTCGTGCAAAAGCAACCAAAGCCAAAGCTGCTCAAGGAATGTTCCGTCGTGCAGAGAAGTTGCTTTCAGGTTTAGAAGAAGTTCGAAAAGTAGATCGAGTTGCGAAACTTCGTTTTCCAACACCGGCGCCTTGCGGTAAAACTCCCCTCACTGCAACGGGATTAAGTAAGTCCTACGGTTCACTGGAAGTATTTACAGATGTTGATCTTGCAATTGATAAGGGGTCTCGCGTGGTGATCCTTGGCCTCAACGGTGCCGGTAAAACAACGCTTTTGCGCATGTTGGCTGGAGAATTAGAACCAGATACAGGTGAAGTGCTTCCAGGCCACGGGTTAAAAATTGGGTACTACGCACAAGAGCACGAATCCTTAGATTTCGAACGCACAGTTCTTGAAAATATGCAGAGCTCATCCCCTGATATCCGCGAACCAGAGGCACGAAATGTTTTGGGTTCATTTTTATTTATGGGAGATGACGTACACAAGCCTGTCAAAGTTCTCAGTGGTGGCGAACGAACTCGTTTAGCACTTGCAGTTTTAGTTGTTGGCGCAGCTAATGTGCTCTTACTTGATGAGCCTACAAATAACTTAGACCCAGCTTCCCGTGATGAAATCCTTGGAGCCCTTGGCGAATATCAAGGTAGCGTTATTTTGGTATCTCACGATGAGGGCGCGGTACAAGCGCTACGCCCTGATCGTGTATTGCTCTTGCCCGATGGCGATGAAGATTTGTGGAACGAAAGTTATCTCGACCTTATTGAAATTGAGTAATTAACTCTTCGCAGCTAAACGCGCTTCACGACGCAATCGCTGTTCTGCAGGATCTGGAACAGGTACAGCTGCAAGCAAGCGTTGAGTGTACGGATCCTTTGGATGTTGCAAGATTTGATCACGGTCTCCGATTTCAACCAAACGGCCATCTTCCATCACGGCAATTCTGTGGGCCAAAATATCTACAACCGCTAAATCGTGGCTGATAAAGAGACAGGCAAACTTTAACTTCTCTTGCAACTCTTGAAGAAGTTCTAGAAAACGCGCTTGAACAGAAACATCCAGCGCTGATGTTGGCTCGTCTGCAATTAACAAATCAGGTGTCAGAGCAAGTGCTCGTGCAATACCTACGCGCTGACGTTGTCCACCGGATAATTCGTGTGGGTATCTGTTGCGATAACTGCGTGGCAATTCCACTTGATCCAACAAGTCTTCAACTTTGCGCGCTAAGTCATCACCCTTTGCTAAGCCAGCCAAGAAAATTGGCTCCCCAATACTTTCTCCAATAGGCAGGCGTGGATTAAGTGAACTTGCAGGATCTTGGAAAACAATTCCTGTGTGGCGGCGAATAGAGAACAAATCCTTTTGAGTTGCATGGCTAATGTCTGTGCCAACAATCTCTATTGAACCGCTCTTGATTGGCAAAAGCCCAATTGCTGCACGGCCCACAGTTGTTTTTCCAGAACCAGATTCACCCACAAGACCAACAATTTCACCTGGGTAGATCTCTAAATCAAAATCTTTTACAGCAACAAATGCAGGTATGCGGCCACGCTTTGGATACTCAATGGTGACGTTTTGCAGTTTCAATACGGGAGCAGGATTTGATTCAGATCCACTTGGTAGCGAGCGCCGAGGACTGTGTCCCAACTTAGGAACTGCAGCAAGGAGTTCTTGCGTATAAGGATGTGCTGGGCGATTAAAGATTTGATCGGCGCTGCCGTGTTCAACCGTGAGGCCATCTTTCATCACCAAGATCTCATCGGCAATATCTGCAACCACTCCCATGTCGTGAGTAATCAACACAATTGCAGAGTTGAGTTTGGTACGTAGCCCGCGCATCAAATCTAGAATTTCGGCTTGTACTGTCACATCAAGTGCGGTGGTTGGCTCATCTGCAACTAATAGACCAGGATCGCATGCAAGTGCTTGAGCAATCATTGCGCGCTGGCGTTGTCCACCAGAAAGTTGATGTGGATATTTGTTAAATGATTTTTCTGGGTCAGGAATGTCGACCATAGTAAGCAGTTCGATGGCTCGAGCTTTTGCCTCATGAGGGCCCATGTCAAAGTGGTTGCGAAGTGTTTCAACAATTTGGAAACCAATGGTGTAAACAGGGTTGAGCGCAGTCATTGGCTCTTGGAAAATATATGCCACTTCTTTTCCACGAGTTCGGCGCAAAGTTGCAGCGTTTGCACCAATCATCTCTTCACCTTTTACTCGAACACTTCCGTTGGTTCGAGCATTTGATGCCAAAAGATTCATTAACCCAAGCGCAGTTGTTGATTTACCAGAACCAGATTCACCCACGATGGCAAGTACTTGACCTGCTTGCACCACAAAGTTCATATCGATTGCTGCTGGATACCAAACGCCATCCACCCAGAATTCGATGGTTAAATTCTCAACTTTTAATACTGGCTCAGTCATTACCGCACCAAGCTTTCTTCTTCGGAACCCAATAAGAAAAGATTGTCATCTAAGATGCCACCATGAGAAATATTGAAGTCTTCAGGCCATGGAGCAGTTACTTGCTTGCTGGCACTGTCTTCTTCCTTACGGCTGGGCTCTGTTTCGAACTTGTCATCACTGCAAGTTTCCATGATGCTCTTGCTGGAATTGCTTGGGGAATTTTCGCTTCGTGGGGTGCGTACTTGCTCTTTATTCGCCCCAAAGTCACCGTTTTCGATGAGGGAATTACCATCACTAATCCATTTGTTGAGATCACTGTGGGTTGGCATCGTGTTGAAGAAATTGACGCCAGATACTGCATGTCCATTGAAGTGGGAGAAAAGTTGATCTATGCCTGGGCCGCTCCTGCTCCCAGCAGATATCACGCCAGAAACATTCACAGTTCTGATGTTCGTGGACTTAAACTTAATGACAACACCTTGATCCGTCCGGGTGAATCTCCTGGTACTCATTCTGGTGCTGCTACGTATTTGGCCCGAACTCGTCTTGATAACTTTAGAAAAACTCATAACACGGCTCGTATCGAGAGTGTTTTGCAATACAACGTTATTGGTGGCGCAATCCTGGGCGGTAGCTTTTCTATCGGTGCGCTCTTGGTGCTTATTCACTTTTAGCCTCTCTATTCAAGAGGGTAGTTGACTGTTGCCTAACCTTTTTCGTCATCTGACGGCGTTGACGGGGATCGAAAGCATCGCGCAAACCATCGCCAATGAAATTAACAGACAAGGCAATTATGATGATGAGAATTCCTGGGTACCAAAAGAGCCATGGGCGAGTTGTAAATGAATCCTGATATTGACTAATGAGAAGACCTAATGAGACATCGGGTGCTACAACTCCAAAACCAAGATAACTCAAGGCAGTTTCTAGCAAGATTGCGCCAGACATGGTTAAAGTAATGGAAACAATGATGACACCAACGGCATTTGGCAATATGTGCTTGAAGATAATGCGTCTATTGCTCGCCCCTGCCACACGTGCAGCATCAACAAATTCTCGCTCTCGCAAAGTTAAAAACTCACCCCGAACTAAGCGAGAAAGCCCTGTCCAGGTAAACAAACCAAGGTAGAGAGCCAAGAATAAAATTCCAAGATTTCCAAAGTGGAAACCAATGACCGAGCCAATGATGATGACAGGAATAGTGATGATGAAATCTGTGAAGCGCATCAATACTGCATCGATCCAGCCACGATAAAAGCCTGATACAGCTCCAACAACTGTTCCAATAAACCCTGCAACCATGCCGATTACAACCATAACTAGAATTGATCGCTGAGCGCCTTGCATGACAAGTGCAAAATAATCACGGCCGATGTCATCTTGGCCGAAGGGATGGGCACCAATTCCAAAATTCTTTCCCCCTAGAAAGCCTGGGACTACGTGCAAAGTTGGGCAACCCAAAATTCCTTGAGGACAACCCTCAACTCTTAAATCTGGTTGGTCCAAGGTGTTGTATTTCCACCATCCCGGAATTCTGATGGGACCAAGCTTCTTATCAAGTGCAGTAAAAACAATAAGAATGAGTGCGCTCAAAACCATGATTGAAATCATTGCGCCTCTATGACGAAGGAAGCGGCTAGTCACAATCTGACCTTGGCTTAAGCCTTCAGTTTCCTTATTGGCGATAGCACCTTCCGCAGAATCTGTTGATGCTACCTCCACTTTTTTACGTTTTCTTATCATGATTTACTCACAACCCGAATTCGAGGATCAAGTGCTGAATAGAGTAAATCTGCCACGAGATTTGCCAAGACCGAAAGAGTGGCAGTTATAAAGAAAACTCCCATGAGCAAATTAAGATCAAACCCATTTATTGCCTTGTTAAATAAAGTACCCATTCCAACCCAACCAAAAACATGCTCAGTAATAATTGCCCCGCCAATAATTGCTGCAAAATCAACGACGATAATTGTGGTTAAAGGAATGAGTGTATTTCTAAATGCGTGACGCATGATCACAGTACGCTCATTGAGGCCCTTGGCACGTGCGGTGCGAATGTAATCCTGATTCAAAACATCTAACAACGTGCCACGCGAATATCTAATATATCCAGCAAAAGAAATCAAAGTAAGAGCAATTGTTGGCAGGAATAAATGAGTCAGCGTATCAAGGGATGTAAACCAAAAATTGTCAGTTCCAAGCAATGGGTTTGACTGTCCCGAGGTTGGTATAGGCCGATTATTGATTGCATCCGTTTGCATATATGGCTGCCAAGTCCTCATCAACTTATCAACTAATGCTAAAAACCCGACAAGAACCGATGTGATAACGGTCGTTCTAATGATTGGCCCACGATCAATTTTCGAAAAGATAATTGCAGTCGCGACGGCAACAGTAATTGTTACTAGCGCCATTACTCCAATAAGTGAAAAACCAGGATGTGACGTGAATAGTTTCTGCACTGGGTAATAGAAAATCAACCCAAAAACTGGCATCGCAAGAGAGGCTTTAAGTGCATTTTTATTTTGAAGTCCGGTGGAGAGAAGTGTGACTGCAAAAGCCACTCCAATTCCTAGGGCTAGTAAAACAATCGGACCAAGACCCGGGTGAGCAAACCATTTTGTAAGACTCAGAATTGTGCTCAGGGTTGCCGATGCCACTGCAGCAATTCCAAATATTTTCCAAACTTTACTTCGATCGCCACTAATAACACCAGCCCAGAATATTCCACTAATAAGACTGCTTCCTAAAATCCAACCAGGAGAAATTGTGGCATTAACTAAAAAGTTATTGAAGCTGATTGCAAGATATTGCTTCAGTAGAACAGCAACCCAGAAAATTGGTAATGAGAACATTAAGAACGCCACGAATGTCATTGCATAGTCGAAGCGGCTGTATTGGCGAAGAGCTGAAACGATTCCTACGGTTATTCCCAAAATAATTGCAATGACTGTTGCCATGAAAATTAAACGGATTGTGGTTGGGATAGCAGAAGCCAAATCAAGAGTCACCGCGTGGCCATCTCGAGTCTTTCCAAAATCTAAATGTCCGGTGAATCCCCCCAAAATACCTTTGAGCCAAATGAAATATCTCGCAGGGGGCGGAACATTGAGTTGCAAATTTCGAATCAATGCATACAGTTGCTGTTTTGCTCGAGGATCAGTACTGCCACGTAATCCCTCTGCGGGATCGCCTGAAATGGCCGCTAAGTTATAAAGGATAAAACTGGAGCCAAATAGGATGATAATGAGAATGCCTAAACGACGCCAAATATAGGCAATCAATTAATTTCTCTCCTTCATTTCATCTCTTGCTTCAACGCTCCAACGGCATTACTAATGAGTAGATATTACAGTAAAAAGATGGCGCCGAAGTTTTCATCCGGCGCCATCTTTTACCACTTTTTATCTGGTACTACACACGAGAAGTACCACTAATAAGAAACTAGTTCTTAGTAGTGCCACTCCCAGAAGTTCCAGAATAACGATGGGCTAAATGGCGCTGGCTTAATACCAGATAGCGCACTATCCCAAGCCGTTACGTTTGGATTTTGGAAGATACCAGCAACAACTGCATCATCCATTGCGTATTTCTCCATATTCATACGCAAACGACGCGCTTCAGATGGTGAAACTTGCTTCGATTGCAAGGTGTTACAGATTGCATCTACAGCTGGATTATTAAATCCAGTGTAGTTGCTACCACCTGTGCTCTTGTAGATACCGCATGCCTGACCATCTTGCAACGCAGCTGTTGAGTCGAAAATAAAGAAGTGTGCATCGTATGCACTGCTTGTTAGCTTTCCGCCCCAGCCCTTTGTTGCAGGTGCTGTAACAGCAAAGCCAGCCTTCTTTTCTTCAGCAATCATAAGTGCTGCTTCAGATGCACGGCGTGTGTTTCCTGGAGATCCCCACAAGAGGTTGATCTTTACAGGTTGATTATTTGCACCAGCAGTTGGGTAGTACTTCTGTACCAACTTAAGCGCTGCTGCAGTACGAGTCTTCTGAGTACCGGCAAGGTACTTAGCCGATCCGTTACCAGCAATAACTCCTGCATAACCTTCATCTAATGGCATTGTGATGGTTGATCCAATGACAACTGCCTTCGGATCAATAGCCTTCATCAACTTGTCAACGATTTCTTGACGTGGGTAGGCAAGCAAGAACGCTGTGCGCAGATCTTTTGCCTTTGCCTTATCAACAGCATCAGAAAATGGACCGGTATATGGATCTGTTTCTCCAAAGTTTACCCCGGAACGAAGTTCGATGTGCTCATAGGCAACAGAGCCTTGAATGTTAAGAGTTGTGCCCTTAACAGCGCGAAGTTGCGCAACTGCGTCCGCTGTTGGCTGACCTTGATAAATATCAATGTCTTTGTTTGCCAAAGCTTGAGCGGCTGGAGATCCATCGGCTACTGCTGAGTTAAGGACAATAGTTGTGATTCCGCTTGTAGCAGGACCTGAGTTGTACTTTGGATTCAAAGTCATAGTAACTCGTTGATCCTTAACTGCGCTTTCAACTAAGTATGCACCGTTGCCAACAAGCAACAATGGGTTAGTTGTCTTATCAACTGAAAGCACGTTCCATGCCTCGTTGTAAGCAGTACCCATCTTTTCAAGTGCTGCCTTGTTATAAGTGGTTACATCTGTGTAGAACTTCTCTTTAGCAGCTGCGTTTTCTGCAGCAGAACCTAGAGCAGTTTTTCCAGCAGCAAGTAACTCAAGTACATGAACTGGGTATGGCCCACCAGGGCCATTGAGCTCCCAGTCAGGAATCTGTGCATCGTATGAAACCGTGATTGACATCTTGTCATCGCTGAGGACTGGAATGCCAACTACATGGTTGTCATAAACTCCGTCATATCCACCAGAGTTAAATGCAGGTGAAGCAGCTGGATCTTTAGGATCCGGAAGCCCAGCTTTCTTGGCAAAAGCACTGCTTGATAGGACGTGTTGCAACATCAAGTCGATACCGTTGATCGGAGTTCCGTCTGACCACACGCGGCCAGCTGCAACTGTGTATTGAACACGGAAATCATTCTTTGTGTTTTTTACGACCTTGTAAGAACCAAAAATCGTGTTCTTGATAAGCTTTTTGTGGTCGTCATAGTGCTGAAAGCCCATGTTTGTCAGGTAGCTAATATCGCAGTTGATAACGATGTTCGTATCTGGCGTATTGCAGTTAAGGGCCGTCATAGTGTTACTTTCGATCACAATTACCGTCGAGCGAGTTGCTGCTTGAGCCGGTACATACATACCAAGTCCAACAACAGCCAACGCTGCGGTAGATGCAATAGCGGAACGCATAAAGCGTTTCTTATTCATCTAGTCTCCTATAAGTAATGACGCCCATAGATGCAGAAAGTCGACAGATTCCACATCTCGAGGCGCCTTGATTATGTGGTGCCATTCTGCCGTGCCGAACCTCTTTGTTCAATATGCGGACACTTTTGGTTCATTTTTCCTGAGCGTGGATGGGGGTGATAACCCTACTTTGTAGCCTTTACCAGCTACCTAAACCCGTTTATGAAAGTAGGTCAGTAAGCGCCACTGGGCTCAAGCCTTTGGCATGCAACTGCTCAATAAGTTTAGGTAAAGCGTTAATTGTACTTTGATGTCCAAAATGCATTCCGACAATACTTCCAGGTCTAATTTTTTTCATAATAGTTGAAATAACTTTTGGAGCTCCTGGATCTGTGTAATCAAATGAATCAACATCGTAAGTAATGCATGGTCCGTAACCCGCCTTGATCGAAGCCGCCCGAATCGCAGAGGTGGATACAGTCGTTCCTGAAGGCCTGAAATATTTCCCTTGCGTTCCTGTCATTTTCTTCAATAGCGCTGCGCACTCTTCAATTTCAGTAATCATTTTTGCTTTCGACAAAGTGGTCATGGTGAGGTGGTGCATCGTGTGGTTTCCTAAATCATGACCTGCGTCTAAAATAACTTTAGCAATGTCAGGCTGCTGTTCTAAGAATGTTCCAACCGCAAAGACTGTCATTGGAGTAGATGCATTTGCCATTTCCTTCAAAATTGCATTTGTCATCTTTCTAGTTCCGGCTCCATGGAAAGTAAGGGCAACTTGATTTTTGAATCTAGAACCGTGAGTAATATCGGTGTTAGTAGATGCAAATGCAAGGCTTGGATGAGAACTAACGGCAATCGACGCGATACCTAACTTGAGAATATTTCTGCGAGAAATCTCCAACTCATGCACCACTCATCATTACTAAGGATTGTGGTGGCAGAAAATCTAATCCGTCTGGATTGTTTATAAAGCCCGCACTTTTCCCAGGAATTCCTTTGTGTCCGTACTGCCAAACAATCTTATTCGTCTTTGGATCCACAACAATAACTCGATGATTTGCATCGTCGGTTGCAATCACGTCGCCATTAGGAAGTGCGTGCGCAAGGGAGGGATGGTTGAGTGCCTTCGCGCCCGTTGGCTTGTACTTCCAGAGCAATTTACCTTGTGAATTGAACTCGATTAATTGTCCGGATTTTCTAAAATCGACAGTGAGGTAAACATTCGGTGAGACTTCATTAGTATCTGATGGATATGAAATTCCTGGCGCATGAGTTCTCCAAAAAACCTTTCCAGTTAAATCAATTGCATCAATCCAGTCGCCATTAATTTCGGTTACAAGAAGTTTTCCATCTTTCATCGGGAAAGCACCGTTAGGGCTACCGTAAGTGATCCCTGATTTATGAACACAAGTATTATTCTTACCAAATTGAGTGTGTGTACTGTTCTTCGGATCAATAAAGAGGATTCTGCAATTCTTAATGTCAGCCACGACTATTCGACCATCTGAAAGCATCATTGCATCATCTGGATTATTGAGATGGCCTTCCTTGCTCGAACCAACTTTGGGAACCCCATATTGAAATGTAATCTTTCGTGTTGCAATATCAATTACGCTTATAGTCTTGTTTTCAGCCTGAGTTGCGACAATTGATTTGCCATCAGGCGAGAAAAATATGTCATCGGGTGTTCGAAAAGTTTGCCCAGCTTTTAAATCGCCTTTACGGGGAAATATCCATCGCACTTGGCCTTGAGGGTCGACGACGACAATTCGATTGTTTCCCTCATCTGCAATTGCGATTCCAGCTGGCATAACTTTTGGATCTGAGCCCGGCGCAAGTGAAGGTTTAGTTTGCGGCCTTGAAGTGGACAAGTCTGTTGCGTTCAATGATGCGGCAATAGCAGGAGTAGCGATGCAAGAGGCCAGAACAAGTATGAGCAAAGCAAGATTGCGAGATTTCAGCACATTAGGGAGTCTAGGACCGTCGAGTAGCTCTGGCTTTATTTATTGCTGTGAATAGGTTGAGAAGATTGGGCGGCAGGATTGTCGAGTTAAAGGGCTTAACGCGCTAATTAACGTTAAGGGCTTTACCGAGTGACTCGAAATAAATTGATTGGCAATAAAACGGCGACGCCAATAGGAAGTATGAGCCAAGAAGTTGAAGTTGAATTAGAAGCTATATGAATGAGCTCTAAGGATGTTAAAACAATGGCGAATCCTATGAGGTCATCACCAATAAGGAAGTCATACCAAAAGGCACCAAAATTGCTCAAAGTTTTTAGGACGCCATTCTGATTGATCGCTGCCTCTGCGTCGATGTCATCCATCTCAATTACAAGTGGTGGGGCATTCTTGATTCTGCGATGTGCATCGCGCAAAAGCTGGTACTGGTGTTGTTTTTTCAAGAGAGCAATAAGTATTTGGCTAACAAGGACCATAAATACGATAATCAAAGGAAGCGACAAATCCTTGTGAGGCCATTGTGCTCCGGCACCTTCTGCTCCCCAAAATATTCCAAAAGATGTCAACATAATTCCGACAATGTATTTCATTGTATTTTCGGGAACTCGAGCCAGTGGTTTTCGTAATGCAAAACCTGCTAAGACCGTTACTGCAACTGCGCAAAGTGCTGCAAGGGAAGCTAGTCCCACTTGATGTTGAATTGTTCCGAACGTTAAAACAATGAATGCAACTTCTAAACCTTCGAGTAGTACTCCTTTAAATGAGAGAGTAAATGCATACCAATCTGCGACGCCAAACCTTTGATCTGCTTTGGCTTTGCGAGCAATTGCCAATTCTTCTTGAAAGATCTTCTCTTCATCATGGAGCTCTTTAAAGCCTGCGCTTCTTAAAATTGCTTTCCGTACCCATTGCAAACCAAAAATGAGAAGAAGTGCACCCACGAAAAGTCGCAAATCATTTATCGGTAAACGTGAAAGCGAAGGGCCAAGCAAAGCGATGATTGCAACTAAAGTGCCAAGTCCAGCACCAGTTCCGAGTAAAGCAGATTTCCAATCTCGCGCTGTGCCGGCGGCCAAGACGATAGTCGTTGCCTCTACTGCCTCTACAGCGCAAGCAAGAAAGACTGCGATAAAGAGTGCCAAGCCGCTCATGGCTTCACCTTATCTGCCTCGCCGCTGAGGTTTCTTCACTTGGGATGACTAGTTATGATGAAGCCGTGGAGATTCAAAAAATCATCTTGTATTACGGCTTCACGCCAATTTCTGACCCAGAAGCGATTCGCCTATGGCAACACACGCTCTGTGAATCTCTCAACCTCAAAGGTCGCATTCTTATTTCACCACACGGAATAAATGGAACCGTTGGCGGTGACATGTCCGCACTGAAGAAATACATTCGGATCACCAAACGCTATCCCGGATTTAGAAAGATCGACTTCAAGTGGTCCGAAGGAACAGGAAATGATTTCCCTCGCCTTGCTGTTCGGGTGCGTGAAGAACTCGTTGCTTTCGGGGCGCCAGATGAACTTGTAGTTGATGAAAATGGAGTCGTAGGCGGTGGAGTACACCTGCGCCCAGAACAAGTTAACGAGCTCGTTGAAGAGCGTGGAGATGAAGTTGTCTTCTTTGATGGCCGCAATGCGTTTGAAGCACAAATTGGAAAATTTAAGGGTGCAATTGTTCCCGATGTATCGACTACTCGAGAATTTGTTGATGAAATTGAGAGTGGGAAATACGATCACTTGAAAGAAAAGCCCATTATTACTTATTGCACCGGTGGTATTCGATGCGAAGTTCTCTCCTCTGTCATGATTAAAAGAGGTTTCAAAGAGGTATACCAAGTTAAAGGTGGCATTGTCCGCTACGGAAATCGCTTTGGTGATGAAGGACTTTGGGAAGGATCTCTCTTTACTTTCGATGATCGCATGGCAATAGATTTCAGCACCAACACTAAAGTCATTGGCGAATGCGAAAAGTGTTCAGCTCCAACGAAACAGTTCTATAACTGCGCAAATGTTTCCTGCCACAAGTTAGTCCTGCTCTGTGATGTCTGTGCGGCAGATGATGTGAGCAAGGGATGCGGTCACGCTCGTACTCGGTACAACCATGCGGAAACTGTGGGTTAGATCAATAAATATTCTTATGGTGTGAAGCAAGTTTTCGAACCTTTTCTCAAGTTCACGGGTAATACTTAGATATGCAAAGCGACGGGACCTACTTAAACCTCCCCCATTGGCAAAAGCCTCATCCAGGCGAACATCGACTTTTAGTTTCAGGAATTGTCTTTATTGTTATTTTTCTGCAGTTCATCTTGCCAAGTGAACTCTCCTTGCCATTTCAAAAAATAGTCTGCATCATCGAAGCAGCTCTACTTTTTTCCATTTTCATCGTTGGGCCAAGTCGCATTACTCATCATCACTACCCAAGCCGGGTAATCGGCATGGCTCTAACAACAATTATGACTGCATCTAATACTGGCTCTGCAATTAAGTTGGTAGATCAACTCATCCATGGTGGCGTTGACAGCGCAAGCAAACTTTTGTGGTCTGGCGGTTCAATCTGGTTAACAAATATCGTCATTTTTAGTTTGTGGTACTGGGATCTTGATCGAGGTGGACCTGGTGCCCGTGCACAAGGGCAAGAATTAAGCCCAGATTTCTTATTTCCACAAATGACGGATCCAAAATACGCAACTCCTGGTTGGCATCCAAAATTCTTCGACTACATGTACGTCTCTGTTACCAATGCAAGTGCATTTAGCCCCACTGATGCAATGCCGCTAAGTCGCTGGGCTAAGGCATTGATGATGATTCAGTCACTAACATCATTGCTTATGGTCGGATTAGTTATTGCACGAGCAGTCAATATTTTGCATTGATGTGAGATGAGAACTTCAGATACTTTTTGTATTTGTTCTTATTTTGCAGTGACCAGTTAAGCCGAGAATATGCTAACTAAATGGACTCGGTTTGCTGTTAGAAATCGTTTCGTCATTCTTGCGACATGGATCATTTTCGGAATCTGTGGACTAACAGGCGCATCACAACTTAATGGATTATTGAGCACTTCACTCACTGTGCCAGGTAGTCAATCTGCCCAGGCTGATGAAATATTGAGCAAGAGATTCCACGAAAATATTGAAGGTAGTTTTACAGTTCTATACAAGTTCAACAACGCGACAACATCTGAGATTGCTACTTTTAAAAACAAAGTTGCACGTGCTGCATCGACTATTCCGACTGCGAAAATAACTCAATCTCGCGCATTGGGTGGTTATTTTTACGCCAACATCGGAACGCGTTTTAGCCTCACTCGTGCCGCTAGGTACACCGAGCCATTGCGTTCTGCGCTTATTGAACAAGGGTTATCTGGCGCCATGGTTACTGGACCACCAGCAATCAAGTCTGACGTTACGCCTGTCTTATCATCTGATCTACGACGCGGGGAAATATTTGCCTTACTGCTTGCTTTACTGCTTTTGATTTTGATGCTCGGATTCTCTTGGGCGGTAGCGATTCCATTTTTGATTGCCGGGGCGACTATTTCTCTCACTCTAGGAATTCTTTACTTGCTGGCGCATAAATTCTTGATGGTGCTCTACGTCCCAAATATCATTGAACTGATCGGGCTTGGGTTAGCGATTGATTACTCCCTCTTAATTGTTCATCGATTCAGGCGAGAGCGAATACAAAATCCAGGCCAGAGTATCGAAGATGCAATTATTAAAACTATGCAGACTTCTGGACGCACTGTTGTTCTATCAGGTGCCAGTGTGGCGATTGGTTTAATGGTTTTATTACTCATACCAGTTCCATTTATTCGATCACTCGGGACGGCAGGCGTCGTAGTTCCACTTGTTTCGATAATCTCCGCTCTCACGCTGCAACCGGCCTTGCTTGCAATTCTTGGCGACCACACTGGGGCATCCTTTGGATTCAAAGGGTTAATGGCTAGAAGAGATTTAACAACTGGCTTAATGTCAAAAATTGCTCTCTTCGTCATTCGAAAACCTGTGGCAGTTGCTTTGACATCAATTGCAACACTTGGACTTATTGCCAGTTCGCTTATGTGGTTACAAGTAACTCCAAGTTCGCTCACTTCTTTGCCAGCAAACCTTGAATCTTCCAAAGCACTCACAATGGTCACATCCCGTATCAGCCCGGGGATTATTACTCCTACACAAATAATTATTGACCTTGGTAGCCCAGGTCTTGCAAGAACTCCAGAAGTAAAGTTTGCGCGCTTAGCTCTGGCTCAAGAGATCTTGAAAAACCCTGAAGCATTTACAGTGGCAACTGATGAGTCCAGTGCATACGTTGATGAAACAGGACAATTCATTCGCCTATTTGTTATAGGTCAACATGCCCTTGGGGGAGAACAATCGAAAAACTTTGTTAATGAGCTCCGCACTCAGTACTTACCTGAAGCTAGTTTTGGTAAGAATTCTAAAATCTACCTTGCTGGTGCGCCAGCGCAGGGCCAAGATCTCCTCAATAAAATCGGTACAACTTTTCCTTGGATAATTCTCTTGATCTTGCTCATTACCTATCTCATTCTGCTTCGCGCATTTGGTTCCCTTTTCCTTCCTCTAAAAGCTATTTTGATGGATCTTCTTTCGATTGCCGTTGCATATGGTTCTATGGTTTTAGTTTTTAGATCCAGGATTGGTTCATCGCTATTGGGCACTTACCAACTCGATCAAATTGAGGCTTGGGTCTTGGTCTTTCTCTTTGTTGTCTTATTTGGACTTTCGATGGATTACGAAGTTTTCATTGTGAGTCGAATGAAGGAAGCAAGAGATCGCGGTGCAACTAATAATGAAGCGATAGTGGAAGGTTTATCCCACACCGGCGGCGTAGTGACATCAGCTGCAGTAATTCTTGTTGGCGCGCTCTCTGGATTAGTTTTTGGACATTTTGCTGGTTTACAAGAACTCGGTGTTGGTTTGAGCCTAGGAATTCTCATCGATGCAACAATCATTCGATGCTTACTTCTGCCCAGTGTGATGGTACTTCTTGGTAAATGGAATTGGTGGATGCCAAAATCAATGTCATCTTTTGTACAGAGTAAAGCCTCGCCTCTCGAAGATTGAGAGACGAGGCCTTAACCTCTAGCGGTCTTGACTTACAAATCTTGCATCAATTGGGGAATCACTTAACGATATTAATCGCAAAGTGGAATGCAGGTATTTGATAGCCAAGCGCTAGCCCCGGAAAGTCACGATCAAATGTCAGCACTGGTGCCATTCCATATGGCGTACTGGCAAATGAAGGTTGTTGTGTGTACAGCAACGGACGAAGATCAATAATATGCGTACCTATTCCGCCCACCGCTTTAAGGTGAACTACTAGATACCCATTGGAATTAAACCCGCATCCATAACCTATGTAGCTGTTGTCATACGTAACAGCCAATGTGTTATCAAATTGCGTCCAACCAACACCCTTGAGGCTGATCGTGAATTCATCGCCTTCTTTGAAAGTGTTTGCAGGCGTACCTGCGCCACCTTTAGCAAAGGCTTCGACTGAACCAGAAAGATCTGCCGTTGCAAGCCCCATTCCGATTACTTTGCCATCTTTGTCATAGAAAGGCATGATGCTTTCTTT
>Ga0209829_10001538_pt1 | contig 18478 bp, 18 predicted proteins | sample C_140205_EF_Meta_FD_187311 | JGI IMG/M metagenome (GOLD analysis project Ga0209829, IMG submission 187311) | Freshwater microbial communities from Lake Croche, Canada to study carbon cycling - C_140205_EF_MetaG (SPAdes) (version 2) | ecosystem: Environmental > Aquatic > Freshwater > Lake...
ACTATGGCTTTCCCATTCCCTATGCGCGGCTGTTCACCGGGGCCGAACGCGCCATCGCCGCCATGCCGGCGCCCTTCGGCGCGGTCACCTGGACGCCCAATGGCGACAAGAATGCCGCGCTGGTGTGCGAGGAAGACGCGCTGCCGTTCCCCGACGTGTTCTTCGATCGCATCCTGATCGTGCATGGCCTGGAGTCTGCGGAAAGCCTGCGGCCGTTGCTGCGCCAGCTGTGGCGGGTGCTGGCGCCGGAAGGAAAGATTCTGCTGGTGGCGCCCAACCGCGCCAGTCTGTGGGCCCAGGTCCAGGTGTCGCCCTTCGGTCATGGCCGCCCTTTTTCACGCATGGAACTGGACCGCCTGCTGCGCGATGCGTTGCTGGAGCCGGCGCGCTGGTCGCGGGCGCTTTATGCGCCGCCCTTTGACGGCATCAGCGGATCGGGCACCAACTGGGAAAGATTTGGCCGAAAATTCTTTCCCGGCATCGGCGGCCTGCATGTGGTGGAAGCAGCCAAGTCGCTCTATGCCGCTGCCACGCCAAAATTGTCGGTCGCGCAGGTCGCGCTGAAGACGGCCCAAGACCTGGGATCTTAGCTCTTTTTCAGAAGAAACACGCCGCCCTGGGCGAACAGGTTGGGTCCCAGATAGCCATGCGTCAGGCTGGCGGGATTCATCTTGGCCGTGGTGCCGTTATCGTTCAGCGCATGGGCCTCCACGATGGTGGCGCCGCATTCGCGCGTCAGGTCGACAAAATCGGCCAAGGTACACAGGTGGATGTTGGGCGTCGCCCACCAGGAGTAATCCAGCGTGTTGGTGCGCGGCATGCGCCCGCCCGCCAGCAGCGACAGCCGCACTTTCCAGTAGCCGAAATTGGGCAGCGAGATCGCCACGCGCCGGCCGATGCGCAGCAGATGATCCAGCACCGCGCGCGGCTTCTCGGTCGCCTGGATGGTCTGGGACAGGATCACCGCATCGAACACCTGGGCGGGGTAATCCACCAGGTCGGTATCGGCGTCGCCCTGCACCACCGCCAAGCCGCGCGCCACGCAGGCATTCACATTGGCCTGGGAAATCTCGATGCCGCGGCCGTCCACATTCTTGGTCTTCAGATGCTCCAGGAGCGCGCCGTCACCGCAGCCGACATCCAGCACCCGGGCACCGGGACGGATCATGGCCGCGATGGCCGCCAGGTCGGGGCGCAGCTCGCTCATGACAGGTCCTGAGCGGCGTGGTTGAGAAAGCCGCGCACGGTGGCGAACATTTCCGGCTCGTCCAGCAAAAAGGCGTCATGGCCCTTGTCGCTCTTGATCTCGACAAAGCTGACCTGGGCGGCCACCGCGTTCAGGGCATGGGCGATGCGCTTGTTCTCCACCGGCGGGAACAGCCAGTCGCTGGTGAAGGCGACGATGCAGAAGCGCGCGGAATTCAGGCGGAACACGTCGGACAATTGTCCGCCATGCTCCTCGGCCAGGTCGAAATAATCCATGGCGCGGGTGATGTAGAGATACGAGTTGGCGTCAAAGCGGTCCACGAAGCTGGCGCCCTGGTGATGCAGGTAAGACTCGATCTGGAAATCCGGCGTGAACTGGAACGACTTGGCGTCGCGGTTCTGCAGCGCGCGGCCGAACTTGCGCTGTAGCGCCATCTCCGAGACATAGGTGATGTGCGCCGCCATGCGCGCCACCGCCAGCCCTTTGGAGGGCTTGGTGTTGTGCAACAGATATTCGCCGCCCTGCCAGTCGGGATCGGCCATGATCGCCTGGCGGCCCACTTCGTGGAACGCGATGTTCTGGGCGCTGTGACGCGCGGCGCAAGCGATCGGCACCACGGCGCGCACGCAGTCGGGATAGGAGGCCGCCCATTGCAGCGCCTGCATCCCGCCCATCGAGCCGCCAACCACCGCCAGCAGCTTGTCGATGCCCAGATGTTCGATCAGGCGTTTTTGCGCCCGCACCATGTCGGGAATGGTGACCACCGGAAAATTCAGGCCCCAAGGATTGCCGTCCGACGGATCGATCTCCGCCGGGCCGGTCGAGCCCATGCAGCCGCCGATGACGTTCGAGCAGATGACAAAGAAGCGGTCGGTGTCGATCGGCTTGCCTGGGCCCACCATGGTGATCCACCAGCCCGGCTTGCCGGTGAGGGGATGGTCCGACGCGACGAACTGGTCGCCGGTCAGGGCATGGCAGATCAGGATAGCGTTGCTCTTGTCGGCATTGAGCGTGCCATAGGTCATGTAGGCCACGGTGAAGGGCGCCAGCTCGCGGCCGCAGTCCAGCGGCAGCGGTGCCTCGAAGGTGACAGCCATGCCGACATCGGCCGATGGCGTGGTCACGGGGCGCAGGAAACGAGGGGCCTCAGTCACGAAATAGCCGTCCTAAATCCTTGGAAAGCGTAGGTAAGGTGCGCCCACACCCCAAGTCAACGAATGGCAGCCCTGCTTTGCTTTTATGATGGCCGCGCCCTATTAAAACCCGGCCTTTTTAAGAGCCTGCGTTAACCGATGAAGCCCGAGCCCAAACCCGGCGTCCTGGACATTACCGCCTATGTCGGCGGCCGCGCCTCCGTGCCCGGCGCCACCAAGGTGTTCAAGCTGTCGTCCAATGAAAGCCCCCTGGGGCCCAGCCCGGCCGTGGCGGCGGCTTTGGAAGACGCCCGCGCCAGCCTGGCGCTGTATCCCGAAGGCTCGGCCACCCTGCTGCGCGAGGCGATTGCCGGGGTCTATCACATCGATCCGGCGCGCATCGTCACTTCGGGCGATGGGTCCGACGCCCTGCTCACCATGCTGGCCAATGCATACTTGCAGCCCGGCGATGAAGTGGTGTTCAGCGAGCACGCGTTCCTAGTCTACAAGATCGCCACCCAGGCCAACAGCGCCGTGCCCGTGATGGTGCCGGAAAAAACCACCAACCGGGCCATCAAGGTCGATGTCGATGCGATGCTGGCGGCGGTCACGCCCAAGACGCGCATGGTCTATATCGCCAACCCCAACAATCCCACCGGCTCGTGCCTGAACCGGGACGAGATGGCGCGTCTGCATGCAGGGCTGTCGGCGCATGTGCTGCTGGTGATCGATGCGGCGTATGGCGAATACGTCACCGCCAAGGATTACGACTCGGGCCTGGAGCTGGCGGCGAAGCATCCCAATGTGGTGATGACCCGCACGTTTTCGAAACTGTATGGTCTGGCGGGCCTGCGCATCGGCTGGATGTATGCCTCGACGGAAATCTGCGATGTGATCAATCGCATCCGCGGTCCGTTCAATACCGCCCTGATCCAGCAACTGGCCGGCGCGGCGGCGATCCGCGACCGCGACCATTTCTGGAAGGCCGTGGAACACAACAACAAGTGGCTGGCCTGGGTCACCGAGGAAATCCGCAAGACGGGTCTTCGGGTCGATGACAGCTGCGCCAATTTCGTGCTGATCCATTTCCCGGCGGAAGGCGACAAGACGGCGGCCACGGCCGACGCCTTCCTGATGCAGGGCGGTATCATCCTGCGCAGCGTGGCAAGCTATGGCCTGCCCAATTGCCTGCGCATGACCATTGGCACCGAGGAACAGAACCGTCTGGCCGTGTCGCTGCTCCAGAATTTCATGGCGCAATAACATGCCGGAAAATCATTTCGACAAGATCGCCATTATCGGGTTGGGACTTATCGGGTCGTCCATCGCCCATGCCGCGCGCCGCGCCCATCTGGCCAAGGAAATCGCTGGCCATGACGCCAGCGCCGATGTGCTGGAACGGGCGGGCAAGATCGGCTTCTGCAACACCCTGCATGCCGATATCGGCGCGGCGGTGAAGGGCGCGCAACTTGTGATCCTGTGCGCGCCCGTGGGCGCCTACAAAAGCATTGCCCAGGCCATCGCGCCGCATCTGGCGCAGGGCGCGATCCTGTCGGATGTCGGTTCGGTCAAGGGCGCCGTGATCCGTGATGTCGGGCCGTTCGTGCCGGCCGGCGTGCATTTTATTCCCGCGCACCCCATCGCCGGCACCGAATATTCCGGGCCCGAGGCCGGTTTCGCCAGCCTGTTCGACGGGCGCTGGGCCATCTTGACGCCGGTGCCCGGCAGCGACGGCATGGCGGTCGACAAGCTCAAGACCTTCTGGAAAGGCCTGGGCAGCCAGGTCGATGTGATGGACAGCGGCCATCACGACCTGGTGCTGGCCATCACCTCCCATTTGCCGCACCTGATTGCCTACAATATCGTCGGCACGGCGCATGACCTGGAAAAAGTCACCGAAGGCGAAGTGATCAAATACTCCGCGTCGGGCTTTCGCGATTTCACCCGCATCGCCGCCTCCGATCCCACCATGTGGCGCGACGTATTTTTGAACAATCGCGAAGCGGTGCTGGAAGTGCTGGGCCGTTTCAACGACGATCTGAAAATTCTTCAGGATGCGGTAGCCCAGGGCAATGGCGATCTGTTGTTCGACACCTTCACCCGTACCCGCGCCATCCGTCGCGCGATTGTCGATCTCGGCCAGGATACGGCCGCGCCGAACTTCGGCCGCAAGTCCTAGTAGAGTGGGCTGAGCAGCGCCGCGGGATCGAGCCCCGGCGCAATCACTTTCGAGAGCGTCGCCTTACCGTTCCGGCCGCGCCATGCGTTCGCCGCATCAGGCCAGGATTGTTCGCCCTTGAGCAGGCCCGCAAATGCATCGCCCTCGCTCAACGCAACGTACACCTGCACCTGCTTGATGTCGTTCGCGGCATCGGCTTCCAGCACCAGATTCACGTCATGGCCGTTGCGACGCATATGAAGCTGGAAGCGGCCGATCTTCGTCTGCTTGGCCGCCAGGTTGGCGATGTCCAGGTCGGCCCGCACCAGGGCATGGTCCCGCATCACGCTGCTGGCGCGAAGGGATCCGGGCAGGAAATCGATTCCATGCAGTGCGCCATCTGCGCCCGTCCAGGACACATGCTGCTGCCCCGCCGCTTCATAGACCGCCTTGCTGCGATTGTAGGTGAGGGTATGGGCCGCGAATTTCTCGGCGCTCCAGACAAAGGGGCCATGGGCACCCGCGCCTTTCACCGTCAGGCCGGTGAAGTCGGCATCCAGGCGGAAGGGAAAGCCGCCCACTTCCGCCGTCTTCCAGTCCAGGCTGATGCCGGGAATCGCTTCCTTGCCTTTCAACGCCGCGAGCTTCTTCTCGAAGGCGTCGGCCGCCACCCACCAATAAGCCATCACCGCGCAGGCGATCAGCAGGAAGGTGGTGATGGGGGCATAGAGCCAGAAGCGGCTGGAGTAATTCATGCGCCGCAAACTAGCTGCATTTTGAATAGCCGCAAGACAAACAGGAGTCGCAGCCCTCCAGCTTGACGAAGCTGGCATCGCCGCAGCGCGGGCAGAAGCGGGCGCGCGCCCCTTCGGCGGGGATATTGTGGGCGTCCGGCAGGTCCGACAGGCCATGCAGGCGCTGGCCCATGAAGCCGATTTCCATCATGTGACGCTCGATCACCTCGCCGATGGCCGCCAGCAGGGACGGCACATAGCGGCCATTCATCCATTGGCCGCCGCGCGGATCGAAGATCGCCTTCAGCTCATCCACCACAAAGCTGACATCGCCGCCGCGCCGGAACACCGCCGAGATCATGCGGGTCAGGGCCAGCGCCCAGGCATAGGCTTCCATGTTCTTGGAATTGATGAACACCTCGAAGGGCCGGCGGCGCCCGTCTTTCTCGATGTCGTTGATGGTGATGTAGAAGGCGTGATCGCTGTCCAGCCATTTGATCTTGTAGGTGCGGCCCAGCAGCGCGTCGGGCCGGTCCAGCGGCTGGGTCATATAGACGATGCCGCCACTGGCGGCGCGGGGCGGCGGCGGGGACAGCGGCAGTTCCGGTTCCTGCGAGCTGACCGCGCCTTGCGCGACAGGCGCGGGTTCTTCCACCGACAGCACCGAACCGGTCACGTCATTGGGACGATAGGTGGTGCAGCCCTTGCAGCCCAGGTCATAGGCTTCCAGATAGACATGCGCGAAATCCTCGAAGGAGATCGAGGCCGGCACATTGATGGTCTTGGAAATGGCGCTGTCGATAAAAGGCTGGGCCGCGGCCTGCACCGCCAGGTGATCGGACGGCGACAAGGTCTGGGCGGTGACGAAATAGTCCGGCAAGGTGGTGTCGACGCCGAACATCTTCTGAAACAGGCGCAAGGCATAATCGCTGACCTGTTCCTCGCGCCTGGAGCCATCGGGCTGTAACACCTTGCGGGTATAGTTGAAGGCAAACACCGGCTCGATGCCGCTGGAGACATTGTCGGCGAACAGCGAAATGGTGCCGGTGGGCGCGATCGAGGTCAGTAGCGCATTGCGGATGCCATGCGCGGCGACCCCATCATAAATGTCTGGCGGCAGCGCCTGGATATGCGGCCGCGACAGATAGGGATTCATGTCGTACAGCGGGAAAGGGCCTTTTTCGCGTGCCAATTCCACACTGGCGCGATAGGCGGCATGGCTCACCGCGGCCAGCCAGGTGCGGGTCAGTTCCAGGCTTTCCGCCGAGCCATAGCGCGTCTTGCACTGGATCAGCGCATCGGCCAGGCCCGTCACGCCCAGCCCGATGCGCCGCTTGGCACGTGCCTCCTGGGCCTGGGCATCCAGCGGAAAGCGCGACACGTCGATGGCATTGTCTATCATGCGTACCGCGCTGCCGACCAGCCGTTCCAGCTCGGCCATGTCCAGCGCAGCGTCATCGGTGAAGGGCTGGCGCACCAGCTTGGCCAGGTTGATGGACCCCAGCAGGCAGGCGCCATAGGGCGGCAAGGGCTGCTCGCCGCAGGGATTGGTGGCGGAAATATTCTCGCAGTAATCCAGATTGTTCTGTTGGTTGATGCGGTCGATGAAGATCACGCCCGGCTCGGCATGGTCATAGGTGGCGCGCATGATGATGTCCCACAGCGCGCGGGCCTTCACCGTGCGATAGACGCGGCCGCCAAATTGCAGCCTCCAGTCATCGCCATTCTTCACCGCCGTCATGAAGGCGTCGCTGACCAGCACCGACAAGTTGAAGTTCGACAGCCGCCCCTGGGTGCGCTTGGCGGTGATGAAATCCTCGATGTCGGGATGATCGACGCGCAAGGTCGCCATCATGGCGCCGCGGCGCGAGCCCGCGCTCATGATGGTGCGGCACATCGAATCCCACACATCCATGAAGGAGACGGGACCGGAGGCGTCCGCGCCCACGCCCTGGACCAGCGCGCCCTTGGGCCGCAGGCTGGAGAAGTCGTACCCGATGCCGCCGCCCTGCTGCAGGGTCAGGGCCGCTTCGCGCAGGGCGGAGAAGATTCCGTCCATCGAATCCTCGATGGTCCCCATCACAAAACAGTTGAACAAGGTGACGCTGCGCCCGGTGCCGGCACCGGCCAGGATACGGCCCGCCGGCAGGAACTTGTGCCCCGCCAGGGCATGGGCGAATTCCTGGGCGCGGGACACGCGCTGGTCCGGCGCTTCGGCCTGCGCCAAGGCAAGTGCCACGCGCGTCCAGCTGTCGGCCACGTCGCGGTCGACGGGCGTGCCGTCCGGCGCTTTCAGCCGGTACTTCATGTCCCAGATCTGGTGGGAAATATCGCTCATTGATGGGTAACAACCATATCGGGCACCGGGTTCGCCACCCTGGCTTGCCGGTCTGCCTAATATGGGGTTGTCAGCCGCCCATTCCAGTCCTCTAGGCCGCTGATTTTCCTAGATATTTCTGATATCCCCGGTCGATCTGCAGCCGGTAGAGAAAGCGGATGCGCCGCCACAGGCCGGCCCCGAAACGGGCGGCATGCAGCAGGGGGTAAAGCTCGGCCAGCCGCTGTTTCAGGACGCTTGCATCGGCGCCGGCCGGCACATGGTCGTTCAGGGTGATGTAGGGCGAAGCGGCCGACAGGAAGATGGGAATGCCGCGCGCCATCGTCTGAGCCACATAGCGGAGGAAGGCCGGGCGCAAGACCGCTTCTTGGCCGGTCAACACCACCATGTGCATGCCATAGGGCGCGTTCTGCCAGGCGGCGGGCATTTCGGATGGTGCACGGCGCATCGCAAGGATGCCGCTCAGGTCGGGGCGCCAGCTATTGTCCATGTCCTCGAACAATCGCCAGCCACACAGGAATTCGCGGCACACGCCGGGACGGGTTTCATAGATGCCGCAACCTTTGCCGCTCAGATGCGGACAGGGCACACGCGCTTTCTTCTTCAGCTCCGGCGCCACGATCTTGAGATCGATGCAACAGGCGGTGCAGGGACCGCAAGCGCGTTTGGTCAGCGCGGTCATGGCAGCAATTGGGCGGTGGCGGTTTCGATCCGCTCTTCCAGTTGGCGCATGAATTCAACGCGCTTCAGGCCAGGCGGAATGGGCGGCAGGAATTCCAGCACGATGGTGCCCGGCTTTTTGTAGAAGCCGGTCCAGTAGACACCGGAATTCAGCGCCACCGGCACGCAGGGCACATCCAGCATGGTGTAAAGCCCGGCCACGCCGGGCTTGTAGTCCGGTGCCGCGCCCGGTTTTTTGCGCGTGCCTTCGGGAAAGATCAGGATGGGCCGGCCTTCGCCCAGCACGGCGCGCGCATTGGCCGCCATCTTGCGCAAGGCGCTGGCGCCCGCCGCGCGGTCAATCGGGATGGCGGTCGCCTTCCACAGGAACCAGCCATAGAAGGGAATGCGCAGCAGTTCGCGTTTCAGCACAATGGCCGGCGCATCCATCGCCAGATACAGCGCCAGCGTATCCCACATGCTCATATGCTTGGCGGCGACCAGAACCGGGCCTTTGGGGCGCGTTCCGCGAATTTCCCAATCGATGCCGGCAAAGACTTTCAGGCCAAAAAACGTGGCGCGCGACCAGACCCGCGCCAGCCAGATGGTGGCGCCACGCGGCAATATCAGCACCGGCAGGAAGATCAGCGACAGGATGGTGGTGACGACAAGAAACCACGCCAGGAACAGCGCGGAGCGGGCCAATGTCATTTTGCCAGCCGCGTCGTCACAAGGCTGGCGAGATATTTGACATATTCGCGGTGCAACAGCTGGGCGGTCTTGGGATGCCTCCACCAGCCGTCGAGCGCGACGCGGTTCTGTTCCACCGGATAGGCGATCAAGGTGACGTCCGGAAGCAGGGCGGAGAACTCCTTCATGGTGCGCGGCATGTGATAGCGGCCGGTGACAATCACTAGGCTGTTGAAGTGATGTTCGCGCGTCCAGTCGGCGGCTTCCTGTGCATTGCCATGGGTGTCCTCGGCGGCATAGCCAATATCGGCGCAGCAGGCGAAGCGCGGGCCGCCATCCGACATCTTGCCCACCGTCTCCTTGGTGGTTTCGGCCGCCACGCCGCTGACCAGGAGCCGCTGACCCACGCCGCGTTCCAGCAGCGCCACGGCGGTATCCAGCCGCTCATTGCCGCCGGTCAGGGCAACGATGCCGTCGGCCCTTGGCGGAACCGCCGGCGCGACAGGCAGGTTGGACACAAAGAGCACGAAGCTCAGTGCATAACCCAACAACGCCAGGAAAATCACGGCCAGGAAAACGCGCAAATCGCAGCTCCAATCGCGAAGCAGAACAATAGCAAACAGCTTTCGCCGCGCTCAATAGATGGCTTTTACCACCAGAAGCACCGAAATACGCGCCGTGGCCCAAGCGATCAGCGCCGTGACGGCCGGCACCGCCAAAAGCCAGGGGATCTCGATCCATTTCAGCGACAAGGGCGGCAGGAAGGGCACCGCCTCAAGGCCAAAGATTTCCAGCCCGCCGGCGCCCAGAAAGAACAGCGCCGCGAACAGGGTGCCCAATGCGGCGGCAAACAGCGCCGACACGAAATAATGCCATTCCACCGCGCGGGCGATGAAGGCGGGCAGCGCACCCATCTGGTGCAGCAGCGCCACCATCTCGTGATGCGCGTCCAGCCCGGCGCGGGTGGCAAAGGACACCGCCGCCGCGGTAGCGCCCGCGATCAGCAGCAGGATGCCATAGGCGGAAAAGCGCACCGCATCCGCCAGTCCGCGCAAGCGCGTGATCCAGCGGCGATGATCGTCCACCGAGGCATGGGGCGCGGCCTGTTTCAGCCTGGCCGCCAACGCCGTCACGTCCAGTTCCTCGCCCGGGGTGATTGTTGCATCGATCAGCTTGGGCAAGGGAATGCCCGACACCACGCCATCCTTGCCGATCCAGGGTTCCACCAGGGCGTTGATCTCCGCGTCCGACAGTGCGCTGGCATGGGCGATGCCCGGTGTTGCGTCTAGCACCGCCAGCGCTGCCTTGGTTTCCGCCTCCAGCCCGCCGCGCACATCGCCTTGTTCCGGCGGCATCACCTGCACCGTGATGCGGTCCGACAGTCCCGACTGCCAGCCATGGGCCGCACGCGTTGCCACCAGGGATGCGCCCAGCGCCAGCGCCGCCAAAAAGGCCATCACCGCAATGACGAAATCCAGCGGGGCAGCGCCCTTGTCGCGCGGCAGGATATAGGTGGCGCGGTCACTCATAAGAGGGCGCTCATGCGTTGGCTCTCAGTTCCACCAGCCGGCCTTCGACCAGCCGCATCTCGCGCGCCCGTGTCGCCTCGATCAGGGCGCGGTCATGGGTGGCGATCAGCACAGTGGTGCCCAGCCGGTTGAGTTCGGCGATCAGCCGGATCAGGCGCGCGCCCATTTCCGGATCCACGTTGCCGGTGGGTTCGTCGGCGATCAGAAGATCGGGGCGCGCCACCACGGCGCGGGCGATGGCGACGCGCTGCTGCTCGCCGCCCGACAGGGTGGCAGGGCGCGCCTGCATCCGGTCGCCCAGCCCCACCCAGGACAGAAGCTCGCTCACGTCATGAGTGAATTCGCTCACCCGCTTGCCCGCCAGCCGCAGCGGCAAGGCGACATTGTCGAAGGCCGACAGATGATCCAGTAGCCGGAAATCCTGGAACACGACCCCGATGCGGCGGCGGATGGCGGGAAAGTCGCGCCGCTTGGCGGTGGCCAGCTCGGTCCCAAACAGGGTGATTAGCCCGCGGCTGGGCGGCTCGGCGACATAGATCAGCTTGAGCAGCGTGGTCTTGCCCGCCCCCGACAGGCCGGTCAGGAAGGTGAAGGACCCCGGCTCCAGCGAGAAACTGACATCGCGCAGCACTTCGGGCCCCGAGCCATAGCGCATGCCGACATTTTCAAAACGAACCATGGGGTGAACATAACGGTGAGGCCGCTTGCGGTCATGGCCCCCGGCCCCTATTTTCCGCTGATATTTCAACAGGCCGGGCATGATTCTCACCTGTCCCTCGTGTGACACGCGCTATTCCGTCGACGGGGCGAAGTTTCCGGCTGCCGGACGCACGGTCCGCTGCGCCAAATGCGGCCATAGCTGGCACCAGCCGGGCGAGGGCGAGGCTGTGCCCGAAATCCCCGCCGAGGCGGCGCCCGCACCGGCCCCCGCAGAGGCGCCCGCGTCCGATCCTTTCCCGGTCAATCCGTCGCCTACCCGCGCCTTCGCGCCGGCCGCGGTGGCGTCGGAGCCCCGCACCCCCCTGGGGCCCAAGCTGGCCGTGGTGGCGGGCTGGGCCGGGCTGATCGCGGTGGTGCTGCTGATCGCGGTATCCGCGGTGCGCTATCGCCAGGACATCGCGGTGATCTGGCCGCAATCGGCCGGGGTCTATTCCAGCCTGGGGCTGAAGGTGAATGCCAGCGGCATCGATTTCCGCCAGGTGGATTACAAGCGCGAGACCGAGGACGGTCAGGTCGTGCTGGCGGTGTCGGGCGTGATCGTCAATGCCGGCTCGCGCCAGTTGCCGGTGCCGCAGACCGTGCGCGTGACGTTGAGCGATGTCTCCAATCACGAGCTTTATCACTGGACCTTCAAACCCACGGCCACGGTGCTGGGTCCGGGCCAGTCGATTCCCTTCATGACCCGGCTGTCCAGCCCGCCCGCCGCGGCGCGCCACCTGGAAGTGCGCTTCGCCAAAGACGGTCCCTGATGGCACCCGACGTTCTTTTCTCCGCAGAACAGATCCAGGAACGGGTGCGCACGATGGCGCGCCAGATCGCATCGGCGCCGCTGGTGCCCGATATTGTGATGCCGGTTCTGGTGGGCGGATTTGTCTTCGCCGCAGATCTGCTCCGCGCCCTGGCCTGGGAAGGCGCGGCGATGGACGTGGAAATGATCTGGCTGCGCTCTTACGGCGACAAGCGGGCGGCCAGCGCCATCTCCATGATCGCAGGACCGTCGGAAGAAATCACTGGCCGCCATGTGCTGGTGGTGGACGGCGTGCTGGATGCGGGACGCACCATCGCCAAGGCCGTGTCGCTGATCCAGGCGGCGGGCGCGGCCAGCGTGCAGGTGGCGGTGATGCTGGACAAGCAGCGGCCCGATGCCCTGGCCAAGGCCGATTATGTCGGCTTTCCCGTCGGCAATGATTTTGTGATCGGCTATGGCATGGACGATGCCGGCCGCTATCGCGGCTTGCCGTATATCGGCAAGGTGTTGGGCTAGAAAGCCTTCAGCAGCCGGTCCAGATAATCGCGTTCCTGCTGCGAGCGGTTCATCTGCGCGGCTCTCCGGCGCAGTTCTTCCAATATCGCGCGCGCCCGTGCCAGGTCGGCGGCGCCCGGAATCTTCACGCCGGAATTGCCGAGCGGGGCGTTGCCGCGGCCCAGCGGATCCTGGCCGCCGGACTGCTTGCCCTGGCCCTGCTGGGATTCATCGGCCAGCGCCTGCGCCCCTTGGCGCAGCGCATCCAGCGCCTGATTCTGCGAGCTGCCGGCATTGGTCAGGTCCTTCTTGCCCAGCGCGCTTTGGGCATCGCCCATCGCCTTGCCGGCTTCGCGCAGCTTCTGCGCCGACTTGCCGTCCATGCCTTTCAGTGAATCCTGCAAATCCTTTTCCAGGTCGTTCTGCTGTTTCTGCAGGCCCTGCGGCCCGCCATCCTTGGGATCGGCCTGGCCCTGCTGCTGCCGGAACGTCTTGTCCAGCAAAGCGCGCTGCTTGCCCATCAGGTTGCCGTATTTCTGCAGCTTCTCGTTCAGTGCCTTGTTCTGCGGCGTGCCCTGGCCGTTCTGGCCCTGGGTCATGCGCATGTTTTCCAGCATGGATTGCAGCATGGCCAGAAGCTGCGCCGCCTTCTGGCGGTCGCCGGCCTGGGTCAGCTTCTTGATCATGTCCAGCATGGTCTGGATGTCATTCTGGCCGATGGTCTTGGCGTCGGGCGGTAAGGGCTGCTGTTCACCTGGCGCCGGCGGATTGGCCGCCAACGCCGCCATGTATTTTTGCATCGCCTCATTGTAGCGCTTGAGCAATTCGTCGATCACATCCTGCGGCGCGCCCGAAGCCAGGGCGGCGGTGATCATAATCTGCAGCTTGCGCAGTTCGTCGGCCGCCGACAGCAGGCCGCCGCGCTCCAGCTTCAGGGCAGTTTCCCACAGAATGGTCTGGACACGGTTGATGTCGGCCTCGGTTTTGGCGTTCTTGACCCCGTTCAAGGCGCTGCGCAGCGCCAGGAAAATGTCGTTCTTGCCTTCGTAGAATTTCTCCGGCGCGATGGTAAGCGCATCCAGGGTGAGAAGCACGGTCTTGCGCCCAGCCGCATCGCTGGTCGCAAGCTGCTGGCGTTGCTCAATCAGCGCGCGGGCCAGGGGATCGGTAAACACGCGCGCCGGCAGCTTGAAGGTGACAGGCGCGCTGACACCGGTCTGGCCGATGGCGTCGCGCACTTCCAGATGGCCGGTGACGGTCAGGCCGGCATAAGGGTGGCCGGTGAGATCGACATAGCTGTTCTGGTCTATCGCCTTGGCGTTGGATTCCGGCAGCGGCAATTCCACCACCAACGGCTTGCCATGACCCTTTTGCGGGGTCAGCACAGCGCGCACCTTGGCGATGCCATAGTCGTCGCTGCCCTTGAAAGCGAACTTGGTGGCCTTTTGTTCTGTTGGCGTAGGCGTGGCGGTCAGCGCGATGGTCGGCGCTGTGTCCGGCACCGCCTGGATATTCCATTTGCCGATGGCATGCCCACCGACCTGCACCCGCACCCGCGCGCCGCTGGAAAGGATTACATTGCTGGAATATTCCCCGTCCTGGCCGGCAAAGCGCGGCGCGGCATTGTTGCCGGCCGCCAGGCCCGGTGTGCGCGGCGCGCCGTGCACGCGCAAATTCAACACCGATCCCTGCGGCACCTGGATGGTGGACGTGTCGCCGATATGCAGCGAGGTCAGCGGCAGGCCGGTATAGGGCGGCGGATCGATCCAGGCATCCAGGCCGGCGTCGGCGCCTGCGCCGCTGTCGAAGGCCGAGACCAGCCGCGCCCCGGTATCGCCCCGCGCCAGCACCAACCCGACCGCAACAGCGATCAACAGGTACCAGCGCAGCCCTTGCGGATCGCGCGCCGCGATGCCGGTGCGGGGCAGGCCGATGCGGAATTTCTGCGGCAGGTCGCGGGCGCGGTGCAGGTCCCACAAGGCACGCGCTACCGGATCATCGCCCACCAGCACGTCATCGCGTTCCGAGATGGGCCGGTGCGCTAGGCCGCTGTCACGTTCCAGCCGCCGGGCGGCATCCAGGGTGCGGGGCCAGGCGAAATTCTCGAAGCCGTCGTAAAGCGCCAGTGCGCCGGCGGTGATGGTTGCGGCCAGCAGCAGCGCCTGGATTGGCCAGGGGATGAAGGCGAAAATGCCGGTCAGGGCCAGGGCAAGGTAAAAGCCGAAGAAACCAAAGGCCGGCCACAGCAGCGGCAGCAACCGCTCGATCGCTAGCACGCCGCGCGCAAGCGCGACGCGCCGCGCCAGCGGATTAGCTGGAAAGCCAGTCTGGAATGCGGTCCTTGGCGATGAGGTCGGCATACGTCTCTCTGGGCCTTACGATGCCCCATTGTTCGCCGTGAACCAAGACTTCCGGTATCCGCGGCCGGGCATTGTAATCGCCCGCCATCACCGCGCCATAGGCGCCGGCCGACAGGATCGCCACAAGATCGCCGCTTTTGAGTTCCGGCAACGGCCGGCTGGAGGCGAAAAGATCGGAGGTCTCGCACACCGGCCCCACCACGTCATAACGGGGGCGCGGGGAACCCACCTTGGGTTCCGTCACCGCCACGATCTCGTGATGGGCTTCGTACATGGCCGGTCGGATCAGGTCGTTCATGCCCGCATCGATAATCAGAAAGTCCTTGGCTTCGCCGTTCTTGACGTAGATCACCTTGCTGACTAGCACGCCGGCATTGGCGGCGATCAGCCGGCCCGGCTCGAAGGACAGGGTGCAGCCCAGATCCTTGGTGACACGCGCCACCATGGCGCCATAGGCGCTGGGGTCGGGCGGCGGCATGTTGCTGTTCTCATACGGCACGCCCAAACCGCCGCCCAGGTCGAGGCGGGTGATGTTGTGGCCGTCGCCGCGCAAGGTGTCGACGAATTCGCGCACACGGGTGAAAGCGGTTTCGAACGGTTCCAGCTCGGTGATCTGGCTGCCGATATGCACGTCCACGCCGACGATCTCGATGCCCGCCATCTTGGCGGCATGGGCGTAAGCTTCACGTGCGCGGCTGAAGGGAATGCCGAACTTTGTCTCCGCCGTGCCGGTGGTGATCTTGGCGTGGGTCTTCGCGTCCACATCGGGATTGACGCGCAAGGTGACCGGCGCGCGCTTGCGCAAGCCCCGCGCGACTTCATCCAGCGCCGCCAGTTCCGGCTCGCTTTCGACATTGAACTGATAGATGCCGGCCTCAAGGGCGCTGCGCATTTCGTCCCTGGTCTTGCCGACGCCCGAGAACACGATCTTGCCCGGGGGAATGCCCGCCGCCAGCGCCTTGGCCAGTTCGCCGCCCGACACCACATCGGCGCCCGCGCCCAGCTGGGCCAGCGTCTTCAGCACCGCCAGATTGTCGTTGGCCTTGATGGCATAGGCCACCAGCGACCCGGCAGGCACGGCCTCTACGAACACCTTGTAGTGCCGCGCAAAGGTGGCGGTAGAATAGCAATAGAAAGGCGTGCCGACTTTTTCAGCCAGCAGGTCCAGTCGCACGCCTTCCGCGCACAGCACGCCGTCCTTGTATTGAAAGTGGTTCAATTAACGTCCCAGAGGATAAGGCGGCTTTGAAGGATTCTGTTCGTCGCGCGGAGTGGTCTGTCCGTTGGGCTTGACCAGGTCGTTCTTCACGCCGCAGGCGGCCAGTGCAATCGCCACGGCCGCCAGAATGATGATCTTCCTCATTTCAGGGCTCCCCGCCAATGGTTGAGCTGTTCTTTCACCCGCGCCGGCGCGGTGCCGCCCAGGCTCATGCGTGAATTCACGGATGCGTCCAACGACAGTACCTTGAACACTTCATCGGTGATGGCGGGCTCGATGGTCTGCATCTCCGCAAGCGACAGCTTTTCCAAGGTGACGCCCTTGTCCTCGGCCAGCTTCACAATGGAGCCGGAAATGTGATGCGCCTCGCGGAACGGCTTTTTCAGCACCCGCACCACCCAATCGGCCAGATCGGTGGCGGTGGGAAATCCCGCCACGCAGGCGGCGCGCATCGCTTCGGGCTGCGCCGTCAGGTCGGCCATCATCGCCGCCATGGCGGCGAGGCAAAGCTCCAGCGTGTCGGCGGCGTCGAACACCCGTTCCTTGTCTTCCTGCAGGTCGGTGCCATAGGTCAGCACAAGACCCTTCACCACGGTGGCCAGCGCCACGAAATCGCCCAGCACCCGGCCGGTCTTGCCGCGCACCAGTTCGGCGGCGTCGGGATTGCGCTTCTGCGGCATGATGGACGAGCCGGTGGTGAACGCGTCCGACAATTTCACAAAGCCGAAGGCCGGCGTGGACCATTGCACCAGTTCGCCCGCCAGCCGTGACAAATGCACGGCGGCAATGGTGCAGGCGGCCAGATACTCCAGCGCGAAGTCGCGCGCCGAAATGGCGTCCATGGAATTGCGCATCGGCCGGATGAAGCCCAGGCTCTTGGCGGTGGCGTCACGGTCGATGGGGAATGACGTGCCCGCCAGCGCAGCAGCGCCCAGCGGGGATTCGTTCAGCCGCTTCTTGGCGTCCTCGAAGCGGCCGCGGTCGCGCCCAAACATTTCGACATAGGCGAGCATGTGATGGCTGAAGGTGACGGGCTGCGCCACCTGCATGTGGGTGAAGCCCGGCATGATGGTGTCGGTGTGTTTTTCCGCCTGTCCCAGCAAGGCCAGCTGCAAAGCTTTCAGCCCCGCATCGGCGCGCTCGCAGGCGGCGCGCACCCACAGTCTGAAATCGGTCACCACCTGGTCATTGCGCGACCGGGCGGTATGCAGCCGGCCCGCGACTGGGCCAATCAACTCGGCCAGCCGGGATTCGATATTGAGATGGATGTCTTCCAGCTCGCGCTTGAAGACGAACTTGCCCTCGGCGAGTTCCTTTTCGATTGTTGTCAGGCCATCCAGGATCTTCAGCCCGTCATCCTTGGCAATGATGCCTTCGCTGGCCAGCATGCGGCAATGCGCGCGGCTGCCCGCGATATCCTCGGCGGCGAGGCGCTTGTCGAAATCGATCGAGGGGGTAATCTCCCTCATGATATCGGCGGGACCGCACTGGAAACGTCCGCCCCACATTTTGTTCGTGCTCATCTTTTCTTCCGAAGGCCCATGACCAAGAAAATCATCATCAGTCTGGCCGTGATCGTCGCGCTGGCAATGGGCATCCTATATGGGAAAGGCCTGCTTTCTGTCCATCAGGGGATCGAGCCGCCGCCGTCTTTGGCCGTGCTGGCGCTGGAAAAAGCCCCCAAACCCGCCCCGGCGGTGAGTTTTGCCGATGGCAAGGGTGGCCGGCATGCGCTGGATGCATTCAAGGGCCGCTATGTGCTGCTGAACCTGTGGGCCACCTGGTGCGCGCCCTGTGTCAGCGAGCTGCCTTCGCTAGCCCGGCTCCAGGCCCATGCGCCGGGCCTGCGGGTTCTGGCGATCAATGCCGACAGCACCAAGGTGGATGCCGGCGCCTTCCTGAAAAGCCATGGCGCCGGCACCCTGCCAGTCTATGTCGACTCTGATCGCGTGCTGATGCGGAGCTTCGTGGTGCCGGGCCTGCCGACCACGGTGCTGATCGATCCGGATGGCAAGGTGGTGGCGCGCGCGGAAGGTCCCGCGGAGTGGGCCTCGCCTGAGGCCGTCGCCTATTTCAAGAGAATTACCGGCAGCTAGAACCGCGCGGAGCGGATCTACCTGGTCGGTACCGGGTGTTCGCCCCGATAGTCGTAGAAGCCGCGACCGGTCTTGCGGCCCAGCCAGCCGGCTTCGACATATTTCACCAGCAGCGGGCAGGGACGGTACTTGGAGTCCGCCAGGCCTTCATACAGAACCTGCATCACCGACAGGCAGGTATCCAGGCCGATGAAGTCAGCCAGCTGCAGCGGACCCATGGGATGGTTGGCGCCCAGCCGCATGGCGGTGTCGATCGCGTCCACATTGCCCACGCCTTCGTACAGCGTATAGACCGCCTCGTTGATCATCGGCAGCAGGATGCGGTTGACGATGAAGGCGGGGAAGTCTTCGGAGACCGTGGTGGTCTTCCCCAGCCGCGTCACGAAAGCCT
>Ga0209829_10001540_pt1 | contig 18452 bp, 15 predicted proteins | sample C_140205_EF_Meta_FD_187311 | JGI IMG/M metagenome (GOLD analysis project Ga0209829, IMG submission 187311) | Freshwater microbial communities from Lake Croche, Canada to study carbon cycling - C_140205_EF_MetaG (SPAdes) (version 2) | ecosystem: Environmental > Aquatic > Freshwater > Lake...
GACGACGAGAAGCGCGAACGGGCCGAAGACTTCGTGATGGAACGTGTCGTCGGAGATAAACTGGGCGGCGGTGATTTCGAGAACGAGCGGCTGGCCCTGGGTCGCATTCGGATCGGCTTCCGTCGTGGTGGTCGCGAGCAGTTTGATGCCGGCATGAGCCTTGATGGAGCTGCACCTGGAGTTGTAGTGATCGGCGATGCCCGGGTGCAGCATCGTCGAGGGAATGAGTCCCGCGATGGTGGCGGCGAGTGCTTCACGCAAGGCCGTGAGTCCTTCGCCTTCGGTGGTGAAAAACAGGCCGGGCTTGGTACAGAATTGACCGGCGCCCAGCGTGATCGACTGCGCCAGTGCCGCGCCGATCGCGGCTCCGCGGGTGGCGAGGGCACCCGGGAGAATCACCACCGGATTGAGGCTACCCATTTCGGCGAAGACCGGGATCGGGTCCGGCCGTGATGCCGCGAGATCAAACAAGGCGCGACCCGCAATTTCGGAGCCGGTGAAGGCGATCGCCTTGGTGGCGGGATGCTTCGCCAGCCAGGGTCCGAGGACTCTGCCGGAACCGTGGACCATCGAGAAGACTCCCGCGGGAAGCCCGACTTTTTTCACAGCCGCAATGATCGCTTCCGCCACCAATTCGGAGGTTCCCGGGTGAGCTTCGTGGGCTTTCACCACGACGGGATTCCCCGTGGCAAGGGCCGAGGCCGTATCCCCACCAGCCACCGAGAACGCGAGGGGGAAATTGCTGGCTCCGAAGACCACAACTGGACCGATGGGCTGCATCTGGCGGCGCAAGTCGGGTTTCGGCATGGGCTGGCGCGCTGGATCCGCCGGATCGATGCGGGCCTCCACCCAGGAATTCGATGCCGCGAGCTGGGCAAACAGGCGGAGCTGCCCGACGGTGCGACCCCGTTCCCCTTCGAGGCGCGGCTTTGGCAGACCGCTTTCCAAGTGGGCGCGCTCGATCAGGGTGTCGCCGAGCGCGAGGATTTCATCGGCAATGGCTTCCAAAAAGGCGGCACGCGTCTGACCATCCGCCGCCGCGAATCCCGCCTGCGCTTCCGCAGCTGCAAGCAGGGCGGAATTCACCTGCGACTCTCCTGCAGTAAGGAAATCCCCCTGCAGCACAGAGCGATCGAGTGGTGAAATGACGTGGAAAGGGCTGCCGGTGCCGGCCAGGCGCTGGCCTGCGATGAAGGATTGTCCGTGGAGGTTCATGGGAAAGGAATCAGTGGTGGGGCGATCCAGCACGCGATCCTCTTAGCGGATGGATCAGGGGCTAGCTTGCTCATTTTTTTGACCACCTGAATGATTTTATGCAATACCGATCCCAGTTTTCTGATCTAGCCTCCCGCCATGGCCTCAACATCCCGCACCCGCAAGGGCACCTGGACCGGAGTCTTTCCGGCCATCACCACTCAAATGCACAAGGACGGCTCCCTCGATCTCGAGGCGACCGCCCAGCACACCGAGGTCCTCATCAAGTCCGGCATCAGCGGTCTGGTCTACCTCGGCTCGCTCGGAGAAAATCAAACCCTCAGCGCCGAGGAAAAGCGTCTCGTGATCAAGGAAATGGTCGGGGTCGTGAAAGGGCGCATTCCGGTCGTCAGCGGGGTGGCGGAGTCCTCATTGCTTGAGGCGAGCCGCTACGTGAAGGACTGCGAAAAGCTTGGTGCCGATGGCTACATGGTCATGCCTGCCATGAGTTACAAGACCACCGATCCCGAGGAATCGATGGGCTATCTGCGCGGCGTTGCCAAGGCCACCGGGCTTCCGATCATGATTTACAACAACCCGATCAGCTACGGAAACGACATCACTCCGGAAATGTTCGCGAAGCTGGCCGACGTGAAGAATTTCACCTCGCTCAAGGAAAGCACCGGCAACACCCGCCGCATCACCGATCTGCGCAACACCGTCGGTGACCGCTACTCGATCTTCACCGGCGTCGATGACCTCGCGCTCGAAAGCGCCGTGCTCGGCATCGACGGCTGGGTCGCGGGAACCGGGATCGCGTTCCCCGAGGAAAACCAGTATCTCTGGGACCTCATGCAGGCCGGTGAGTGGAAGAAGGCGCTTGAGATCTACCGCTGGTTCACGCCCTTGCTCCATCTCGATGTGAACATCAAGTTCGTCCAGAACATCAAGCTCTGCGTCCAGGAATGCGGACTGGGCAACGAGTGGGTCCGTGCTCCACGCACCCTCCTCAAGGGTGCCGAGCGCAAGGCCGTGCTCAAGGTCATTCACGACGGCATCGCTGCCCGTCCGAAGCTTCCCAAGCGCAAGTAATCCGGGTGAAGCGCGTCTCGATCATCGACTCCCACACGGGTGGCGAACCCACCCGCGTGGTGATCTCCGGTGGCCCTGACCTTGGCTCCGGTCCGCTTTCGGAACGCGTTTCCTGTTTTCGTGAGAAGTACGATGATTTCCGTAAATCCGTCGTGCTCGAACCTCGCGGCTCGGACGTGATGGTCGGCGCGATGCTGGTCGAGCCCTACGAGCCGGATTGCGTGGCCGGTATCATCTTCTTCAACAACGTCGACTACCTCGGCATGTGCGGCCATGGCACGGTTGGACTGATTGTGACGCTGGCGCATCTTGGTCGAATCGGCGTGGGAACCCACCGGGTCGACACGCCGGTCGGCGTGGTCACCGCCACGCTTCATGAAAACGGCAGCGTCTCGATCACGAACGTTCCCAGCATCCGCACCCATGCCGGTGTGGAAATCGAGGTTCCGGGACAGGGCAAGGTCACAGGCGACATTTCCTGGGCGGGTAACTGGTTCTTCCTCACCACCTCCATCACGCTTCTTCCTGATGACAAGCTGGAGGATCTCACGAATCTTGCCTGGGCGATCCGCCAGTCCCTCAATACAAGCGGCTTCCCCGACGTCGATCACATCGAACTCTTCGGCCCCGGTGTGCACGGCGGCGATTCCCGCAACTTCGTGCTCTGCCCGGGCAAGGCCTATGACCGCTCGCCCTGCGGCACCGGAGTCAGCGCGAAGCTGGCCTGCCTCGCGGCCTCGGGGACTCTGGCGGAAGGGCAGAATTGGATCCAGGAAAGCATCATCGGAAGCTCGTTCAGCAGTTCCTTCGTGTGGTCCGATCAAGCCACCGGAGAAATCATCCCGACGATCACCGGCGAGGCCTACATCATGGCGGAAACCACGCTCTGCTTCGATCCCGCTGATCCCTTCGTCAACGGCATCCGCTGAGAGGTCCTGGTGAAAATTCAGCCCCGTGAAACGGTCGAACATTCTCTAACAGGGTTAACAGAATTTTTCAGAATTTACCAAACGAAAAACTCTCCGGATCGAAATGGACTGCTCTGCATTCTGTGAATTCTGAAAATTCCGTTAATTCTGTCCAAAACTGCTCGAGTCCTGCGGCGAGAAACAAATTCCAGACATCGACCAAGTCATTATGTCCAAACACATCGTCATTCTCGGCGGCGGCATCATCGGACTTGCCTCGGCCGATGCCTGTCTGCGGCGAGGGCATCGCGTCACGATCGTCGATCGATCTCCGGAACATCGCGACGGCTGCTCGTTCGGCAACGCGGGCATGATCGTGCCGAGCCATTTCATCCCGCTCGCCGCCCCGGGCATGGTGGCCCTCGGCTTCAAGTGGATGTGGGATCCGGAATCGCCGTTCTACATCAAGCCGCGCCTCGACTTCGGATTGATCTCGTGGGGCCTGAAATTCATGGCCGCTGCGAACCACAAGCACGTCGATCGCGCCGCGCCGGTGCTGCGTGATCTCAATCTCGCCAGTCGTGCGATCTACGATGACCTCGCAGACTCGGGGGAGGATTTCGGTCTCATTAAAAAAGGCCTTTTGATGCTCTGCAAGACGCAGCACGGACTCGACGACGAAGCCGCCGTCGCCGCGAAATCGCGCAGCCTCGGCATCCCGGCGGAAGTGCTAGATGCCGCCGCCACTGCAAAGCTGGATCCGACGATTACGATGGATGTCGCAGGCTCTGTCTGGTTTCCGAAAGACTGCCATCTCGATCCCAATCGCCTCGTCACCGCTTATCAACGCCGCGTCCGTGAAGGCGGAGGAGCCTTTCTCTGGAACAGCAGTTTCGAGGGCTGGAAGCGCGAAGGAAAAAAGCTGATCGCTCTCAAGACCTCCAGCGGTGAGATCGAAGGCGATGAGTTCGTCCTCTGCGCCGGCGCGTGGTCGGATGATCTTGGGAAGGACCTCGGACTGCGCATCCCGATGCAGGCCGGAAAGGGCTACAGCCTGACGCTGCCGAATCCAGTCGAGCTGCCGACGCTTTGCTCCGTCTTCACCGAGGCCCGCGTCGCGATCACTCCCCTCAACGGCGCGCTGCGAGTCGGCGGCACCATGGAAATCAGCGGCAAAAAGGAGCGCATCGAACCCCGCCGCGTGCAGGGCATTCTCAAATCATTGCCGAAGTATTTCCCGAAGTTCCAAGTCTCCGACTTCGATGGCATCAAGCCCTGGCAGGGCTTCCGACCCTGCTCGCCCGATGGCATGCCTTACCTTGGACGGACGCAAGCCGCATCGAACCTCGTCGTTGCCACCGGCCATTCCATGATGGGCATCAGCCTCGGTCCCGTCAGCGGCGAACTCGCCGCCCAGCTCGTCGATCACGAAACCCCGTCTCACGATCTCACGATGCTGTCTCCGGACCGCTACGCGTGAACGGAAAAAAAGGGGGCACGGGCGGCCCGCCCGTGAATGAACGAACCATGGCGGGCAGGATCGATCCTTGATTCCCGGCGGTTGGTCCGCTAATCTGAAGCCTCGAAATTCGCTTCGACCTCACACCCTGCGAAGAAGCGGGCGGCTACGTGGCTCGTTGGGATGATCCCGCCGGAGGTGGCATCTGCACGCAGGGCGACAGCTTCGCCAATTTGGAGATGATGCTCCGTGATGCAGTCGATGTTTATTTCGTGGATTAGGAGAAGCCCGACAGGATCAAGCTTCATTTCGTTCGTGATCCGGAACTAGCCGTCGCATGAGAGGCAACTAGCCCCCACAAGGCATTTGTAGAGAATGCATGGATGCGCGGAACGCGGCTCCACTGCGTAGCTGGAGCATCCTGCTCCAGCCACGGGGAGCAGTCTCCGGCGGAATTTTTCCCCTTCCCCCGCCCAAGCCCCCGGCCTAGTTTCCCCCCGTCATGAGTTCGTGCGGCCCGAAAGTGAAGATGGATCCAAGCCTGCATCGGGAGCAGAAGCCTTCCTGGATCAAGGTCCGGCTTCCGAACAACCCGGTATTCTGGTCGACCAAATCCTTGGTGGCCGATCTCAAGCTGGTCACCGTCTGCGAGGAGGCCCAGTGCCCGAACCGCTGGGAATGCTGGGGCCAGGGCACGGCGACCTTCATGATCGCCGGTGACAAGTGCACCCGCGCCTGCGGTTTCTGCGCGGTGAAGACCGCCCGACCGGATGCGCTGGAGGCGGACGAGCCCGCTCGCGTGGCCGAGGCCACCCGCCGCATGAACCTGAAACACGTCGTGATTACCGCCGTGGCGCGTGACGATCTCAAGGATGGCGGTGCTGAGCATTTCCAGCGGACCATCGAGACCGTTCGCGAGGTGAATCCCGGCATCGTGATCGAGGTGCTGGTTCCTGATTTCAACGACCGTGACTGGGCGCTTCAACTGGTGATGAATGCCCGACCTCACATCTTCAACCACAACCTCGAAACCGTCGAGCGCCTGACGCCGCTGGTGCGTTCGCGGGCAAAGTATCATCGCTCGCTGGCCGTGCTGAAGAAGGCGAAGGCGATGGTCAATGGCCGCGTCGCCACGAAAAGTGGTCTGATGCTTGGACTAGGCGAGCGTCGCGAAGAGGTGCTGCGGGCGATGGATGATCTGCTCGCTGCCGACGTGACCGTTCTCACCATGGGCCAGTATCTCCGCCCGACCCAGAAGCACCTGCCGGTGGTCGAATACATCCACCCGGACGTCTTTGAGGAGCTAAAGGTCGTCGCGCTAGAAAAGGGCTTCAAGCACGTTGCCAGCGGTCCGCTGGTTCGCAGCTCGTATCACGCCGCGAATTTCCGTCCGGAGCTCGATGTGATGGACGCGATCGACCAGGACGTGCGTGCGGCGAAAGGCCTCGAGCTCGGTCCCGAGCATCTCGCGATCCCGGCGCTCAAGCCGGAGTTGTTGAGCGGGGTTTGAGTCAGGCGGCCCCGAGCGACGCGGCGGGTCGAATTTGGGCCAGAAGTTTCCGCTTCTGGCCGACGAGGGCGCGGAATTCGCAATCCATCTGAATGCGGTGCCAGAACTCGTCGGACTGGCCGAAGAAGGCTCCGAAGCGGATCGACATGATCGGGGTGATCGTCCTTCGACCGAGTACGATCTCGTTGACCGCCCGAGGTGGGACGCCGATCGCCCGGGCCATCGCGTTCTGGGAAATCCCCATCGGCTTGAGGTATTCCTCAAGTAGGATTTCACCGGGTGTGGTCGGGGATTTCATGGCTGTAACGTAACGCGTCATGGCGCGGGGTCAATTGGATCATGAGGTTGACGCTCGACGCCTACTTGATCAGCCCCGCCTCGCGGAACGAGTAGTAGGGCTTCCGGCCCGGGCTGGGTCGTCCGACGATGATATGGTCGAGAAAACGCACCTGCATCAGCTCGGCGGCTTCCTTGATGCGGCGGGTGATGCGTTCATCGGCCACGCTGGGCGAGGGGTCGCCAGAGGGGTGGTTGTGGGCGAGGGTGAAGCCGTAGCAGCCGTGGGTGATGACGGGCCGGAGGATATCGCGCGGATGGGCGCTGGTCTCGCTGACAGTGCCGAGGGAAATGGAGGCTGTGCCGGTGTGGTGCAGCCGGGCGTCGAGCATCAGCACCAGCACCTGCTCCTGGGCATGATGGGCGATCTGCGGGGCGAGAAACTCATAGAGCAATTCCGGAGTATCGAGCGGAACATCGCTGAAATGCTCGCGCGCGACGCGGGCCCCGAGCTCGAAGGCGGCGACGAGTTGGGAGGCTTTCGCGAGTCCGAGCCCTTTCTCTTTCGCCAGCGCAGTGACGGACATCTTTCCGAGTGCTCCCATCGAGCCGTATTTCTTCAGAAGATCCCTGCCGATCTGGATGGCGCTGCGCCCCTTGATGCCGGTGCGCAGGAAAAGGGCCATGAGCTCGCCATTGTCGAGGGCGGAAGGACCGAAGCGGGCGAGCTTTTCCCGTGGTCGATCCTGCGAGGGCATGTCCTGGATGAGTGGTTCTTCCATCACCGGGAGTCTTCGAATTCAAACACAAGATGACAAGGAAGAGTGACACTCCCTGAAAATCCGCTCATCTTCCCGCCATGCACTGGGTGGTGTTTTTCGATGGCGAGTGTGCGTTCTGTTCGCGCAGCATCCGCTTGTTGGCGCGGCTCGACCGGCTCGATCACATCCGCTTGTCGCCCTTGCAAGGACCGTTCGCCACGGAGAAAGGGCTTGGTCGTTATGCATCCGAAGCGGATGGCTCGATGGTGGTGTTTCGCGAATCGGATGGAGTGGTCTTCACCCACAGCAGCGGCGTGCTGGAAATGGCGATGGCACTTGGATTTCCATGGAACCTGTTCGCCATTTTCTCGCTGGTGCCGAAATCAATCCGCGATGGGATCTACAAGTGGATCGCAGGAAACCGCTACCGCTGGTTTGGAAAAGCGGACGCCTGCCAACTGCCCACCGAGGATGTGGTGCGGCGGCTGGTTTAGGATCAATCGAACGCGGCCGGGTTTTGCATCAATTGCCGCAGTGCCATGGCGTCGATCTGGTCCTTGTCGCGTGCGGATTTCTCCTTCCAGCCGATCAGTGAGACCTTGGATGCAAACGGAATCGAATGCCCACGCAGATTGAAGTGATCCGCATCAACAATGACGTCGCCAAATTTCCGTCCGGACATTCTCGTGAAAAGGTCGATCTGGCAGCTTTCTGTTTCTTCGACAATCCGGATCGCTCCCTCGCTATCGTCAAAGTCCTCGATTGAGAGTTCCCTCGCAAAGCCTTCGCCAAAGCCGCTCAGTGTCGTCAGGAGTAGGCTCAGATTTCCAAGCTGGTCATCCAAAAGAAGATTCACGTCCTCCGTCAATCGGACATAGCCCTGAAGAGTGACCGCCACTCCTCCGACGACCACGAAGCGCACCCCGCGTTCAGCGAGGAGCACCAACAGTTTTTCGAACGAGGGTTCCATCGTCGGCGGGAGGATTCCATTTCCCGCCGCGAAGCATCACGGCGTTTTTCTGGAGCATGGCGAGCCTCTCAAGAACCGGCAGCTTGGTCAGGCTTCCGCCGACCTTCCTCTTCAGGGGTTCTTGAAAGGCGTCTTTCACGGATGAAATCTAGCTGGGGAATTTGGTTTCGCCAATCCCTCACTTTGTTGACTTCGGATCGAGGGCATCGCGAAGTCCGTCGCCGAGGAAATTCAGGGCGAAGAGTGTGAGAGAGAGGGCGATCGACGGGAAGAGCAGCAGATAGGGATTCGTCAGCATCGCATCGGCTCCTTCCTTGATCAGGATGCCCCAGGAGCTGTTAGGAGCCTTCACACCGAGGCCGAGGAAGGAAAGCGTGGCCTCGAACAGCATCACGCCCGGAATGGTCAGGGTGGTGTAAACGATGATCGGCCCGAGGGAATTCGGCAGGATGTGGCGGAACAGGATGCGGATGTGTCCGAGCCCGAGGGAGCGAGCTGCCTCGATGAAATCCATTTTCGCGACGTTCTGAACCTGCGCGCGGACGATGCGGGAGACGGTGAGCCAGGAAAGCGCACCGATCGCCACGAACAGCGGCACGAGCGTGGTCAGAGGCTCGACCCAAGTGCGGGTGGCCTCGAGGGCAAGTCGGCTGGCGCCCCGCCCTGCGAAGAGTGCGACGGTCCAGTCAGTCATGTCTCCGGTCCACTTTTCAAAGTTGATCGAAAGCAGGATGACGATGACGAGGAAGGGGAGTGCGTAGAGGATGTCCACAATGCGCATCATCAGGGCATCGGTGCGGCCACCGACATAACCGGCGATGGCACCCCAGACGATGCCGATGGTGACCGAGACGAAGGTTGTGATCAGTCCGACGGCGATCGAAATCCGGCCGCCATAGATGACGCGGGAAAAGATATCTCGCCCGAGTTGGTCAGTGCCGAACCAATGCGTTCCCGAGGGCGCTTGGTTTTTTCCCAGCAGGTTGGGAAGGTTCGGATCCTGCAGGAAATTCGGGATGAACGGCAGGCAGATGCAGATGAGCACAATGGCGATCAGCACGAAGAGTCCAAGGATCGCCGGGCGATTGTGGCTAAGACGCAGCCAAGCGTCTTTCCAGAGGGAGCTGCCTTTTTCGGTCGTCATGGAAAGGTGGGGTGGAGGATGGATTCGCTCAGTTTTTTCCACTGCGGAGGCGTGGATTGAGCCAGAGGCCGGCGAGGTCGGTGAGTAGATTGGCGGCGATCACGAGCGAACCGTATAGCAGGACGGCACCGGTGATGACCGGCGCGTCACGTGTTTCGATGGCCTTGATGAAGTGTCGCCCGAGACCAGGGATCTGGAAGATTGTTTCAATCACCACCGAACCGGAAATGATGCCGGCGAAGGCGGGGCCGATGTAGGCGACCGCCGGGATCAGCCCGCCGCGGAGACAGTGGCGGATGAGGATCTTCCACCCGGGCACGCCCTTGGCTTTCGCGGTGCGGACGAAGTCTTGTGAGAGCGTTTCGATCATCCCGGCGCGCGTCAGTCGGGAAAGGTAGGCGGCGGTGACGAGGCCGAGGGTGATGGCGGGCAGCACCCAGGTCTGGGGCGAAGTGGAGCCCCAGCCCATCGCAGGAAACCAATGCAGCACGCGACCAAAGACTTCCGCAAGAATCGGGCCGATGACAAAGGCAGGCAAGCAGATGCCGATCATGGCGAAGGCCATCGAACCGCTGTCGAGAAGCCCGTTCTTTTTCGCGGCGGCGACACACCCGGCGGGGATGCCGATGAACAGCGCGATCGCCATCGCCACGATTCCAAGCTGCAGGGAAACGGGAAAGGCCTGACCAATGATTTCGGTGACCGGGCAGCCTTCCAGTCGCAGCGAGAGGCCGGGATCACCTTTCAGGTAGTTGCTGAGCTGCCTGTAGTACTGAACCACGACCGGCTGATCGAGGCCATAGTAGGCTTCAATCCTGGCCTTGATGTGAGCGGGGATGGCCTTTTCCGTTTGGAAGGGTCCGCCTGGCATCTTCTTCACCAGGAAGAAAGTGAGGGTGAAAAGCACGAACAAGACGACCACGCCCTGAAGCAAACGATTGATGAGATTCTTGATCATAACGGGCTCACGGTTCGATGCGGAGGGCCGAGAAAGGATGATTGTCGAGAAGCAGCGGATGCCAGCCCTTCACTTCAGGGCGATGAAGGTAGTTGCGCGCCTGGAAGGCGAAGGGCGCGATCGGGGCCTCCTCCATCAGTAGCTTCTCGGCTTCGGCGAATCTGGCGAGACGCTGGGCGGGATCGGTCTGGAGCGCGGCCTGGTGCAGCAGGTCCTCGAATTTTTCACTGTGCCATCCAGTGTTGTTGTTGCCGTTGCCTTCCGTCCACATCAGCAGGAAGGTGGTGGGGTCGAGATAGTCGCCAGTCCATCCAGCGATGGAGATATCGAAGTCGAGCGCCTGCTGGGTGCTGATGTACGAGTTGAAGTCCATCTTGCGAATGTCGACGGTGACCCCGATTTGTTTCCACATTGACTGGATCGCTTCTGACAAGGGCTGCCCCCCGCCGCTGCGGATCAGCAACGAGAGTTTGGGCAGATCCTTACCGTCGGGATAGCCAGCTTCAGCCAGCATCTCCTTCGCCTTGGCCAGATTGTAAACGGCGATTTGGGCGGGTTTGTAGTTCCCCATCGCCGGGGTGATCGTGCCGGCGGGAAGGTAGCCCTGGAGGATGGTCTCGCAGATGTCCTTGCGGTTGATCGCAAGGGAGAGCGCCTGACGGAACTTCGGATTGCTCATCGCCGGTCTGGTGGTGTTGAAGCGCACGAAGTTGGTCGAGACATAGGGCTCCTGCCGGAAATACTGCGGGTAATTCCGTTTCACCTCGTCGATGAGATCCGACGGCACCTGAGCGGTCGAGTGAAGCTGACCGGCAAGGAAGGCTCGGGTTTCGGAGTAGTAGTTCTCGATCGGAAAAAACTTGATGCCGTTGATCTTCACGTTGGCCGCACCCCAGTACAAGGGATTTTTCATCATTTGGATATGGTCGTTGAATTTCCAACTCGTGATGACGAACGGGCCATTGTTGACCAGGTGCTCGGGATCGCTCCACGGGGTGAAGCGGTCGGAGATCTTCCCCCATTGAAGAACCACGTGGCGTGGAACCGGATACCAGGTGAAATGGCGGGTGATGCCGGGGAGATAGGGAACCGGTTCGCGGAGTTCGAGATGGAGGGTGAAGTCGTCCGTCGAGGTGGCCCCGACCTTGGCAAGTTCAAACAAGTCCTCGGCCTCGATCTTCGGGGTGGCGGTCGGATCAGCGGCCTTCGATTCAAGGGCACTAAGAAGCGTGATCCTTTGCTCAGGCGAGGAGTCGGCCGGCCATTCGAAGCGCGTTTCCGGTGCCCCGAGAATCCAGCGGAGCGTGGGTCGTTCCAGCGCATCGAGCCCCTTGCTCATGACGGTGCGGCGGCGCTGGTCATCGCTTAGGTCAGACCAGGACGTTCCCTTCTTGATGTCTGCCACGTCGATCTTGGAGTTGCCGTCCGTGTTGTAGCTTTTCACCTGCTCTTCGGTGATTCCCGGGAGGACTCCCGCCCGGGCGAGGATCACCGAGCGATGGTTCTTGTTGTAGTCCTCCGCGTTCTTCAGGAAGTAGAGCATCTCCCCGTATGGCGCCGCGAGTTCCGGATGAAGCAGGCGATGGTAGGCGAAGACGAAGTCCTGGGCGACGATCGGAGCCAGGTTGTCCGACCAGCGGGCACCGGGCCGGAGGTGGAAGGTCCAGTCGGTGTAGTTCTCATTGTGCGACCACGAGGTCGCCGCGCCGGGAGGGCAGGCGGTGTCCGATTCGGGATCATTGCCAACCAGCCCCTCGAACAGTGCGCTGAGGATCTTGCTGTCCGGCACACTGCTCACAAGGTGCGGATCGAGAGCCTTGGGGTCGCCGCCGTTGCCGAGCAGCAGGATCTTGTCGCGGTTTGCCCGATCGACATCCGTCTCCTTCTGGCAGGACGCGAGAAGGAGGCAGGAAAGGAGGATCACGGAAGACGGACGAAGCATGACGGGCGGAGTGTGGCTTGGTGTGACAGGGTTTGAAGCGGATTTTTCCGAAATTCCAATCTCAGAGAGCGGTTCCCGTGCCGGGTTCAGAGCTTGCATGGGGCGGAGAGGCGACTAGAACCCTGAAGTCCCACAAGTGAAGAGTTACTTCCTCCGCCGATTACTGCTGATTCCGCTCACCCTGCTCGGGGTGACGTTGTTGGTGTTTTCCATCATGTGGAAGGTGCCGGGCGGCCCGATGGAAGAGGATCTCCAGAAAATGATGGGCGGCGGCGGGGACAAAAAGGGCAGCTCGACACGTTCCCGCGAGCAGTCCGGAACCTCCCTCACCCCGGCCCAGTTACTGGAGCTCGAGGAGCAGTACGATCGCGACAAACCAATGCTACGGATGTATGCCGAGTGGCTCGGGTTGTTGCCGCGCGATGTGCGCAGCGACATGAAAAAGGTGGCTGCCGCTTTTCCGAAAGATGACAGCGAGGTCGCCATTGCGATGCCGGGAACTGAACTCGAGGTGAAGGTATCGCGCGACAGTGCAGGCATTCGCGTCACGCCCCCGGAGAGTGTGGATTTCACCGGTTGGCAGGTCCGCGTGCAGAGCCCCGAGGAGCAAGCAGAACGCTGGAAGGCGCGGGTTCCAGATGTGCCGCTGAAGGAGACCCCTCCGTTTCGGGCGGTTCTGTTCAAGCCCGCCTACGACGGACTTCTCCAAGGCTCGCTCGGGATGTCGAAGAACTATCAGGAACCGGTCTGGAACATGATCCTCGACCGCATGCCGGTTTCAATCTTCTACGGCGTGATCACGATGTTCCTCGTTTACGGAATCTGTCTGCCGTTGGGCATTCTCAAGGCAATCAAGCACCGCACCTGGATTGACAACTCGACCTCGGTGATCGTGTTCTTCGGCTATGCGATTCCTGGCTATGCGCTGGGCTCTTTGCTAGTGGTGTTCATGGGTGCCAGGCTCGGCTGGTTTCCACTTGGAGGATTCACTGGCGAGAATTTTCCCAATCTGGATCTGTGGGGAAAAATCAAGGACCTCGCCAATCACGCGGTGATGCCGTTGATCTGTTACATGGTGGGGGCCTTCGCCTTTCTCACGCAGATCATGAAGAACAACCTAATGGACAATCTCGCCGCCGACTACGTGCGGACCGCCGTGGCGAAAGGAGTGGGCTTCCGCCAGGCGGTGTTCCGGCACGCGTTTCGCAACTCGATCATCCCGGTGGCCACCACCATCGGGTCCAATATCACCTTTCTTGTTAGTGGTAGCATCCTGATCGAAAAGGTTTTCGACATCAACGGCTTCGGCCTTCTCCAGTTCAACTCCCTGCTAGAGCGCGATCAGTATCTCGTGATGGGCCTTGTCACCGTGAGTGCGTTGTTGATGCTAGTCGGAAATGTCATTTCCGACCTCTGCGTGGCCTTGGTGGATCCGCGGGTGAGCTATAGCTGATCCTACCATGACTTTTCCCCGCAAGCTTGGCCTGCTCCTGATCCTCGTTGCGATTCTCGCGGCGGCCGGCCATGAGTGCGGTCTGGCCTTACCTTCACTGCGCTGGTTTTACTCGTTCGAACCCTCGGCCGGAAATGAAGTCTCCACCTCGAAAATCGATCAAGCACGATGGATCGGCCATGCCCTCTCCGGACTCATGGCGCTCGTCGGGCTGCTCCTGATCATCTTCGGTCGCGACTTCCGCTGGAATCCACTTACGCAGCGCAAGCTCGGACGCTTCCGCGCGATCTCCCGCGGCTATCGCTCGTTCATGATCCTCCTGGTGCTGGTGGCACTCGCCTTGCTCGACCAGGCCTTGGTTGGAAAGCAGGCGCTTGCGGTTCGCTTCGAAAGCAAGTGGTTCTTCCCGGCATTCACCCGGCAGCGCATCGACGCAGCGACCTTCGGTGGCAATAGCCAATCGGACCCCGATTACCGCCAGCTTCAGCAGAAATTCGCCAAGGAAGGCGGCGCGAACCGGGTGTGGATGCCGCTGGTGCCGTTTGACCCGACCTTCGATACCGACAACATCCAGTATCGCATTCTTCCAGTCAGCGACGGGATCGTGACCAACCACAAAGGCAGCGAGCCGTTCAGCGGCATCGCCTACGTGCTGGATCCGAACGATCCGACGGTGAAATTCCAAATGGCCACGTTCCGTCAGGGAAAGCGCAGTGGCCGGGCCGAAATCTTTGATGGCAAGGGTGAAACGCTCGCCGTCGAACAATGGGTCGATGGCAAACGCCTGAGCCGCCAATCCGTGCAGGGTGACTCAACCGCGGAGCCACCTCTCCCGGAACGCCTCATCTGGACCGAGTTGCTTTTCCCTCCCGCGCCACCCTCGATCGCGAGTCGCCACTATCTCGGCACGGACTCCCGCGGCTGGGATGTCGCCGCGCAGCTCTACGGCGGATTCCAGGTGATCCTGAAGGCCTCTGTGATCTATATCTTGCTCACCTATCTCGTCGGGATCGTAGCGGGCTGCTCGATGGGCTTCTTCGGAGGGAAATACGACCTCGTCGGCCAGCGTCTGGTCGAGGTGCTGAGCAATGTCCCCTTCCTCTATGTGGTGATGATTATTTCATCGAACCTCGGTCGCGACAAAATCAACTTGTTCGTGATCCTGCTCGTGATCTGTGCATTTTCCTGGATCGACGTCGCCGCCTACCTGCGCTCCCAGACTTATCGGGAAAAGGTTCGTGAATACGTCGCCGCCGCGCGCGCAATGGGAGCGGGGACCGGGCGAATCGTGTTCCGCCACATTCTCCCCAACAGCATCTCCACCCTGGTGACGCTCCTTCCTTTCAGCATCGTCGGCATCGCCACCGCGCTCACCGCCCTCGACTTCCTTGGCTTCGGCCTGCCCGCCCAGTATCCGAGCTGGGGCGCTTTGCTTTCCGACGGCACCTCCAATCTCGATGCCGTCTGGATCGTCAGTTCGGTCTTCGGCATGATGGTGCTGACCCTGCTCCTGATCACCTTCGTGGGCGAGGCGATCCGCGAGGCCTTCGACCCGAAAAAGTTCACCTACTACCGTTGAGGCCCATGTCACGACTCCGCAGCTCATCGACACTTGCTTTCGTGGCTCTCGCTCTCCTGAGCGGATGCCGCAAGGAGGTCGTGCGGGCGCCCTACGACAACACCTCGGAAAAGCAGGCGTTTTTCGAACGCTACAACAAACAGGTCGCCGAACAGCTCGCGCAGGACACCGCGAAGCTCGAGAAGGAACTCGCTGATCCTGCAGCCGCTCTGTCAGCAGAGGGCGAGCCGGTCACCCGCGAAGAAAAGGAACGCCAGCTCGCCGCCCTCAAACATCGGGCGGAGCGGCCGGCGTACTTTGAATTTCTAACAGAAAAAGATCTTCCGCAGTCTCTCGCTTGGCAAACGAATCTCGATGATCCTGACCTCGGCTCGCCGAAGGCCAAGAAGGGCGGCACGATGCGCACTTTCTTCGCCGGACTTTCCTTTCCTCCGACGATCCGGTCTCTGGGCAAGGAAGGAAACAACGACTTCCGCTCCGAGCACTGGGACAATATCGAAATGGGTCTGGTTGGAACCCATCCGAACACCGGCAAATCCATCCCCGCCCTAGCGGATCGCTGGTCGATCGGCCCGGATGGTCAGGTGGTTTATTTCCACCTTGATGCCGAGGCGCGGTGGTCCGACGGAAAGAAGGTGACGTCGCGCGATTTCGTGACCGCCTTCTACATCGCGCTCTCGCCCTATCTAACGGAATCCTACTATCGCACGTATTACGGCGAGCAATACTGGGGAATCTCAACCTACGGCGATGACTATCTCTGCATCCGTCTTTCCAATGCGAAGCCTCGCGCCGAGTACTTTGCGAACGCCGTACCCTATCAGGAGGACTTTTACCGCGAGTTCGGGCCGGATTTTGAAGAGCGCTACAACTGGCGCACCCGTCCCACCACCGGGGCCTATCAGATTCTTCCGGAAGATATCGTCAAAGGCCAATCGATCACCCTCAGCCGCGTGAAGAACTGGTGGGCGAAGGACCGCTTGTATAATCGCAACCTCTACAACCCCGACCGGGTCCGATACGTGCTCGTCCGCGACATTGAGAAGGCCTTTGAAATGTTCCGGCTCGGCGAGCTCGACATGTTTCCACTGGGCCTGCCGAAATACTGGTATGAGAAGACCGAGATCCCCGAGGTCTTCGAGGGCTACATTGAGAAAGCGAAATTCTACAACGAGTACCCCCGTGTGCCCCGCGGCCTCTACTTCAACCTGGCGAATCCCTTGCTCGCGAACCGCGACATCCGGATCGGCGTCAGCCATGCCACGAACTGGCAGAAGGTGATCGACTTCGATCTCCGTGGAGATGCCGAAAGGATCAACATCATTTGTTCCGGTTATGGTCGGTTCTCGAACCCTAACATCCGTGCCCGCGAGTTTTCAGTCGAGAAGGCCCGCGAATCCTTCGCGAAAGCCGGCTACACCAAAGTCGGACCCGATGGGATCCTGATCAACGATTCGGGCCAGCGCCTGTCCCTGTCGATCACGTACACCCGCTCCGACGCGCTTGATCCGATGGCCCAGCGATTGAAGGAGGAGGCGAAAAAAGCAGGCTTGGAATTTCAACTCGATAGCCTCGATGGGACCGCCTCTTTCAAGAAGGTGATGAACAAAAATCACGAGATCGCCCTGTGGGGTTGGGGCATCACGCCGCCCTATCCCGATTACTACGAGATGCTTCATTCCAAGGATGCCTTCCTCCCCGGCACGCATCAGCCCCGGCCGATGACGAACAATATTTTCACCTACGGCGACCCGGTCATGGACCAACTCGTCGAAGGTGTTCGGGGTGCCCGCAGTGAAGAGTCGATCAAGGACTTGAGCTGGAAGATCGAGGACATGGTCCACAACGAGGCCGTGTGGGCTCCCGGCTACCAGAAGAGCTTCTACCGCCAGGGATACTGGCGCTGGGTCTGCTGGCCGGACGATTTCAACTGCCGCATTTCCGAGCTTCCGGAAACCCTCTATCTGTTCTGGATCGACGAGGACAAGAAGCGCGAGACCCTGGAGGCCAAGCGCACCGGCAAGAGTTTCCCGGAGCAAAGCCATGTCTATGATCAGTATCGCCTGAAGGGCGCGGAGGACACGAAATGAGCGACGAAGATCCCATCCTGGAAGTCCACGACCTCATCACCGCCTTCGACACCGATGGCGGACTACTGCGAGCCGTCGATCACGTCTCCTTCGAAGTCAAGCGCGGGCGCACGCTCGGAATCGTTGGCGAGTCCGGCTGCGGGAAAAGCGTCACCGCCATGTCGATCATCCGCCTGCTTCCCCAGCCGATGGGCAAGGTCCTGCATGGGCAGGTGATGTTCAAGGGACGCGATCTGCTGAAGGCCAGCGATGCGGAGATGCGCAAGGTCCGTGGGGGTGAGATTGGCGTGATTTTCCAGGAACCAATGACCGCGCTCAATCCGGTCCAGCGCATCGGCAAGCAGATTTCCGAGTGCTTCCTGCTGCATACGAAAATGAGCCGCAAGCAGGCTTGGGAAGCCTCCATCGAAATGCTCCGCCTCGTCCGTATTCCCGCGCCGGAGCAGCGGATCGGCGACTATCCCCACCAGCTCTCCGGCGGCATGCGCCAGCGCGTCGTCATCGCCATGGCGCTCGCCTGCAAGCCCGACCTCGTGATCGCGGATGAGCCGACCACCGCACTCGACGTGACGGTGCAGGCGCAGATCCTCGATCTGATGAGGCAGCTCCAGAAGGACATGGGCATGTCGGTCATCCTGATCACCCACGACCTCGGCGTGATCGCGGAGACTTGTGACGACGTGGTCGTGATGTACGCCGGTCGAGTGGTCGAACGCGCACCCGTGACGGAACTTTTCGAGCGCCCCTTGCATGCCTATACCCGCGGGCTGCTGGCCTCGATGCCGAAGCTCGACACACCGCGCAAGTCCGTCTTGCCAACCATCCCAGGCATGGTCGCCGCACTCGCCGATCTCGTGCCTGGCTGCCGTTTTTGTCAACGCATGGGCCGCGAGGGTCCGGTGCTACGAGAGCGCCCGCATTTCGAGGAAGTGCATCCTGATCACTGGGTGGAAACCTGCCCCAACTGCTTTGAAGAACCCGCCTAATGGACCCTCTGCTTTCAGTTCGTGACTTGAAGATGCACTTCCCGGTGCGCGGTGGCCTTTTCCTGAAAAGCATCGGCGCGATCAGGGCGGTCGATGGCGTGTCGCTCGACATCGCGCCTGGAGAAACCGT
>Ga0209829_10001541_pt1 | contig 18441 bp, 12 predicted proteins | sample C_140205_EF_Meta_FD_187311 | JGI IMG/M metagenome (GOLD analysis project Ga0209829, IMG submission 187311) | Freshwater microbial communities from Lake Croche, Canada to study carbon cycling - C_140205_EF_MetaG (SPAdes) (version 2) | ecosystem: Environmental > Aquatic > Freshwater > Lake...
GGTCCCAGAGATGGCTATTTTTGTCGATTGGAGCGAAAAAACGAGACTTTCCACGCAGTCTGGCCGATGCAATCGGACATGGCACGAGCGTTTCAATCCAATGACTCCACAATCCTCTCCGGCCGTGGGCTGCGCAGGCTGGCCTGGGCTGCTGCGACCGGCCTGGCGGTGGTCGCCGCCGGACTGCCTTCACCGCAGGCCCGAGCCGACGGGGTCGGCGCCCCGCCACGCCTGCCGGAACTGGTACGGACCAAGCACCGTTCTTTTTCGATCCCGTTTCGCCTGCCCGCGGCCCAAGACGCCGACGCCGCACCTCAGCGGGTCTTGATGGGCGTCTCGAAGGACCTGGGAGGCACGTGGGAGCCGGCGGGCGAGGTCGCGCCGACGGTCGGCACATTTACCTACCAGGCGGGCACTGACGGCGAATACTGGTTCAGGCTCCGGGCGGTCGACCGCAAAGGACGCTCGCGCGGAGGTGAGGGGCCGGACATGCGGGTGCTGGTCGACGCCGCGGGCCCACGGCTCGCAGCTCGGCTTTGGAAAGGCACCGACGGCGAGATCCTCTGCCGCTACGCCGCCATCGACGACTCCATCCGCATGGAATCGCTGAAGCTCGAATACAGGGTCGCCGGAGCCCCAGGCTGGAAGACGGTCGCGGCGCAGGGCGTGCTCTCTCGCGAATCCCCAGCCCACTTGGTCGGCGAGGAGATCTGGTGGGCGGGCGAGAAGGTCGAGGAAATGACGGCCCGCATCACCGTGTCCGATGCCGCCGGCAACCAGACCGTACGGCAGTTTTCCCTAGAACCGTCGGACCCCCAGGTGGATCAGACTGCGCTTGCCAAGGAACTGGGGGCACCGGCTTTGCCGGCACAGGATGGGCTGGCGGAAACCGTCGGCCCACGACCGGTGACACAGGCATACTCTGCGACCGACGGTGCTCGACCCGTGAGCGGCTGGACCGCGGAACCGGCCGCGGCGTGGTCTGCAGAACAACCACGGCAGCCGCCCGTTGCCGATGGAGCCGGTGGGAGCGGCTCGAGGAGCGTTCTTGTCGGACGCAATTCCGGAGAGAACGCTGACACAGCCGGCCTGGCTGGCCCGTCAGCGGCCGGTGATCCCACCGCTGGCCGCAGCCTGCTGGCATCGACTGCCGCACCTCAGTTGTCGGGCGCGGCGCAACCCCTTGAATACCGAGGCAAGCCGCTGCAGTTGTCGCGATCGCGCCGTTTCGCCTGGGAGTATGAGATACCTGTCGATCGCCCGCAGTCAGCCCGCTTGCGTGCCGAGCTCTGGAGCACGCGCGACGCCGGCATCTCCTGGCAGAAGACGGCCGTGGACGACGACGCGCAGAGCCCGATCAATGTCGTGCTGCCGGCACCTGGGCTGTACGGCTTCCGCCTGGAAATAGTGCCCGATCTGCCGGATACGGCGGGGAGCGGTCCGCGGCCTGGGGACACGGCCGAAAGCTGGATCGGCGTCGATGAGGATGCTCCCCACGTAGAACTGCTCGGCGCGACAAGGATCTCCGAGGGCGACGTGGGCGGAATGCTGATCCGCTACACCTCCCGAGATCAGCTGCCTTCGCCGAAAACCGCCCGGCTGCTCTTCTCGCCGAGCCCCGACGGTCCCTGGGCCACGATCGCCACCTCGCTGGACAATCAGGGGGAGTATCGCTGGGAGCCAGACCGTGCGGCCCCCGCACGCGTGTACCTTCGCGTCGAGGTATCCGATGCGGCCGGCAATGTCGGCGCGATCACGAGCGCCGAGCCGATCACCGTGACCACCTCACGAACGGTCGGTAGACTCGGTGGACTCCGCACGCTGCCCACCACCGCAGCCCCGTAGCGACGGCTGGAGTTGAGGCGGCTCCAAGCCGCCAAACGGCTGGCGGGACTTATGTTCGCGAGCCGGGGGCTCACGCCACATGGGAAGGCCCCCTTCCCTCCGTTACACTGTCGGCTTTCCCGCGGAGAGCCATCCGTGTCCGATGCTGCCAGTGCCCTCGACATTCTCCAGCGGCCCGCCGAGTGGTCGCTCGGCACGCCGTCGCTCGTGGCACTTGTCGGCGCCGAGCCATTTCTGTCGTTCCACATGCTCGCCCTGCTCCGCGATAGGCTCTGCCCCGACGAGGCCGATCGGGCCTGGGCGTGGCGGGAATTTTCCGGCGACGCGGCCCCCGACCCGCGGGATGTCTTCGACGAGGCGGCCACGGTGCCGCTGTTTGCCGGAGCAACCCGCGCCGCCGTCGTGCGATCGGCCGACACCTTCGTGTCGGCGGCCCGTGAGACGCTTGAGAAGCTCGCGAATGCCCCTCGGGGCACTTCACCGGGCGGCCGCGGACTCGTGATCCTGGAGTTGAAGAGCCTGCCTTCGAATACCAGGCTCGCGAAAGCGATCGCGAAGCACGGCCTGATCGTCGACACCTCCATACCCCCGCGGGCCAATCTTGCGGCCTGGGTGCGACAATGGTCGCAATCCCGGCATGGCATCCAACTGGCAGCCGCCACGTCGCAGCGGCTGCTCGAGCGGCTGGCGAATAATCTCGGCCAGATCGATCAGGCACTCGCACGCCTCGCCGCCGCAACCGATCCGGCGGCAAAAAAGAATATTATCCCCCCCGAGGCGGTCGACGACTTCGCCGGCAGCCCGCAAGAACGGACCGCGTGGGGCATGATCGACTCTGCCGCGACCGGAGACGCCCGCGAGGCCATCGGCCAACTCGCCGCGTTGCTCGACGGCGGCGAGAACCCGATTGGCATCGGCGCCCAGATTGCCGCGGTGCTGCGTCGGCTCTCCGCGGCCGCGCGGCTGCTGGCGCTTCCGGCGGGAGGCGGCCGACCGGCGGGAGTCGAGCCGGCGCTGCGCGAGGCCGGCGTGGCCGCGTGGCCCAAGGCCCTCGCCCAGGCCCGGGAGTCGCTCATGCAGTTGGGCGCGAGGCGGGCGCGGCAGCTGCCCTCGTTGCTTTTGGACCTCGACCTGGCCCTCAAAAGCGATGCGTCGCGGGGCCTGCGCGCCCGTCTGGCCCTGGAACGGCTCTTCTGCAAGATGAGCCGTCAGGCGGCGCCACAGGATGGGCGCCCCGCGGCGAGCCGCCCGCCACGTCCGTAACGGCCCTGCGGGCCTTTGCCATCCACAAGCATTCGCACCCATTCCAAAGCCCCTTCGGGAGGAGCCTCTCCGTGAATTCCAGCCCCCACGCCGATCCACGCGACCACTGGGACAACCCTCTCGCCACCCGCTACGCATCCTCGGAGATGGCACGGCTCTGGAGCGACAACCATCGCTACAAGCTCTGGCGGCAGGCGTGGCTGGCGCTGGCGGAGGCGGAGGCAGAACTGGGCCTGCCGATCTCGTCCGGGCAACTCGCCGAGATGCGGGCAAACCTCGAGCCGATCGACTTTGCAAAGGCTGCCGAGTATGAGCTGAAGATGCGGCACGACGTCTTCGCGCATCTCCACACCTACGGCGACGCCTGTCCCCAGGCCCGTCCGATTCTCCACCTCGGGGCAACGAGCGCCTACGTCACCGACAACACCGACCTGATCCTGATGCGGGAGTCGCTCGACCTCGTTGCCGCCCGGCTGACCATGGTGATCGAGCGGTTGGCGGACCGTGCCATGGAGACCCGCGACATCGTCTGCCTAGGACGCACGCACCTCCAGCCCGCGCAGCCCACCACCATCGGCAAGCGGATCTGTCTCTGGATCCACGATCTGCTTCTCGACCTCGAAGAGGTCATGCAGCGGCGGCGGCTCCTCCGTGGCCGCGGCGTGAAGGGAACGACCGGCACTCAGGCGAGCTTTCTCGAACTCTTCGAGGGAGACCACGCCAAAGTCCGCCGACTCGACGAGATTGTGTCACACAAGCTTGGCTTCGAACGCTCGTACGACGTGACCGGCCAAACCTACACTCGCAAGGTCGATTCCCAGGTCGTCTCCGTGCTTTCTGGCATTTCGGAATCGACCCACAAGGCGGGCAACGACCTGCGGCTGGCTGCCGCATGGGCGGAGATGGAGGAGCCTTTCGAGGCCGACCAGGTGGGCTCTTCCGCAATGCCCTACAAGCGCAATCCGATGCGGTCGGAGCGCATGTGCGGCCTTGCCCGGTTTGTGATGGGACTCACGGCGACCGCCAGCCAAACGGCGGCAGTGCAGTGGTTTGAGCGCACGCTCGACGATTCCGCGCCCCGTCGGCTGGTGCTCCCGCAGGCCTTCCTCGCCACCGATGCCCAGCTCGTGATCTATGCCAACATCGCCGGCGGGCTCGTGGTGCTGCCCGGTGCGATTCGCCGCAACCTTGAGCACCACCTCCCCTTTCTGGCCAGCGAGCGGCTGCTGATGGCGGCGGCGAAAGCGGGAGGCGACCGCCAGGAACTGCATGAGGCGCTGCGGCGTCACAGCCACGCCACGACGGCGCGGATGCGCGAGGGACACGACAACGACCTGATCGCGAGGCTGGCCACCGATCCGCTCTTCGCCGGCATCGACTTGGTGCGAGCGATGGACGTGCCGGGCCTCGCCGGCCGGGCATCGGCTCAGGTGGAGGAATTCATAGCCGGGCCGGTGCGGGCCGCACTCGCGGCCAGTCCAACGCGGCCTGTTGAATCGCAGTTGCGGGTGTGACCACTACACCCGGTCTTGATGCCGGGACTTGCTGCGGTTGCTGCGGCAGTCGCCGCACAGCCCGGCAATGATCAGGCGGTGGCTGCGGACGCGAAACTGATGCTGCCCGGCCACGGCTTCACAGATCCGCGCAAGATCGTCGCTGGAAAATTCAATCAGCCGCTGGCATGACGTGCAGTGGAGATGGTCGTGCTGGGGATACCCGTAGTCGTGCTCGTAGACGGCCCGCCCTGCGAGCACCATCTTCCTGAGCAATCCCGCGTCGACCATTTCAGTGAGCGTGCGGTAGACGGTGGGGCGGCTGGCCTTTGCCCCCTCCGGCGTCCGGCGGAGGCCAGCCAGCAACTGCTCCGCGTCGAAGTGCTCGTGGTGGCTCGCGACATGATCGACGATCACCTGTCGCTGGCGAGTGATCCGCTTGCCGCGTGTCTGGAGAAACTCCGCGAACCGCTCGCGCGGTGAGAGCGCAACGTCGACCTTGCCCAGTGAAAAATCAGATGCTGTGGCCATACGGGCTCTCGAGGGGTTGTCGTCCCTGAGAGTCTATCCTGCCACACGACGGCTGTCACCAAACACAGACAGCCGGCCCGTTGTCGGACCGGCTGTTGCTTGGACAATGCCCGATTTCATTCGGCACGGGCAGCCGCCCGTTTTCAAGCGTGGCAGCAAGATTTCATCGTGTTGAGTGCAGGGCGGGATTCGGCCTGGAAACCTGCCACCACGTGTGCAGGGTACATGCCGTGCCGATCAGCATTGCACGATGCCATATTTCGCGTGAATTCAACCGAGCCGGTCAAGCAGACGATCGAGGGCCAGCTCAATCTTCTCGGGCGTCTCATACGAGCCGTCCGCGATGGCCGCTCGGATCGCGTTCACGCGATCAAAGCGAATGTCGCCGGTCGATTCCGCGGCCCGCACGGCGTCGACCGAGAGCGTGACGGAATCGTGCACCTCGGCAACACCCTGCTGCACGGTCGCCTGCGTGTTCTGCGCGGCCTCGACGCCCTTCAAGGCGTTGAGTCCCTGCGATCCCTGCGTCGATGTGACACCCCAGATGTTCATAATGGCTCTCCTAGCAGACAGTCTTTCGAATCCCTTCGCTCCCCCGACACGTCCGCTTCTACGCGGGCTACGTTCGGAAGGTTCATGGCGTGGCGGGAAATTCGCGGCTGCCTGTTCCTTTCTGTCGAACTGATCTCACGACCTATTGTTGCCGCGCTTCCGCGTTCCGGCGACACCAGTCGCCGGACGGCATCCGCACGGGATCATCCGTACGGTCGCCGCAGCCAACTCATTTTCATCGACACATCCCAGCACCAAACTTCAGTAAAATTTTTCGATGCCTGTTTTTTGGATTCTGCCGGCCCCGCAACTACGCATCCTGCCTAGCCTGCCAGCAACGCTGAGCTTTTTCAGCCCAACGCAAACTCCACCTTCCGCCGATCGAGCTGCCCCTGGAGGCGTTCCACGATGGCGGAGTGCATCTGACTCACCCGGCTCTCCGAGAGATCGAGCGTGGCACCGATCTCCTTCATGGTCAGTTCCTCGTAGTAGTAGAGGATGATGATCAGCCTCTCGTTGCGGTTGAGGCCCTTGGTGACCAGCCGCATGAGATCGGACTTTTGAATCCGGCGCGTCGGGTCCTCCCCCTTCTTGTCTTCCAGGATGTCTATCTCTCGCACATCCTTGGAGCTGTCGGTCTCGCACCACTTCTTGTTGAGGCTGACGAGCCCGACCGCATTCGCGTCGACGAGCAGCTTTTCAAACTCCTCGTGGGACAGCCCCATGTGGTTGGCCACCTCGGCGTCGGCCGGCGCACGGCCCAGCTTTGCCTCCATGGTCTTGACCGCCTCGTTGAGCTTGCTGGCCTTCGAACGCACCAGCCGCGGCACCCAGTCCATGGTCCGCAACTCGTCGAGCATGGCACCGCGGATACGTGGCACGCAGTAGGTTTCGAACTTCACGCCCCGGGACATATCGTAGGCATCGATCGCGTCCATCAGGCCGAAGGTGCCGGCCGACACGAGATCGTCGAGTTCGACGCCATCAGGCAGGCGAGACCAGATCCGCTCACCGTTGTATTTAACCAGTGGCAGAAAGATCTCGATGAGCCGGTTCCGAAGCGGCTCGTTCGACTGGTCCGCCTTGTAGGCGTTCCAGATCACGAGCATCTCTTCAGCCGACGGCTGGGTCGTTGGGTATGCCACATCATCCTCCTTGAAAGGGCCTCTCGCATCCGTGCGACTGATCAACATCGTCCAGCCGCCGGTATCGCCTTGAATCTTTTTCGTGGCGCCCCTGCGCCCTGCCTGTCTTGCCTGACCGCGGCCTCACGCCGCCCGCAACACCTCGCTGCCTCCCACGCTCGCAAACACCTCGACCCGGTCCTCGTCGGCCAGGTCCTCAGCCGCCAGCACCGCCACGGCGGGCAGATGACGGGCCAATGCATCACGCACCCGCAGCCGAACGGCTCCGGGCACAACGATCACGGGCTTCGCACCGCGTTCGACGACCGGACGCACCGCTCGCCGCATCTCAGCCAGGAGTTGAGCGGGGGGCCGGCCGACCGCACCGATGATCGCGTCGATCGCCGGTGATTCGAGCCGGATTGTCACCAGCCTGCCACGCGGATCGCGGGCCCGGCGGCAGATCGAGCGGGAGAGCGAGCCTCGCACAATCTCGGCCAACTGCGCCGGATCGGTTGCCTCACTGGAATGGTCGGCCATGATCTCGAGCAGTTCGGCAAAAGGCCGGATCGGCATCCCGTCGCGCAACAGGCACTGGAGCGTGCGATGGATCCTGGCAATCGTCAGCAGGCCGGGCACCACCTGGTCGACCACGGCCGGCTGCGCAGTCCGCAGCGACTCCACGAGCCGGGCCACCGCATCGCGGGACAGCAATCTGTCGGCGTGCCTTCGGACCGCTGCCTCGACGGCCCGAACGACACAGTCGGCCTCGCTGAGCACGGTCGCACCGCGTCGGCGGGCGGCATCCGCCTGCGCGTGACTCAACCATGTTCCTCGGCGGCCACTGAGCGGATCGATCCCATCGGCTCGCTCCAGGCCATCCGGGCCCTGGGTGTCGTGCTCATCAAGCACTTCCCCGGCGGTCGGCACGACCAGCAGTTTGCCTGTGGGAATCTCCACCTCGGCCACGATGTCGCCGGCAATCGTCACCCTGTAGCAACGGTCGGGGAGCGACAAGTCGTCCCGCATCGCAATCGGCGGCACCACCAGCCCGAGATCGGCGGCGACGGCCGACCGCAGCGCCACAGACCGCTCCGACAGCATCGCGCCAGGCCCTGCAATCAGCCCCACCAGCCCGCGGCCCAGTTCCACGACGATGCGTTCGTCGACCAGCAGGTCATCGGCCATCGGCGATCTGGCGGCTGCTGCGGCCCCCTGCTCGGCAGCGTATGCCGCTCCGGCGCCGCCCGCTCCCTGTGCTCCAGCCCGCAACCGCGCACCGCGCCGGCTGGTGAACCAGGCCGCCGCCGCCACGGCTACCGCCATGCTCGCCAGCGGCAGAAACGGCAGGTCGGTGAGCGAGAGGATTCCGAGAAAAACGGCCGTGATCACGAGCACGTGCGGGCGGGAGACAAACTGTCGGCCCAGTTCCTGCGAGAGATCGACCGCTTGGCTGGAACGCGAGATGAGTAGGCCCGTGGCCACCGAGATGAAGAGCGAGGGCACGGCACTGGTGAGCCCGTCGCCGATCGTGAGCCGCGAGTAGACCTCGATGGCCCGCGGCACGGGCATGCCGTGCTGGATCACGCCGATCGCCATGCCGCCGATGAGGTTTACGCATGTGATGATCACGCTGGCCACGGCCTCGCCGCTGACGAACCGGCTCGCTCCATCCATGCTCGCGAAGAAATCCGCCTGCCGCTGCAGGTCGAGCCGCATCTGCCGAGCCTGGTCTCGCGTGATCGTGCCAGACTGCACTTCCGTGTCGATCGCCATCTGCCGGCCTGGCAGGCCGTCGAGGGCGAAGCGGGCGGCCACCTCGCTGGTCCGCGTCGCCCCAGCCGTGATCACAACGAACTGGATCACGGCAATGATCGCGAAGATCACGGCCCCTACGACGATGTTGTTGGCGGCTACGAATTCGCCGAACGCCTGTACCACCTGGCCGGCTGCGCCAGCGCCGTCAACGGCCGCGCGGGAGAGAATCAGCCGGGTGGTGGCGATGTTGAGCACCAACCGCACCAGCGTCGAGCCGAGCAGAAATGTGGGAAACACGCTGAGCTCCAGCGGCGTGCGGGCGGCCAGCGCCCCCAACAGCGCGAGCACCGACACCGCGAGATTCGCCGCCAGCATGAGGTCGACGAGGGCTGGCGGCACCGGCGCCAGCACCACCAGCACGGCCAACAGGATCACCGTCGGGATCGCGTAGTCGAGAACCTGCGCCGAGGCGGCGCGGGGAACCGCCTCGCGTGTGCCGAATGACTGCGCCATGAATGAGCAAATGCCGGTGGAATACGGGACGGGAATCCGTGGGCCGGGGACGATAGCGGTGCCAGGTGGGCCGGTCTAGACCGCTCCGCGGGCGTTGCGGGCAGCGGCCGACCAGCGGTTATAATGATGGTGGAATCACCTGAACCCCCCAAGTCATCTCTGCCAGAAGGATCGGCCGCGCCGATGCGATTCAACCGTTTTGGGCTCGCCTTTGACTATCCCGAAAATTGGTCGGTGGACACTGACGACTCGCAGGATCGCTATGCGACGGTGACTGTCTACTCGCCCGATGGCGGTTTCTGGTCGGTGAGCGGCCATGCTTCTGGAGGCGATCCCACGGCGCTTGTGCAGGCGGTGCTCGAACAGATGCGGAAGGAATACCAGGATCTCGACAGCGAACCGGTGACCGAGCAGGTGGCGGCGCGGGCCTTGGCCGGACTGAACCTGAATTTCTACTGTCTCGATCTCACGAACACCGCACACGTACGAACACTGGAAACGCCCGAGGCGATCTACCTGTTGCTGTGCCAGGCGGAGGATCGGGATTGGGCCAAGATCTCTCCGGTGTTTGAGGCAATGACGGCGAGCTTTGTCGCCAGACTGCCCGAATCCCCCTGACTCAGTCCGCAGGATGCCGAACCCATCGCCAGCAGGCGCAGGCCCGCCAATCGCGTTCCCCACAGCGTTGCCCAGCCTGCTATGATCTCACGTCCGTCCGGCCCCAGGAATCAGCCCGTTGCATTTGCTTGCTCAAATCGCCGCAGCACCAACCGCCGAAGCTGCCTCGACGATCCAGATGATCCACTGGGTTGCGTTCGCCGTCATGGTCGCCATCCTGCTCACGCTCGACCTGACGGTTTTCCACAAGAAGGCCCATGAGCCATCGCTCCGGGAAAGCGCGTTTTGGACGCTTTTCTGGGCGGGGCTGGCACTGGCGTTCAACGGCCTGATCTGGTGGTGGCTTGGTGGCCAGGCCGCTATCGAGTTCCTCACCGGCTATCTCGTCGAATGGTCGTTGTCGATGGACAACGTCTTCGTGTTTGCCGTGATCTTCGGCTACTTCCGGGTGCCGCTGAAGTACCAGTATCGCGTGCTCTTCTGGGGCATCCTGGGAGCCGTTCTCATGCGGCTGACGTTTGTGCTAGTGGGTGCCGAACTGGTCGAACGGTTCCACTGGGTGATGCCGCTCTTCGGGGCCTTCCTCGTCTACACCGGCATCAAGCTCGCCTTCGGCGAGGAGGACTCCCATCCAGAGGAGAGCGGGCTTGTCAAGCTCTTCAAGCGGATCATCCCCGTCACGAACCAGTCCGAGGGAGACAAGTTCTTCGTGCGAGAACAGGGCAGGCTCATGGCCACGCCGCTGTTTCTTGTGTTGCTGATCGTGGAGAGCACCGACGTGCTCTTCGCGGTCGACAGCGTGCCGGCGATCCTCGGCATCGTCACGCCGGGGAGCCACTACATGCGGTTCGTGGCGTTTACGTCGAACGTGTTCGCGATCCTCGGCCTCCGTGCCCTCTATTTCCTGCTCGCTGGCGTGATGGACCTGTTTCGCTTCCTCAACTACGGACTCTCCGCGGTGCTGGTGTTTGTCGGCGGGAAGATGATCATCGAAGCGGCCCGGCACAGTGAGTCGCTGGCGTCGTGGGGGGGCTGGGATGCCCACGCCAAGGGCCACATGGTGCACCCCGCCGTCTCACTGCTGGTGATCATAGCCCTGATCAGCGCGAGCGTGGCCGCCTCGCTGGCCTTTCCGGAGCGGAAGGACGGAGCCAAGACCGCAGACGACAACGCAGCACCTCCGCACGCATGACTTCTGTGATGTTGCATGATGCCGCATGGCTTCTGTAAAGCCGCGTGACGCCGCGCATGCGGGTCATGCGGGTCATTCGGGGCATGCGGGTCGCCCGCTACGCACACGCTCGCAGCATTTGATTGTGTGCGTGAAGCCCTCCGGCTACGGCTCGATCGCCGCCGGCTTCACCAGCCGCTCGTAGACAGCCTCGTGCCCCGCAGCCATCTGATCGGCCGTATGCCGGGCGAGGGCCACGCCATGGCCATGCCTGCCGCAGCGGGCGGCCAGATCCACGTCGTCGAGGAGTATTCCGATGACGCGGGCCAGGTCGGCCGGATCACCTGGCGCGTGCAGGAGGCCGGCACGCTCGTCGTCGAGCAGTTCCGGAAACGTCCCGTGCGCCGGCGCGACGACGGGCACGCCGGCGGCCAGTGCCTCGATCACAGGCAGCCCCTTGGCCTCGGGAAAAACGGTCGGCATGACAAAAACGTCGATCGACTCAAGCAGCGCGTGCTTGCCCGCCCGGTCCACCTGCCCAAGCCAGCGAAACCGATCGGCCACGCCCAGTGCAGTCGCCATTGCCAAGCACCGCGAGAGATAGCCCTGTTCGGAGTCGACCGTCGCGCCCGCGGCTAGCACTTCCACGTCGCGGTTGCGGCCCCCGCTTTTTCCGGCCAGGATCGGCAGCGCCCGCACCAGTTGCTCAAGGCCTTTTTCTGGACAGGCGCGTGCAAGAAAGCCGACCACGAGCCTGCCGCGGCGGTCGTTGCGCCGCGCCGACAGATCTGGTGCCGTCGCCGGGAACCCTGTCGAATCGACACCGTGCGGCACGACGGTGATTTTTTCCGCCGACACATCGAGGTACTCTCGCATGAAGTCGGCATAAAAATGATTCAGCGCCACGAATTGATCGATGTCGGCCGCCCGCTCACGCACCATCTTCCTGATCCGGCCGTAGTGCGGCTCCGGAATCTGCTCGATATAGATGTCCTCACCCGAGAGGCTGCAAACGATCTTCGCGCCGGTGGCCTGCCGCACCCGCCGGGCTAGGCCGATGAGCAGGGCATTGGAGAGGTGCACGACGTCCGGCCGGAGGTCGGCAGCAAGCCACTGCGCGAGCTTCTCGACTTCCTTGCGATGATGGCCCTGTTCCCCGGCGAGCGCGGAGCAGGTGAGCGGGCCGAGATCGGCGGCCCGCGCGGAGCCCGTGCGACGGGAAAGCCAGGCCAGCAGCCATTGGGAATCGAGCAGGCGGTCGAGAAACCAGGGCGTGTGCCGGAAGAGGGGCACGTGTTCCTGCAGCCAGATGTTCACACCGCCGAGCACGACCCGGTCGACGGCGACATTCTCTTCGTCCGTCGTTGTCGGCACGTAGGCCGGAACGAGGATCGCGTCGCTTCCCCGCTGTCGCAAGCTCCGCACCAGCGCATTGTCGTGCAGGCATGATCCGCAGATCCTGCCTCCGGCGCCGGCGGTGATGTGAACGATCCGCATAGTGGATGGCGATTCTACCGTGGAAGCGAGGACGCTGAGGCGAAAGCCACATGGTGGAAAGACGTCGCACCACCGCCCAATTGCCGGACATGGATGCCCGGCTCGCGTAAAGACGGACAGCGCACCACCGCCGTGGACGGCAGAAGTCTCCTCGCGGAGGCCGAGGCGGGCGAGCGCTCGTCGAGCGTCCGCCGTTCCCCGGCTGCCTCACCCCCAATTGCATGGCATGGATGCCCGCACTGGGGTTCCAAGCCCTCTCTCTCCCTCCCGTGGCAACAAGATTTCATCGTGTTGAAGGCATGTGCAAGTTGAAAACTTGCACCCACAAAAAGGCTCGGGCCAGCCTTCTCTTTTCCTATTCCCTTCTCCTCTTAATTTTCTCTCCCTCCCCGTGGCGACAAGATTTCCATCGTGTCTCTTTGTGGCAACAAGATTTCATCTTGTTGAAGGCATGTGCAAGTTGAAAACTTGCACCCACAAGAAGGCTCGGGCCAGCCTTCTCTTTTCCTATTCCCTTCTCCTCTTAATTTTCTCTCCCTCCCCGTGGCGACAAGATTTCCATCTTGTCTCTTTGTGGCAACAAGATTTCATCTTGTTGAAGGCATGTGCAAGTTGAAAACTTGCACCCACGGGTTGAAAACTTGCACCCACGGGCTGAAAACTTGCACCCACGGGTTGAAAACTTGCACCCACAATTCAAAAACTTGCACCCACAAGAGGCCGGCCAAGCGAACATCGGTACGATGCCGATGGTTCGCGTGGAGACAGAATGGCACACTCAGCCCTGTTCCAGGTGCACCAGCACCATCGCCACGTCGGCGGGAGTGATGCCGCGAACCCGTCCCGCCTGCCCGAGAGTCTGCGGCTGGATGCGGTCGAGTTGCTCGCGCGCCTCCGCCCGAAGATGCCGCACGCTGGCGTAGGGAAACCCAACGGGGATCGGTCGCGAGGCGACCGCCCGCTGCCGTTCGATCCGCTCGCGTTCCACCTTCACGTAGCCCGCGTAGCGGATGTCGTTTTCCACCTGCTCCGCGACATCCCGTGGCACCGCATCAAGGCTGGGGAGGACCGCGATGCACTCCTGCCAGTCCACCTCGGGACGCTTCAGCCGGTCGAGCAGCGTGACGCCCGCCACGCGGTGCGCGGTCAACACCTCCACCGCAGCGTCGATTCCCGCCGTCTTCTCCGCGAGCCGAGCAATCCGCTCAGGCTCCGCCAGCCCCAGCCGCGCAGCCAGCGGCGTGAGTCGCCGATCGGCGTTGTCATGCCGCAGGGCAAGCCGGTGTTCCGCGCGGCTGGTGAACATCCTGTAGGGCTCGTCCACGCCACGGGTCACGAGATCGTCGACGAGCACACCGATGTAGGAATCCTCACGCGCCAGCACGAAGGGATCCCGGCCAGCCACGTGGAGCGCCGCGTTTGCGCCAGCCACCACCCCCTGCGCAGCCGCCTCCTCGTAGCCGGTGGTCCCGTTGATCTGCCCGGCGAAAAAGAGGCCGCCTACTCGCTTGCTTTGGAGCGTGGCGGAGAGCTGGTCGGGGGGGCAGTAATCGTATTCAACGGCGTAGCCGTAGCGCATGATCTGCGCCCGTTCAAGCCCGGGCACCAGCCGTATCATCGCGTCTTGCACGTCCCGCGGCAGGCTCGTGGAAATGCCGTTGACGTAGATTTCCTGCGTCCGCCGCCCTTCCGGCTCCAGAAAGAGCTGGTGGCTCTCCTTGTCGGCGAACCGCACCACCTTGTCCTCGATGCTCGGGCAATAGCGGGGCCCGCGCGCCAGAATCTGTCCGGAATACATCGGCGCGCGGTGGAGATTGGCGAGAATGAGGGCATGGATCTCCGGCGTCGTGCGCGTGATCCAACAGGCCACCTGCTCTTGGGTGATCGCCTCGGTGAGAAAGGAAAATGGCTGTGGGTGGTCGTCGCCCGGCTGCACTTCGAGCTGGGAAAAATCAATCGACCGTGCCGACAGCCTGCAGGGCGTGCCGGTCTTGAAGCGTTCGATCCGGAATCCGAGACGGTCGAGCGCCCGACTCACACCCGACGTGGTCCCCTCCCCTGCCCTGCCACCGGGGACTTGAGACTCACCGGTGTGCATCACCGCCTGCAGAAACGTGCCCGTGGTGAGCACCACGGCTGCCGCGTGGTATTCCACGTCGCCGCGTGCCCGCACGCCCACAATTCTAGAAGCCGGACCTTCACCCGTCCCGGCCCATGGCTCCACGATCAGGTCCTCGACGGTTTCCTGCCGCAAGTCGAGGCCGGCGGTCGTCTCAACGAAGTGCTTCACCTCCATCTGGTAGAGCCGCTTGTCGGCCTGGGCCCGTGGCCCGTGCATCGCCGGTCCCTTCGAGCGGTTGAGCACGCGGAACTGGATGCCCGTGGCGTCGATCGCGCGGCCCATGATGCCACCGAGGGCATCGACCTCGCGCACGAGTTGCGCCTTCCCAACACCGCCGATGGCCGGGTTGCAGCTCATCTGCCCGACGGTGTCGCAGTTGCCAGTGAGCAGGGCCGTCCGCGCCCCCAGCCGCGCAGCAGCGCAGGCCGCCTCCACCCCGGCGTGGCCGGCCCCGATGACGATTACGTCGTAGTCGTAGCGGGAAGGCATAGGGATGAGCGAAACAGGAGGGGAGGAGCCGCGTTACATCCTCCCAGATTGAACCATGTTGCCTAGGCCGCGGAAAGCAACTCGCCCGGGAGCCACCTCATTCCAAGTCGCGTGACGGCCGAAGACTTAATCACACACCCCACCAATGGGCGGTATGAGCACTGTAGGGGGGGGTCGTGCGTGATCGGGACTGAGCAGAGACACATCGAGGAGATTTGTTCCATGGTAGCACTCACGGACAACCCCGCCGGGCACTGGCTCCGCCCCAGCCTGGCTGGCTGCGGCGATGGTCTTGCTGCTCGAGACGACGTCGTGCGAAATCTTCGCACGGGCACAGGAACTTCGACCGGCCGAGGTGGAGGTGCCCGCACTGATGTCGCAGGAGCCCGCCTACGAAACAACGGACTTCGCCTTCCGCGACATGCCGCAACTGGCCGAGCCGCTGTGGACGAACTACGCGTTGACCGAAGCCCTCTTCTGGGGCCGCGACAACCAGTCGGCCAGCCAGCCTCTGGTCGTCGCCGTCGGCAGCAACACTCCGCTCATCTCGGCGCAGGACCTGCAGTTTCCTGTGGCCGCTGGCGTGCGGGCCTTCTACGGCGAACGGAATCCGAACGAGTGCGGCTGGGAGATCGGCTACTTCGGCGTGTACGGCATGTCGGCCTCCAAGTTCGCCAGCACGACGCCGCCCCAATTCATGCAGATGCCCGATCCGATCGGCACCTCCCTCACGACCGACGGCCAATCGGCCACGGTCAAATACAACTCCATGATCAACAGTGGCGAAGCGAACGTGTTTCGCACCTCGAATTATTGGCGTGACCACACCGAGAGTTGGCTCACGGTCGACTGGCTCGCGGGCTTCCGGTACGTCGGAGTGGAAGAACAGGCCTCGATCAATATGGTCTGCTGCAATGGCACAAGAACAGTCCCCTACTCCGTCCGCACACGCAACAACATGTTCGGTGGGCAGATCGGGAGCCGCGCCCGCTGGACATGGGATCGCTGGGCCCTCGAAGGCTGGGCAAAAGCCGGCGTCCTCGGAAATGCACAGAAGCAGATCCAAGATCCACTCATCGACGATACGGGTTTTCAGCAGCGTGGGGCGCTCTCCGCAACCGGCACCGACCTGGGCTTCATCGGCGACATCAATCTCTCCGCCATCTACCGGCTGACGGATGTCTGGGGCATCCGGGTGGGCTACAACACGGTCTGGATCGACGGCCTAGCCCTTGCACCCAACCAGCTCGCCTTCGCCAACACGACAACGGCTGGAACGGGCCTCAACTCCGGCGACGGCATCTTCTTAAGCGGTGCCAACCTCGGCTTGGAGGCCCGCTGGTAAAGCCCGGCCGGATGGCCATGAATGCCCGCACACCATAGCCCGACCCCCATTGCGGGCCTGCGATCATGGCCGCGACTCACCCCGTCACCCTCACGATGATCGGCGCGATGCGGAGCGGCGGGGCGAGGAAAGTCGACGCCGGGAGTGTCGTGGCTGGCTGCGACGTGCCAAGCTTAAACGCCCTGACGCCCTTCGATCCGCCACCGCCGTTCAGCCCCTGCACACCGTAGATATTGTCGATCACGCCGGGGTTCGCAATGCTATCCAAGCCTGCGGAGAAGACGCGGGCATTCGGCTTGGCGAAGCTCGAAAATGCTGAGATCTTGGCAAGTTTTGTGCCCGTGGCCCCGTCGTAGACCTCCACAACTGACTTGCCACCGACGCCGGCACCGACGAACAGGTCAGTAATAGCGTCGCCGTTGTAGCGGCCGGTGGAGAGTGACACGCCACCCTGGAAGTTTTGTCCGATCGGCAGAATCGTGCGAACCACCTTCGGCGTGCCCGACACGTCAAACACCTTGACCGTCGCCTTCATGCCAATGTTGCTGCCCACAACGATTTCGTCGATCTTGTCTGCGTTGGCCGAGGTTTTCACGCCGTTGACATAGGTGCCAAAGTCGCCTGCCGCCACCATGACACCACCCGCGTAGGGCCCCGGGAATGCGCGGAAAGAACGGTATGGGGTGTTGGACACCGGATCAACCACGTTGTTAGGGTTGACGAGGAACGCTCTCACGAGCCCCGCACCGGTTGATTGGCCCGCGATGATGTCGCCCACGTTGTCGCCGTTGACGTCGCCCACGGTCACTTCGACACCGCCGCGGTAGGCCGGGCCGAACGGCAGGGTGCGATAGGCTGGGAGTTCGGCATAGTTGGTCGACCCCACGGGCGTGGGCGTGAATACACGAATCTGCCCCACACTATTGCGGCCTGGGCCGACAATGATCTCTGGGACACCGTCGCCGGTAACGTCGCCCGTCGCCACGTGGACGCTGGCGACAGCATTCTCGTAGGCAAGGAACTTGAAGAGCAGAGCCCCGCTTTCCGGATTGAGGATGCGCACCAACGGCGGACCTTTGCAGGTATCATCGGTACCGATGACCAAGGCACGGATGTCGGCGGACGGATTAATCGGGCCGTCGTAGGCGTTGATGTCAGTGGCGGAGACCGGCTGACCGCTCCCTTCCGGAGGCGTGGCGGTGACTGTGTTGATCAAATCGCCGAATGTCGTCAGCGGCGGCGGGGGTATGGTCAGGATGTTGGCGTTGATCGTAATCGTCACCGTGCCGGCGTTGCCCAGTAGGCTGACCACGCCGGAGATGTTGCCCTTCGTAGGTGCGGTGGGTAGATTCCCGCTGGAATTTGCATAGACCGCAAACCAGGTCGACGTCGTGATGTCGATCTCCGGGGGCAGAACATCGACCACGGTGACGTTCTGCACGTCGCTCGGCCCACTGTTCTTCAGCACGATCGTGTACGTCGTCGTGCCGCCCGACTTGTAGGTGTCGGTGCCGTCGGTCTTCGAGATGGTGAGATTGGCCAGAGACGAGATCTGATCAGTCACTGTTGACGTGTTGTTCGACAGGTTCGGATCGGTCACCCCAGCAGGCGGCAGCGCTGTCGCCGTGTTCACCTGGCTCCCGGTCGCACCCGACGGCACCACGCCCGTCAGCGTGAAGATCACCGACTCGCCCGAGTCGAACGAGTCGCCAGGAGTCGATGTCCAGAGCCCCGTTCCTGCGTTGTAGCTGCCCGTGTTCACTGCATAGACCGGTGACAGCAGCACGGGGTTCGACACGTCCGTTCCGGTAAAGCTCGTGATCGAGCTCGGGCCGCCGTTGGTCACCACGATCGAGTACGTCACAGGCAGGCCCGCCACCGGAGCCGCGCTCGTCCGTGTCTTCAACACGCTCAGGTCCGTCGTCGGTACCAGTTCTGTCGTATCCGTCGACGTGTTGTTCGACAGGTTCGGATCGGTGAAGCCCTCAGGCGCCGTCACCGTTGCGGTGTTCGTCAGCACACCCGTTGCCAGCGGAGCGATCGTGCCGTTCACGGTAAAGATCGCCGTGCCACCAGCCAGCAGGTTCACCAACACGCCCGAGATCGCGCCCGAACCGGCC
>Ga0209829_10001542_pt1 | contig 18440 bp, 12 predicted proteins | sample C_140205_EF_Meta_FD_187311 | JGI IMG/M metagenome (GOLD analysis project Ga0209829, IMG submission 187311) | Freshwater microbial communities from Lake Croche, Canada to study carbon cycling - C_140205_EF_MetaG (SPAdes) (version 2) | ecosystem: Environmental > Aquatic > Freshwater > Lake...
CACTGGCATTACCGGGACCTTGGCCGTTCGATGGCTGCTTTTGAGAGGCCACAGGCTCGGTGGAGCGAGCCGTCTTGGCGGAAGAGGCCTTGCCGACCTTTAAGGAATTAAAGGCATAAAGTCCACTCACAGCCACCACATGAAGAAGAAGAACCACCAGAAAAGCATGGGAGAGCTTCATGTTCGGTTCGGGACCATAGTCTTCATACTCCTCTTCAGGAGCGTTCATGGTTGCCGCGCGAGCGCGGAGCCGACGGGTACGTTTAGGATTCATCGGATTCATGGGTCGGATTATCTTATTGGATTTACTAGGTATTGTGGTTGTTGAAGAGCTAAAAGTTTATTTTTTCTAGGGGTTGTGTATGGCTACTTGAGCGAGGGGAATCTCTGTGCCCATGGATTCCTTCACAAGCCGTCTGAATGTCTCCCCGCGCTCCACATAATCGCAGAACATGTCGAAAGAGGAGGTGCCGGGTGAGAAGAGAATGGTCGTTCCGGATTTGGCTTCCTTTCGGGCGATCAGTACCGCCTCCTGTAGACTCTCTGCCTCGAGGCAATGAAGAGGCGCCCAATCCCTTGCAATCCGATGACGCATTTCACCAATAAGAATCGCCAGACTAACATGTTCTCGGACAAAGTTTGCGATGGGTGAGAATTCAAAACCCTTGTCCTTTCCACCGGCGATCAGGATGAGCGGTCCTTGGACGGAGCGAATCGCCTGCTCCATGGCGTCGAGGGTTGTCGCTTTGGAGTCGTTGATCCAACTTAGGCCTTCACGCTCCGCGATGAATTCACAGCGGTGAGCGGGCGGCGTGTACTCCCGGATCGCATCTGCCATCATTCTTGTATCGGCACCAAGCACTATGCAGGCACCAAAGGCGGCCATGACATTGGCCGCATTGTGGGGACCTCGGAGCCGGGTCGTGGACAGATCGAGTAGCACTTTTCCTCCATACTGGATCCTAAGATTGTCCTTGAGAGAAAGATCTGCTGATGGATCTGTGGTACTGAAAGTGATCCCCTTTGCCTTGATCTTGGAAAGATCCAGTTCCTTTGTATCCGCAGGAATCACCGCCCAGTCGTCAGCGGTCTGATTCTCAAAGATTCTGAGTTTCGCTGCGCGGTACTCGTGCATCGAGGGATAGCGGTCGAGATGGTTGGGACTCAGATTGAGCCATACCGAAACCTTGGGATGGAATGTCCTGATGGTCTCAAGCTGGAACGAACTGACCTCCACAAGCAGCACATCCCAAGTCACTTCTCCCTCCAGAAGTTCTGACATGGGGGTTCCGATATTCCCGCATGAGGCAGCCCTAAGTCCCGCCCCCCGGAGCATGAGGGTGGTGAGTTCCGTCGTGGTGGTTTTCCCATTGGTGCCTGTGATCGCCACCACCGGAAAGGGACAGAGAGTGAATGCCAGCTCGAGCTCGCCGATCAGGGGAATGCCCTTCCTTAGCACATTCACGACGATGGGTGCCGTCTCCTCGATTCCTGGACTCAAGACCGCGATGTCATGAACGACATTATCCCTCGCGGCATCCGCTCCCGTGAAAACGCTGATCCCTTCCTTCCGCAAGAGTTCTGCCCGCTCCATCAGAATAGGTGATTCCCCACTGTCACAGGCAGTCACCTCGGCACCGGAGCACTTGAGTAGACGTGCGGCGGCGAGACCGCTTCTCCCCAATCCGAGGACGACCGCTTTTTTGCCCGCGTAAGGATTGGATGAGGCATTCATCGGCACCGGTCAGCGCAGTTTCAGTGTGGCGATTCCAAGAAGCCCGAACACAATAGCCATTATCCAGAACCGCACGGTGACTGTGTTTTCCTTCCATCCAGAAAGTTCGAAATGGTGGTGTAGCGGAGACATCTTGAAGATGCGTTTTCCAGTCAGCTTGAAGCTTGCGACTTGAAGGATGACCGAGAGCGCCTCGGCGACAAAAACTCCTCCGACAATCGCAAGCATCAGTTCCTGCTTGCAGCAGATCGCGAGCACACCAAGCAGACCTCCGATCGCCAGGGACCCCGTGTCACCCATGAAGACTTTGGCCGGATGGCAGTTCCACCAGAGGAAACCGAGCGCCGCGCCGGCCAAGGCAAGACTCACGACAGCCAGTTCGCCGGAAAACCCATAATACGGAATCTGAAGGTAGAAGGCCGCCTTGCTGTTTCCGGCCAGATAGGTGAAGACACCGAAGCAGATCCCGGCCATGACCGTGCATCCCGAGGCCAGTCCGTCAAGTCCATCGGTGAGATTCACCGCATTCGAGGATCCGACGATGATCAGCAAATAGAAAATATAGGTCCAGAAGATGCCGAGGCTTAAAACAGGGCCCTTCATGAACGGGATGTAGAGTTGCTGAGCCTGATTGGCCAGTGAGGGAGAGAGAAGAAAGAATGCCGTGATTCCGCCCGCGAGAACGCATTGAAGAACAAACTTGAGACGACTGCTGATGCCTGCCGAACTTTTTTTCGTCACCTTCAGCCAATCGTCATAAAATCCAAGCGCTCCGAGAAAGATGACCGTGATGAGACAGATCCAGACAAAAGGATTGTCAGGACGCGCCCAGATCAGAGTGGAAAGAACCACGGCCGCAATGAGCAGGATACCCCCCATGGTTGGGGTTCCCTTCTTTCCGCCATGAAGTTCATTGAGTCGGTTGACTTCATCGGAGCTTCGGATCGGTTGGCCCAGCTTCAGCTCAACCAGGCGGCGAATGACCGTGTTGCCGAACATCAGGCAGATCAGGAAGGAAGTGAGTCCGGCGCAGAGAGCACGGAAGGAGATGTATTGAAAAACATTCAGGACTTTCCCGATATGCACCCCGTGCAGGAGAGTTCCGAATTGTGATAGGTAATAGAGCATCGTGTGACGGGTTGGATGTTCAGTTGAAATGTTGAAGGACTTCCTCCATGTGTGCGCTCCTGCTGGCTTTTAGCAGGACCAGGTCGCCCTGAGTGGCAAATGAGGAGAGAAGCTTGGCGGCCGCGGCATTGTCCGAAACGACGCGCACATCCGAAAGCCCTGCCTTCGAAGCCGCATCAGCGATTGCGGAGGCTTCTTCACCTATAGTGATCAGCGTGGAGAGTACGGCAGCGGCCTTGGTACCCACGCTTTCGTATCCCGTAGCCGCATGAATTCCCAATTCCCCCATCCTGCCAAGAACAGCAATCTTGCGACCCTGCATGGAAAGTCCCTCAAGCGTCTCAAGAGCAGCTATCATCGATTCGGGATTCGCATTATAGGTGTCGTCCACAAACGTCACCCCACCCCTGATCACCTTGGCCAGTCGTCCTGAATTCAAGGTGACACCAGCAAGTCCCGAAACGCACTTCTCCAGCGTGATGCCACACTGCAATCCCGCCGCAATTGCCAGAAGGGCATTGCCGACCATATGCCGACCCGGAACTGGGAGAACGCCTTCGGCTCTCCCGAACTCTCCCTCGATCACAAAACGTGTCTCATCCAGGCCGTATCGAATTCGCGCGGCCCTGAGGTCTCCCCGATCGAACCCAACCTGCAAGACCGGGGCGGATGTTCTAGAGGCGAGCTCCTTCGCAAAATCGTCCTCAGCCGGGATGATCGCATACCCCCCGGACGGCAGCTTCTCCAGAAGATCTCCCTTTTCCGCCGCGATTTCTTCACGACTCCCGAGATGCTCGATGTGGGCGGTTCCTACATTTGTGATGATGCCGATCTCCGGCCTGGCCAATCCGGCAAGTGGCGCGATCTCACGGCGGTGATTCATTCCGATCTCCCAGACAGCAGCTTCATCGTCCAGATCGGCCGCCAGGATGGAGAGAGGAAGACCGATCTCGTTGTTCAGATTACCCAGAGTTGCTGTTGTGCGTAATGATGAGCGAAGCACGGCCGCCGTAAAATCCTTCACGGAGGTCTTACCGCTACTGCCGGTGATGGCAATGGCACGCAGTGTGAGTCTGGAGCGCCAGGCTGAGGCAAGGAGTGCGAGTCCTGTCAGGGAATCCGGCGTGCTCAGAATACCAAACCCCTGAGGCAAACCCACCGGAGGTTCACCGTCGCAGAGAGCCGCAACGGCTCCTTTTGCAGCGGCTTCAGCGATGAATTGATTCCCGTCGAAACGTTCCCCCCTGAGCGCGACATAGAGATCACCTGCCTCGATCGACCGCGTATCCTTGGCGACACGGCGCACAATGCCTTCGGGATTGCCGGCAATAAGAGCTGCGCCGCACATTCCGGCTATCTCGGAAAGGGAAAGCGGATTCATCGTCTCGCTTCCTCCCTTTCATCAAACTCCTTCCCAGCCATCGCGTGGGCAGTGACCCTGACATCGTCAAAAGGGTGACGGCCGGACTCTGTTTCTTGGTAATCCTCGTGCCCCTTGCCCGCCACCAGCACGATATCCCCTGGCGCCGCGATCTCCACAGCACGCCTAATGGCGCTTTCACGGTCGACATAGCTTTCGTGGCCCTGGGCACGGAAGCCTCCTGCTGCCTCGTTCATGATCTCCAGCGGATCCTCGCCGCGGGGGTTGTCGGAGGTCAGAATCACGCGATCCGAGTTCTGCTCGACGGCAGCCGCCATGAGAGGACGCTTGGCCCTGTCACGGTCACCGCCGCAACCGAAAACCGTGATGATGCTGGCGGGGTTCAGTTGCCGGAGTGTGCTGAGCACATTCACCAGCGCATCGGGCGTGTGGGCATAGTCGACAAAGGCCTGGAAATTCCGCTTTACGGGAACGCGCTCCAGGCGTCCCGGAACCTGGGGTATCGTCGCAACAGCGGCAATGGCACGGCGAAGTTCAAGTCCCATAGCCGAGGTAGCGGCCAATGCGGCGACGGTGTTGTACACATTGAAGAGACCGATCAGCGGAGTCCGGACCAGATAGCTTCTTCCCTTGGCATCCAATCGGAAGATGGTGCCTGGCGCGGTATAAGCAATGTCACTGGCGCGGAAATGACAGCTGCTTCCCTGACCGTAGGTGATGATCGGGACTCCCTGAACGCGGTCGAGGAGACGATGCCCATAACGGTCATCAGAGTTGATGATCGCTCGACCCTTTTTCTTGGTCTGCTTTGCAAGTCCCGTGAAGAGTAGGCGTTTCGCCTCGAAGTACTCCTCCATGGATCCGTGGTAGTCGAGATGATCCTGGGTGAGATTGGTAAAGACGGCGGCATCGAACTCGACCCCTCCAATGCGATGCTGCATCAGCGCATGGCTGGAGACCTCAAGAGCTGCTGCCCGAAATCCCCCATCCCTCATGATGGCCAGCATCCGCTGCAGATCGATCGACTCGGGCGTGGTCCTGGAAGCTGGCTCGACGATACCTGGAAGGACATACTCAATCGTCCCAACAAGCCCGCAAGGACGGCCGACTGAATCGCAGAGATGCCTGATGATCCAGGCCGTGGTTGTCTTGCCATTCGTTCCGGTGACACCGGCCACGGCTAGCGATGCCGAGGGATGTCCGTAGAAGACCGAAGACAGGGCGGCCATCGCCACACGAGCATCGGGAACCCTCACAACAGGAACCCCTGCTATCGAGGGAATCTCATTTCGGGAAATGTCTTCAGCTGTCACGACCGCAATTGCTCCCTTTTCGATCGCCTCGCGAACAAAGTGGATTCCGTTTTCACTCGATCCCGGAATCGCAATAAAGAGATCGCCGGCCCAGACAGATCGGGAATCGCAACTCAGGCCCAAGACCGTTACATCGGGACTCCCCATGACGGAGATCACCGGGGTGGATTGAATGAGGGTTTCTAGATTCATGGCCGGGATATTCATCGGGCACTGACGGCGGCGGTGCTGGAATCCTGTTTGGATACTGAGTCTGTAGGTTCGGGATCCATATCGAGATGCCTAGCGGCTTTTTCTCCGATTTTTGCAAAGACTGGCCCAGCCACTGAACCGCCGTAGTTTGCTGTCTCGCCTAATTTCGCATCATCCACGATAACGATACCCATGATTCTCGGTTTATTGACGGGAAAGAAGCCAGCAAACGAGACGATATAGCGCCCCTCCAGGTATCCCCCATGAGGACTGATTTTCTGCGCAGTGCCCGTCTTGCCGGCGACGCGGTACCCCTCGATTCGGGCCAACGGTGCCGTTCCTTGATTGCCGACAACCTTCTCCAGCGCATTGGCGATGTAGTTGGCGCTCTCTGTCTTGACCACCTGCGCGACAGGAGCCTCCGTCAACTCGGCGCTCCCCTCTCCCTTACTCATGACAAGTTTTGGCTTCAGAAGCTTGCCACCGTTCGCGATCGCCGACATTGCCATGACCATCTGTATCGGCGTCACACTGATTGATTGACCAAAGGCCACACGCGTCTTTGTCAGCATGTCCCAACGATGAGGAGGAATCACTTGTCCCGGAATCTCTCCAGGAAGAGGGATACCCGTACGTGTCCCGAATCCGAATTTCCTGACATAGTCATAGAACATCTGATCCTTCATCCGCAGGGAGATCTTGGCGGCACCGATATTGGAGGACTTCATCAGGATTTCCGGGATGCTCAGATCGCCGCTCCCGTGGTGGTCCTTGATGATTTTCCCTCCGTAGGAAAAGTGTCCGTTCTCACAAAAGATCTGTGTCTTGTCGTTGACAATCCCCTCATTGTAAGCGGCCGAGGTGACAACTATCTTGAAGACGGATCCAGGCTCGTAGATGTCCGAGATAGCACGATTACGCATTTCCTCGGGCTTCGCCTGATTGAATTTGTTCGGGTCGTAGTTCGGTCTGCTGGCCATGGCCAGGATCTCGCCAGTATTGGGATCGGCCAGAATCGCCGTTGCCGAGGCGGGATGATTCGTCTTGTAGGCCGCATCAACCTCACGCTCCGCGATCGCCTGCAGACCCATGTCGATGGAGAGGCGGATATCTGATCCGTTCTCGGGAAGCTGCTCCTGCCCCCGGTAGACGACGATCTCCCTGCCCTTGCGGTCGTGCTCGATCCATCGGAATCCCTCTTGGCCGGTCAGGGCATCATCGCAGGTCTTTTCGATCCCATCGGCCCCGTGCCCTGTGTGATCAACATATCCCAACACATCGCAAAGCATCTCCCCGTTGGGATAACTCCTCACGGATCCCTCTTGAAGATAAAGGCCGTGAAGATTCGCCTTCTCAAGTGCCCTGATCATGTCCTGGGCCTTCTCTTCGGAGACCCCCTTGCGGATGACCACGTACTTGCTCTTGGTCGTGAGTTTCTCCGTGAGTTCTTCGGGAGTCATTTCGAGAAATGGGGCTGCCACTCCGGCGACCGCCGCCGGTTTCTGGATGTGCGAACCATCGGCATAGACCATCTGCACGGGAACGTTCACTGCAAGCTCCTCGCCGTTCCGGTCAAGAATGCGACCCCGCCGGGCTTGGATCACCTGTCTAGTATCATGCTTCTCCGCGGCTATTTCTTGATAATAGTCGTGCTTGAGGATCTGCAGATGTATTAATCGCCAGGCGAAGGCGGTGAAGATGAGGACCAGCAGGGCGCAGACAACCCCGATGCGCTCGCCCGTACCCTTCACCTGTTGACGGCGCGCTGGGGAACCCCGGGACCGAACCGGCTTTCCGGATCGCGCGAGGCCGTGCGCAGAACCCCATCAACTTCAGCCGAAGCGGGCGGCGTGACGCGGGCGATCGCCGTATCGCGGATCGCCTGAAGCGTTATATATCCATCATCCAGACGATGCTGCAGAGCCCCGCGTGAGGTCATGGAAGTGATCTGCGCCTTCAGGGCCTCGTCCCTGCCCTCCTCCTCCCGGAGGGCGGCCTCAACTAGGCGGGACTGATTGCCGACAGCATGCTGCTGGTTCTTGAGATAGACGAAGAAAAGCCCAGCAAGGCCTATCAGAAAAACGATGACAAGCCATCTTGCGAGAAAATTCACCTCGATCGCATTTGTGGTGCGTCGGCGGTTCACGCTCATGGTCGGGCTCCCTGTTTCAACGTTGAGGTCGATCCCAGTCGTTCGACAACCCTCAGTCGGGCGCTGCGCGACCGGGGATTGGAGGAAAGCTCGCCCGGCGAGGCTGTTACCGATCGCGAGGTTAGCGCCTCAAAGAGGTATTCAGGGTTGGGACGCGGAGCGGGCCATGTGGGATCGTCGATCTCGCTCATGGCGTGACGGCGGAAGAAATGCTTCACGATCCTGTCCTCCAGCGAGTGAAAGGTAATGACGGCCAGTCGCCCTCCAGATGCGAGAAGGGACGTAACCGCGGGCAATGCACGCTCCAGTGAGCCGATCTCGTCATTCACGGCGATGCGGAGCGCCTGGAAAACACGGGTCGCAGGATGACGGGGGCCTGTGCGTCCGGCAGCTATCAACTCGGCAAGCTCTGCGGTGCTTACGATCTGTTTTTTCTCACGCGCCCGGGCTATGCGTGCAGCAAACTGAATGGCACGGGGCTCATCACCGTACTCTCGGAAGATGCGGGCAAGCTCTTGCGCGGGTGCCGTATTCAGCAGGTCGGCGGCGGTCATTCCTGTGTTTCCCATGCGCATGTCGAGAGGCCCTTCACGCTGGAAGGAAAACCCTCGCTCCGGGGTGTCGAGTTGGTGGGAAGAGACCCCGAGGTCAAGTAACACCCCGTCGATCTTACTGATTCCGAGGGCTGCCAACGCTTCCACGGCCCCGGTGAAATTCCCCTCCACTGCGGTGAAGCTTTCGCCATGAGAGAAAAGAAACTCACGCGAGTGAGCCAGAGCCTCCGGATCGCGATCAAAACCAATAACCCGCGCCCCGCCCTTCAGCAGCAAGCTGCTGTGGCCTCCCCCCCCCAGGGTCCCATCGACGATGGTACGGCCGGAAGCGGGGCGCAGGAATTCAACGACCTCCTTTGCCAGAACTGGTTCGTGGCGGAAAGAGGTACTCATGAAATGGGAGGAAGAGGTGGAAGTAGAGAAGGTTGTCGTCGCAAGGTCGTGATGGGCCCTGAGAAATCTGTTGCGTCTAAGTTTGTGTTGGATGCGGGTCATCGGTTCATGCGGCTCAGAGACCGATCAACTCGGCCACCTGACGATAGGATGCGGATTCCTCCGCACTCACGTCGTCCCAGCGCTTTGCGTTCCAGATTTCAAAACGGCTGCGGCCGCCGACCAGCACGACATCTCCCTTGAGCTTCACGGAATCGCACTGCTCCTCGGGAAGCAGGATCCGGCCATTACTGTCTGCGGAAACAGCGCGCGCCTGTCCGTAAAATTGCCGGATTGCCATGCGTCTTTTGGGTGCAGGTTCACCGCTCTGCTCGATGCGCGACTCGATCGAATCGAACTCCTCCGGCGGCATCACAATGAGGCAATCGCCCGATGGTCCGGGGATCGCATGGAACTCATCCGGGCCCCCGCTCAACCATGCCGCCGGGATCGTGACACGATTCTTCGCATCCATGGACCTCTCAAAAGTCCCGGCGTAGGTAATCGAATTGGAGGTGGATTTGGGCATGGGTTTTGCAGTGGGCAGAAAGACCACTTTCCGCCACTACGCCCCACTTTTTCCCACTAAAAGAGAAAAGGGTCAACGTAAAAAAGATAAAAAGAGAGAAAATCGTGACCGTTTCCCTTAAGACCTAAAAAGCCCCTTAATTTCCCAACTCAGTACTGACTTGCTAATAGCCAAGCAATAAAATGACTCAGCCTTTCGTTAAAAAGGCTTGGAAGTTTTCCTATACGATCTGAGCTGACAATTTTGCGTTAGGGGTGGGAATTTCGGATGCTGGCAAATTTTCCAATCTGCGCAAGCGGGCATCTGCTTCAATTAGGGCGCGGCGATTTTAGGTGCAGGGCAAGGCCCTCTTCTCTCTACCCTGCCAAGGTTTGGAAGTTTGGATGGAGAGCAATGCGGCCAAGGGAGCCGTAGTAGTCCTAGGGCGACCGCAGGCCAACACAGCTATCCGTCAAAATCCCAAGCCTTAAAGATTAACCGGGGATGTTCTTGAGCAGCTCCGCATTCGTCGGATACCGACGAATGAAAAACAGCAGACGCTCGATCGCCTCAATCGGCTTATGACCGGCAAGTCCACGGCGGATGATGTTGATCTTGTGCATCTCATCGGGTGAGAGGAGGAGTTCTTCGCGACGGGTTCCGGAGAGGAAGATGTCGACGGCGGGATAGATGCGCTGGTCGCTGATCTTGCGATCGAGGACGAGCTCCATGTTGCCCGTTCCCTTGAATTCTTGGAAGATCAGGTCATCCATGCGGCTGTTAGTATCGATCAGGGCAGTCGCCATGATGGTGAGTGATCCGGCCTCCTCGGTGTTGCGGGCAGCGGCGAAGAGCTTGCGAGGGATCTCCATGGCACGGGCGTCCATACCGCCGCTCATGGTGCGGCCTCCTCCACCCTGCGCGTTATTGAACGCACGGCCGATGCGGGTGAGTGAATCCATGAGGACAAACACATCCTTACCCTGCTCGACAAGACGCTTGGCGCGGTCGATGGCAATCTGGGCGATGCGGGTGTGGCTGCGGATATCGCTGTCGTTGGAGCTCGCGTAGAGCTCGGCCTGCGGAATGGTGCGACGGATTTCAGTTACCTCCTCGGGACGCTCGTCGACCAGGAGGATGAGGAGCTTCATCTCGGGGTGGTTCTTTACCACGGCGTCGGCGATGTGCTGCAAGAGGGTTGTCTTGCCGGTGCGAGGAGGAGCCACAATGAGTCCGCGCTGACCCTTGCCCACTGGGGTCATCAGGTCGATCACGCGGGTGGTGAAGCGCTCCGGAGTGGTCTCGAGCCTGATGCGCTTGTTCGGGCTGATCGTGGTGAGTTCCTCGAAGAGCGGTATGTTGATGAACTTGGCGGGATCCGCACTCTCGATCTCGGTGGCGCGGAAGAGCTGGATCCCCCGGGGACCTCGTCGGGTCTGACCCTTGATGAGGACTCCGTCACGCAGGTTGTACTCACGGATCACCTCGGGGGTGATGAAGATGTCGTTCTGCGTGGCAGAGTAGGCGCGCTTCGCCTCGCGGAGGAAGCCAAACCCCTTGCCGGAGACTTCGACAATCCCTTCGGCATAGGTGGGCTCAGGCGGGGGGCCGTCATGAGGCGTAGCTCCGGCGGATCCTGGCAGGGGCTCGGCAAATTCATCGGGGCCAGGGCCATATTCTCCCTGAGAATCATGTCCACTTTGTCCGCCCTGCGAGCTCTGATCATTCGGCCCGCGATCGCCACGGTTATCCTGGCGATTATTGCGGAAGGGACGGCGTCCACGGGGATTACGTCCTCCGCCGCCACCCTGGCGGTTGTTATCGAATCTGCGACCTCCTCCTTGCTGGCTTACCTGCTGACCTCCCTCGGAGCCAGCGGCTTGGCCGGCGGAGGAATCGGAGTTGGGTTGCTGAGAGGGAGCCTGTTCGTGGGAACGTGAAGAGGGCTCCGGCTGGGGCTGGGATTGGGACTGGGGCTGTTGATCGTCGCTCATGGTATGAAAAGGCTTTTAGGCTGAAGGCTGTTAGGTAAGAGGGAAAGGGGAGGCTCGGGCGGTTTAGGGCTCTAGATGATGAAGTGTGAGGAAAAACTTGAAATCACTCCGGTATAGGTGCGAGTGACCCGGTGACGATCTGGATCGCTGATTTATCAACAGCGGCTCTCCGTCGGACCGATGACCACTTCCTTGTTGGAATGAATGATCTGCTGAACTGTAATTGGGTTGGTGAGGATCTCCAAAACCAAACAACCGGGGTTACTTCAACTCACCGGCAACCGTGTGGGGAGAGATCCAAAAAAGGCCGAAACTTGATTCAAAGCAAACCACACCCTTCCGGCAAGTCAACGCCTTTCTCGGCATTCATCCTAAAACACCCTTAGATCTCCCCTTAAAACTCCCTCTCCGAACCGATCTCCATAAGATAGAGATTCTTTCCCTCCTTTTCAAAAGCCTTCCTAGCCGACTCATGGTCGATGGCAATCAGGGGAAAGGTATCGTAATGCACCCCTAGGATTTCCGTGCACCCAAGCCATTCAGCAGCAATGACGGCGTCCTTCACGCCCATGGTGAAGTTATCGCCAATGCAGAAAGCTGCGAATTTCAATGGGCCCGTCTGCGCGATAAGCTCCATATCCCGGTTGAGCGCGGTGTCGCCGCTGTAGTAAAAGGCCCCCTCTGGGGTCTCAACCCGGAAGCCTCCCGCTTGTCCTCCATAGGTGTTGTCCGGCATGCTACTGGAGTGAATTGCCGAGGTGAAGGTGACGCGGCCGAAGTCGAAGGTCCAGGAACCGCCGGAGTTCATGGGATGGATCTTCTCGATTCCCTTGCCGCCGAACCATTGAATAACCTCATAGTTGCCGATAAGCGTCGCGCCGCTCAGACGCGCGATCGCCTCCACATCGGCGACATGGTCGAAATGTCCATGCGAGATCAGAATGTAATCGGGATGCAGATTGGCATAGTCGATGGAAGAAGCCAGGGGGTTCGGTGTGATGAAGGGATCGAAGAGGAGCGTCTTGCCGGAGACTTCGACTGAAAAGCAGGAGTGGCCGTAGTAGGTGACCTTCATAGATGTCATCATTCTGGGTTCTTCTTTCCACGCCAAGTGAGAATGCTTCTGAAATCTTGCAACCATACCCTCCTGCGCTCAGGCTAAGGAACCATTGAACACCTATGACGCTTGATCCTGAGAAAAAAATCGCGGGACTTCTGGTTCCCCTCTTCGCCTTGAGGGGCAGACATGATCTGGGTGTCGGAGACACGGAGTCCCTCTCCGAAGTGATTGAATGGGCTGCAGAAAATAATTTCCGTGCATTACAGATCCTGCCGGTCAATGAAACCGGTGGCGACCACAGTCCCTACAACGTCCTGAGTGCTTTCGCGCTGGATTCCTCGACAATCACAGCCCACCCCTCGAAACTCCCGGAACTGACGCCCGGGGACTACCGTCAGATCACGGAACGCCATGACCTGGCAGCGCTTCGCTCCGGACCGGTGGATTACACCCAGGTCAAAGCACTCAAGAGGAAACTTCTTGAAGCCGCCTGGAAGCGCTTTCGCAAAGGGGACGGACGTAGCGGACGCTCGAAGCTCTTTGCTCGTTTCCTGGACCAGCATTCCGCATGGCTGCCGGATTACACGCTCTACCGCGTGCTGCTGGAGATCAATCACCACGTGGAGGATACCTCCAGCTGGCCCTTGACCCAGAGGAATACAAAGTCGGCCCGTGTCTGGCTTGCCTCCCTTCCGGAGAAAGATCGTGCTGACGTGGAGGAACAACGGCTCTTTTTTGCCTTCGTGCAGTGGATTGCCTTCTCCCAGTGGTCTGCGGTGGCAGATCTCGCGGAGGTCATGGGGGTTGCCCTGATCGGCGATGTGCCGGTCGGCGTGGCAGTCGGAGGTGCTGATGTCTTCGCGTCACCGGAGGAGTTCGACCCTACGCGCTCTTGCGGCGCGCCCCCGGAGCATGTCTTCAAGAGCGATCCCTTCACCGAGCAGTGGGGGCAGAACTGGGGGTTTCCTCTCTACCGCTGGGATGTGATGGCCCGGAATAACTTCCTCTGGTGGCGCAGGCGTCTCCGGCTGCTTCGGTCGGTGTTTCATCTGCTGCGCGTCGATCATGCACTCGGATTCTTCCGCATCTACAGCTTCCCGTGGCCGCCGCAGCGCAATGCCGAATTCACCGGAATCTCCGACGAGGAGGCCCGGGCTAAGACAGGCGGCCCACTGCCGGGGTTCATCGACTTGGATGACAGCACGCCCGGGAACCGCGTCCACAACAAACGCCACGGCGAGGTGCTACTCGGCATCCTAAACGAGGAACTCGGCGATCATCGCCTCATCGCCGAGGATCTCGGGGAAGTCGCGCCGTATGTCCGCCCGGTCATGGCCAGGATGGGGCTTCCAGGCTTCAAGATCCCGATGTGGGAGCGAAACCCCGACGGCACCATGAAGGGTGGGGAAACTTACGACCGCATCTCGGTCGCCACCTACGCCACCCACGACCATGCGCCCATGATCACCCAGTGGGCAGAATGGCAGGCAGGCGTTGTCCATGGTGGGGACGAAGAGGTGGGGTGCCGCAAAATTCTTGGCGAACTCCTTCTTTTTGCAGGCCATACGGAGATAGATCCGATGACCCCCTTCGGCGAAATTGTTCATCACATCCTCTTGGAGGGACTCCTTGCCTGTAATTCCTGGATTGCCATCCCGATGATTACGGACCTCTTCGGGACAAGCCAGCGCTTCAATGTGCCGGGTGCGGTGGGATCCGCCAACTGGACGGCCCGAATTGCCGAGCCTATCTCGGAGTGGAATGCCCGCCATCCTGAGTTACTGGCTTGGTGGCGTTTGGCAGTACTCAAGAATGGCAGATGTTGAACTCTGTGGATTCATCAGGAAGGGGGGTTCTTTTAATTTTGCTTCTTGCTATCAGAGAATTTTCTCTGTAGGACATTTGCCTCTCTCTGGAACCCGATAGAGAAACAAACAACATCATTATTTTTGCTCATTATGGCTAACCTCACCAAACGCGACCTCGTCATTGCCATCAGTAACGAAACGGGTCTGATTCAGAGCGATGTCTTCAACGTCATTCAGAAGACGCTCGACCATATCACGGATGCCCTGTCAAAAGGTGATGGTGTCGAATTGCGGAATTTCGGTGTGTTCGAGGTACGCCTCACCCGCTCCCGCGTGGGACGGAATCCGAACCAACCCGATGTCGATGTGCCCATCCCCTCGCGTGCGACTGTGAAGTTCAAGTCCGGAAAGATCATGCGCCAGAGGGTTTTGCTTCGCACCGAAGAGCTCAAGAGCCAACCGGCTTACAACGGGACCGCTGTATCTTAATCCCTTGGGCATGGCCTAAGCCCTTCTCTTTTCCTTCCCCCAACCAAAAAACTTAGCCGGTGCCTGAGTCTCCAAGGATCCGCCTTCAGGGCGTCACGCAGAACAATCTCAAGGGCATCGACCTCGACCTTCCCACAGGGTCGCTCATTGTCGTTACGGGCCCCAGTGGATCGGGTAAGTCGAGCCTCGCCTTCGACACCATCTATGCGGAGGGACAGAGACGCTATGTCGAGACCTTCAGCCCCTACACGCGGCAGTTCCTTGACCGGATGGATAAGCCCCGCGCGACCTCCATCGAGGGGATCCCGCCGGCGATCGCCATCGAGCAGAGCAACAGCGTCAAGACCACCCGCTCCACCGTCGGCACGATCACGGAGATCAACGACTACCTGAAGTTGCTGATGGCGCGCACCGCCACAGCCTCTTGCCCCGGATGCGGACGCCCCGTCACTCCCGAGTCACCCGAGTCAGTCACCTCCTCACTCATGGCCTCTCTCTCGGGAAGGCGAATGCTCGTCACCTTCCCCGTCGCCACGCGATCGGAAGCATCGGAAGAGGAAACGGAGGCAACACCCCTGCCTCGCTCACCGGCCGACTTCTTTACCTTTCTCCAGGGGCAGGGATATCTGCGGATCTGGATCGAGGGAACCATCCATCGCACGGATGAGCCCACACAGCTGACCCAATTGCCTGCTGTCGTAGAGGTCATCCAAGATCGTCTGGCCATCACGCAGGAGGAACGCGGGCGCCTCACCGAAGCGATCGAAACCGCCCTGCGACTCGGCAAGGATCGGGTGACACTCATTGATCCGGAAAGTGTTGAGCAGTTTCCCCACTCGTCGGGCTGGCATTGCGCCCATTGCGACCTTGATATCCGGCCTCCCGTGCCCGGTCTCTTCAGCTTCAACAATCCCCTTGGCGCCTGTCCCGACTGCCGCGGCTTTGGCCGAGTGATCGGCCTCGACTATGACCGGGTCATGCCGGACCGTTCCCTGAGCATCGCCGGAGGTGTGGTGAAGCCCTTCCAGAGTGGTCAGTCGCGCGAGTGCCAGCGAGATCTTCTGAAGGCCTGTGCCACCGCGGACATCGACGTGCATCTTCCCTTCGAGGAACTGCCCGAGTCCGATCAGCGTTTCGTGATCGAGGGGGAAAAGGGAGCGGATCTCAGCGGCGAGGAACTCTGGCAGAGCGGTCAATGGTACGGGATCGACGGGTTCTTCAAATGGATGGAGAAGCGAACCTACAAGATGCATATCCGCGTCTTCCTGAGCCGCTACCGCGCCTACAGACCCTGTACGACGTGCAAGGGGGGGCGCTTCCAACCGGAGACCCTGAACTTCCGTCTCCCGTTGCCCGGGAAGCCGATGACTCTGCCTGAGATCGCCAGGACACCGGTCTCACGACTCTCTCCGCTGCTCAGAGAGCTCCCTATTGCGCCAGGCGATGCCGGGGCGACGATGCTTCTGGATCAGATCGTTTCCCGGCTCGGCTACTTGGAGTCGGTCGGCCTGGGGTACCTCACACTCGACCGTGCCACCAAGACTCTCTCCGGCGGAGAGATCGAGCGGGTGAACCTGACCACCTGCCTCGGGGCCTCCTTGGTCAACACGCTCTTTGTCATGGATGAACCGAGTGTCGGCCTGCATCCGCGTGATGTCGGCAAGCTCCTCGAGATCATGCGGGCTCTGCGCGACAAGGGAAACACTCTCATCGTCGTCGAGCACGAGGAGGCTGTGATCCGCTCGGCAGACCATATCGTCGACCTGGGACCAGGTCGCGGGCAGGAAGGAGGCCACCTGATGTTCTCGGGCCCGCTCTCCGAACTCGCCTCCTCCAAGGAATCACTCACCGCCGCCTACTTACGCGGTGACAAAGTGATCGGGGTGCCAAAGAAGCGGAAGAAACCGAAGCAGTGGATCGAGATCAAGGAGATCCGCCACCACAACATCGAGAAACTTGATGTGAAGTTCCCGCTTGGAGTCTTCTGCTGCGTGACGGGTGTCTCCGGCTCCGGCAAAAGCTCACTGGTCCGCGATGTCCTCTACAGAAATCTCACCTCGGCAGCGGCCGAAGAGGGAGAGGCAGCCGGTCGCTGTCGCTCGATCAAGGGGGGAGATGAGCTTTCCGACGTGGTATTGGTCGACCAGTCTCCCCTCGCCCGCACTCCCCGATCCACCCCTGCAGTCTATCTCGGGGTCTTCGATGCGATCCGCGAACTCTTTGGCATGGAGGACGAAGCGATCGAGGCTGGCATGAGCCCCTCCGCCTTCTCGTTCAACTCGGGACAGGGACGCTGCGATCGTTGTTCGGGCCTTGGCTTTGAGAAGGTCGAGATGCAGTTCCTGAGCGATCTCTTCCTCCGTTGTCCGGAGTGCGAGGGGAAGCGCTACCAAGAGCGGGTCCTTGCGATCAGACACCGCGGCAAGTCGATCCACGACGTCCTGGAGATGACCTCCCGGGAGGCAATCTCCTTTTTCAAGGGAGGCTCCAAATCCGAGGCGATCTGTGCCCCGCTGCAAATTCTCTCCGATGTGGGGCTTGACTACCTGAAGCTAGGCCAACCCCTCAATGTCCTGAGCGGTGGCGAGTCGCAGCGACTGAAGCTAGCCGCACGGCTTGCGAGTCACGAACCGGGGGGAGCCCTCCTCATCTTCGACGAGCCGACGACCGGACTGCATATCGACGACATCGCGATTCTGCTTAAAGCCTTCGAGCGTCTGGTCTCCGAAGGAAACAGCATCATTGTCATCGAGCATAACCTCGACGTGATCAAGACCGCCGACTGGGTCATCGACATCGGTCCGGAAGCCGGTGACGAGGGGGGGGAACTCGTGGTCAGCGGAACCCCCGAGGAGGTTGCGGTCGCCGAGGACTCCCACACAGGACGTTATTTGCGCGAAGTCCTGGCAGGAAGACCCCCTCTCCTTCTTGAAAAAGGCCTGGTCCGGAAGCAGACACCGGTTTCAAAATCGATCCAGATTCACGGGGCGCGCGAGCACAACCTGAAAAATATCTCCATCGATATCCCGCGTGATGAGATGATCGTCGTGACCGGACTAAGTGGCAGCGGTAAGTCGACCCTCGCCTTCGATATTCTTTTCGCGGAAGGGCAGCGGCGTTTCCTAGACAGCATGTCCCCGTATGCCCGTCAGTTCGTCCAGCAACTCGAGAAGCCCGATGTCGACCAGATCGAAGGCCTGCCACCAAGCGTGGCGATCGAGCAGCGGATCACCCGGGGTGGAGGCAAGTCGACCGTCGCCACCGTCACCGAGATCCACCAGTTCCTAAGACTCCTTTACTCAAAGCTCGGAACCCAGCATTGCCCCGACTGCAATGTCGCCGTCCAGAAGAGCTCACTCACCGCCGTGGCCACGGAGCTTGAGGCCATGGCAAAAGACTCTCCGGTCCAACTCTTTGCCAATTTGATCCGGGGCCGCAAGGGATACCACACCGAGGTTGCCCGCTGGGCGGGTGACCATGGGTATTCGATTCTGTTGGTCGATGGGGAACTTTTCGCCGTGGAGGATTTTGAGCCGCTGGAACGCTTCAAGGAACACAGCATCGATGTGCTAATCGGCACGATCGAGAAGGGAGCAAAGAAAGGGGTCCTGGATCTTGCCAAGCAGGCTCTTGAGATCGGCAAGGGAACCGCGAAAGCACGCCCAGTTCCTCCGGCTGAAAAATCATCCAAAGC
>Ga0209829_10001543_pt1 | contig 18439 bp, 10 predicted proteins | sample C_140205_EF_Meta_FD_187311 | JGI IMG/M metagenome (GOLD analysis project Ga0209829, IMG submission 187311) | Freshwater microbial communities from Lake Croche, Canada to study carbon cycling - C_140205_EF_MetaG (SPAdes) (version 2) | ecosystem: Environmental > Aquatic > Freshwater > Lake...
AATTACAAATAGGGGTGTTGGTGTAGGAACAGCAAATAGAACATATACAAGAGTTCCAATTAAAGGTAATGGTTCTGGAGCAGAATGTACAATAGTAATAAACAATGATCAACAAGTAGAATCTATTACAGTCTCAAATCAAGGATCTGGATATACTTATGCAAATGTAGATTTAGTATCTGGTGGAGTTCCTACAGGAACAACTAGACCAACTTTTGATGTTATTATTCCTCCCAAGGGTGGGCACGGATATGATATTTATAGAGAACTTGGAGCATATAATGTATTAATATATTCTAGAATTGAAAATGATAATGAAAATCCAGATTTTATAACTGGAAATGAATTCTCAAGAATTGGTATTATTGAGAATCCGAAATCATATGGATCAACTCAAATTTTGTCTTTGGATAAAGCAAGTGCTGTTTACGCAATAAGATTAACTGGAGTAGGTTATAGTTCGGCATCATTTACTGCAGATTCATTAATAAGTCAAACAGTGTCAACTGGAGTTACCGCAGTAGGTAGAGTTATAAGTTACGATCAGACTACTGCAGTACTAAAGTATTGGCAAGATAGGACACTATCCGGATTTAACACAGATGGAACATCACAAACAACCCCCCAGTATAGTTTTAACCTTACACAATTTACAAGTTCACCTTCTACTGGTGGAAGTTTAGTTATATCGGGAAATTCTGGGACAACTCTCTCAATAGACAGTACATTTACGGGTATATCAACTGCAATAAATAATAGAACATATTACTTAGGTCAGTCATTTGTAAATGGTCTTGCAACTCCTGAGATAAAAAAATATTCAGGAAATATCATATATGTTGATAATAGACCATCAATAACCAGATCATCTAACCAAAAAGAAGATATTAAAGTCATTTTGCAATTCTAAAGAATTATGTCTCAGCAAACTAATTTAAATGTATCACCATATTTTGACGATTTTGATGCAAATAATGACTACTATAAAGTACTTTTTAAACCTGGTATTCCAATTCAAGCAAGAGAATTAACAACTCTTCAGTCAATATTACAGAATCAAATTGAAAAATTTGGGCAACACTTCTTCAAAGAAGGCGCAAAAGTTATTCCTGGAAATACTGGTTATAATGCAATTTATTATGCAGTTGAATTAAATAATACATATCTTGGAATTCCAATAGAAGCTTATATAAGTCAACTTGTAGGAACAAAAATTACAGGGCAGACTTCTGGAGTAACTGCTGTAGTAGAAAAAGTTCTATCTGCAAATGATTCAGAAAGAGGAAATGTAACATTATATGTAAATTATATTTCATCAAATACTCAAAATAATTCAACACAACAGTTCTCTGACGATGAATTATTAGAAACAAGTGTAACTATTATATCTGGACTTCTTGGAAATACATCAATTCCTTCAGGTAGTGTATTTGCATCTACAATTGCAAATAATTCAACATCAGTAGGATCTGCATTTTCTATCACTAATGGTGTATATTTTATTCGTGGACAATTTGTAAATGTAAATACAGAGACATTAATTTTAGATCAATATACAAATAAACCTAACTATAGAGTTGGTTTATTTATAAATGAAGAAATCATCAATGCAGATATTGATGAAAATTTAACAGATAATTCACAAGGATTTAATAATTATGCTGCTCCAGGTGCTGATAGACTGAAAATAACAGTTTCACTGTATAAAAAGAATTTAGCAGATTTTAATGATAACAATTTTATAGAGTTAGCAACAATTAATGATGGAATTATAAAATCTCAATCAGTTTCATCAAATTATAATCTTGTTAAAGATGAATTAGCAAAAAAAACATACGCAGAGTCTGGGAATTATTACATAAATCCATATAATATTTCTGTAGTAGAGTCATTAAATGATGGTGTTGGAAATCGTGGAATATTTAATTCTGGACAATTTACATATGGAGGATCAACATCGTCTAATGATTTAGCAATATATCAAATATCTCCAGGAAAATCTGTTGTAAGAGGGTATGAAGTTGAAAATACATCTCCAATATTTTTGGATGTACCAAAACCAAGAACAACAAAGACAATAAAAAATCAATCAATCAATTACAATACAGGATCAACATTAAAATTAAATAGAGTATATGGAACACCTACAATTGGAATTGGAAATACTTATATATTAAGTTTAAGAGATGAACGTGTTGGATATTCTTCAACGACCGCACCAGGAAATGAAATAGGTGTCGCAAGAGTTTATGATTTTAGATTAGAATCTGGAAAATACAATACATCAAATAAAAATATAAATGAATGGGATATTTCATTATATGATATTCAAACTATTTCAGAGATTACATTAAATCAACCAATTACTTTATCAATACCTACATTCATTAAAGGTAAATCTAGTGGTGCAACAGCATTTCTACGATATGCTGTTTCAGCCGGGACTGCAGTAACTGTATATGAAAAGTCTGGAGAATTTATTGCAAATGAATCATTTATATTTAACGGTATAGAAAATAATAGAGTAGCAATAGCAGTTACTTCATATGGAATCTCGGATATCAAATCTGTTTATGGTATTGTTGGTTCTGCTTCAACATTTACTGCAGATGTAATTCAGTCAGATTCATTCAATATTGGAATAGCAACAATTTCATCTTTGAGTGGTGGCATAAGTACGGTATATAGTTCAAATCCTCAATTTCCAGGAAAAAATATAAGAGCAAAAAATATTATAAAATATAGTGGAGGGTCTTCTAAAGATCCAGTTTTTGCTAAAGTTGTAAGTGTTGGAGCAACAACTATTACAATATCTGGAATTACTACAATTACTGGTATAGTTGAAGGTAAATTGCCATCTAGTACATTAAATGTAACAGACTTAAAAATAATAACATCATCTTTATCATCTTCAAGTGACAACACATTATATACAAAATTACCAAAAGATAATATAGAATCTATAAATTTAACAGATTCTTATGTAACTATAAGAAAGATTCAAAATGTTAATATTTCCGGAAATCAGTTATCATCTACAGTTACTGCTGGGGAAAATGAAACATTTTTACCATTTTCCGATGAGAGATACTCATTAATCAGATCTGATGGTACTACAGAAATATTAACATCAAATAATGTTAATATTACATCTGATTCATTGCAGTTACAAATTAATAATCTTGGATCAAATGATACAAATGCAACATTAATAACTACTCTTAAGAAGTCTAAAATAAAATCAAAATTAAAAATAAAAAATAGAGTAAATACATTAATTATTGACAAATCAAAGTATAGTTCATCTGGAACAGGATCTGGAACATTGAATGATGGATTAATTTATGGAAATTATCCATATGGCACAAGAATTCAAGATGAAATCATTTCTTTAAATGTTCCAGATATAATTGAAATTCATTCAATTTATGAATCATCCGATATTACTGCAGCATCTGCACCAAAGGTAGTTTTATCATCATTAAATGGTCCGTCATCAAAAACATCCGATTTAATTATTGGAGAAAAATTTACAGGACAAAGTAGTGGTGCTGTTTCAATCTGCGCGGAAAAACTAACCGATTATCAGATTTCATTTGTTTCAAAAAATCAATACAATTTTAAGGAAGGTGAAACTGTAATATTTGAAGAATCTAAAGTTAGGGCAACAATTACTACATTAACTTCAACAAGTTTTGATGTATCATTTAATTATAGTTATGATAATGGACAAAATGGATCATTTTATAATTACGGAACAATTAATAGAAAATCAAATGCTTTAGAGCCATCCAAAAAATTAAAGATATACTTTTCCAATGGATATTATCAATCATCAGATTCTGGAGATGTCACTACAGTTCAGTCATATGATACATTTAACTATGGTAAAGAAATACAGAGTGTAGATAATATCAGAAATACTGATTTAATTGATATTAGACCAAGAGTTTCTAACTATAGTGTTTCTATAGGTTCAAGATCTCCATTAGAATTTTATGGAAGAACCTTCAATTCTTCTGGAAATTCTGCTGCTAACATTCTTGCATCAGATGAATCTATTGTCACAACTTTTTCATTCTATCTTGGTAGAATTGACAGAGTATACCTAACAAAGGATGGAAAATTTCAAATAAAATATGGAACACCATCAGAAAAACCTGATCTTCCCATATCTGTAGATGATGCAATGGAGATATCATCAGTAATGTTACCTCCATATTTGTATAATGTATCCCAAAGTTCTTTAAGATTTTTGGAGCATAAAAAATATAGAATGGTTGATATTAAACAACTTGAGAATAGAATAAAAAATCTGGAGTATTATACATCACTATCTTTATTAGAAACAAATACTGCAAATCTTTTTGTTTCTGATGAAAATGGATTCAATAGATTTAAATCCGGTTTCTTTGTGGATAATTTTAGTTCATTATTTCCACAAGAAAATGGAGTTGAGTATAAAAATAGTATAGATATTTCAAATAAAGAATTACGTCCAAAACATTATACAAATTCCGTTGATTTGATTGTTGGACCAGTTACTAATGTTGATCCATCAGAAGATTTGGAATTTTCAGTTATAGATGGAATCAATACAAGAAAAACTGGAGATATTATCACTCTTGATTATGCTGAAATTGAATGGTTGAAACAATCTTTTGCTACAAGATCAGAAAATGTAACTCCATTTATTATCAGTTTCTGGCAAGGTTCTATTGAGATTACTCCAGCATCTGATAGTTGGATGGATACTGTTAGAATAAATGCAAAAAGCAGTAACACTGAAGGAAATTACTCAGAGATATTATCTCTTGCATCAAGAACCATAGATATGGATTCTCAAATTGGATTCGCTCCAGTTCTTTGGGATTCTTGGGAAACTATTTGGGTTGGTAAGGATATTATTGAAACTCCAAAATATTCATCTATGATATCTGGTAGTGAGTGGGGAAGATCTATATATGATACGCAAGTATCAACTATAGTAAGAAATCAAGTTAAAGAAGTTGTACCTCAAAAAATAGGAACAACAATTGTTTCTGATCAATTTGATAAGTCATCTATTGGTGATAAAGTTGTAAATAAAGATCTCATTTCTTATATGAGATCTAGAAATATTCAATTTGTTGCTAAGAAATTAAAACCATTAACTAGACTTTATGCTTTCTTTGATGGAGTTAATGTAAGCAAATATTGTACTCCAAAACTATTAGAGATATCTATGATCTCTGGGGTATTTTCTGTTGGAGAAACTGTTGTTGGAACTGTAAGAAATACTGGACTTGGACCAAATATTGAACAAACAACACCAAGTATAACATTTAGAGTTGCACAATCAAATCATAAAAATGGTCCTTATAATTCAGCAACTTCAACATATCCATTTAATCCATACACAAGTCAAATACTTCAAGGAAATTATTCATCAACCTCAACTATATTAAATGTAGATACATTTTCTTTAGCAAATCAAACTCAAGGTGAGTTTAGTGGATGGGTAGAATCTAATATGATTTTAGTTGGGCAAAGAAGTGGTGCTCAAGCAACAATTACAAATGTACGATTAATATCAGATTTATCATCAACTTTAACTGGATGTTTCTTTATTCCAAATCCAAATGTTCTTGAAAATCCAAGATTTGAAATTGGAAATAAAGTACTCAGTTTTATTGACAATGATATAAATGATTCAAATCTAGCAAATACAACTGCAGAAGAAGGATTTTCATCTACAGGTATTTTGGAAACAGTCCAAGATGATATAATTTCAATAAGAAATACAAGAATACAAAATAAAAAAGAATTTAATAATAAATTAGTATCAAAAACAACAGGAACGCAAATTGTTTCTGGAGCGGGAATATTAGCAAATAAATCAAATAAAGATGTTGTTGTTAGTTGGTATGATCCTATTGCACAATCGTTCTTGGTTGAAGATTCAACAGGAATCTTTTTGACAAGATGTGATATCTTCTTTAAATCAAAAGATGATATGGATATTCCAGTTACACTACAACTCAGAACAATTGAAAATGGAATTCCAACTCAAAAGATACTACCATTTTCTGAAGTTACATTAGATTCATCTGAGGTTAGTATTTCATCAAATTCTTCTGTAGCAACTTCATTTATTTTCAAATCTCCGGTATATCTGGAAGGTGGTAAAGAATATGCAATTTGCGTATCATCAAATTCTACAAAATATAGCATTTATGTATCAAGAATTGGTGAGAATGATCTACTGTCACAATCATTCATATCTAATCAACCATATCTTGGATACTTATTCAAATCACAAAATACATCTACTTGGGAAGCAAGTCAATGGGAAGATTTAAAATTTGTTCTTTATCGTGCAGATTTCATAAAATCAGGTACAGTTGAATTTTATAATCCAGAATTATCTGAAGGAAATAATCAAATTCCAGTATTGATGCCAAATTCAATTAATTTGTCATCTAGAAATATTAGAGTAGGTTTGGGTACAACCATTGCAGATTCTGGATTAGCATTTGGAAATACAGTTTTACAACTTGGAACTAATGCTACTGGCAATTATGTTGGAAGTGCAGGAAGTGCAACATCATCTTTAAATGTTATCAATGCGGGTATTGGTTACACTCCATCATCAGGATCATATACTTTCAACAACGTAAATTTAACTAGTATTACAGGTTATGGAGCAAATGCAACTGCAGATATTACTATAAGTCAAGGTGTTGCAATTGCAGCAACAATTGTAACAGGTGGTAGTGGATATCAAATTGGAGATGTTTTGGGTATAACAACAATTGGAAATAGTGGCACTGGTGGTGATGCAAAATTCTCTATTGTTTCAATTGGAAGTACTAATCAATTAATTTTGAATAATGTTCAAGGTGATTTTGTTGTTGGAACCGGAAAAACACTTCAATATATTAATAGTTCTGGTATAACTACAATATTAAACTATTCCTATGGTGGAAATGTTCAAATATCAAATATCAACGCAATTAGTGATGGACTTCATATTTTAGTTGATCATAAAAATCACGGAATGTATTCAAAAGATAACTATGTGACAATTTCAAATGTTGAATCTGATGTAAAACCAACAAAACTGTCTGTTCCATATAATACAAATTCTAATTCTACTATTTCTGTAGAAAGTACTTCAAACCTATCAACTTTTGAAAATGTTGGAGTTGGAACAACTAATAAAGGATATATCTTAATTGGTGATGAAATTATTTCATATACATCAACTTCTCCAGGAGTGATTAATGGAACTATAGTTAGAGGATCAAATCCCAAAAATTATCCAGCAGGAACTCCAGTTTATAAGTATGAGTTGGGAGGAGTTTCATTAAGAAGAATTAATAAGACTCATTATTTAAATGACGTTTCTATTAGCAATCCAATAACTTTAGATTCATATAATATTAAGATTGATATGACATCGGATGGTACTGATAGAAGTACTGATAATGGATATCCAAAACTATTTTTAAATCAAACTAAATCTACTGGTGGATTTAATATCAGAGCAACTCAGAATATACCATATGAAATTATTACTCCAGTAGTACACAATCTTACAGTTCAAGGAACTTCTTTGAGTGCTGAATTAAGATCAATTTCTGGAACTAGTGTAAGTGGAAATGAAATATCTTACGTTGATAATGGATTTGAATCAATTGCATTAAATAAATCAAATTATTATAATAGTCCCAGAATTATTGCATCTAAAGTAAATGAAAGCAATAAACTTTCAACTTTACCTGGAAATAAATCACTTAATATGAGACTATCACTCAATACAATTGATACTAAATTGAGTCCAATGGTAGATACCCAAAGAATCAGTACAATTTTAACATCAAATAGAGTTAATAGTGTAATTACGAATTATGCTACAGATAGCAAATCAAACACTATAGATAATGATCCAACTGCATTCCAATATATTTCTAAAGAAATTATTTTAGAAAATTCAGCTTCGGCTATAAAGATAATATTAAATGCTCACGTAAATTCATATTGTGATATTCGTGCATTTTATGCAGTAAGTTCTTCACAAAACTTCAATCCAATATTTACACCTTTTCCTGGGTATAATAATTTAAATACACAAAAACAAATTATAAATTTTGAGAATAGTGATGGTAGTTCTGATAACTTTATTTCTCCAACAACTTCTATTGGATTTTCTCCTTCAGATATTGAATATAAAGAATATATATTTACCTCAGGTAATTTACAATCATTTAGATCATACAGAATTAAAATTATTATGACATCAACTAATCAAGTGTATGTTCCTAGAATGAAGGACTTGAAAGTAATTGCACTTGCATAATATGAACTATTTGAAAGTAGAGGGACATTCAGATTTAATGAGAGATCCAAATACAAATTCTATTGTAAATGTTAATATGTCAGAATATCAAGAATACATTACAAGAAGAGATTCAAAAAGTGAAAAGAATCAAAAAATACAGAATCTTGAGTCTGATGTTGCTATTATAAAAAATGATCTTGATGAAATAAAATCTTTACTTAGGAGTTTAGTCAATGAATCCTGATGAAATTCAACTTGAAAATCTAACAAAAAGTTTTGAATACTTTAAAGTTTGTTCTGAAATAGATAACATATATGATATTGAAAATATTAAAAACATTGCAAAATGTTACTATAAACTTTATTTAAAGCAACAAGAGGTAGTTTCAAAATTAGCAAGTTTATAATCATAAATATTTTTAACGGATAACAATAAATGGCGCAACCAACTACTAGACAAGAATTGATAGATTATTGTAAAAGAAAATTGGGTGCTCCAGTGCTTGAAATTAATGTTGCTGATGAGCAGATTGATGATCTTGTAGATGATGCAATCCAATTGTTCCAAGAGCGTCATTTTGATGGAGTTTATCAAACATATTTTAAATATAAGATAACCCAAAAAGATATTGATAGAGGAAGAGCCCCAGGAAACAATTCTGTCGTTGGGTTAACAACAACTTCAGTTACAACAAATATTGTTGGAGTAGCAAATACATTTAATTATACAGAAAATAGTAATTATTTGGAAATCCCACCATCAGTTATTGGTGTAACTAAAATTTTTCATTATGATGGGTCAAATACAATTACTCACAATATGTTTAGTGTCAAATATCAATTATTTTTAAATGATATTTACTATTGGGGAACTACAGAACTTTTGAGTTATGCGATGGTCAAAACATATCTTGAAGATCTTGATTGGTTATTGACAACTCAGAAACAAATTAGATTCAATAAAAGACAAGATAGATTATATTTGGATATTGATTGGGGAGCTGTTACTGTTGGAAATTATTTAATTATAGATTGTTATAGTACATTAAATCCAAATGATTACAGTAGAATATGGAATGATTCATTCTTAAAACCATATTTAACTTCTTTAATCAAAAAGCAATGGGGACAAAATCTAATTAAATTTCAAGGAGTAAAACTTCCTGGAGGAGTGGAACTTAACGGAAGACAAATGTACGATGATGCACAAAGAGAAATTGATATTATAATGGAAAAAATGTCAAGCACATATGAACTTCCACCCTTTGATATGATAGGATAATGTTAAATCCATTTTTTCTTCAAGGGTCCGAAACAGAGCAAGGTCTCGTTCAAGATTTAATCAATGAACAATTGAGAATGTATGGTGTTGATGTATATTATTTGCCTAGAAAATATGTAACTGAAAAAACAATTATAAAAGAAGTTATTCAATCAACATTTGATATTAATTTTCCAATTGAAGCTTATATTGAAAATTATGAGGGATATGGTGACAATACAACCATACTTTCAAAATTTGGTATACAGGCACTAAATGAATTAAGAATTACAATTTCAAAAGAACGTTTTGAAAACTATATTACACCATTGATACAAGACCAAGAAGATACAAAATTAGCAACCAGACCAAAAGAAGGTGATTTAATATTTTTTCCACTAGGAAATCGTTTATTTGAGATTAAATTTGTAGAGCACGAACAACCATTTTATCAATTAAGAAAAACTTATGTTTATACATTAAAATGTGAGTTATTTAGATATGAAGATGAGATTATTGATACAACTATTGATCAGATTGATCAAAATTTAAAAGATCCAAGAAGTATTCCGGAACAATTTGGACCAACACAAACTTTAACTTTAGTAGGATCATCATCAACTGCTTATGCAATAGGTAATATTGTAAATGGAGGAATACGTTCAATTATCGTTTCAAATAGAGGAGGTGGATATACTAGTGTTCCAAGAGTAGCAATTTCTTCTGCACCATCAGGAGGTAAAACTGGAATTGCTATAGCAAAAATGATTGATGGTATTGTTGTATGCAATCAAAATGTAAATTCAGTATCAAAATCAGTACAGAGCGTAGAAATAATAAATTCTGGATATGGATATACAGTTGCTCCAAAAGTTGCATTTATTGGTGGAGGAGGTTCTGGAGCATATGCTACTGCTATAATAAACAATGGAGTAGTTGGAATAATTACCGTTACTAATGGAGGATCTGGATATGTAAATCCACCAACAGTTTCATTTAATGGATTTAATTTATCTCCAGCATCTGCAGAAGCAATTGTTAGCTCTTCTGGTACTATTACATCTATTCGTATCAAAGATGGTGGTTTTGGATATACTGGAACTGCAATAAGCATATCACCACCACCTGTTGGTGGTATTGGAACTTTCTTGTTCAATGAAGTTATAATAGGATCTGATAGTGGAACAACAGCAAGAGTAAGAAATTGGGATTATACTACCAATAAACTAAATATATCAAACGTTTCTGGTGAATTTACTGCTGGAGAAACTGTAGTTGGTTCTTCTTCTTCTGCATCATTCAAAATAAGAATAATTGATACAAATGGATCTGATACTGGATATTCTGATAATACAGATATTCAAAATGAAGCAAATAATATACTGGATTTCAGTGAACGCAATCCTTTTGGTTTGGTGTAATTATAAAAAAATGTTAAATAGTTAATATAATTACACTTTATTAGTATGTTTGGATATTTTTACCACGAAATTCTAAGAAAAACTATTATAGGATTTGGAACATTATTCAATAATATTACTATTAAACATTTTGATAATGATAATAATGTTGTTAGTGTTATAAAAGTTCCTCTTGCTTATGGACCAACACAAAAGTTTTTAGCAAGATTAGAACAGTCTCCAGATTTAAATAAACCAATTCAAATGACATTACCAAGAATGTCATTTGAATTTACCGGTTTGTCATATGATGGGTCACGAAAAGTTACATCAACTCAAACTTTTACATCACCAGATGGAAATAATATTCAAAAAACATATATGCCAGTTCCATATAATATGAATTTTGAATTGAATATTATGACAAAATTAAATGATGATATGCTTCAAATTGTAGAGCAGATTTTACCATATTTTCAACCATCATATAATTTAACTATTGAATTGGTTAAAGAAATAAAAGAGAAAAAAGATATTCCTATCATATTTGAAGGAATTAGTATGCAAGATGAGTATGAAGGAGATTTTGATAAAAGAAGAGTATTACTTTATAGTTTAAAATTTTTAGCTAAAACATATTTGTTTGGACCAACTTCATCAGTTACCAAAGATGTTGTCAAGAAAATATCTGTTGGATTTGTTGCTGGTGATGCAGGTTCCTCTGCAAGTAGAGAACTTAGTTATTCTGTAGAACCAAGAGCACTTAAAAATTATACTGGAATTGTTGTTACAAATCTTTCATATGATATTACTCCCACAGATACATTAATAACTGTTAATAATGCATCTTCAATTTTACCAAATACTTATATTGATATTGAAGGTGAAGAAATTTATGTAAAATCAAAAGATGACAGCACTCTTACAGTTGAAAGAGGAAGAGATTCTACAAAAGCAATTTCCCACGTATCTGGAGCAGAAATTAAATCTATTACTTCTTCAGACAATTTATTAATTCAAGATGGTGATAATTTTGGATTTTTTGGAAATACTATATAAAAAATGGCAAAAAAATTTGATAAATTAAATGATGCATTTGATATTTCTGGGGAAACTGTATCCAAAGAAATTGAAACCAATGAAGAAAAAATAGAAAAAATATCATCATCTGTTGATGATATAAAAAAGGATTATGAATACACAAGAGGAAATTTGTATTCTTTAATTGAAAAGGGTCAAGAGGCAATTAATGGCATTCTTGAACTTGCACAAGAGAGTGAAATGCCAAGAGCATATGAAGTTGCAGGTCAATTAATTAAAAATGTAGCGGATGCTACTGACAAATTAATGGAACTACAGAAAAAATTAAAAGATATTGATGAAATTAAACAAGTAAGAGGACCCACAAATGTCACAAATGCACTATTTGTTGGATCCACTGCAGAATTATCAAAATTATTAAAATCAAAATTAATTGAAGACAAAAATTCTTAAAAATAAATATATAAGAATACTGGATAAAAATGAATTGCAATCATACTGATAAAGGATCTGTTTGTCCAATACACGGAAAGAAAAAATGTCCTTCAGTAAAATCATCAAAAACTGTAAATGAGATTGCAAAAAAACATCGTCTAGAAGTTTCTTTTATAGAAAATCAACTCAAGATGGGAATTCCTATTGAGCACGAACATACTGGAGATAATAACTTAGCAAAAAATATTGCTTTGCAACATTTAGACGAAATTCCCGATTACTATACCAGACTTAAAAAAATGGAAACATCAGCAAAAAAAGAACATAAAAATTTTAAGGATGTAAAGGAAGAAATGGATGAGCAAAGATATTGTTCTCTTTGTGACAAAAGAGAATCTAGATCAGAATGTTCTTATGGAGAAAAGGCTTGGGATAAATTTTCAGTAAAAGATCACGAATATTCTATGGCAAGGTCGGAACTTTCTACAATGGCGGATGCCATAAAGAGACTTCAGAAAAAAATTAGTAAAGGTGAAGGTAATTTGGAAGCGTGGGTACAATCAAAAATCACTAAAGCAGCAGATTATATTGATACTGCAGCAGATTATATTGATAGTGGAGAAATGGAAGAAGCAGCAAATCCCGCTCAACAAGCAGCAATTGCAATTAATATGAAAAGGAAAGGCATAAAACCAAAATCAGAAGTTGATGAAGCATGTTGGGTTGGATATAAACAAGAGGGTTTAAAGAAGAAAGGAAAGAGAATGGTTCCAAATTGTGTTCCGACAAATGAAGCAAAAACACTTGGATTTGAAATTAAAAAGTCATCAGGTGCTGGTGCATTAACTCCAGATGCAGCAAAGCAACTTGGAGATAAGGCAGTGGCACTTCAAAAGAAAAAGGCAGCAGCAGTTGCTCTACCAAAATTAAAAGAACATAGAGGAATTGTTGCAGATATTCTAAATGATATTGAAGAAGCATCAAAGTCTGGAGATTCATCTCTTCATGATTGGTTTACAAAAAGTAAATCTTCTGATGGAAAACCCGGATGGGTTCAATTAGGTGGAAAATATGCAGGCAAACCATGTGCAAAACAACTAGGACAAACTACTAAACCAAAATGTGGTAGTTCTAAAATGTCAGCAGAAATGTCCCCAGAGGAAGAGGATAGTGCAGCAAGAAGAAAAAGAAGAGAAGATCCAAATCCTGATAGAAAAGGTAAGGCAATAAATGTTGCAACAGAAGAGTATGTAAATGAAGACGCATGTAAAGAAAAAGTCAAATCAAGGTATAAAGTTTGGCCTTCTGCATATGCATCAGGAGCACTTGTAAAATGTCGTAAATCTGGTGCCAAAAATTGGGGAAATAAAACCAAAAATGAAGATGTGACAATTGAAGATGCAAATGGTAATACATTTGCAGAAGTTGTTGATATAATCAAACCAGAACTAATCAAAGGATTTAAACAACAAGTAAGTGAAGCAACTCGTCTTCCTGCAACAACTGGTAATATTATTTCTGTAATATTAAATTGGAGAGGAAAAACTTATATTACAAAAATGTTTTTTCCGCAGTTAAGTATTCCATCTAGAATGGATGTTGAATATGAAATTCAAAAAGTTTATCCTGATTCTAGAATATTATCTTACAAGGTTACAGAATTTGTTCCAGGACAACCACTCATTTATGTTGACAATAAAAAGTCAAAAAATTATTTAATGAACAATAAAACAATTGGTGAAGAGACTATTGAAGAAGAAGGTCCAGTATTATCGGTTGGAAGAGGTGAAAAACTTTCAGTGGAAAGAGGTGGTGGACTTACTAAAAAAGGTAGGGATAAATATAATCGTGCTACTGGTTCACATCTTCAAGCACCTGTAACTGGTGATGTGAAACCAGGAAGTAAAGCAGCACAACGTCGTAAAAACTTCTGTTCTCGTAGTAGAAGTTGGGATGGGGAAAGAGGATTGGCAGCAAGAAGACGTTGGAAGTGTTGATAAATTATGGCAGATGATATTTACTTAGGTAATCCTAATTTAAAAAAAGCAAATACTCATATTGAATTTACAGAAGATAATATTCTTGAGTTTATTAAATGTAAAGAAGATCCAGTATATTTCGCAGAAAATTATGTAAAAATTGTAAACGTTGATAGAGGATTAATTCCTTTTGATATGTATGAATTTCAAAAAAAATTGATAAGAAACTTTCATAATAATAGATTTAATATATGTAAAATGCCTCGTCAAACAGGTAAATCTACAACTGTGGTTTCTTATCTTTTACATTACGCAGTTTTTAATGATAGTGTAAATATTGGTATTCTTGCAAACAAGGCAGCAACTGCAAGAGAACTTCTTGAGCGTCTTCAAATTGCATATGAAAACTTACCCAAATGGATGCAACAGGGTATTCTTTCTTGGAATAAAGGAAGCTTGATGCTTGAGAATGGTTCAAAAATTATTGCAGCATCAACATCTGCATCTGCTGTTCGTGGTATGTCATTTAATATTATTTTTATGGATGAATTTGCGTTCATTCCAAATCATATTGCAGATCAATTCTTTGCTTCTGTTTATCCTACAATTTCATCTGGTAAATCAACAAAGGTAATTATTGTATCCACACCTCACGGTATGAATCACTTCTACCGAATGTGGCACGATGCAGAAAGAGGAAAAAATGAATATATTCCAACAGATGTTCATTGGACTGAAGTTCCTGGCAGAGACGAAGTTTGGAAAGCACAGACAATTGCCAATACTAGTGAACAACAATTTAAGGTTGAGTTTGAATGTGAATTTCTTGGTTCTGTTGATACTCTGATTGCACCAAGTAAACTTAGAAGTTTTGTCTATGATAATCCTAAGACCCGTAGTGGTGGTTTAGATGTTTATCTGGACCCAGAAGATAAACACGATTATATTATCACTGTAGACGTTGCTAGAGGAGTTGGAAATGATTATTCTGCATTTGTAATAGTAGATATTACAATATTTCCACACGTAATTGTTGCAAAGTATAGAAATAATGAAATTAAACCAATGATATTTCCTAGTATAATTTATGAAATAGCAAAAAGTTATAACAATGCTTTTATTTTATGTGAAGTGAATGATATTGGAGATCAAGTAGCAAGTATTCTTCAATATGATCTAGAATACCAAAATATTCTTATGTGTTCAATGAGAGGTCGTGCTGGTCAAATTGTGGGGCAAGGATTTTCTGGAAAGAAAACTCAACTTGGAGTAAAAATGTCCAAAACTGTAAAAAAAGTTGGATGTTTAAACTTAAAGACAATGATTGAAGAGAATAAATTATTATTCAATGATTATGAAATTATTAGTGAACTTACAACATTCATTCAAAAACATAATTCATTTGAAGCGGAAGAAGGATGTAATGATGATCTTGCAATGTGTTTAGTAATTTATGCCTGGTTAGTAGCGCAGGATTATTTTAAAGAACTTACAGATCAAGATGTAAGAAAGAAATTATATGAGGAACAAAAAAATCAAATAGATCAAGATATGGCACCATTTGGATTTATGGATGATGGAATGGGCGATTCTAGTTTTACAGACGTTGATGGGGATAGATGGTTTGCAGATGAATATGGCGATAGATCTTTTATGTGGCAATATATGTAAATTAATAATTTAATAAATATCTTTTAGATAAACTGAGACTTTACGGAGAAAAAAATGGCGACTCCTCAATTATCTCCTGGGGTACTTACTAGGGAAGTTGATTTAACAGTTGGGAGAGCAGATAATGTAATAGATAATATTGGAGCAATTGCTGGACCATTTTCAATTGGACCTGTAGATTCTCCAGTTAATATTTCAACCGAACAAGATTTAATCAATACTTTCGGTAAACCACTTTCAACAGATGCTCAATATGAGTATTGGATGAGTGCTTCATCATATCTTTCATATGGTGGTGTTCTTAAAGTAGTTAGAACTAGTGGTAGCACACTTAATTGTGCAAATGCTGGTGTAGGAATTGGAACGACTACTACACTCAACATTAAAAATTATGACGATTATCAAAATAATTTTTCAACTGCAACTAACTTTACTTTTGCAGCTAAAAATCCAGGTTCTTGGGCAAATAGTTTAAAGGTTTGTTTTATTGATGATTTTGCAGATCAAACTATAGGTATTACAACTACCAATCCAGGCACTTTGGGTGCTACGATTGGATTTGGTGTTACTGCAGCACTTAGCAATGTTGTACTTCCTGGTACAGGAACAACTTCAGTATTTAATGGATATCTAAAAGGAATTATTACTGGAGTTACTACTGATTCCACTAACGGAAATAGTGCAATTGATGTTCATATTGTTTCAAGAGTTTCTTCTACAGGTACAGAAACTGCAATTAACTATGCACAATCTGCAAGTTATGCATCTTTTACAACTTCAAATACAATTAAGTTTGTAAATAATTCTGGTATTGCTACTGGTTCTGCACAAGGATTAGCAGGTGTAACTCCAGCAACCGTTGTAGATTGGTACGATCAACAAACTCTTGGTTTAACCAATAGCACTGTATATTGGAAGTCTATTGCACCAAAACCAGTAACTACAAGTTACACTGTTGGAAGAGGTGGAAAAGGAGATGGTATTAATATTGCTGTTGTTGATGATTTTGGTACAATCACCGGAATTCAAGGTGCAATTATTGAGAATCACGTAGGACTTTCTAAGGCACTTGACGCAATTTCTGCAGTCAATTCACCACAGAAAATTTGGTACAAGAATTATATTGCAGATTTCTCATCACAAATCTACTCAGGATATAATGCATCTAGTGCGACAGATGCTTTCTGGGGAACTGCACCAAGAGCAGTTGCATTCTCAACATCATTCACTCCAGTAACATCTGGTGGTGGACTTTGGGGACAAAATGCACAGGGTATTACCTTCAATGCAATCGGTAATAAGACTTACACCTTAACTGGTGGTGTTGATTATTCTGCTTCTAATGGAATGGCAGCAACTCTTGGAGATTTAACAACTTCATATGACCTCTTCACTAACAGAGATGGTGTTGCTGTTGATTATTTAATTATGGGTCCTGGTTTAACAAATGAATCAGATTCCCAAGCAAAAGCAAATAGTTTAATCTCAATTGCCAATTTGAGAAAAGATTGTATTGCAGTAGTTGGTCCTCATAGGGCAAATTTGGTAAATATTACCAATACAACAACTCAAACCAATAATCTAATTAGATTCTTTAGTTCACTTTCTTCATCGTCTTATGCAGTCTTTGATAGTGGATATAAGTACACCTATGATAGATTCAACAATCAGTTCCGCTACATTCCCTGTAATGCAGATATTGCAGGTTTAATGTGCAGAACAAACATTACATCATATCCTTGGTTCTCTCCTGCTGGACAACAGAGAGGTATTTTGAATAATGCAATCAAACTTGCATACAATCCTTCCAAGGATCAAAGAGATCAACTCTATCCTTTGAGAGTTAATTCTATTGTTACTCAACCAGGTATTGGTACTCTTCTCTTTGGTGATAAGACTGCACTTGGGTATGCATCTGCATTTGACCGCATTAACGTTCGTAGATTGTTCCTAACAATTGAGCAGGCACTTCAAAGATCAGCAAATGCTCAACTCTTTGAACTCAACGATGACCTCACTAGAGCAAACTTTAGAAATATTGTTGAACCATATCTCCGTGATGTACAAGCAAAAAGAGGACTCTATGGATTCCTTGTTGTTTGTGACACCACAAACAATACTCCTGATGTTATTGATAACAATGAATTCCGTGCTGACATCTACTTGAAACCAACAAAGTCAATTAACTATGTTACTCTTACATTTGTTGCAACTCGCACAGGCGTAAGTTTTGAAGAAGTTGCTGGTACTGTTTAAACATAACTAACTAAAACCAAAGGAGATTTTACAAATGGCAACAAACAAAACTCTATCAGATTTTAAAACAGCA
>Ga0209829_10001546_pt1 | contig 18417 bp, 16 predicted proteins | sample C_140205_EF_Meta_FD_187311 | JGI IMG/M metagenome (GOLD analysis project Ga0209829, IMG submission 187311) | Freshwater microbial communities from Lake Croche, Canada to study carbon cycling - C_140205_EF_MetaG (SPAdes) (version 2) | ecosystem: Environmental > Aquatic > Freshwater > Lake...
GCGGCGGGTTCGGGCGCGGTCGGGGCGTCGGTGGGTTCGTCGGCGAAAGGTTCGGCGGGGCTCGCCTCGACCGTTGGAGGGATTTCGCTGACAGGCTCGGGCGAGGGTTCGACCGGAACGGCGGTGGGAATATCCGGGACCGGCGTGATTTCGACGACGGGATCGGGTGCTGCGAGCGCTGGGGGAGGTGTGGTCTCCGCTGCAGTCGGTGTGGCGGCAGGGATTTCGAACAGGGGCGTGATAGTGGCGTTCGGCTCGGGTGCGGATGCTACGGGTGCCGGTGTGGGCTCTGGAGTAGGCTCAGCGGCGGGCGTTTTGGTGATGGTGGCACCGAACGGGTCGATGCTGCTGGGAGCGATGGGGGCGACTTCGGTGATCGATTCGGCGGGGATGGGTGGTGGCTCTTCGCTGGGTGTGGCGACGGAGACTGGAGGTGGAGTCGCGGAGGTTTCCTCGGAGACGGCTGCTTCTCGGCGCGGTTTGCGCGGGCGCTTTGGCGGGTGGGCGGTGACTTCCGAGGGCGCGGAAAAATTTTCTGGGGTTACGGTGGTCTCGGTGGGAGGAGCGGCGGTTGCTGCGAGCGGAGCGGGATCGGTGACGATCGATGCGGGTGGCGCGGAAATGTAGACGGGCACCGGCGCGGCGTTTGCGGCGGCTTCCAGGGCGGCGATTTTTTGTTCGAGCGCGGCGACGGCCTCAGCGGTGGCGGTGGCAATGGTGCGGACGACGGTGGCAATTTTTTCGTCGAGTTCGCCGGTGGTGCGCTGGTGGGCTTTGGCGAGGGTTTCGTCGGCGGCGGCCGAGGCGGCGGCGATCGTTTGGCTGAGGGCGGCGATCTTGGCGGCGACGTCGTGGGTGGCGCGGTCTTGGGCGTGCGCGAGGGTTTGTTCGGCGGAGGCGGTGGCGGAGGTGATCGCACGGCCGGCTTTTTCCCCGGCTTGGACGATAGACGCGGCGGCCTCGGTGGCGGCGAGCGCGACGGCGGCGCTGGTCGCGGTGCTGAGTTTCTCCAGTGCGTCGGTGGTGGAACGGGCGACCACGTCTTGGGCGGCGGAGAGATTTTTTTGCGTGGCGGCCTCGAGTTTGGCCCAGTCGGCGGTGGAGCGGGAAAGTTTGTCGGAGATCGCTGCGAGGCGTTCGCTCTCGGTGGTGCGGAGCGAGACAAGCTCTTTTTCGAGCGCCGCTTTGTCGGCGTCTTGGGTATGGGCGAGGGCGGCTTGGAACTCGGCGATTTTCTCCTGCAGTTTTTGTGGGAGCTGCTCGGCGTGACGGAGATTTTTCAGGGAGAGCTCAGCGATTTCATGGAGGCCGTTGGCGGCGATGCTGATTTGCTCGGCGGAGGAGGTGATGGTGCGAGAAAGGGCTTCCAGGGCCCGCTGGCGGTCATCGAGTGTCTCATTTTTCACGCGCTCATAGTGGGCGATGATCGGCACGAGGCCGGCGATGGCACCGACGATGACGCAGATGACGATCCAGAAAGTCGTGCTCTCAGAATAGGGCTGCTTGGCTTTGCAGGCGACCAAAATGGCGGCGCCAATGAGGGCGAGATCTGTGACGATGAAGATCCACGTCGGCAGTGAGGGGTTTTGATCAGGGTGCTTCATAGGAATGCGAATACGGCGATGCTGCCGACGCGGCGCTCTCCCGGATTGCAGCGACGCGTGTGCGGCGGAAAGTTTGTGCGACGCGGAATCGGACTTTTCAATCACGGAGTGCGAGATTGAGATTTTGATTTCCCTCCGAGCCCGGGCGTGTCATCGGTCGTGCATCGCAACGGAATTTCCCCATTTTCTGCGGATCGAGCGGGAGGGCGGCAGCGGCTCCCGGCACTATGTCGTCCATACGAACGATCCAAAATTTTCAATGGAGTTGACGCCGGACGCCGCTGCACCGGACAAAGTGGGCAAGGGTATCATCAAGCGGGTGTGCGTGCCAAATTCGTGGGCCGGCGATTACGCGCGCTACGCAAAATTCATCGGAGCGGCCCAGGATTTTTTTGGGAAATCTTTTGCCGAGCCGGCACCGAAAGCAGAAACGTTCTCCGCCGAGACGAGGCGTTTTCAAGCCTGAGGGCGAAACGGCGCTGACCAATTTGGTCGGGGGCGGTCAAATCGACCGTAAGCCGGGGAGGGGCCAGCTCGGTTCAGAGCGAGAGCCGCGCGTCACGGTAGCCGGCGGCGAATTCGGCAGAGCTGAGCTTTCCGTTTTGATCGGGGTCGAACATCTTCAAGAACTCCGGCTGAAGGCATGAGGCTTCGGCAGTGGTGAGGAGACCGTCTTGGTTAGTGTCGAGCAGTTCGCAGGCCTTGCGGAGGGAATCGGCGAGTTCGGAGAGTTCAATGCGGCCGTTGTTGTTGCGGTCGGTCCAGCCGACTTGCTCCATTAATATCATCAGCTCAAATTAGACCAGGCTGAGGGAGTCGTTGCGGTCGATGTCGGCGATCCGGAAGATCGTTCGGCGAGGCGCCAGGAATTTGCTGACGCTGAGGCGGCCATCCCGATCGGTGTCGGCGCGAAGGAAGGAGTCTTGGGCGAGAGTGCGGCCCTGCAATTCGGATCCGTCGATGAAGGGGTTGTTGTTTTTATCGTCGGCGCGGAAAAGGGCGAAGGAAGCGGCGTCCCATTCGGCGGCGCTGATCGCATCGTTCCGCGTGGTATCGATGGCGGTGAACGCCTGCTTGATTTGCGCGGCAGTCGGAAAGGCGCGGGGAGTGGCGCCGCTATCGTGAGCAAACAGACTGTGAGCAAAGCAAGGTGCATGGCGGGTGGGGCTCAGGCTTTCACGGAACTCCTCCAGATGATGGAGGCACGTTGGTCGTAGGCCGCGTTCGGGAGTCGCATCCCGGGAACGTGCTGGTTCGCGGCTGAGGACTTGGCGGTGGGGGCGGGGGCGGTCATGCGGGCAGCAGTAGCCGCGAGGCCCAGCCGGCCGCCGAGTGGATCGGGGCCAACGACTCGCAGCGCAGCCACCAAAGCGGAGTTGCGCTCATCGGTTTTCTTCGGCGCGGCCGGCAAGGGCGGGGAGGCGCCGAAGCAACCGATGCGGGCGAAAAAGACGGGGGCGCTTGAGGTTTTCATCGGCGTTTTCCTTGGCTGTTTCTAGGTCATACTAACTTGATGGCGTTTACGTCGGTAACGCTACGCTTCGACTCCGCCGCCCCGCGACGTAGACCTACCTGCCAGGGCTCGGCGCCTTACAACCGCCGCCACACCATCGCGACCAGCGAGATCAAAAACCCGACCCGCACCGCGCCCTCGAAGGTGAGGATGACGAGCGTCCATTTCATGCGGTTGCCGCGGCGCAAGGAGAAGCCGATGGCCGAAACAATCATGAGGCCGAGCGCATGGGCCCGACCTAACGGCGCGATGAGGAGGGCGACCATCCACAGCCAGTAGGCGAGAATGGCGGTGCTCCAAAAAAACGCAGTGACTTCGCTCAGCCCCAAGGTGCGCGGATCCGCGCGGCGGGCGATCTGCTTGATCCCGAGGTAGCGCTCGCTCAGCACGAGTTGCGCGACCTCAAATATGAGGAAGAGCGGTGCGAACAAGATGAGGGTGGTCACGCCGCGAGCAGAGCGACGCGAGTGGCCGTTGGCAACCCGGCCGGTGGTGGGCGGCGGGTTGCCGATCAGCGCGCCCGGTTGGACTTGGGCCGGCTAATTCAGTAGCGAGTCACTTTCTGATGAGGGAGCGTGCACGGGCCACCGGCGCGGATCGCTTGATGCCAGGTGTAGTAGTTGAGGCCGGGCGGCGCGACGTGCACGCAATGGGGGTGGTCGTAGTGCTCGGCGTAGCGCAGGAAAAAGTGACCGAGTTCGTGCAGGCAGAGCGTGGCGATCACATCGAGTAGTTCGTCCTTGGGGATGACTCCCCGCTCACGCACGAAGACGGGTGCGTCGGAGAGGAAAGGGAAGAGGCCGGCGAGCACGGCGGCTTGGTAGGGGCTGCGAGGGTTGTTGGTGGTGATCGCCGTGCTCAGGCCACCGCGCGCGATCACGTAGATCGGCATCTCGGCGTCGGCCCCGAGGAGCATGGAGTTGGTGAGCATGAAGTCAGCCTCGGTGAGGTGCTCGATCAGCACCGCCGCATGGGCGTATGAATTCAGCCGCGCCGAGGCTGGATCGAAAAACGGCATGCCATCGGCGAGCGGTGCCTGGCGGAGCTCAACCAGCTTTTTCCAGAACTGTTGCTCGGCGATTTTCACGGCCTGCGGCTGGGAGCTGAGCGGACCGGCGTTTAAGTAGCGCTCGATCTGTGGCAACGGGCGTGGAGCAAAATCTGCGGCGATGACGGCGCGGAGGCGTGCCGGAGTCGTGGCGGCGGCGAGATCGAGGTCGATCGTTTTAAGGCGAAAGCGTTGTTGGATGAAAATCGTGTCTTGCGCAGCGTAGTAGGCGGCGAGTGGGTGTTGGCCGGTTTCACGGACCCTCACTTTGTAACCATACCACGTCGCGAGCAGGTGCTCGATCTTCGCGTAGAGTGCGGTGCGTTGGTCGGAGGTGAGCGAGGGGAGGCGGGGGTCTTCGAGGTAGAGCATCCGCAGTTCATACGAGCGGGTTTTCGGCAAATCGCGCAGTGCGGTCGCGGGTGGCGCTGCGGCGGGCGGCTGGGCGAGCAGCGGGCGAGAGGCCGCCAATCCCGTCAGAATGCTGAGACAGAGCGTGGCGCAAAGATGGAAGGGGGCGGAGGGTTTCACTTTTCGGTGGAAGTTGGATCGGGCGCCGGGTGGTGCCACGGCGTGGTTGCGCAGACAAATTGAAAGCCCCGGCGCACGAGGATCGGGCGGCTCATCGGGGCGGCATCCACGGCGAGAAAGGCGTAGCCGCGTCGTTGCGCCTCCTCGGCCCGCACGTCGAACAGGGCCGAGTAGACACCGCGACCGCGCTGCTCCGCGAGGATGCCGCCACCGTGCAGTTCGGCGAACTCCGTGGCGGGCGGAAATTCAATCCAGCCGGTGCCGACGAGTTCGTCGTGATCAAATGCCCCATACAGGGACGTGTGGTCGAGCGACTCGATGAGGGAGCGCGCGAGCCAAGGGAGCGGGCGCTGCCAGATGCGTTCCTGCACGGCGACGACCGCGGCGATGTCGCGGGCGGACGTGAGTCGCTCGATGCGGACGGAGGGGCGGGGCGGCTTCGAGGCGTGGCTCGCGGTGGGATAAACCATAAACGCCTCGGGATCGTCGCGCACGAAGCCGTGACGGGCGAGGCGGGCGGCGAGATCCGTCGGCGTATCGAAATCGTAGACTTTCCATTCGAAGCCGCGCTGGAGAAGGGCGAAATAGGTGATCTCGTCGGTGATGGCGGTTTCGATTTCGTCGGCGGACAGGGCGGTAAACATCACCATGCCGTCGAGGTCAGGCCGCAGTGGGGTCAGGCGGATCCGGCCCGGCGGGGACTCGAGGGAGAATCCACGGGGCGCGAGCGCGCGACGCTGGTTTACGTAACGGCGATAGAGGTCGAGCGGGGGCATCGCGTCGTGAATTTACTTTCCGCCAGACCAAACGCTGATGCCGAAGTCAGCCGAGGTGGCGGGGCGTTGGTCGATGCGAAGGTGTGGCATGTTTTTTGGTCGCGGCGGGGGCGTCGTCGTCGCGGATGGCTTTGCGCGAGGCGTGAGCGGTGATGGCACTTCAGAGAAACCGAGGCACGGAGAAAACTGCCGAAAGAAATGGGCCGCAGTCCGCGAGTGCGCGACGAGCCAGCGACCCAGGATTGCGCGAGTGAATACGACTCAGATCGACGAGAGGAGCATTTGGGTCGTCCGGATTTTCAAAGTGAACAAACTCCGCATTTCGGGTGAGCCGGGAAAACGCCGCAGCGACTCGCGAACCAACTTGGAGAGGAGACTGATCGCGGGGCTGATCGGCGGTGCCCCAGCCGAATTAGCCAACAGAGATGGGGGCGGCGCTTTCGTTGGCTAAACTGGCAGGGTATCCGGCGCACCTGTGCGCAACGTTTTAGTCACCGAAAATTCGGTTGCCGCGGCTTTCCCCCGTCCCAGTTTAGAGAACGTGAACGCCGCCGCCCTAAGTTGGTCAGCTCCATGTTAGGCCACTGAGCATCATGACAACTCCAGCCACCTCGATTCGAGTTAAGCCGCGCATCATGGCGCGCGGCGCGGCTGACTTTTGCGTCAGTTTGTTCATCGTTTTTCCAGCACAGTTCTTGGCTCTATTCATCTTGCCGGGTGTCATCACCTTCCTGTTTTCAAAGTCTTGGTATGTCGCGTTAGCAGTTCCTTTGGTTATCTACGTCGTCTTCCTAGCTTTTTCAGTGTGGACCATCACGCTCACGTCAGAGGGTATTCACTTCCATCGTTTTATCGGTGTCCCAAAGTTTTTACCTTGGGGCAGTATTTCTTCGGTGGAAGTTGCCCCGCGTTGGGAACTTATTCGTCTTGGGTGGCTTTGGCCGCTACTTCCCGCACGCGAGATGACCGCGTCGCTCACATCTTTGCGACACTATCGGATTCGCTGGCAGGCAGGTTTTTGTTACTATCCGCCTGCCGACACCGAAGCGTTTGAGCAGTATGTCAGCACCCATTTAAGAAAACCGGTGGCCTAACTCTGCGCTGCGGCGAACCCGGCCATCCCGTCCAGGTTGCAATCGTGGCGTCCGGCGGGCTGGCTCGCTGAGCTTGGGGCGCTAGGCTCGCTTCACCCTCAGCGCTCGATGAGCCGGTGTGATGGAATATGTAGAACGAAATCGGATTCAGATCTTCTCTGGCATGACCTCGCTGGTCTCGCCGCTTACGCGCACGGTGACTTTTTCGGGTGACTTGGAGCTGAGGCGGTAGGCGGTGACGCGGCCGTTTTTCCACGCGAGGTCGACGGTGATCCCGCCGCGGGCGCGGAGGCCGCGGGCTTCACCTTCGGGCCACGTCGACGGGAGCGCGGGGAGGAGGTCGATTTCGCCGGCGTGGCTTTGGAGGAGCATCTCGGCGAGGCCGGCGGTGGCGCCGAAGTTGCCGTCAATTTGGAAAGGCGGGTGCGCGTCGAAGAGGTTGGGATACGTGCCACCGCCTTTTTTCATGTCGATGCCCAAGCCGCCGACGGGGGTGAGCTGGGTGCGGAGAATTTTTTCGCAGCGATCGCCGTCACGGAGACGGGCCCAGAGGTTGAGTTTGTAGGCAATGCTCCAGCCGGTGCCGGCATCGCCGCGGGCTTCGAGGGATTGGCGAGCGGCGGTGGCGAGGTCGGGCGAACGGCGCGGGGAAATCTCGTGGCCGGGATAGAGGCCCCAAAGATGCGAGACGTGCCGGTGGGTGGGCTCGGCTTCTTGATACTCTTCGAGCCATTCCATAATGCGGCCATCGGAGCCGATGCGGGTGGGTGCGAGGCGCGCGCGCTGGGCGGCGAGTTCGGCGGTGAAAGGTTCTTCGGCGGTGAGGCCAAGGATTTTGGCGGACTCGATGGTGGCGTGGAAAAGGTAGCGGATGAGTTGCTGGTCGATGGTGGGGCCCAGGCACACGTTGGCGCGCTTGCCGTCAGGTAGGATGAAGGCGTTTTCAGGCGAATTGGAGGGCGCGGTGACGAGCCATTGGTTTTTCGGCTCGGCGATCAGGAGATCGGAATAGAATTGCGCGGAGCCCTTCAGCACGGGGTAAATGCGGGCGAGGAATTTTTTGTCGCCGGTGAAGAGCCAGTGATCCCAGAGGTGTTGGCAGAGCCACGCGGAGCCGCTGTTGGCGGAGCCCCAGCTGGCGGCTTCACCGGGGGCGGTGAAGCCCCAGGGGTTGGCGAGGACGTGGGCGACCCAGCCGCGGGCGCCGTAATATTTTTGCGCGGTGATGGCGCCGGGTTTTTGCAGCGACTCGATGAAGGCAAAGAGAGGCTGGGCGAGGTCGCCGAGGCCGCAGACTTCGGCCGGCCAGTAGTTCATCTGGAGGTTTACGTTGAGGTGCCAGTCGCCGTTCCACGGAGTCTGGATTTCCTCGGCCCAGAGGCCTTGCAGATTCGCGGGGAAGCCGCCGGGACGGGACGAGGAGATGAGGAGGTAGCGCCCGAAGTCGAAGAAGAGGGCGGCGAGGCCCGGGTCGGCGGCGCCGGCTTGGAGGGCGGCGAGGCGAGCGGGCGTGGAGCGCGCGACGGTGGCGGCATCGGTGGAGCCGAGGCGGAGGGAGACGCGGTTGAAGTAGCGTTGGTAGTCGGCGAGGTGAGCGGCGCGGAGGGCGGTGAAGTTTTTTCCGGCGGCGCGGGTGAGGTCGTCGTGGGCCGCGGCGGCGGGATCGTCGTCACGGCGGTTGGCGAAGGAACGAATGTCGGTGACGGCCGTGAGGAGGAGCACGACTTGGGTGGCGTCGCGGATTTCGAGAGTGGTGGCGGTCGAAGAGAGATCGCCGCTGGGCATGAGGGCGCGGAGGCGGGCGGCGTAGCGGACTCCGGTGTTCGTGCCGTCGTCAGAATTTTTTCCGTCGGGAAGTTGACCCGTCATGAGGAGGCGGTCGGGGCCTTCGGAGGTCGTGGTGAAGCGCTCGGGGCGATCAAGGGCGACGTCGAAGTTGAGGGCGCCGGGTTGGTCGGCCGTGAGACGGATGACGATGACGTCGTCGGGGGCACTGACGAAAATTTCGCGGGTGTAGGTGACTTCGCCGAGGCGGTAGGTGAGGCGCGTGATGGCGGTTTCGAGGTCGAGTTCGCGGCGGTAATTGGCGGGCTGGGCGTCGGCGGGATGCGCGGGCGTGGGCAGGAACTTGAGGCGGAGGTTGCCGAGTGTTTGGTAGGAGCCGTATTGGGCATGGGCGCCACGGGCGCGGTTGGAGCCGGGACCGGCGCAGGTGAAGTTTTGGTTCACGAGGGCTTCGGCCTCGACGTTTTTGCCTTCGAGGAGCAGGCGACGAATCTCGGGGAGCGACTGGTAGGCGTCGGGTCGGTCGGCATCCTGGGGTGAGCCGGACCAGAGGCCGGCCTCGTTGAGAACGATGCGTTCTTCAGTGACACCACCGAAGACCATGGCGCCGAGGCGGCCGTTGCCGAGCGGAGTGGACTCGGTGAAGTGCTTCGCGGGGGCGTCGAACCAGATGAGGTGTTCGGGCGAGGCACGAGCTAGCGGAGCGAGGAGGGCAGCGAGAAAACTGAGCGCGAACGGGACAGTGAGCAGCTTCATGAGATCGCCGCGAATGAGCGGGGAAAGCGCGGCCGGGTCAACGCGCGCGAACTCGGGCGTTGGGGAATTGCGCGTGGCGGCAGTTGGCAAATAATCAACTTTGGGCGGGTCGGAAACCCTGCTCCGCTCCGATCAATAGCCGACGGATTTGCTGTCGGGCTTCCGCGGGTCGGCGGCGCCGTGAAGGAGTTTTGTTTTCAGGTCGACCGCAATGGTCTCGCCGTCGCCGGTGATGATGGTGGGGCGCTCCTTCAAGTTGTGACCCAGGTTGGCGAGGATTTTCATCGTATCCGGGCTCATGCTATGGCGGTCGAAGGTAAGTTCGTCGGGCATCCACTGGTGGTGAAAGCGTGGGAAGTCGACGGCCTGTTGCACGGCCATGGAGTGATCGATGATATTGGTGATGATGGCCAGGACGGTGCTGATAATAGTGGGGCCGCCGGGGCTGCCGGTGACGAGAACGACGGCACCGTTTTTCAGGACGATGGTGGGCGTCATGGCGGAGAGCGGCCGCTTGCCGGGGGCGATGGAATTGGCCGGGCCTTGAATCAGGCCGAACATGTTTTTCACGCCGAGCTTGGAGGTGAAGTCGTCCATTTCATTGTTCAGCATGATTCCCGTGCCGGGAATCGTTACCCCGCTGCCGAAGGCGCCGTTGAGAGTGTAGGTATTGCTGACGGCGTTGCCGGCGGCGTCGACGATGGAGAAATGGGTGGTCTCGGTGGATTCGTTTTGAAGTTGGGCGCGCAGCGCGACGTGCTGCGCGCGGGAAGGGTCAGCGGAGTCGGGGGTGTGCGCCGTAACCTTGATGGGTCCAAGGCCGGGAGCTGTCTGGTCGGACCGGGTGGCGCGGGTGGGGTCAAAATCGGTCATGCGTTTCTTCAAGTAGGCGCGATCGAGCAAGTCGGTGACGGGGATCGTGACGAAATCGGGATCGCCAAGATACTCGGCGCGGTCGCGGAAGGCGCGGCGCATCGTTTCCGTGAAGAGATGATATTTGGCGGCGGAGTTGGGTCCCAGCGAAGCAACGTCGAACGGTTCCAACATCCCGAGCATTTGGAGGAGTGCGATCCCACCGGAGCTGGGCGGCGGCATGGAAACGATTTCGAAACCGCGGTAGGAGCCGCGGAGGGGTATCCGCTCGACGGGACGATAGGTCTTTAGGTCCGCGAGGGCGATGGTGCCCGAATTCTTAGCCATCGCGTCGGCAATCAGCCGGGCGGTTTCGCCCTCGTAGAATTCGCGGGGGCCCTCTTGCTGGAGACGGACGAGGGTGGCAGCGAGGTCGGGTTGGCGCCATAGATCGCCTGATTTGAGCATCGCTCCGTCGGCTAGGAACACTCGCTTTGATTCGGAAAATTGGGCGAGTTTATCGACTGAGTTCTGGAAGAGATAGGCGGTGTATTGGGTCACGCGATGACCCTCGGCGGCGAGACGACGGGCGGGTTCGATCACATCGGACCAAGTGACTTTTCCGGAGCCATAGCGTTGTTGGGCGAGGGCGAAGCCGGCCACCATTCCAGGCACACCGCTCGCCCGCCAACCGAGGGTTGAAGAGCCGGGGCCGCTGATGACGTTACCATCCGGACCGAGATACATGTCACGCGAAGCCGCCGAGGGGGCGGTCTCGCGGTAATCGACTACGACGTCGCGACCATCGGCGAGGTGGATCAGCATGAAGCCGCCGGCGCCAAGTGTGCCGGCGTAGGGATAGACGACCGCGAGGGTAAAGGCAGTCGCGGCCGCGGCGTCGACAGCGTTGCCTCCTTTTTTGAGAACTTCCACGCCGGCCTCCGAAGCGAGAAAGTGCACCGAGGTGACGATGGCGTGTTCGGCTTCGACGGCGGTTCGCTGTGCACGGAGAGCGGGGCTCAAAAGGATTGCGGTGGAGACGAGCCGCAAGGATTGGCGGGCGAAGGAAGCGGCGGCGCGGGTAGGCAGCATGCGCCAACAGTGGGGTGGTTCGTGGGCCGAAGGCAAATGCGGCTGCGACATGATGGGGTTTCCGCGACCTGCAAGATTGTGGTGCGAAGCAAAATTCGAATGTCACTTGTTTGTGACACAAAGTCGGTCTTGGTGCGGGTCGTATGAACATCCCCACTGACTCCACTACCGGCGCTCTGCTTGCCGCGTTTCAACGAATGTCCAGCCTGACTCCCGCGGCCTTCGTGCTGCTCGCGACTGGCGCAGTCGCGCCCCTGTCGGCGCAAACGGCGCTGGCTGCTGCCAAGACCGATCCAATCAAGATGGAGGCTTTTGTCTCCACCGGCACCCGCTTCAACGACCGCACCGTCGTTGATTCGCCGGTGCCGATCGACGTGATCACCCGCGCCGAGATGGAGCAGGGTGGCTACACCGAAGTGTCGCAGATGCTCCAGTCGCTCGTGCCTTCGTTTAATTTTCCCCGTCCGTCGTTGACCGATGGCACGGACCACATCCGCCCGGCGACCTTGCGTGGACTCGCGCCCGACCAAGTGCTCGTGCTCGTGAACGGCAAGCGCCGCCACAGCAGCGCGCTCGTGAACGTCAACGGCTCCATTGGCCGCGGTTCCGTTTCGGTGGATTTCAATGCATTTCCCTCGTCCGCAGTGGAGCGCATCGAAGTGCTGCGTGACGGCGCGTCGGCGCAATACGGCTCCGATGCGATCGCGGGCGTGATCAATGTCATTCTGCGTAAAGACAAGGGTTGGGGCTTCGACGCGACCTACGGTGCCACGAAGGAAGGCGACGGCCGCGATTTGAAACTGTCGGCCTTCGCCGGCACCAAGCTCGGTCAGCAGGGCTCGCTGTTTGTGACGGCGTATTCACGTACGCACAGCCCGACGAGCCGGGGCGCCATTGACACGCGCCAGCAATATTTCGGCACCAATGCGGCAGGTGCGAAGGTCCTCGCTTCCGGTAATTTCGGCGCAGGCACGGGTTTGAGCGCGCCGAGCGGCACGCTTGATCCGCGCGAGTCGACGGTGAACCGCTATAATCACCGCTTTGGTGATCCACGCGCCCGGGAAGAGGGCGTGTTCGTCAATGGCGAGTCGCCGTTGGCTGGTTTCACCGCCTACTTCTTCGGCGGCGTCACCCGGCGTCACGGCGAAGGCGCGGGCTTCTTCCGGCGCGCGACGGACGATCGCACCGTGCGGGCGATTTACCCGAACGGCTTCTTGCCGGTCATCCAGTCCAATGTCACCGATCTTTCCGGCGGCGTCGGCGTAAAGGGAAAACTTGATGGTGGTTGGGCCATGGATCTCAGCACTACGCTCGGTTCAAATGCCATCGCCTATACGATTGCCGAGACCGCCAACGTGACGCTGGGCAATGCGAGTCCGAAGAGCTTCTACGCCGGCACGCTCACGAATAAGCAAAGCACAACCAATCTTGACCTGACCAACGAGTTCAAGACCGGTCTCTACAAGTCGCTGAAACTCGCGCTGGGCGGCGAGTTCCGGAACGAGCACTACAACATCCGTCCGGGCACGCCCGATTCCTACCGCGACGGCGGCGTGCGCATCATCGATGGCCCGAACGCGGGTAACCAAGGCGCACCCGGCTCGCAAGTTTTCCCTGGTTTCCGTCCGAGCGACTCCGGCACGCACACCCGCACCGCCTATGCCGTCTACGCGGACCTCGAACAAGAAGTCACCGAACAGTGGCTGCTTTCCGCCGCCGGTCGCTTCGAGGACTACAATGATTTCGGCAGCAAGAGCACCGGAAAGCTCGCGACGCGGTTTGCCATCACGAAACCCTTCGCCCTCCGGGCTTCGGTCAGCACCGGTTTCCGTGCGCCGCACTTGGCGCAACAGTGGTTTAGCGCGACCTCGACGAACTTCATCAGTGGTGTGCCTTTTGAGAACAAGACGTTTCCAGTGACGGACCCGGTGGCCAAGGCGCTCGGCGCCCAGGCGCTCAAGCCCGAGACCTCGCTCAACAAGAGCATTGGCGCCACGTGGAATCCCATCGACGCCTTCACGGCGAGTGCTGACTTCTACCAGATCGACATTGATGACCGCATCGTGCTCTCGTCGAATTTCACGGGTGGAGTCGGCAGTGCATTTCTGAACTACCTCTCGGGACAAGGGCTGTTTGGCACGACGGGCGGTCGCTATTTCACCAATGCAGTCGACACCCGCACCAAGGGCGTGGATCTCAATACCCGTTACGGTTTTCGGATGCAGCACGGGGCAAAAATTACGCTTACGGCTGGCGCAAACTTCAATAAAACGGAAGTCACCCGCATCAAGGCTACGCCTCCGCAGCTGGCCGCGGTCGGAATCACTACCCCGCTCTTTGATCTGACGGAGCGCATCCGCATGGAGAAGGGCCAGCCGAAGGATATCATTAATCTATCGGCCGGTTATGACCTCAAGAAGTGGTCGTTCCTCGCGCGCACGGTGCGCTACGGCGAAGTGCAATCCGTGCAGTTGGCGGGAGCGTCTCCTGCGCAGATCGCCGCGATTTCTCCCGGTTATTCGACTTACCTGTTGCCGACCGATCCCGTGGGCGCCAACAGCCAGTTGGTCCAGCGCTTGGGCGCGAAGTGGATCACCGATCTTGACGCGACCTACCGTTACTCGAAGCAGCTCACGTTTTCCGTGGGTGCGAACAACGTGACGAATGTTTTGCCGCATAAGACGATTGGAACCGTCGTTTCCGGTGGTACGGTGTTTGCCGGCAATGATAACCAAGGCAGCTTGCCCTACCTCCTAAATCCGACGCCGTATGGTTTCAACGGCGCGTTCTACTACACCAAGGTTAGTTACAAATTCTAACTCGACCCGGCGAAAGCCGGTTGACGTCCCAAGTTAATTTTCGCGAAGCGCGGAGCCTACCAGGCTCCGCGCTTTTTTATCGGCCGAATCCGGGTTGAATTTGACCGCTGCTCCGCACGCTGCGGTCCGCCATGATTCTTTCCGTCGGCTGCACCCTCAGTTACGAGGTGCAGACGCCCACTGCGAACTTCACCTTCAATATCCTCGCCAATCGCGACACGTATCAACACGTCGTGGACGAGGGGATTCGCCTGACGCCGGACATCCCGATCGGGGGGCGCACGGCGACATCGAAAGGGAACCGCGTGTTCCGCGTCGAGGCGGCGCTGGGCTCGTTTGAGGTGAGTTATCGCGGGACCGTCGACGTGAGGCGTCCGGCGGTGCCGGCGGAGGTGCAGATCGATCATCCTGGGCGGCTGCCGCTCTCGATTCTCACCTGCATGTTGCCGAGCCGCTATTGTGAGAGCGACTGTTTCGCACAGCAGGCGTGGGATTTGTTCGGCAAGTTTCCCAATCGCGCGGATCAAGTGGGAAAATTTGCCGGTGGATGGATGCGACTTTGGTATATTCGCTAGGGGCGACGGATTCCCGCACGTCGGCGTGGGACGCGTGGCAGTTGAAGAAAGGGGTGTGTCGCGACTACACTCACCTGGCGATCGCACTGTGTCGGGCGCTGAATATTCCGACACGCTATGTGGGGTGCTATGCAGTCGGACTGGACCCAATGGATTTCCACGCGTGTTTCGAAGCGTGGCTCGGCGACCAGTGGTATCTCTTTGATCCGACGGACGGCATTCCGCCGGCACATATCGCGGTGATTGCGCGTGGTCACGACGCGGCGAACGCGGCGCTCACCACGATTTCGGCAAGGGGGCATCCGGCCCGGTGAAGGTGAAGTGCGGCGTCGCCCCGGTGGATGAGCCGGCGGCGGGGTGAGGTGTGGGTGCAGGGCCCGTGTGCAGTGACTACTGCGCAGGCGTGAGGCGCGCGATGCGTTCGCGGAAGAGCACATACAATGCTCCGTCAGGTCCGCCGATCACGTGGCGGATGCGATTGGCGTCGGTCTCGCCCTTGAAGATCACTTCCTGGCTCACGACCTTGTTGCCGTTGAGTTCGAGGCGGCGCAGCTCCTTCGCGGCGAGTGAGGCCACGAACAGGCTGTTTTTCCACTGCGGGAAAAGATCGCCCGAATAGAAACTGGCTCCGCACGGCGCGATCGACGGCAGCCAATACGTGACGGGTTGTTCCATGCCTTCCTTCGCGGTGCCTTCGCTGCCCGGCATCGGTGTGCCCGGGTAGTCCATGCCAAACGTGATCACGGGCCAGCCGTAGTTGCGGCCGGGCAAAACGAGATTGAGTTCGTCGCCACCACGGGGACCGTGCTCGGCGTCGTAGAGTTCGCCGGTGACCGGATGAAGCGCGAGGCCCTGCGGGTTGCGGTGGCCGTAGCTCCAAATCGAGGGATAGCCCTTGGCGTTCTTCGCAAACGGATTATCGGTGGGCACGGTGCCGTCGTCGTTCAACCGGTGGACCTTGCCCATCACGACGCCGAGATTCTGCGCGTTGGCGCCGGTGCCGCGCTCGCCGATGGTGAAGAAAAGGTGGCCCTTGCCGTCAAACGCGATGCGGCCGCCGAAGTGCACACCGCCCGCCTTCGGATACATTTCCACGGGCGCCTGAAAAATTGTCTCCTGTTCCACCAGCGCGTTGCCCTTAATTTTTCCGCGGGTGATACGGGTGAGGCTCACGGGCTGGCCTTCGCGGGTCTGCGGATCGCTGAAGGCGAAATAAAGCCAGCCGTTCTTCGCGTAGTCGGGATGCGGCACGACATCGAGGAGTCCGGCCTGACCACCGGTGTCGACGGTCGGCACGCCGATGAGCGGTCGCGCGGCACGTTTGCCCTTATCGATCAGGTAGGCGTAGCCGAGCTTTTCCGTGACGATGGCCTTGTCGGCGCCAAGAAACGCGAGCGACCACGGTTCGACAAGATCGCCGACCCACGTATCGACATGAAAATTGTGGAGCTGGCTCTTGCCGTTGAACGAGTCGGGCAGTTTCTCAATTTTGACCTGACCGCGTTTGAACAGGAACTGCTGTTCGCGAATGTAGATCACCATCGAGCGGATGTCCTTGTCGCTGAGCGCGGCGCCCCACGGCGGCATTTCCTTCTCCGGGTAGCCGTTCTTGATGCTCTTCGCGATGCTCTCGTCGTCGTTGCCGTGGAGAAACTGATCGCTGAGCAGCGACGGCACCTTGTTGTTGGCCGGCGTCATGCCGCCTTCGAGTTTTGCGCCGTGGCAATTGACGCAGTTTTGCGTGTAGAATTCGTTAATCTTTCCGGTGGTGCGCACGTTTTGGGCGACGGCCAGCGAGAGCGGCGCGAACGCCGCAGCGAAGTAGAGGAGGGAGGTGAAGCGCATGGGAAAAGTGGGAGGAAAACGGGCGCTGCGAGAGACGCAATGTCGGGTTAAAAGATTCTGCGTTATTTTTAAGACGGCCAGGGAGAGTCCGGCGGGCCAAAACGGGTGCCGGGAGGGAAGTGCAGGTCGAAGAATTCGCCGAGGACGGCGAGGAGCTCGTCGGGGGTGGTGAGGGTGCGCTTCTCAGTGCGGCCATCGACGTGGCGGATGACAAAGTCGCGGTTGAGGAGGGCGTAGCGGCAGTCGTGGCCGGCCCGGGCGAGGGCGAGATTTTGTTTGAAGCGCGACTGGGGGTGCGTGCTCGTAAACCAGTTGCCGAGTTCGAAATCGACCGTGGGCACCGGATCGGGGGCGAATTGGTAGACATCGACCCAGGTGCCGTCGTGCAGGGTTTGGTGGATGATCAGCGCGTCGCGTTGAATGAGGCGGCGCGGCTCGATGGAGCCGGCTTGCGCACGGTCGAATTCGAGCGCGAGGGGTGCGATGAGCGAGCGGCTACCGAAGCCGACATCGGCCAGCATCGCGCGGTCGTCGACTTCGATGAGCAGGAGCATGTGGATCAACGCGGTCGTGACATCAGCGGGGACCTGCCAACGGACACGGGCAATGAGTTGGGTGACGTGGAAACCGAGGGCGCGAAGCACGTCGCGGAGGAGGGCGTTTTGCTCGAAGCAGTAGCCGCCGCGGCGTGCGTGCACGAGTTTTCGCTCGATGGCGGCGAGATCGAGGCTGATCGGGCGGCCGAGGAGGACGTCGAGGTTTTCGTAGGGAATCGCGCGGGCGTGGTGCTCGTGGATTGCGGTCAACGTCGCGAGCGTGGCCGCGCGCGGACCGGAATAGGCGATGCGGGTAAAATAGGCGTCGAGGTCGGGGCTGGGCGCGGACATGCCGGAAAGAATTCGGGTGACGTCGGGAAATGCAAGGCCGCCACCGGCACAGTGGGCTCCGCGGAGGGAGGGGTGCTCCGGATGGCGTGCAGGCCGGCGATGTTGTAATGAACGCGGGTGGATTCAGGCTCGTCGAAATCATGGTGGTGGTTGTGATCATCGGGCTGCTGGCGGCGATGGCGTTGCCGGCCTCCCGGCGGGTGCAGCCGAGTGCGGTCAGCACGCGCTACATCAACGATGCACGCCAAGTACGCGACGGAGCCGAGTGCTATGCGACGGAGCACGGGAACTTTCCGGCCAATGGGATCGGCGCCTTGCATCCGAGTTTGCAGGGCTATGTTCCGGATAGTTTGTTTAACGCAACGACGACACCACTCGGCGGCGGGTGGGCTTGGGACTATCAGCAGAACGGGATCACGGCGTCGATTTCGGTTTATCTCAATACCGTGTCTGCTGCCCAGCTAACGGATATCGACCGCACCATCGAAGAGGGGAATCTCACCTCCGGGCTCTTGCGCAAGATTGGGAGCAAGGCCGTCTCCATCATCGAGCCCTAGGCCCGGCTTTCTCCCGATTGCGGATCGACGGGAAATTCTCCGCGCTGCTGGACGAGGCGAGGTCGCCGTGGGAAAGAACGGAACTTAAGGCAGACGGGTAAATACGGTCATTCGGCAGATGAGATTTTTGTCGTCGCGAATCTCAATGAGGCCGAGCCCGTTCGCGCGAATGAGCAGCGTTGGGGTGCCGTGACGATAAGCAAAGGCATAGACATCGGTGCGGTTGTGGGTCCGGGTGATACCGGTGCCAAATTCCTGGTAGTGAAACGTGCCATCGGCTCGGAGTTCCAGGAGCCGTTCGCCGGAATCCGCGCTCGTGGCATAGGTGCCGGCAAAGCGTCGGATCAGTTCGGCGCGTTTATCGGGGGTATCGACGAGATCCAATTGTGCTGAGGGGTCCACAGGCCGTGGCGGGTTGCTCCCGGTTGGCCCGAAAAACACCCAAAGCGCGGCGGCGGCCGTAAGCGCTAACAATGTCGCTCCGACGATGACGAGGATTCGACGCCGAGGCGGCGTCTTCTTTAAATGGGGCGCAATCGCGGTTGCCGGTGGCTGGGCCGGTGGAGGCAGGGCGCGGGTGGCAAGATCAGGGAAAGACCCGAAGATAGGAGCTGCGGGTGGCGGTGTGCTTGGTGCTTCCGCGGCAGCCACCGACGCGGCACCAATCAGTGAAGAAAATTTTG